>JGI20157J14317_10001663_pt1 | contig 20090 bp, 17 predicted proteins | sample COG_07_FD_14317 | JGI IMG/M metagenome (IMG submission 14317)
TGGTGGAGCTAGGCGGGATCGAACCGCCGACCTCTTGCGTGCCACGCAAGCGCTCTCCCAGCTGAGCTATAGCCCCAAAAAAATGAATTATATATCACGAATATGTGGAGAGTTAATTTTTTGGTATATTAAGGGTGATGAAATTTTTACCTTCTAACTCACCATCTCATCTCGGTGTCGCAATCGAAGATATAGATCTTGGCACCAATCTTTCCGATGCTGAAATAAAAAATATCCGAGATCAGTGGGTTGCTTACGGTGTGGCAATTTTCCCTAAACAATCCTTGACTCTTGAGCAGTACGAAAGATTCAGTCAGCGCTTGGGTCCTTTTGGTGAAGAACCATTTTTAATTCCTATGCAAAGCCACCCACATGTAGTTCAGGTTCATCGCAAGGCGCATGAAGAGGCTGCCCCTTTTGGAGGAGCCTGGCATTCTGATTGGTCTTTTCAGCTCCAACCACCCTCAGCTACCATGTTGTACTCGGAAATTATTCCGCCTCACGGGGGAGATACTCTGTTTGCAAATACAGCAGATGCATATGATGACTTATCTGATCAGCTCAAAGCGCGCCTAGGTGATTTGCGAGCCATTCATACAGCTAAATTGCCTTATGCCAAAGATGGGGTCTATGCCACAGAGGGCAAAGAAAGAACTATGAAGATTCATACCTCTGACGAAGCCAACAAAAAAATGTCTCACCCTATAGTTAGAACCCACAGAGAAACTGGTCGCCAAGCCCTTTTTATTAATCCAGTCTACACAGCAGAAATTGAGGGCCTGTCAAAAGCAGAATCAGACTTATTGCTCTTTGAACTCTACTCTCACATGGGCCAAGAAAAATATATATACCGTCACCAATGGGAGCCTGATATGTTGATCATGTGGGATAACCGAAGTGTTATGCATATGGCAGAAGGTGGCTATGATGGTTATGAAAGACTGCTGCATAGAATTACCGTAGCTGGAGACCCTTTACAGGAGTAAGCATGATAAATAGACCCGTCTTAATTGGAATAGGTTCCCTTCAACAAAAAGGATCATTTGATGATCTCGATGAAGCCTTGGTCTTAATGGAGAAAGCAACCCTAGCTGCTATTGCCGATACCGAAAACCCATCCATTGTTAACTACATTGATGATATTCAAATCCCCAAGGGAGACTGGACATATAAAGATCCAGGCAAGTGGATTGCAGAAAAACATGGTTTCTCTCATGCTCATACCAGCCTCACTAAAATTGGTATTTTGCAGCAAAGCCTCATTAATTCAGCCTGCACCAAAATTCTGAATGGTGATATTCGTGCCAGTTTGATTGTTGGTGGGGAGGCTCGATACAAAAAAATTCAAGCTTTAAAGGAGGGCTTAGAATTTGCAGAAACTGAATTAACTGTAAATCCTGATCAGTATATTCAAGCCAAAGAAGATCTTTATATCCCCGAGGAAGTCGAAGCCCTAGGAATGATGGCAGTTGGTTACTATGCAATAATTGAAAGCGCTTTGCGTTTCAGGCATGGCAGGACACCGCAAGAACATGAAAACTTCTTGGGAAACTATTATCAAAGATTCTCAGAGGTTGCTGAGCAAAACCCTCACGCCTGGAATCAACAGAAATATAGTGCTGAAGAGATTTGCACGCCATCAGAAAAAAATAAAAGAATAGCCTACCCTTATAACAAACTTCATAATTCTAGCTGGAATGTGAATCAAGCTTCGGCACTAATTTTATGCAGCGAGGATATTGCAGATAAGCTGAATGTGCCAATAAGCAAAAGGATTTACCCCCTTGTGTCTAGTGAAACAAACCACATGATTGCTCTAGCTCAGCGACCTAATCTTGCAAGACCTGCTGGCCTGTATTTAGCGGCAGACTATCTCATGGAGACAGCTTATTCGCATCAAATAAAACCGTCTCTCTTTGAACTCTATAGCTGCTTCCCTGTGGCCGTTCAATTGTTTGCTGAAGCATTAAATGTTCCAGATAACGTAGACAAGACTGTGACTGGCGGCATGCCCTTTGCAGGTGGACCTTTGAATAATTATATGTTGCATGCAACGGCTCAAATGCTAGAAAAAATTAGAAGCAAGCCCGCTGAAATTGGATTAATTACGGGTGTATCTGGGTTAATGACCAAGCAGGCTTTTGCCATATGGGGTAAAGAGCCTTTGATGGATTTTCAATCGAAGGATGTAACAAATGAAGCTTCTGCTATCGAAGCTCCAGTTGCAATGTCTCAAGAGCAGAATGGCGAAGGAACAGTCTTAGGCTGTACGACCCTCTTTGAAAATCACGAGCCAATAAAAAGTGTTTTTTATATTGAGGATTCTCAAGAGAAGAGAAAAGTACTAACATCAACTGATAAAGAAGTTATTAATCATTTAGGAGAGGAAGAATGGATAGGAAAAAAAGTTCGTTTCAAAAGCAATCAGGTTTCTTAATAGCATTAGTATTTTCTATCTCCAGTCTTGCTGACTCAACCCTCAATGCAAGCATCAATAAAAATCAAGATACATTTCAAGAGGTAGCACTTAAAATCTGGGATTTTGCTGAGGTTGGCTACCAAGAATACAAAAGTTCTGAGTTACTGCAATCTGAGCTAGCGGCTCATGGCTTTAAAATTACTACCGGCATAGCTGATATTCCCACAGCATTTATTGCTGAATATTCGAATGGTGGTCCTGTCATTGGTATTCTGGGCGAATATGATGCATTGCCAGGGTTAATGCAAACGACCTCCCCCTTTAAAGAAGAAAGAGATGATGTGATCGCTGGCCATGCTTGTGGGCATCACATGTTTGGCGCGGCCTCTGCATGGGCTGCTGTTGCAGTAAAGGACTGGTTGGTTAAAACAAACACTCCTGGAACGATAAGGTTTTATGGTACACCTGCGGAAGAAGGTGGCTCAGGAAAAGTCTATATGGTTCGAGCTGGACTGTTTAGCGATGTTGATGCTGTGCTGCATTGGCATCCTAGTAGCTCTAATGGTGCCAACGCAGAATCATCTAATTCCAATAAATCAGCAAAATTTAAATTCTCTGGTATTTCTGCTCACGCAGCGGGCTCGCCTCATAAAGGACGATCTGCATTGGATGGCGTTGAAGCCATGAACATGATGGTTAACATGATGCGAGAACACATTCCGCAAGAATCAAGAATACATTATGTGATCACCAAAGGAGGTCTGGCACCGAACGTCGTGCCTGATGTTGCCGAGGTTTATTATTATGTGAGGCATCCTCGCAGAGAAAAAGTACAAGAAATTTTTGACTGGGTAGTCAAGGCCTCAGAGGGGGCCGCAGTTGGCACTGAGACGACTGTGACCCACGAGGTTATGCATGGCAATTACTCCAAGCTAGCCAATGATGTCTTACAGAAAGTGATGCATAAAAATCTTGTTAAACGCGGTGGCATTAAATACACGCCAGAAGAACAGGCATATGCTGAAACGATCTACCAAACTATGGTGCAACCGAGTGCAAAAATAGGAGATCAAGAAAAGGTAGCTCCTTATAAAACATCGCATACCTACGGCTCAACAGATGTGGGCGATGTCAGCTGGGTAGTGCCGCAAGCAGGATTAAGAACTGCAACCTGGGTGCCAGGAACGGCCGGTCATTCATGGCAAGGAGTTGCAGCAGGCGGAACCTCTATCGGCATGAAAGGTACTAAACTAGCGGCACAGGTTTTAGCAGATACTGCTCAAGATATATTTAAAGATCCCTCAATTATTAAAGCAGCTCATGCTGAGTATCAAGACAGGGTTGGAGAGGATTTTCAGTATGTGCCATTGCTCGGTGATCGAGAGCCTCCTCTAGACTATAGAAACTAAAATACTTGGCAGCAAAGCTATACTGTTACTTTAGATAAAAATTCTATAAAAGATTTAGCGTTGACTGATAAAGGTTTTTCTTTGTTACTTAGCATGCTGATTTCGTATTCTATTTTAGGCTCAATGTGATGGACGGAAATATTCTCGCCATTCACTGTCGCACTAAAATCATCAATAATTGCATACCCCACACCTTTTTCTACCATGGCTTTTGCTACCTGCATGGTTTCAGTTTCTGCAACCCAATTCAAAGAGATCTGCTGATCATCCAACAGCACATCTAATCCCTCATGAGCAGCATTCTTGTTCATGCTCTTAATTTTAATAAAAGGTTTCTGATGCATGGACGAGAGATGAACCTTTGTCTGTTTTGGGGCACTGCTTAAAGAAGAGATCAGGACTAACGAACCGGAATGTAAAATGAGTTGCTTAAAAAGTTCAGAACTTTGAGAGTTATAAGAAATAATTAAATCAAATGTGAGCTCCTTAAGTTGTGCTTCTAACTCCACGCTTTGTAAATTGGTAATATTAAATTTTGTGCCGGGATGCTCAGACAAATATTGATTAATTAAGGTTGGAAGTAAGCCTAGACCAAGGGAGGGAGTGCAACCAATATTAATAACAGCAGATGATTCCTTGCGCAGATTTATGGCCAGACTATTGAATTGCAAAATCTCGGCGTTCACAGAAGCCGCATGTTTAAACAAAATATCTGCCTCAGGAGTTGGGGTCAAGCGTCGTGAATGACGCACAAATAGTTGAAGATTAAGCTTATGCTCAGCGTAGGCTAATGTTTTACTGATCAAGGGTTGAGATACTTTTAAAGCCTTGGCAGCCTTAGTAAGAGAACCTTCTTTGTAAACGTGGTAGAAAACTTCTATTTGTCTGGAGCTCAACATAAAATTAAGTGAAGTATTTTTAAGGTGAGTTTAACATAACTATTTATTATATATAAATAACAAATTATTCACCCCGACCCCTATATTTTATATACTCAACTGTTAAAATGTAGGTAGAAAAAAATAAATATTTGGGGAAAATATGAGAATAAATTACACAAAATATGTTGCAGGCTTACTACTTCTGCCATTAGCTATGAGCGCATATGCACAAGAAGACTCGACAAAACTATCCGATGTTGAAGAAGTAGTTGTTGTTGGATCGCAAATCAAGGGTGCAAAGATCACGGGAGCTCTTCCTGTCTCAATTATCTCAAGCAAGGACATTGAAGCCATAGGCGTTGATTCTGGTGAAGATCTTCTAGAAAGTATTGCAGAGCAAGGCTTAAACTATTTTAACGAGGCTGAAGATGCTTCTGGTGGTGTTAATGCATCTCGTGGAGATGCTGGAGCCTATAACCTCAGAAATATGGGCGTAGGTAATACTCTGACCCTTCTAAACGGCAGAAGATTAGTGAACTCACCAGGCTATCAAACTGAGCTTATTGGTGGGGACTATGTTCCAACGGTTAGTGTTAACTCAAATTTAATTCCAGTTAGTGGTATGGAAAGATTGGAAATTCTTCGTGATGGTGCATCAGCTATTTACGGCGCAGATGCTGTTGCCGGAGTTATTAATAACGTTTTGCAGAAGGATTATGAAGGCTTATCTATCAAGGCTAAAATTAGTGCCTATGATCACTTTGGCACTGAGGATAACTCTGTAACTATTAAATGGGGGTCATTTTTTAATGATGGTGCCACCAACGTTAGCGTGTTCTTTGATCGCTATGATCGCGGAAAGATTAATGCCCAAGAAGACCCAAGATGGGGAGCTGGAGAGCACAGACCTTTCGTGGATGCGAATTCCCCATGGAAAAATAGCACTGCATTTAGAAATCTAAGCAGCAACTCCATTTACCCGCAAATGGATATGGCTAGCTCATCAGAGCATGCTGGTAAAAGTTATAATCATGTTTGGACAGATTCGAATGGTGAATTTGAAATCTTTCCATTGGGTGATTCAAGGTGTACTAATAGAAATCCTTTATTTGATACAGGTTATGGAACTTGTATAGCCCAAGATGGTAATGGTGCTTTGAGAAGTAATTTCTGGGGCTCAACAGACGTAAGATCCGAGCTCATCAGAAACAATGCTGTTATGTTTATCAACCATGATATGGGCAACGGGATGGAATCGTTCACAGAACTTGCAGTCTATAGTTCTGATAGTGATAGAACAGCGCATGCTTCTTATGCCTTCACATCTTCAATACATTATGTAGGCGCTGATAACTACTACTTAAACCAAATGACAGTACCTGTAAATGGCGTGCCAACTGCTATATTTGCAGGAAAAAAACTTCGCATTGATAATTACAGATACGAAGAAGTAAATAGGCTTGTTAATGTGAAAAAAGAAACTTATAGATTTCTTCAAGGTTTTAGAGGTTCAAGTGGAGCATGGGACTGGGAAGTTGCTTATGTTGATTCCATAGCTAAATCTAGAGATGTTACTAGAAATAGAATTTCTAATAACCTTTTAAAAGCGGCCTTAAATGACCCTACGCCAGCTGCTTATAACCCATTTAGCGCAGGTGTAAATTCAAACATTGAAAGAACTCTGGTTGATGTTTACAGAAAAGGTACAAGTGAGCTCACTATGTTCGACTTTAAAATGTCTAACAATGAATTCATGGCTCTACCAGCGGGAGACGTAGGATTGCTGATAGGCTTCGAGTACCGTGAAGAGTCGATCGATGATGATAGAGATCCTAGATTGGATGGCACAATTAATTACACTGACTATGAAGGCGATACTTATCCACTTGTTGCAGATGTATTAAACTCATCTCCAACTGGCGATGTATCAGGCTCCAGAGATGTTTCATCTCTTTTTGCTGAAATGCAAATACCTCTAACAAGCACAATGGATATGCAAATAGCTCTTAGAAATGAAGATTTCTCAGACTACGGCGATTCAACGGTTGGAAAAGTTGCATTGGGTTGGCAAATGGCTCCTTGGTTAAGCTTTAGAGCATCAGTCTCAACAGCTTTCAGAGCTCCAAATATTATTCAAGTGAACGAGAAGACGGTTGTGAGATCTGGAACTCAAACTGACTATGCTGCTTTCAGAGTCAATGAACTTCAAAGCGTTGATAGCGTTATTGACTCAGACTCTAGATATACCATTCAAAGAAAAGCGGTTGGTGCATCTGGCCTTGAAGCAGAAGAATCAGATAATACATCAGTTGGTTTTGTTCTAACTCCAATGGATAACTTGATTGTCACGCTTGATGCATGGACGATTGAGAAAGATGGCACCATTGGCTTGTTCGGAAGAGCGAACCAAACAGTCAACGACATGCTCCTAAGAGTCCAAAATGGAACTACTAGTTGTGATACTTTTGCAGGCGATCCTTTGGTTGTAAGAGAAGCAGCGGATGATGGCGATGCTGCAGCTTTTGCCGCAGCTGGAGTTTGCCCTTTCGGAGCAATTAAGTATGTTCAAAATGACTACACTAATATGGCTGTTAGAACCATTGAAGGCATGGATTTAGGAATCTACTATGATTTTGAAACCGCATATGGCGACTTTGATCTTCGCTATATTGGCACTTTCCTTGATACTTTTGAGCAAAAAGCAAGTGGTAAATTTGCAGCGCTTCAGGCAGCAAAGGATAGCGGCTTGGTGCCTGCCTCAATCCCAATCAGTGGATTTGGTGATCTACTGGGCAAAGATGGTGTGTATGATAACAAGCATACCGTTAGGGTTTCATGGGATAAAGGTCCATATGGTGCAAGCTTGGTTGCTCTGAAAAAAGGTTCATTTGAGCAAACATCACTAGGTAAAATTGGCGGAGTTGCATATGTAGTTCCTACAATGACAACCATGGATTTAACTATGTCTTATGACTTCTCTTTAAGTGGCCAGAAAGCAAGAGTTAGATTTGCGGTGAAAAACCTCGAGGATGAAAGAGCTCCTACTGCAGATAGGTACTACGGTTACTATGCAGATGCTCATCAGGATTATGGAAGAAATTATTATCTTGATTTAAGAGTTTCATTCTAAAAATTAAGATAAACTTTAAGGGAGCTTAGGCTCCCTTTTTTTATGATTAAATTTAATAAACACATTTTTGTTTTAGTTCTACTTACCTGTATTAGTAGCTATGCGATGGCGGATACAACATCCTATAAATTCTCAAAATGGGCAGGCTCAGAGCTTCCTGTTTTCTATGCCAGCCCATCAAAGATTAATAAAGCAACAAGACTTGTTGTGGTGATGCATGGGCGAAAAAGAAATGCAGCAGAGTATCGTGATCAATGGCAAGAGGCAGCAGAAGATCTTAATTTATTAGTGATTGTTCCTGAGTTTAGTGAACAGAATTTTCCTGAAGTCTGGGGTTTTAATTATGGCAATGTAAAAACAGAAAATTTAATTTCTGTAGAAGAAAGCCTTCAAGCGTTTTCTGCGATTGAGCCTTTGGCTGAAGAGGCTATAAAAAAGTTTAAATTGCGGTCAAAAAACTGGGGCATTTATGGGCATGGCGCAGGGGCACATTTTGTTCATCGATACGCTTTGCATCGACCTGACGCTTCATACACTCTTGCTATTGCAGCCAATCTTGGATGGTACTTATCCATGACTGATCAAGCATGGCCTTTTGGGCTCAGAGACTCTGGCATTGATGATCTGCAATTAAAACAAGCATTTAGCAAGTATTTTTTGTTGATGCTAGGAAGAGCTGATACCTCAACTCAACCCAATACCCCTTATGTGGCAGAACATTTTGATATTATTAAATTGCAAGGTGAGCACAGACTGGCGCGAGGCAGGAACTTTTTTAAATCAGCCGTTGCCAAATCAAAAGAATTAGATGAATTTTTTAAATGGGGCATGGTCGAAGTCCCCACCACCAAGGGACATAGCAACACTGAGCAAATGGTGCCCTACGCTGCTGAAATGTTCTATGCGAGGCTAAGATAATGCAAGCATACAAAAAACGAGGTTTTTGGATTGGTCTAGGCGTCTTTTTGTTCGTGATGCTGACCCCAAGCCCCGAATCGCTCTCACCTGTGGGTTGGGCAGTTGCAGCCGTGACTTTATTAATGGCAATTTGGTGGGCAACCGAGGCTGTTCCAGTGGCTGTTACCGCCCTCTTGCCGCTTGCCTTATTCCCATTGCTACAGGTTACAGATTTTAAAACTGCAGCTCTGCCCTATGCCAATCCTAATATTTACTTATTTATGGGTGGGTTTATCTTAGCGCTAGGAATTGAATCTTCAGGATTGCATAAACGCCTTGCGCTCAAAATGCTAATTGCCATAGGCAATAGTGGAGCCAAGCTTGTTGGGGGATTTATGTTGGTCTCTGCGCTCATTAGTATGTGGGTGATGAATACCTCAACCACCTTAATGCTGCTTCCAATAGGCTTGGCAGTATGCGCCAGTGTTGCCGAGACCATTCCTAATTTTTCAGCCAAAGAGCGTAAGAATTTTGAAACCTCATTGTTGCTGGGCATAGCTTATGCGGCCTCTATTGGAGGGATGTCTACGTTGGTCGGGACAGCTCCCAATATTATATTTGTAGGCTTTATGCAAGAAACCTACGGGATTGAAATTTCGTTTATTGATTGGATGAAACTGGGAGTGCCTATTGCATCGATCATGCTAGTTGCCTCATGGTTTGTCATTACAAGGTTTGTCTACCCAGTTAATTTTGTGGCCAGCATGGAGACCAAGCTTCAACTTGGAAATATGTTGACTGACCTGGGCCCACTCGGAAGAGATGAAAAAAAAGTTCTGATTATCTTTTCTCTCGCTGCTGGAGCCTGGATGTTTAGAACCCTCCTTGATAACTTTGTTCCTTTGTCTGGCTTAACTGATGCAGGCATTGCTATCTTAGCTGCCCTCAGTTTTTTCTTTATCCCCTCAGAAAATAATAAAACTGATTTGCTGACCTGGGATCAAGCAAACAAGCTTCCCTGGGGATTGTTGGTCTTGTTTGGTGGCGGCTTATCATTGGCTTCCTCTATTGGAGCATCCGGCCTAGGAAATTGGATCGGTCAAGGCTTAACCGTTCTAGAAAGCGTCCCACCCATTGTATTGATCTTGGCGGTGGCAACTTTAATTATTTTCTTAACAGAGATCACTTCAAATGTTGCAACCACTTCAACATTCCTTCCGGTTGTGGGGGCTGTGGCAGTAGCTCTAGGCATTGCGCCTGTTGCTCTTACAATCCCTGTGGTTCTTGCTGCAAGTTGCGCGTTTATGCTACCCGTTGCCACGCCACCAAATGCCATTGTCTTTGGTTCAGGAAAACTCACCATTCCCGATATGATGAAAGCAGGTTTTGCTTTAAATATTATTGGAATTTTCTTAGTCACAATCTTTGCGTTTTATCTTGCGCCAATGATCTTTTAAGCATGCTCAATATGAAAAAATTATTTTTAATTTTACTCTTCCTCTCAATCAATTCTGCTGCTCAGGTCAGCTACATCGACTACCTCTCACCTTTTCATCCGACCATCGGGCAATCAGGGATGGTTGTATCTCAGAACCAAGCCTCATCAGATATCGGCATTCAAGTTTTAGATATGGGTGGGAATGCTGTAGATGCTGCTGTTGCTGTTGGGTTTTCATTGGCCATCACTTTACCTAGAGCCGGGAACCTAGGTGGTGGAGGTTTTATGCTTGTCTACCTTCAAGAGGAACAAAAAACCATTGCAGTTGATTTTAGGACTGCAGCACCGAAAGGTATTTTGCAGGATGATTTTTTATTTTTAAAAAATAATTATGACCAAAGACGCTTTGGGTATAAAGCTTCTGGGGTTCCAGGCACAGTTGCTGGATTAATTGAAACTCACACTAAATATGGAAAACTGCCTCTGAGAAAAATATTAAAACCAGTCATTGACCAAGCAAGGCGAGGCATCAAGGTGAGCTATGACTTAAGCCAAGCCATTGGCAGTGCAAACCAAATCAATCTTGACCCTGAGTCTTCTGATATTTACCTTGAAGATGGCAGCCCTCTCATAGAGCACTCTTTGATGACCCGTAAGCATCTTGCTTGGACGATCAATGAGATAGCTAATAAGGGCCAGCAAGCTTTTTACGAAGGCGCTATTGCCAAGAAGATTATTCAAGCCATGGAAAAAAATGGTGGTTATATGTCTGCTCAAGATCTCAAAGACTATAAGCCTAGATTCTCAACGCCCATTCAAACAAGTTACAGGGGATTCACGGTGCTAGCCCACCCTCCTCCAGCTGGCGGAGCGGCTGTGGTACTAGAGTCATTAAATATTTTAGAGAATTTTTTATTAGAAGGCATGGGCCCTAATTCTGGAGAATTTTTACATCTATTCGCCGAAGCTCTGCAAAGAGGCCACATGGATAGATCAAGGTTTATGGGGGATCCAGAATTTTATGACGTTCCAATTCAAAAAATTATTTCAAAAAGACGGGCCAAAACTCTGGCCCAAGGAATTGATAAAGCAAGCGTCACGCCTCCTGAAAATTTGAATCCAGATTCCTTATTTAAAGAGGGCGAAAATACGACCCATTATTCGATTATAGATAAAGATGGAAATGCCGTATCTAACACTTATACCCTGGGGTATTCTTTTGGCTCTGGGGTTACTATTCCAGGAACAGGGATTTTACTAGACAACCAAATGAATAATTTTGCTTACCAATATGGTGAAGAAGGAGTGATCAATAGATCGGCCAGTGAAGGCAATCGATTTGAGCCCGGCAAGAGGCCTATGAGCACCATGACGCCAGTTATGGTATTCGATCATAATAATGCCTTAAATCTAATCACAGGCTCTCCTGGAGGCTCTTTAATACCTGCTGCTGTCCTGCGAGTGATCACGGGTATTATAGATTTTAACCTGAATCTTGGAGAGGCAACTATGCTGCCAAGGGTTCACAAGGATTGGCCATACAAATCTCTAAGGTTAGAGAAAAATATTAGCTCTGATACAGCGCAAATCTTAGCCGACTTAGGTCATGAGCTTGAGGTATCTAAAACTATGGGCTCCACTCAAAGCATCCTCGTATCGCCTCAGGGCCGAGAAGGTTATGCAGATCTAAGAAGGCCCAATGCTGGAGTGGCGATTCAAGTTGATTAAGGCTTTAGCATTTATTCATAAAAAAAACTCGCTGTCTCAAGAGAGCTTTCAAAGTTATTATGAAAAACAGCATGCCCCTCTGGCCAAATCATTACTCACCTTTGAATCATATGAAAGGAACTATGTTGAATCATGTATGTATGACTCAGATCATAAGCTTGGCTCAATTAGTATTTTTAAGTATGCATCTGAAAAATCACTGAGCATATTGGCTGAGCAAATGGCTTCTACCCCAGGAGATATTCTAAGAAAAGATGAGTTAAATTTTATGGCTGTCTCATTAAACTTTTATGTTTTTACTGATTCCATTGAAGATTCTAAAAAGGACTTTAAACGTAAGATTTTTTATATAGCTAGAGAGAAAAATGAACTTAGCGCACTTGATGGTATGGCAGGCATTCAAAAAATCTCAGATAACCTGATTAAGCATCATCAAGAAATAGTTGGTATTCCTGAATATGGGGTGAGCAGAGACTTCTCACTGGGAGACCTTGAAAGAGTAGCCAATGACCTTCCAGATTTAATTCTAACCAGCGCCTTTAATTAGAGATTTCCTCTATATATTTTATCGCATTTGAGATCCTTAGATTTGATTCTTCTTTACCAAAAAGACAGAGAGTTAAACCCAAGGATGGTGAGTTGGTAGAACCAGTCATTGCAATTCTAATAGGCTGGTTTACTTTGGGGGTAGGTAAATTTAATGCGGCCTGAGCGCTAGCTAAAGCCTCGTCAATAGACCTCTCATCCCATACCTCAAGACCTTGTAATTTTCTCTGAATATACTCTAGAGAAGATTTTGATCCTATAAGGAATTTCTGAACTGCTTTTTCGTTGTAAGCATCGATATCAAAAAAATATGGTTTTAAATCTAAAGCAATGCCAGCTAAAGTGGGTTTGCTAGTTCTCATGGCCTCTATAATTTCATTGCTGTTCTCTTTAGCAGCAACATCAATTCCGTTATCTAACAGAAAAGGGAGAAGTTGTAATGTGAAATCTTTAAATGATAAAGCAGCCAGATGATTGGTGTTAATCCAGTCTAACTTTGCGGGGTCAAAGATTGCTCCCGCTTTTTGCACTTCCTGGATTCTAAAATCAGTGATCAAGTCTGTCAGGTAGAAAATCTCTTTATCGCCTTTTGACCAACCTAAACGAGCTAACATGTTAATCATTGAAGATTGAAGGTAGCCTTGATCAAAATAATCTTGAAGACTAGTCACAGCATTCCTTTTAGATAATCTTTTTTTATCTTGCCCCAGAACCATTGGTAAGTGAGCATACTCAAGAGATGGAAAGCCTAAAGCTTGCTGAATATGTATTTGTCTGGGAGTGTTACTGAGGTGATCTTCACCTCTGATAACAGTGGTTACACCCTGGTCATGATCGTCTATCACATTGCATAAATGATAGGTCGGAGCTCCATCGCTTCTCACTAAAATTGAGATCATCTAATTCTGAGTTTTGAAAGACCACCTCTCCTCTCACCAAGTCATGAAAAATTATCTCTCCCTCTTGAGGAGTTTTTAACCTTAAAACTGTTTGATCGCTGTGAGTTAAATTTAAATTCCTGCACCGACCATCATATTGAGGTTTAGCACCATTGGCTTGTTGAGCTGACCTCATTTCCTCTAAACGCTCTTTACTACAATTGCAGAAGTATGCATTGCCAGAATCAATAATGGTGGTAATGGCTTGCTGGTAAAGATCGGCTCTTTCTGACTGCCTCACTGGCGGTTCGTCTGGGATGATCCCCATATCTGCTAACCCTTTAAGAATATTATCTTCAAATTCGCGAGTGGATCGTTCGGCGTCTGTATCCTCAATCCGAATTAAAAACTTACCTTTTTGTTGTTTTGAATATACAAAATTAAATAGTGCTGTTCTGACGCCACCTATATGAAGTGTGCCGGTAGGACTGGGTGCAAATCTTGTGACTTTTGTCATAACTGATTCCATAGTGTTGTGAGGTTATTATCTTTTTCAATGTCTTGGAGTCTGTTTTCATGTGAGGCCGCTTCCTCATCAGAGACAGAGACCTGTGTGATTGGAAAATTATTAAAATCAATAGCCTGTCTCAAGCTCTGGTCTTTTGCTGACTGAGCCTGTTCCGATGACATGAAATCAAATTTGCTTTGACCGCCTGTGAGGTGAATAAAGACATCCGCTAAAATATTTGCGTCCAATAATGCTCCATGGAAACTTCTATCGTAGCCTCCTATTTCAAATCTATTAGACAAAGCATCTAAAGAATTTCTTTGACCTGGAAACTTACTTCTAGCTAATAATAGGGTATCTTCAATTTCGCAGATTTCTTCAAGAGCAGGATATTGGGACGATGCTCTTTTTAACTCGCTATTTAAAAACCCCAAATCAAATGCTGCATTGTGAATAATTAAAATGCTGCCTTGCACAAACTCTAGAAAGCTTTCAGCGATATCAGAAAAAAGAGGTTCGTTTTGGACTTTTTCATTTGAGATGCCATGAACTTTTTGCGCCTCTTCATCAATAGCACGCTCAGGGTTTAAATAGCTATGGAAATGCTGATCTGTTCTCTTGCGATCCTCAAGCAATACAGCGCCAATCTCAATGATGCGATGGCCCTGACTCACTTCTAACCCAGTGGTCTCCGTGTCTAAGACAATTAATTTTTTAATCATAAGATCGAATCTATTCCTTTGTTTGCCAGAAGATCTGCCATTTCATTGCCCTCATCACCTGAGTGACCCTTAACCCAGTGCCATTGTACTTGATGAAAATTTATTAACTCATCTAATTGTTGCCACAACTCTTTATTTTTTACATCTTTTTTAGCAGCTGTTCGCCAATTATTTTTTTTCCAGTTATGGATCCATTGAGTGATTCCATCCATGACATATTTTGAATCAGTGAAGAGATCTATGGCGCATGGTTCTTTCAGGGCTATCAAGCCCTCAATTGCTGCAGACAACTCCATTTGATTGTTTGTAGTATCAGGCTTACCACCAAAAATTTCTTTAGAAGCTCCTTCGTAAGTAATATACGCACCCCATCCCCCAGGACCGGGATTTCCTCTGCATGCTCCATCTGTATACATTATTACTTGTTTCATGGGTTAAAATATCTCACTACTATTATGAATATCCAATCTATTAAAGCCTTTAATGATAATTATATTTGGTTAATTAGCACTAATGAAGGCAATCTTGTCATTGACCCTGGTGAATCTGAACCAGTTAGAGATTATATGCTCCAAAAGCAACTTCAATTAACAGATATTTTAATCACTCATCATCACTATGATCATGTTGGAGGCATTCTAGATCTCAGAGAAGATATTAATGGAAGGATATTCGGTCCAAACAATTCACAAATTGAAGGGTTAGATGTTAGTGTGACGGAAGGGGAAACAATTCAGTCGTGTGGAATAGATTTTCAAATTCTTGAAATTCCAGGCCATACCCTTGATCACATTGCATATTTTGCAGCTGATACCTCTCAACCCAGACTGTTTTGTGGGGATACTCTGTTCTCTGCAGGTTGTGGAAGAGTCTTTGAGGGTACTGCTCAGCAAATGTATGCGTCACTAGAAAAATTAAAGGTCTTACCAAGCAACACCTTGGTGTACTGTGCCCATGAATATACTCTAGCCAATTTAAAATTTGCGCAAGTGGTCGAGCCACAGAACCTTCAAATCTCAGCACACATTGAGGTTTGTGAGCAACAAAGAAATAATGATTTACCAACCCTTCCCAATACCCTGGAAGCAGAAAAGAAGATTAATCCATTTTTAAGATGTGCTGAAGTGGAGCTTAGAGAATCTCTAGTAAATCAAATGAACAATGCATTGACTGCAAGCGATGTTGAGGTATTTCAATACTTGAGAGCATGGAAAGATTCTTTTTAATTCTTGCTCTAGCAACTCTCTCCAGCTGCCAGCTAAGCAATGTTATACCTGCGGATAGCTATTCAGAAGCTGAGCTGGCTAGCCCCATTAAAAGCGAAGCAGTCTATGAGAATGTTTGGCAGCGCATTTCAATCAATGCGAAGAGTGAGATCGAAAATCTAGATGCCCTGACGCTAGAGTATGTAAATTTATATTTAGCTAACCCAGAACAATTTATCAAGCTGCTGGTAAAGGGTGAGCACTTTATCTTTTTTGTGCTTGAGGAGCTTGAAAAATATAATCTCCCACCTGAGCTGGCGTTATTGCCTTATATTGAAAGTAATTATGATCCCTTTTCAATTTCTGCCTCAGGCGCAATGGGTCTATGGCAATTTATGCCAGCAACAGCAGGGATTTATGGGTTGCAGGATACTTGGTGGTATGAACAAAGGCATGATCCATTAATCTCGACTGAAGCAGCGGTAAAATATTTAGCCTACCTGCACCAAAGATTCGGTAAGAATTTAGCCTATACATTGTCTGCCTATAATGGCGGGCCCACCATGCTTGAAAAACAGATCAAGCTCAATAAAAGATTAGGTAAATCTGTGCATTATCGGCAATTAAAAGTGCCAAAACAAACACAGGAATATGTCCCAAAATTTAAAGCAATATTAGAGCTGATAGTTAATGCTAAAGAATACAACATAGAGTTACCTGACTTTCCTGATCGACCTGTGTTAGGTCAAATTACTTTGGATGGACAGATTGAAATCTTGGCCTTTAGTGAATTTGCAGAGCTGCAACCTGAGTTTATTTATAAATTAAATGCAGGATATACTAAATGGGCTTCTCCACCAGGCAAGACTACCATCTTCAATATTCCAATTGAGCTTGTTGAACTGCTTGATCAAAAAAAAGATCAGTTTAGCCAAGCCAATCAAATAAACTGGGTGACTCATAAAGTTGCAAGCGGTGATAGCCTTTGGAGCATTGCAGAAAATTATGACACCGAGGTTGGGGTCTTGAAAAAAGTAAATTACCTTAAATCAAGCAAACTGAATGTGAATCAAGAGTTATTGATACCTCTAAGCAATTCTAACAATCAAACGTTTATACCTTACCAAGCGCATATTATTAGCGAAGGTGACACGCTCTGGAATTTAGGGCTGAAGTATTCCATTTCTCCTAATGAGATAGCCAAGAATAATGAATTAAAAATGACCTCTGCTCTAGTCATTGGCAGAGAACTAAATATTGGAAATAAAAATATTTACAGAACGATTAATTCAAAAAAACGAACAATTTTATATAGTGTTAAGCAAGGGGATAGCCTCTATAGGATAGCTAATATTTTTAATATTGAAATCCAGGACATTCTTGATATTAATGCCATAGAAGAAAATCAAATCAAACCTGGGCAGGTAATCAAAATAATAATTAAAGCTTTCTAATCAGAGGAAATTTTTGGATCAAGAGCATCTCTAAGACCATCACCAAAGAAGTTTAGGGCAAATAAGGTAATAGTAAAAGTTAAGCCAGGATAGATTAGGAGCCATGAGTATTCTTCCATGGACTCTACGCCATACCTAATCAGTGTGCCCCAGCTACTCATAGGCGGTTGAATACCTAACCCTAGAAAACTTAAAAATGCCTCTAAAAGCATAACCTGCGGAATAGTTAATGTGGCATAGACAGCTATGGGCCCGAGTATATTTGGAAAAATATGCTTTCTAAACATCTGGAGATTAGATACTCCCATGGCTTGAGCTGCTAAAACATATTCTTGATTCTTGATTGTAAGCACTTGACCTCTAACAATTCTAGCCATGGTGAGCCATTCAACGGCGCCAATAGCTCCAAATAATAACCAAATATTCCGACCAAAAATTACCATTAATAAAATAATAAAAATAATGAATGGTAGGCCATACAAAACATCCACGATTCTCATCATAATGGAATCTACCCTTCCGCCAAAATAGCCTGCAACAATACCCCAGCTAACACCAATAACGAGTGCAACGGCGGTTGCCACAAACCCGACCAAAAGAGAAACACGGGCACCGTATAAAATTCTACTAAACAGGTCTCTTCCTAGGGTATCAGTACCAAGCAGGAATGTTCTGGATGGCTGTTGAGCGCCCAGATCAAGGTTTTGATATGAGTAAGAATGAGGGGCGATCCAGGGAGCAAAAACAGCCAAGACAATTAGAACACAAAGGATTATCCCGCCAGCAACTGCTGCTTTGTTTGCTAGCAATCTTCGCCAGGCATCTGACCACAAACTACTTTGATTATTCACGTCTCACTCCGTGCTCGAGGGTTCATTAACAGCACTGCTATATCTGAAAGTAAATTAAAGAAAATGATGAGAGCAGAGAAAAAAATAGTTGTGCCCAAGATCATAGTGTAGTCACGATTAAATGCTGCCTCAACATAAAACCTACCCAGACCAGGGATTTGAAAGATGGTCTCTACTACAAAGGAGCCTCCAATTAAACCTGCAATCGCTGGGCCTAAAAAAGAAACCACTGGGACTAATCCACCCTGCAGGGCATGACGAAGAATCACTTGGTATTCAGGTAAACCTTTTGCTCGAGCAGTACGAATGTAATCTTGACCTAATGTTTCCAGCATCCCTCCTCGGCTAAGACGAGCAATATACGCTGCATATGCAGCACCAAGGGTAATTGAGGGTAAGATTTTATCGCCAGCCAGAGAATCCCATCCAGAGACAGGCAGTAACTCAAGATTAATACCAAAAAATAAAACAAGTAACGGGCCTAATAAAAAAGTTGGCATACAGATACCAATCATCGCAATTGTCATAGGAATGAAATCAAGCACTGTGTTTCTCTTAACCGCTGCAATAACCCCTGCAAGCCCACCAATAATCATTGCAATGAGAATTGCATAAAAAGCTAACTCTAATGTCACTGGTAAACCAGTGANTATCATTTCTGTAACAGATCGACCTGGGTATCTAAATGAGGGACCAAAATCACCCTGAATGAGGTTAAACATATAATCTCTATATTGGATGATCAAAGGAGCATCTAAATTATAAACAGCGTTTAAATTTTTCATAACTTGTGGTGGAACAACCTTCTCTGAATCAAAGGGGCCACCAGGAGCCATGCGAACAAGAAAAAAAGTAATAGAAGCAACCACAAGGATCACAGGAATGGCTATAGCAATTCGTTTCAGGATAACTTGCAGCATTTAATTAATTATCGTTCTAAATAAATAAATTTAGGGTGGTGAGTGTCGCTAAGATTAGCATCCCAACCTTTTACATCGCTAGAGATTTGATAGGCTTTAACGTAGGTATATATTGGAATAATAGGCATCTCGCTGATGAGCAACTTCTCAGCTTGAGTTAAGTAATCGTATCTCAGCGCTTGATTGTTGGTTGAGTTAGCCATTTCTAACAAGCTATCATATTCTTGATTTTCCCAACCAGTTTTATTATTGCCTCTGTTAGGTCGTAATGTGTCGAGGAATGTATTGGGATCTTCGTAATCTCCAATCCAGCCTGCTCTAGAAATCTGAAAGTCCCCAGTCATCTCTCTGGCCAAGTAAACCTTCCAGTCCTGGTTCACAAGTTGCACTGAAATTCCGAGGTTTTGTTGCCACATTTGCTGGATAGCTAAGGCAATCTTTCTGTGACCTTCTTGTGTGTTAAAAAGAATTTCTAAAACAGGGAAGCTTGAAGGATCTGCATAACCAGCTTCTGCTAGCAAGGATTTAGCAAGTTCTGGATCAAATGGAATTGTGGTGTCTGGCTCATAACCGGCAGTTCCTGGAGGTGTAAATGAATAAGCGGCCAATTGACCACATTTTGAAACTCTATCTACTATTTGTTGACGATTGATTGCATAGGCTAACGCGAGACGGACACGCTTATCTTTTAAAACTGGGTGCTCTGTATTAACTCGATAAAAGTAAGTGCCCATATAAGGCTCTATACGTAAATCGGGATTATTGTTCTCAATGTAGACAGGGCATTTTTCCAAGGGAACAACATTTGTAACATGTAATTGACCCGCTCGAAACATACGATCTTCAGTTGATTCATTGGATACTGGGTAATAGCGAATTTCGTTTAAGCGTACGTTATCAGCATCCCAGTAGAGTGGGTTCTTTTTAACAGTAATTTCCTTGTTTAGCTGCCATGTGTCTAAGTTCATGGGACCATTGCATACAAAATTACCAGGACGCGTCCATTGACCATTTCTGTCATCAATGGTCCCGTGCTGTAAGACAGTATCTTGATGGACCGGATAAGTACTGTAGTGACTTAAAAGTTTAATAAAAAAAGGGGTG
>JGI20157J14317_10001670_pt1 | contig 20059 bp, 28 predicted proteins | sample COG_07_FD_14317 | JGI IMG/M metagenome (IMG submission 14317)
CTGTGGTGCGCATGTCTGGTTTGAGACTAACTGCGAAGTAATAGAAGAGGTTTAAAATGAGCGGATATTTTGTAGGTAAAATTGATTGTCCTAAATGCGGCAATGGAAACTCACTAAATATGTGGGAAGAGGATGATGTGAGGACAGGTTATTGTTTTCATCACAGTTGTAAATCTTATTTCAATGAGCGGGCATTATCAGAAGCCCCTGACAGCGATGTAGCGTACACAGAGAAAGAACCATATGACATAAGCTGGGTTAGTAATTTAAAGGCTATGGATAACGTCACAAGAGGTCTAAAAGCTGGTGCGTATAGGCATTTCGGGGTAGTTCATGGGGTTAGTACTCAAGATGGGAGGACATTATCAGAAACATACTACCCTTTACGTGATGTGGGAGGTGAAACGATAGCGTATAAAGTGCGTATACAGCAGCCTAAGAGCTTCTATGCGATGGGACAGGTACGTGCTGGCTTACCGTTTGGTTGGAGAGAGGCATTAGAGCAAGGTGGTTATTCTCTGTACATAACTGAGGGGGAGGAGGACGCAGTAGCAGTTTATACAGCATGGATGAGAGAAAAGAAGCAGAAAGTTGCGGTTATCTCTCTAAAAAATGGCAGTAGTAGTGTAGTAAAATCGTTACAGCCTATTTTAAAAGACATCACAGATAAATATAAACAAGTGGTATTCTTACCCGATGCTGATAGCAGTGGAGAAGATGCTGTTAAAAGTATTCGCTCTTTGTTTCCCACGAATTACCCCGTAAAAATAGGGAAGTACAGTGAGAACGATGCTAACGACATGGTGAGACAAGGGAAGGAGAAGGAGCTAGTCTCAGCTTGTTACAATGCTGGTGTCCCTTTGTCATCAGAGATAATAGCACCTGATTGGGACATGTTTGAAGAGCTAAAGAAGCCATTGGAATTTGGATTAAGTTATCCTTGGCCGACACTTACAAAACTAACGAGAGGGCAGAGAGCGGGTGAAGTTATTTACTGGGGCGCACCTCCAAAAGGGGGCAAGACTACATTAGTCAATATTTTGGCGGGTTGGAACATCAAAGAACACAATAGAAGAGTACTGATTGTGAGTCCTGAGTCACCTCCGAAGGCTACATTGAGAAGATTGTCAGGCTCATTAGTGAATAAGATATTTCATGACCCAAACATCGTAGTTAATCCTGATGATGTCGATAGAGCCAGAGGAATAATTGGCGACAAGCTACACATTTTTACAAAATGGCAGACACCTAATTGGGCAGATACTAGACAATCTATCAAGGAAGAGGTGATGATGCAGGGCATTAAAGATGTGTATATAGACCCCATCACTAATTTCTCTGTGGGCATGAGTAGTAGTGAGAGAAATGATTTTCTAATTACAATGACAAGAGAATTGTCAGAAGATGCTGCTAATTACGGGTTCACAGCACATGTATTCTGTCACTACAACAAAGCCCCCAAGGGAGACAAGCAGTGGAGTCAGGGACGTATACCGAGCAGTGACGACTTAGCAGGTAGTGGTGCTATGGCACAGGCATGTAACACAGCTATTGGTTTACAAATTTGGAAGGTAACAGAGGGTGAGGACATGGAGTACTTGAACAATTCAAGAGTTCTACATATACTCGAAGATAGAGAGTTCGGTGTAGTAGCAGCGATACCTCTTAGATGGAATTCTTATACAGGCAAATTAGAGGAGCAACAAGATGATTGAGTTATCAGCAGAAGAAGTGGCACTGAGAATTATCAGACTACGCAATGATACAAGAACAAGGGAGCATGAAAGGGCTATTATGAAAAGAAAAATGAATGCTGCTAGGATTATAGAAGATAAGAAGATTGAAAAACTAAAGGAGCAAGGCGAATGATTAGAATAATGCAGTCACCACTAACAAATAGAATATTTGCTGGTAAAGTTAATACTAAAACTCACATGTGGAAGCCTAATAAATCTGATGTGACTTTAGACGCATTGGTTGCAGTAGCTAAGCACGTTTCAAATTTTGATCAGCCTGTAGTTATAACCCTTGAGGATGGAACGCCAGAGTTTGAAATAACCGTTAAAGATTTTAGGGTAAAGGAGAAAGAGTAATGAATATACATATTGAATTAGTTAAAAAATGGTTAGCTGATAACGATTCAGTTAGTCAAGAAGAATTAAAAGATAATCGCGCTGCTGCTTATGCTGCTGCTTATTCTGCTGATGCTGCTTATGCTTATGCTTATGCTGCTGATGCTGCTTATTCTGCTGATGCTGCTTATTGGGTAAAACGCTATGACAAATTAAAGGAGAAAGAGTAATGAGTAAAGAAGATCTAAGATTGTTATTAGCAAAAACTAAATCACAACATGAGCGTTGGAAACGTATCAGTAATCAAACAGTTGAACAGTTGATTGATGCACTGGAAATATTAAGTAAGGAAAGGGAGGGAAGGGATGCTTGATTTAAAAAAATGGTTGGAGGTAAAGGATCATAGAGTGGAGATGGTTAAATCCTATGTTGAGGGCAAAACAATTTCTGAAATATCAGTAATGTTTAATCGTCCTCCGAGATGTGTTCAATATCACATGGGGGAGTACATGCCGAGTCAAGAAGATATTGACATTTTTAAACGCAAATTTGCAGCAAAGAAACTTAAAACAAAGAGGTACGAATGAACTATCCAGATAACATAGGATTTGATACTTCCGACCCACGCAGTCCTTTCTACATAGAACCACCTGAGTGTGACGATTGTGGAGAGGAACTTAATATATGTGTAGACTACGATGAGGATGGACTATACACAGCAACATACTGCAAGAATTGTGATGATTGACCTGCACGAGGAGCGGAAGCTTGTATATAGTCTGCTATACAGGGCTAAGATACCTCACTTGATAAGAGAGGAGAAGTTCCAAGAGTTTGCTGTATATTTTTACGAGAATTATAATTACGATGATACGTATACTAAATCAACGTACATAGGATTGTTGTTTAGAAATTGGCTGGCTTTGTGCGCTATAGAGTACAAGAAGAAATACAAAATCTTAAATCATTTGACAACTAATACAGATGATAAGAGAGCAGACTACTTGGATTGGGTTCAGAGTGATACTCAAGATTATAATGATGCTACAGAACAAGAGCTGTTTGTTTATTGCTCAGAGTTATTCTCTAAATTCAAACCTTTGACACAGCAGTATCTGTTACAGAAAGCAGGGGGAGGTAGGCTTAATGGTTCAGATGATCGTCTTGCAAGAGGTGTTGCGAAAGAGGATGGTGTAACAAGGCAGGCTGTAGAGCAGAGAATACAGAAAGATTTAAAAAAAGTTTTAAAAGACTTATAACATACACAACAACTGTTTGAATGGTGAGTATATGAAATTAGTATGTGACATAGAGGCTAATGGTCTCTACGAAGAAGCAGACACAATACACTGTGCTGTATTCAAAGATGTGGATACATGTAAGGTGTATCGGTTAACAAAGAAAGAAAGCATCATCAGGATGTTAGAGAAGTGTACGTATCTTATTATGCACAACGGTGTAGGTTATGATGTCCCACTTATTAAAAAAATATACGGGTACAAGTACAAGGGCAAGATACTGGATACAGTTCTAATGTCACGCGAAGTATATAAGAATAAAAAAGTGCCAGAGCAAATGAAAGAAGACTGCAAGGCTGCTGGTAAAAAGCTTAGTGGTCCTCATAGCCTAGCAGCATGGGGCTATAGATTAGAGAGAGGCAAGGTCGAGCATGAGGATTGGTCTGTATTCTCAGATGAGATGATGCACAGATGCGTAGAATATGTAGAGATAACGCATTTGCTGTACAGAGTACTGATGGGGTTAGAGCCTAAGTTCAAACTTAGTAATAAACCTTGGAACAAGGAAGAATTTCCTAACAAGGCACTCTGGCTTACACATGACTTCATGAGGGTTATTAGTAGACAAGAGAAGCATGGTTGGAAGTTAGACATCGGGAGGTGTGAAAGAAGTCTAAATCAGTTATCGAAGTGGATACGTTGGATAGATGTTGTATTAGAATCCCATTTACCTGTACTGCCCATCATCAAAGAAGATAGACTTGATGAGAATGCTGATAGCAATGGTTTTCAAAACCCATTCACTAAAGCTGGTGAGCTCAATGTTAGGTTACAAAATTGGATAGACAAAGAACATATTGACTGGGATAGAGATACTATCGGTGGCAGTTTCTGTAGGGTTACATTCAGAAAAGTTAGTCTCAATTCAGATAAAGAAACAAAAGAATGGCTATTAGATATGGGCTGGCAACCAGAAGAATATAATTACAGTAAGAAAGAGGTAGATGAAGATGGTAATCCTAAGCGTACTAGTCCTAAGCTTAATTCTGATGATGCATTTATTGGTGTTGATGGTAAAGTTGGTAGACTCATTTGTAAAAGGGTTCAGTGTAGACACAGACAATCAAACATCCAAGGGTGGCTGGATAGGGTTCGCAGTGACGGTAGGTTGGAGTCTAGGATTAGTGGCTTTGCTGATACTTATCGTGTACGTCATGCAAACATAGCTAATGTTCCTAATGTCAATAGTTTCTACGGTAAGATTATGAGAAAGTGTTTCACTTGTGAAGAAGGTATGGTGTTAGTCAGTGCGGATGCTGCTGCTTGCCAAGACCGTATGATTATATCAAGAGCAAGAGATGTTGGTATCGAAGACCCCATCTTCGAGGACATGATACTCAACGGAGACAAGTCTAAAGGTACGGATAGTCACAGTAGAGCAAGAGATGAGATTAACATTTTGTTTGCTAAGATGGGTATCAAACCTATCAACCGTGGTTCAGCTAAGAATTTCTCTTATGCTTATAAGTTTGGAGGAGGAGCTAAGAAACTTGGTTTTATGGCAGGTGAGAAGAATGAAACGAAAGCCATAAAAATAGGGAAGGCTATTAAAGAAGCATTTGATACAGTCTTTCAAGCTCAGATAGAACTACAAGAACACTTGAAGAAAGAATGGATAAAGAGGTCTACGAGGAGGCAGGTTAAGTACAAGTGGAAGGGTAGAGAGCAGGAGAAGACAGAATACTACAATGGTCGTATTAAAGCTCTTGACGGGAGGGATGTGCTGATAAGGGATGAGAAGAATATACTTGTGTATACAGTACAGAGTGATGAGGCGTTAGTGATGCAACATGCAACAGTACTAGCTAACCAAAGATTAGACGAGAAGTACAAAGACGGTATAGACTTCAAGCAAGTAGGCTTCTTTCACGATGAGTACACGTTTGAAGTTAGACCGCTGATAGCAGAGGATGTTAAGGTAATACTAGAAGAGAGTATTGTTATTGCAGGAAAAGATTTTAATCTTAATCTCCCTCAGATAGGGGAAGGCGAGATTGGTTATAACTGGAGTGAAATTCACTAGGGGATATTATGAAAGATGAGCATGGTAAAGCAGTGAGTGTAGATGCACGTTGTTATATAAGAGAAGAGGGGGAAGACGGGAAGTCTAGACTTATATTTGGTATTGTTACCAATGTGAGTAAGGAAGATTGTGTAGTCCGAGTCTATGATTACGGGAATATACATTCTAAGACAGTTAATAATGTTTTGTTATCAACAGGAGGTTAGCATGAGAGCGCCAGATATATTTATTACAATCCCATCTATTGATGGATATACGTACAATATAAAAACATATGATGTTTTGAATATGGTAGAGTACAAGAAAAAGTTACGTGTAACGTACAAAGAAGGTAGTGAATGTAAATTCTTTATGACGTTGTTGACGGCTGAAGAAATACATGAAAGAATTATTAAGTTAGAAGAAGCTAATTTTAAATACACATTTGGAGAATAGTATGCCAGCAATTAACGGTAACGTAGAAGCACTAAGCATTAAAGAGATGGAAAAAGAAGATCAGTTCGGTAATACACATAGAGCCAGCTTAAAGATGGGTGACGACTGGTATTCGTATGGCTCTGTAAAGCGTGACGCTGTGAACATAAAGACAGGTAACTCTTGGACTCAGTTAGCCAAGGGCATGGAAATTGAGTTCATGTACGACCAAAATGGGGACTTCAAGAACATTAAGAAGAAGACATTCAGTATCACTGATGCTACTTGTGCAGAGCCTCAAGTGCAACCTGTACAACAATCAGCACCAGCTAGACGAGGCAATGTTAACCCTGCTGAAGTAGGGCAGTGCATGAACTTAGCAGAGTCGGTACTCGGTTATAGCGGTAAAGACCTCTTGAACCCTGAGAAGGTTACTGAAGCAATTGCTTGGTACAAAGAGGTACGAGTTCTATTTACTGAGTTGTATGAAGGTGTGAGTATCCAAGAGAAGGTTGCTAAGGTAGCTCCTCCTCCTTCTTCTAACAACTACGATGATGATGAGGTGTAATTAAAACTAAACTTATACCCTTCGGGGTATTTGTTTTTCAATATACCCTTCGGGGTATGTTACATAACAGGATATTAAAATGATTGAAATAAAAAAATCTATTTTTGCAGAAGATAAATACCACATAATTCTGGCTGGATTTTACATACCCTTTGATAAAGTAGTACGGAGTACTTCAGGTATGTTGCAACTTCACAACAACGAGAGGTTTGTTTGTCTGATTAGCTACGAAAATGAGAAGGAAGTCTCAGACCTTATAAACAAAGAAGGTATCGAAATTACACCAGAAGTGTTACAGGGGGAAGAGTGATGAGCTACGAAGAAACGCTTGAAAGAGTAATTGCACGTTTAGATGATGAAGAAAAAGAGAAAGACAAGCGCATTGCAGAGCTTGAGAAAGAGCTGGAATTCTTTTATGAAGAGGCTATGAACTCGTTAGCACCACCAAAGGAGCAAGAGTGATGAGTAAACCCACAGGTAAATTATTGTTTGCGTATAACACGATAACTGAATTAAACAAACGAATTGTAGAGCTTGAGGATCAATGGATAAGTGTGCAGGATAGATTGCCAGAGTTAGAAGATAACTCTGTTCTGGTTTATTTTACCACCACAAGCATTGCGGTTGTTCATATTGAAGACAATTTTAAGGACATACCAAACGGTTTTGATAAAGAGGGTAATCAATTATACACAAAGTGGTACATATTTTCGGGCATAACCCACTGGATGCCATTACCTGAGCCACCAAAGGAGCAAGAATGATAAATATAAACTTACTCCACATAAATGCCAGACTCCCTACTAAAGGTTCAGAGGAGTCGGCAGGGTTAGACTTATACACCGTTGACTCAGTGACGATACCTTCAGGACAACGTGCCTTACTACGTACAGGTCTTGCTATGTCAATACCAGAAGGGTATGTTGGTCTGATATGGCCTCGAAGTAAACTTGCTGCTAAGATGGGTATTGATGTTCTAGCAGGTGTGGTTGATTCTGACTACAGAGGCGAGGTAATGATCAGTTTGTTAAACACTGGGTTTGATCCTGTTGAGATTATGACAGGTGACAAAGTGGCACAGATGATTATCCAAAAGCATTACAGCGATATAGGAATAAACGTAGTACATAATCTAGATGATACAAAAAGAGGAAAGTCTGGAGTAAACTCTTCAGAGATGAGATTCAGATAACAAGAAGGAGGTCTAGATGAGTACACCACAGTGGTTCAGTAACCCTTATTCAGAACTCACAGCACAAGATAAAGTGGAGCAGGTTGAATATGAAAGAATCAGAGAAGAGCAAGAATCTAGCGATTGATGGGGACATCCTCCTCTATAGCATAGGTTGGGGCAGTGAAGATATTCAAGAGAGTTGGATAGTAGACCAAAGAATTGAAAACTTCTTTAATAACTTATTTAAGAACGTAGGCACAAGTAAGTACAAAGTCTACCTAACAGGTAAAGGTAACTTTAGAAACGACTTGGCAGTAAGCCATAAGTACAAAGGTAATAGGAAGAAAGAGAAGCCTAAGTGGTACAAGTACATAAAAGATTACCTAATGTATATGTATAACACAGACTTAATAGAAGGAATGGAAGCCGATGATGCAATGGCAATGCACCTAACAAGAGATAAGAATGCTGTATGTTGCTCTATTGATAAAGACTTACTACAAGTCGAAGGCTGGCACTACTCTTGGAAGACACACAACAGGGATGAGATGCCCTTGCGTTATGTGGATTACTGGGGTAAGTTAGAGAGACGGGGGAAGAAACTATATGGAGAGGGTGGGATATGGTTGTATGCTCAATCTTTATTAGGGGACTCAACAGATAATATCGTCGGTATAAAGGGGTACGGTAATGTCAAAGTCTACAACACGCTTAAAGATTGCAAGACGGAAACAGAGCTATACAATGTTGTCAAAGAAGCATATGAAGGACAGCATGGAGAAGAAGCCGAAGTTAAGCTGAAAGAGAATATGGATTTACTTTGGATGGTTAGAGAGTTAACAGATAGAGGAGAACCAATATTATGGCAAGCACCTATAATATCCTAAGCACTGAAGAATTAGAGGTACTAGATGAAGCTCTAGTGAGGAGTACAATGAAGACAATGAGCACTCTGAAACTAAGTGGAGAAGACTTTATAAATATGCCATCCTTCCTAATAGAATTAGAGGCTCTAGATAAAATAAGGGGTTTCACATGACCTTGAAACTGAAGTACAATGAGGTATCTGTACTCAGAGGGGAGTTACTCAAGAAGAACAAAGATAAATGTCCTATCTGTAAAGAAAAGATAGTACAAGGGGAGGCAGCATTAGACCACTGCCATAAGACAGGTCATATACGGAATACTGTGCATAGGGACTGTAATATCCTCCTAGGAAAGATAGAGAACTACATAGGACGTTACGGTAAGAGACTCCGTAATACTGAAGTTCTCGATGTGGCTCTTAGTCACATAGTTGAATACATGACTCAGGACTACACAGAGAATCCTTTTCATCCTACACATAGGACAGAAGAGGATAAGCAAGTGAGGAACTGGAGACAAAGAATGAAGAAAGCTAAGAGAAAAGAAACCAAAGATAAGTATAAAAAGCTTATACAGGAGTTCGACGATGCTAGAAAAATATAACTACTGGATCTCTTTGATACATAGTGGNGATACAGACACATTAATAGAGGAGATAAATGAAGAACTCTTCCTCCTCTCACCACAGACAGGTGAAGAGGTTGACATCACATTAGCAGAAGCTTGGAATTTTGCAGAGGATTATGTACATGAAGATTTTTAAAATAAAAACAACACAGAAAGTTAGTCCTAATGTAACACATTTAATGATTCCAGATACTCAATGTAAACCTGATGTCGATATGTCTCACCTAAGTTACATAGGTCAGTACATAGTGGATAAGAGACCTGAAGTTATTGTACACATAGGCGACCACGCTGATATGCCTTCTCTAAGCTCCTATGACAGGGGCAANAAGAGTGCAGAGGGTAAGAGGGTACACTTAGATATTGAAGCCAGTATAGAGGGCATGAGGCTTCTTCTACAGCCCTTACATGAGCTACAGAAGCAACAGAAGAGGAACAAGAAGAAAGTCTATACACCTAANATGGCTCTCACTCTTGGTAATCATGAAGAACGTATCATGAGACACGCAGATAACAATCCAGAGTTAGCAGACTTCTTATCTTATGATAACTTGAAGTACAAAGAATTTGGATGGGAAGTACACGATTACTTGAAACCTGTAATTATTAATGGTGTAGCTTATTGTCACTTCATGGCTAATCCTTTCTCAGGTAAACCTTATGGAGGCACTGCTCAGAATGTATTGAAGCAGGTAGGCGAGAGTTTCTGTGTAGGGCATAAGCAGACACTAGATGTAGCTACAAGATTCTTACCTGCTAGTGGTAGACAACAGTGGGGTATTATAGCTGGAGCATGTTATGCTCATGATGAAGGTTACAAAGGACATCAAGGTAACCATCATTGGCGAGGTATAGTAGTTAAGCACAACGTACAGGACGGTAGCTTTAACCCTATGTTCGTTGACTTAGATTATTTGAAAGAGAGGTACGAATCACATGATTAACTTCAAACAGTTCAAAGACCACGTAGTGATTCCTACGTTGAAGTACTTAGAGAACGAGATACCTTATAGTGATGAAGCTGTAGACCTCCTCATGATGACTGCTGCACATGAGAGTAAAGGCGGTAAGTTCCTAAGACAAGTGGGAGTACCTGATGGTGTAGGAGCTTATGGTGTCTATCAAATGGAGTTAGAAACAGCAGATGATATTTGGTCTAACTTCCTAGACTACAGAAGCTTAGGTAAAGTCATTGACGATGTAGTAAGTAGTATTAGTGAAGATAGTTTGATTACTAACCTTACTTACGCTACAGCTATGGCAAGAGTGCATTACTACAGAGTACCCCATGCTATACCAACGAAGGGTGATAGCGGTTACTTAGATAAGCTTGGTAGGTATGCTAAGAAGCATTACAATACTCCATTAGGTAAAGCTACTAGCAGTAAGTACGTATTAGATTATTTAGAGTGGAGGGATAGTTAATGAAAGGTATTGAAGTTCAGCTTGTAGATAGTATGGGAGGTGACTTATCTATTTCTAACTCAGCTCGTGTATCCTTTGATAAGTGGAAGGAGACTATGGATGAGAAGGATGCTAAGTTAATAAACTACTTAGGCGAACACCAACACATGACACCTTTCAGACACAACTGTGTACAAGTGAGATGTGTATCTCCAATCTTCTTAGCCAGACAACTTATGAAGCATCAGGCAGGACTCACATGGAACGAAGTAAGTAGACGATATGTGGAGGATGGTATTGAGATGTTTTACCCAGAGGGATGGCGAGCTAGACCTGATAAGAGTATCAAGCAAGGCAGTGGAGGAGGTAATATTGAGTGGGTAGACAGGACGATGCGTACACACACAGTATACCTAAAAGCTATTAATCAAGCAGTAGAAACTTACATGCAAATGATTGAAGCAGGTGTTGCGCCAGAAATGGCTCGCATGGTTTTACCACAAAGTATGTTGACAAGTTGGATATGGACAGGTAACTTACTTGCATTCGCTCATATATATAACCTGCGAATCAAAGAGAACTCCCAGCTAGAAGCACAAGTCTTCGCTGAGAAGTTAGGAAACATAATCAAAGAGCAATTCCCAGTAGGTTGGGAAGCCTTGACAGGAGATAAATGATGACACATTACCACAAAGAACTAGAAGATTACGTAGCAGCTATAGAAGATAAACTACTAGAACCAAAAGTAAGTAAGTACCACAAGAAAATTCGGAATCATGGCGTTACTGTTGATGTATATGATGTTCTAGATGCTTACGGTGTAGAGAACCCTGCTGTAGCACATGCAGTCAAGAAGATGTTAATGGCAGGGAAAAGAGGCTATAAAGACTTCCAGCAAGATATACAGGAAGCCATAGACAGCTTAGAGAGAGGAAAAGACTTCCCACCTCTACCTTTCTAGCAAATAAAGGGGGGCTTATATAGCCCCTTTCTTATGGGTTGTAATCTAAACCACCTTCATACCAAGACACACGACCACTTGCTTTCATCACAACATTATCTTCATTAATAACCCTGAATAAGTATACGGAGTTAGCCTCTAGTATTCTTTCCACTCCTAGTGTAGGCATAACAGACGATACATGCCTATTCCCATTAGAGGCACTACCTATTGCATACGCCTTTGATGATACGGGAGTCCCTGTAGAAGTTGTTGTAGTCGCACCTACTAAAGATACCAATGGCGTACTGTTAGCACCTTCTCGGTAGTTATAGATAGGAACAGAAGTTCCTCCAGTATATGCTGGGTTTTTAAACCACTGTGTGCTTGAGAGTTCTGTATCAAACGCAAGACTCATGGCTTTTATAGCAAGAGGAGCAGTACCTGTAGTGACTACGATGTCGTAAGTCCCTCCACCAGCAAGGCTGGGAATGTAAAAAGCAGACTCGAACTGAACCCCTAGTTTACTATTAACTTCTGTATAAGATTGTGTAGTAAAAGCCTGTAAGCCACTCTGCATATTCAAGAGAAACTTACCAAGATTTGTTACGGCTGAATTAAAAGTTACCATAAAAATTCCTATATAAATTGTGTTGTTATTTTATTACCATTTAACCTTATCAGCCCAGTATGCTGCACTCATTTTACCTTTAGCTATATTTTTAGCATGACGGGCTTTGAATGATTTGCGTTTAGCTTTCATCTTCTCTCCTTCACCAGCCTTAGCCTTCCCTGCTGTAGATGCACCTTGCTCCCCGAATCGGATAGTCTTAATTTTATCTCCGACCTTTGCTACAACTACATGGCTCTTAGTAGGATGACTAGGAGTCTTCTTAGGTTTATTGAAACCTGATACTCCTGCTCTACTTAATCTAGAATCTTTCTCTGGCATATTACTTCCTCTTACCTTTACGTTTCATTCCAGCGTAGCTACCGTTGTCTGCTCTATTAGCAGTCTTAGAACGTACCCTAGTATTACTCTCCTCCTTACTTCCTCCGTTACGTAGAGGCTTCTTGTGGTCTATATCCTTACCATCCCCTTTAGAAACCTTACCTTTCTTTATAGCTTGGTTACGAGCTTTGTTCCTAGCTGCACGTTCTTTCTTGGCTTTATCTGTAGAATTATAAGCTCTCTGTTGTTTACTTCTCGCAGATGCAGTAGCTGATGTTTCACCTTTCTTTGGCATAATTTCCTCTTAATATGTCATTCATCGTATAATATAGACCGTTCATCGCATTTATGCTTGACAGCTTTTCAAATATCCAGTACTTTATAAAGATAATCCATAAGTAATTATATATATCATCATCATCATTGATTAGCTACTACAAAACTTCTAACAATCTCTGTTTTTAAGTAGTTAGTCTCCTCCTCTGTAGCCCCTAACTTATCTAAACTATTAAAAAACTCATCTATAAACTTATTATATGACTTAACATTATTACTAATAGCACCTCTTTGATTCCAAGTTACTTTTAAAGTTTCAGGGTTTACTGCATTAAGTCTATTAACTGCTTCGACTGTGTCAAGACTTACTCTGTTTCCTCTAGGAGGAAGTGCCCTTGTCAGAACAGAAGGATCAGCAGGTACTTTTTCTGTTAGCAGTTGGGGTATAGCTCTACGTAAAAACTTCTCCCCATAATCTAAAATACCCCCTATAACCTTATCTTGTTTTTCAGGGGAAAGTAAGTAAGAAGGCGTGCCTTTAGAAATAGCTTGCACGTAAGTAACAAACCCACCTTTAGTAAGCATCTCTTCTTGAGTAGCGTCACTTCCTTGTAAATCCTCTAACACAACGAGTTCAGTATAAGCATCCTTTACATCTTTAGGAATATTCTCATCAGCATTTTTAAAAAGGTCTTTAGTTCTTTGAAAACTTAATTGTTTATTTTCATTGTCTTTTTTAATATCTTCATCTGTAAATAAATCAGCAGGTGTTTTTGGAGAACCTATTCTAAATACTGCTGTCATATCTGCTCCTATAGCCTCCTCCCCTATAGCATTTTCTGTCATGGCATTTACGAATGTGTCACCAAGAGCGCCTTGCAGATACCCTTTAGGTAAAAAATCAGAAAACATCATGAGTGTAGCAAGGTTTTTTTGTGAAGGAGTTCCTGCATTTTTCATATTTAGTACGGTGTTTGATACTTGATATTGCTTTAAGTTTGAACTTGTTGTTTTAGCATCCTCCATAGAATATCTTCTTTTAGTAATATCAAAGATGGCTAACTCTGACCCCAACATTTCTTTTGCTTGGTTAGGTGTAAGATAGATATCATTAGCTGCTGCTGTTTTAACAGCTTGACCTATGTATAAAGATTTTAATTCATCTGTTTTCCTCATACCCTCTACTAGTGCAGCAGGATCATTAAAATCCATATTATTAAATATTTTACGGGTCTCAGCTTTTGCTGTATTATCTGTTACAGACGTAAAATCTACAATAAACTTAGCTTTCGCTATATCCATTTTCTTTGAAGATACCGTCAATTGACTTGATTCTAAGTCAAGAACGTCTTTTTTATATTGCGCGTTAGCTTTCTTTGCATTACCAAGTAAGATAAAGTTCGTTAATTCCTCATCTGTTCCGTTTATATCAAAGTCTGGAGGGAGATAAGGAGCTAGAAGGCTGAGGTTTGCTTGAAGATTTTCTCTATCTTCTGCTTTTTTTTCTAAAGCGGCATCTGCTGAACTCATTGCTTCGGCTGAAGTCACACCTGTAACTTTGTTTGTCTCTGTTCTAATACTCCACCATTCTTCAGCGGAATAGTTTCTTCCTAGTCTTGTCTCTCTTAGATCTATATCTGTAGAAGATACACCTTGTTTGCTTAACATCCTAATCTGTCTAAGTTTTTCTTGTCCAACAGCCATGCGTTGAGCTTGTTCAGACATAGCTTCTTTAGCTAGAGTTAACTCTTTTTTAGCTTGATTCTTAGCATAAAACTCTAAACCTGTAGATGCTAGGTTAACTAAATCTGCGCCAAGGCTGTTAGAAGGCGCAGCAAACTGAGGATTGCTTGATGCAGTTTTGGTTAATTGTGTTATATCTTTAGTGAACTCTGTCATATTATTTTCCAAATGCTTTATCTATTTCAGGGATTATTGCTTTAATTACTGTAATCTGATTATCTATTTGCCTTCTCATTTCATCTGTACTCGCATCTTCTTTAAGAGATTGCAATTCTGGAATGATTTCTTCTAAAGTTCTTTGATCTAAGTAAGGTTTAAAGTATCCCATAAAATCTTTACCTGTATCAGGAGATACGTAACGAGACAGTGATTCAACTATTTCTCCTCTTTTTAAGACATCTACAGAGTTTGTTGCTATACCTGAATATTTACTAGCTATTTCTAATACTCCTAAATAACTATTTTCTTTAACTAGATCTCTGTGCATTGCCCTAGAAAGAACTTGAGATAAAGTTTTAACTGCATCGTTATTAGCCGCAGAAGTAGAGCTAAATTCTTGCCACCTATCCTGTATAGCAGTAGGTGTAAAGTTACCAAGTTGCGCTAGAGATTCATACTTAGTAACAGGTAAGTTCCCAGACAGACTTGATTTGTAAACATAGTTACCAAGATGATAAGACATATAAGCTCTTTGATAATCACTTATTCCTGCAATATTACCTAGAACTTCGGATATTATATGACTAGCTTTTTCATCGTATTCAAAACCTTCTGCCCCAGATATAGCATATACAGCAGTTGCTGTTTTCCCTAGCACACCCACAACATATCCTGCTGCACCTGTTACAGCTAATGTCCCATTCAATGCAAATTCTTTCACATGATAATCATAAAAAGTATCTACTACAGAAGCAGGATGCATCTTACTTGAAAAATCAACTTGCCCTTCAAACCCCATAGCATTAACTGAAGAGTTTATAACTTGATTCATTATATTCCCCTGCAAAGTTTCTCTAGCTATAGGATTCTCTATTTGATTAATAGCGTCTTCTACTTTAGAGCCAAGGAGTCCTCCAAAAATACCTTGAGGCCCAAAGATCGCATATGTAGCAATTAAAGAACCTGCCGCTTGCAAATGACTACTAGCCAAAGGAGACACCCTTTCAGGAACTTCTTTACCTAAAGCTTTTAATACAGGGTCTTTAGTGAGCTTTAATACAGGGTCAACAATTACATCTAAGTAAAGTTTGTGTACGTGCTGAGTAAACTGAAACATAGGACTTAGTAAAGAAGACTTTGATTGATAGTCAAATTGATTTACAGAGTTCTGAGTTTGAGTAATTTTTTGAGCATTGAAACTCATGTCAGCTTTAGTCGAAGCATCAAACTTCTTTCCGTTTTTAATTACGTTTTTTTGGAACTCGGACATATAAGCAGCTAAGTTTACTAACTTAATAACTCCCTCTTGGCCTGCTTTAGAAGCTGTAAAAGGAGACATCACAAGATTTTTACCTACATTAAAAGCATTCCCTTTTTTTGTAGAAGCAGCGTCCAAACTGCTTTTTTGAACAAGCTTCATAAAATCATCTGACATACCAACAGCATCCCAGAGACCGTTATTTTTCATTTCTTCTATAAAATTTCTTGCAAGCTTCTCATCAATACCCATAGCTTTAGCTAAATTTTTAATATTTTTAGGTGTAGTATTTTTTAACGCTGAAAGAGTAGGGATTAAATTCTTAACCGTATGAGCCATTTCTACGGGATACTTTTCTGCTACATATATTAATTGAGCTGTATTCTGTATAATTTGAAATATAGGTCTTCCTACAATCACCATCTGTGTAGCAAAATTTTGAATAGCACCTGATATTCCTTGACTGTCTACACCAATCTTTACATTGCTTTTCATAAAGTTATTTATAATTTTATAACCTTCACCTTCTTGAACCTTTGATATCCCCTCAATATAGTTGTGCCATTGCTTTGCTTTCTGAGCTACATCTGTAGGTATGCCAGACGTATCAATCATGTCTTCAAACCTGCCGCTGTAAGATGTCCCACTTTTATTCTTAAAATAGTTTTCAAATTGTTTAAGAAACCTTGAACGTAAACTATTTATAATATCGACATCAAGCTGTCTTTCTACACTACCAATAGTTCTTGATAAAGATTCTAAAACACCAAGAGTTTCAGCAGCCTCTAGTCCATCTGAACCTCTAAGTATTTCTCCTCTTTGCTTTGTATGTACTCCTGCATATCCATATTGAACGCTACTCTCATCCCCGTATATCCCATCAAGGTCTTTGTTTTCTCTTGCTCTCGTATAAGTAGCTTCCACACCTTCTTTTTCCAAAAGGTCAGCAGTTGCTTTCTTTGCTTGTCCTTCTGTTTTAACAATGTGCGTTGTTGTAAAGCTCTTCTCTTCAACTCCGTCAACAATACGTGAAACAGGGGTCTTAACAGTCCATCCAGTTTCTTTATAAAATCTATCTATATGACCAGCTCTTTGATTTAAAACAATAGCAGGAAGTTCTTTTATATCTTTTTTATTAGAAATAACAAGTCTTCGGTATTCCCCAGACTTATCTATTATAGCTTTATCTAATTTTATAACAGTTTGTGATGGATCTAGGCTTTCAACAAGAACATCTTTTTTAGTCTTTATATCATAAACTTTTTTGACTTCAGGTTTAAGAACAACAGAACCTCTATATACTTCATCCCCAATTGTTACATCCTTAATATCTCTAGCAACAAGAGATTTTCGATATTTTTCATTTCTTATTTGATAAATATCATCCATAAGTTTTTGTATACGAAGATATCTTTTATAAGTATTTTGAGATTCTTCAGCAGTTCTCCCAACAATTACAGCAAACTCATCTACACTTTTAATCCAATCTTGACCATCGTTGTCTGTATATTTTAAAGCGTGAGTAAGACTATTTACATCTTCAGAACTCATTGGTTTTAAACCTGCCTTTGCAAGAATACTATTATCCTTAGAAAAAATAGATTCTAACTCCGACTGCATCTTTTGTGCTTGAGACCTGTTATACCCTTTTAAGGCAAAAACCCCTTTTAATACATCTTCTCCCAGCCTTCTAATTGGATCTAATATATTAGAAGAAATATTAGTTATATTGTTTACATCTACGTATAGATTTTTTGTATCGTATCTAGGATTAAACTCATGCTTCTGCTGTACTTCTATATACCACTTACCATTCCTTTTTACGACAACTTTCTTATCCACACCAATCAGAGCATTATTCATAGCTTCTTCAGCTAGAGAAAACGATTCAAAACCCTCATCACCATCACCAAATAGGTATTTAAAGTTACCAAGAGAGGCTTCATCTGCGTTGTCTGTTAGTGTTACGGGTTTACCTATTGCTACTGAGCTATCCTGTAATTTTAAAGAACTCCCTGTAGAACGAGCCAAAGCTTTAGCTCTTCTTGCCCCTGCTACAAGAACATCTTCATCTACTAAAATTAATTCATTAACAACATTATTTAAGTTAGGGTATCCTAAATCTGTAGTATCAGAAGGTGTAGGTAAAAGTCTTGCAGCTATAGCTTGAGGAGAAAGTCCTACCTCCTCTGCGAAGTTTTTTAAACCTTTTGATTTAACTCCATTATGAAAACTAGATAATTTTTCTTTAACAATTTGGTCATAAGCAGAAGTTTCCGTTCTTGTATCATACACAAACTCTACTTTACGCTCTCCTGTTGGCTCAAATAAATCCTCATCTGCTGCTCTCCCGTCTTTCTTAAAAGCATCTAATCTTGAAAGTTTAGACTCCGCTGTAGCAGCAACATCGAACTCATTAACCATTTCTTGAACAGCACCTTGCCTCCGAGCAATAGCATCTAGTTGTTTTTGTTTTTCTTGATTTACAATTTTTAAAGCATCTTTAAACTTTATTTTCTTTTCTTTAGCCAAAGCTCTGGCTTCTGTATTTGTATTAGTTTTAGAAACCTCGTCTTTTAATTTACCAAGTTCCTTTTTTTCTTTTTCTAAATTTATACGAAACTCACGAGTTCCTTTTTTATCAGCAGCTTCAGATAAATCTTTTCTTATATCTCTTACATTTTCTGATATTTTTACACTGGTCGGTTGCTTAACAACAAGGCTATTACGAGCTTCAGTAAAAGGTACATAAGACAATCTTTCTGGAGTTAATACCGTATCTTTATCAGAAGGAAAAATACGAGAAGCAAGGAATTTCATTAAGCCTTTAATGCCTCTAACATAACCTTTGAACTCTGCTCCAAAAATTGTTGCGTTAATAGCCGTTTCTAATATATCGGAATACTGTGCATCTGTCGTTTCATTCCCTTGTATAAAACCTAACCCACCTTCTCTAATCGCACTTTGCAATCCATCGAGTTGATCTATAACTAATAAAGAGTTATTGTTAGATATCAGTAAAGTTTCTGTTTCTAGCCAAGTCTCTACTAGTTTATTAAAAACTTCTTCTTGCCTTTCAACTGGCGCACTCTTTATCTTGTCAAGAGCTTCTGATAATCCATTATTGAATTTAACCCATTCTTCTGTAGCCACTGTAGTTGGTAGAGCGTATTCTACTACATCAAAAAGAACTCCTAAAAGATTTGTATTCTCCCATACACGTTCTTGCATCTTAGCTAACTCTGTAGACCTAACAGCATCTTTTTCTATATTAATAGATAAAGAACGCATTCGATCAGAAGGTATGTTAAGAGATTCAACAATAAAATTCTGTCTCAAATCCAGCATTGAAACAGGTTTACGTGGTGTATTTGCAGCATCTTGTAAAATAGTACCTAAATCATAAGAATTTTGTGCTAAGTCTACTTCTTTTGATATTCTAGAAATTTCTAGTTCTTGGTTTGAATTTGATATTAAAGATACGGCTTCTGAAATAGAAGCTGTGCCACCAGATTGGAATTCCTCTGATAACTCTTCTCGACCTCTTTCTAGAAGAGGAGATAGCAACATCGACATTTCAGAAGAACCTATCTTACTCATAGCCGTATCAACAATAATTTCATCTTCAAATAAAGCAGCAAAATCTAAATCAGGTAGAGATTGAAACAACCCTCCCGAAAAAGATGTATCTACAACAGCATCAGCTTCTCTTTGTTCCCCCACCTTACCACCTTGTAAAGGCTCTCCACTTCCTCCACGTACAGCATTCTCTTCACCTTCCTTCATTTCAAGATCTTCAAAAGCAGTCTCTAGTGATTTTACAGCTTCAGGATTAAATCGGCTTAAGGTGCTATTCCCTGCTTCTGTAGTAGGTTTATCTGAAACAAGTTCTGTTTCTAATGCTCCAGCCTTCCTAATATCATCTAGAGTATAACCTTTAGCTTTTAAGTCTTTAGCTTTTTCTACAACCTTAGCTTGATTATCTTTAGCTTCAGGATGAGACTCAATCGTGCCTTCTTTTGTTTCTACTTTTCTCATTTATTACACCTACTAAGGGTTTAAATCTATTACAGGAGCGCCACCATCAGCCCTTGGAGTCGTACTATCTGGCCTCATGCTATTACCCATCATTGCTAAGTTAGCTACAGAATTAAACGTAGAAGCTTGCCCTGCATATTGATTAGCTTTAGCCATATTCTGTGCAATACGAGTTTGAAAGAAATCCATTTGATTTGAGAACTGCATATTCCCTGCTGTAAGAGAACCTACGGCACTGTACCCACC
>JGI20157J14317_10001671_pt1 | contig 20051 bp, 15 predicted proteins | sample COG_07_FD_14317 | JGI IMG/M metagenome (IMG submission 14317)
GACTTGCGGGGTGGAGAAAAATATTGGCAGTGGGTTAAGAAAGGGGTGCCGCTTACCGTAGAGATTGGACCACGGGACTTGGAAAATGGTACCGTGTTTGTAGGGCGTCGTGATTTGGGGGGAAAGCGTGAAGGAATGAAACGTGAAGAATTTATCTCTTCCTTGGAAGACACCCTTGTTGCCATCCAAAAGAATCTTTTTACTAAGGCTCAAGATTTTCAAAAAGAAAACACCCGCGAGATTGATAAGCGCGAGGAACTTTACGAATACTTCACTGCAAAAAATTCTTCCAAACCTGAAATTCATGGAGGTTTTGCCCTTATTCATTGGGACAGGAATCCAAAGTGGGAAGAACAATTGAAGAATGATTTGAAAGTTACCATAAGGTGTATCCCTGAGGGAGTTTCTGTTCCCGGGACTTGTCTGTTCAGCGGACAAGCCAGTCCGGGTAGGGTAGTGGTTGCAAAATCTTACTGAAGTACAGGCTTCAAAGTACTTAACCAATTAAGGTAAAAACCGGTAAAAGGCATGCAAGTCATTCGTTCGGTTAAGGAAATGAAGACTCGCTCCATGGACTTACGAAGGGATGGAAAGACTATTGGCTTCGTTCCAACCATGGGTTTCCTGCATGAGGGGCATCTTTCTTTGGTTGATTTNATTCGCAAAGATTGCGACATCCTACTCCTTTCNATTTATGTTAANCCTACTCAGTTCGGAGTGGGAGAAGATTTTGATAAATATCCACGCGACACTGAACGGGATCTAGAGCTATGCCGCAGCCGTGGGGTTGACCTAGTGTTTATTCCCGAATCGTCAGAAATCTATGCGGGAAATGCATCGACCTATGTGGTAGAGGAAGAAGTGGGNATGGGAATGTGCGGAAATGCCCGTCCCAATCATTTCCGGGGGGTCGCCACTGTGTGTGCCAAACTATTTAATCTTTGTCAGCCAAACTATGTGGTTCTTGGTCAAAAAGACGCCCAGCAAGTAGTGGTGCTCAAACGAATGATTCGCGACCTTCACTTTCCTATCCAAGTGTTGGTTGGCCCAATTTTGCGCGAAGCGGACGGCCTCGCTATGAGTTCACGAAATAAGTATTTGCAATCCAAGCAACGAGAGGAAGCCCTACTTGTTTATCAATCAATACAGGCGGCCCAAAAAGTGGTCGAAGAAAAAGGCTCTTCCAATGTGGACCGGGTAAAAGCCGAGGTCTTGAATGTTTTGAAACAAGGCCGTTTACTACGGGTAAATTATGTGGATGTAGTGGACCGGGAAACCATGCGTCCGGAAAAAGAGATTGTTCAGGGTCGTTCCCTTTTAGCGGTTGCGGTTTGGGTGGACCAGGTCCGCTTGATTGATAACTTTTGTTTTTAGTTCCTTTTTTATGACCACTCAAACTAGACCTCAAAAAGAATACGATCTTGTCATCGTGGGTAGTGGGATTGCCGGGTTGAGCTTTGCATTGAAGGTTGCCGAGGCTGGATACCGGGTCGCGATTTTCACTAAAAAAACCAAGGCTGAGTCGAATACAAATTATGCTCAGGGTGGTATAGCCGTGGTTACCTCTGCAGGAGATGATCTGGACAAACATGTCCAGGATACTTTGGAAGCAGGAGATGGACTTTGTGACGCCAAGGTGGTCAGGCAAATATTGCAGGATGGTCCGGAACGAGTTCAGGACTTAATTCGCATGGGGGTAGAATTTTCCAGCCTGGAAGACGGTAGAATATCGCTCGGCAAGGAAGGCGGGCACAGCAAACGACGGGTTTTGCATGTTAAAGATATTACTGGCAAAGCCATTGAGGATGCCCTGCTTGCCAATATTGCCGCCCAAGGGGTTGACTTTGTTTGAACATTTCTTTGCCATCGACCTGATAACGGCAAAGAAGTTAAACAAGCTGGGCATGGGGGCATCCAAAGGCGACCGGGTGGAGGGCCTGTATTTTTTTGATGCTGAAGCAAACGAAGTCATTACCGTAACCGCCTCTGCGGTGCTCCTTGCTACTGGAGGAGCGGGTCAGACTTATTTGTACACCACCAATCCTTCCATCGCTACGGCCGACGGAATTGCCATGGCTTCACGGGCTGGATTGTCGGTCATGAACTTGGAGTTTATCCAGTTTCATCCGACCACTTTGCATTCCTTACAGGGCGATCGTTTTCTTATTACCGAAGCAGTGCGTGGGGAAGGAGCGAAATTAATTGATGCCCATGGAAAACCCTTCCTGAAAAAATACCACCCCCTTGCTGACCTCGCACCCAGAGATGTGGTTGCCCGGGCGATTGATCGGGAAATGAAAAGATCGGGGGCATCCTGTGTTCGCTTGGATACTCCCAATATGAAGGTGGATTTTAAGGATCGTTTTCCAAATGTATACGAGAATTGTATGAAGCGCGGGATCGATCCGACGAAGACTCCCATACCGGTAGTACCAGCAGCTCATTATTCCTGCGGGGGAGTACCTACCAGCCTTGATTGTTCGACCAAGCTTGCCGGTCTTTATGCTTGTGGTGAAGTGGCCTGCACCGGTTTACACGGGGCCAACCGTTTGGCCAGTAATTCTCTGCTTGAGGCGGTGGTCATGGCCCATCGTGGGGCAGAGTCTGTGTGCAAGTATTTGGCTGGGCAGAAAAAAAGATCAGTGGGCCTGCCCGAGTGGGCCGATGGAGATGTGCCAGCTTCTGACGAACGGGTTGTTCTATCCCACAATCTTGAAGAGTTGAAGCGTGCAATGTGGGACTATGTGGGGATTGTCCGTTCGACCAAGCGTTTGGAAAGGGCTCATGCCCGCTTGCGCAATTTACGGCGTGAAATTAATGAATATTATTGGAATGCCAAAGTGGATGTTCCCTTGCTTGAATTGCGCAATTTAGTCTGCGTAGCCGAATTGATCGTACTTTCTGCCCTTAAGCGAAAAGAAAGTAGAGGCTTACACTTTACCATCGACTATCCNGACCAGNCGGCCAAACCCAAGAATACACGAGTTGCCCCTCGTTCCTAGCCAACTCAATGGGGAAAAGTTTGGGCAGAATTGGGGTCGTCGGACCAGGTGCCATTGGTGGGTTTTATGGGGGAATGCTTGCACAAAGTGGGGAGGATGTTCACTTCCTCTTTCGTTCGACTTTTGATGATGTTTTGCGGGGTGGATTGACCTTGGTTCACCACCGTGATGGGGGAAGGAGTGCAAAGGTGGAAAATTTACACGCGTATGATTCACCCAGTTCCTTGGGCCCGTGTGATTGGATAATTGTGGCGGTCAAGGCCACGGCAAATTCGGCTCTTGAAGATATGATTCGTCCAATGATTGGACCATCCACCCGTTTGCTCACTTTACAAAATGGAATGGGCAATGTGGAAAACCTGCATCGTCTTTTTGGAGAAGATCGCCAGGTCATGGCCGGACTTTGCTTTACCTGTATTAATCGTACATCACCCTGTGTGATTGAAAGCCTCCTTCCTGGATATGTACAATTTGGACAATTAGGTGGGCGGTTGTCCAGGGATGCAGAAACCATGGTTCAAGCCTTTGAAACATCTGGAATCAAGGTTCGGCGAGCAGATTCTTTGGACGATGCACTGTGGAGAAAACTTTGCTGGAATGTCCCCTTTAATGGACTTGCCATTGCGGCCGGTGGAATAACTACAGATTTAATTCTTGCGGATTCCAAACTCAAAAAAAGAGCTCACGATTTGATGCTTGAAGTCCAGCAGGCCGCCTATGCTCATGGGGTTGAGATCGAGGACTCCTTTTTGAATCGGCAATTTGAATTAACCGAGCCGATGGGGCCATACCGACCATCCAGTTTGATTGATTTTCTCGATGGTAAACCGGTTGAGGTAGATGCGATATGGGGAGAAGCCTTGGGCCGAGGATTAGCTAAGAAGGTACCTATGCCGGAAACCGAAAAGTTATTGAATGAATTAATCGAAGCAACCGGAGTTGCAAAAAAGACTTAGTTAACGGAGGCAGGTTTGTCTATTGGCGGTCGACGATCAACCTCGAAGCCAAGAAAGCGAAAAAACCAACGGCCTCCCTTTTTTAAATCTTCTAGAACCAGGTAGAGGCAGGGCACCATTAATAGGGTGATAAAGGTCGCGAACATTACACCAAATCCAATAGCAATGGCCATAGGTTTGAGAAATTGTGCCTGCAAACTTTTTTCAAAAAGGATGGGCATCAAGCCGACAAAGGTAGTCAGCGAAGTAAGGAGGATAGGGCGAAATCTGGCCATCCCTGCGGTCTTTACTGCATCCAAAAGAAAGGTTTCTTTCGTTCGTTCATTTACGTAATGAACCAGGACCAGGCTATCATTAATGACCACACCAGTAAGGGCAACTAAACCGAAGTGTGAAAGCTGGCTGAGAGGAAGTCCGAAAAGGTAATGCCCGAGGGTTGCCCCGATCAACCCGAATGGAATAACAGACATAATCAAAAAGGGCTGGAGGTAGGAACGGAAAGGAATGGCAAGTAGGGCGTAGATGAGAAACAGGCAAATTCCCCCCACGCGGGCAAGACCGGAGTCACTCTCTTCCTGTTCCTTTTTTTCTCCCACAAAGGAAAATTTTAATCCGGGGTATTCCTGACGGAGTTGAGGAAGGAAGTTTTTTGCCAAGTCCCGCTCAATGCCAGGTACATCGGCCACCACCTTATCTGCAGAAGATCCCACATTGATGATTCGTGAACGGTCTGTTCTGGTAATCGTGGAAAAGCCTAAGCCAATTTTAATATCCGCCACTTCTTCCAAGGGAGCTTCCACACCACTGGGTGTACGCACTCTCAAATTGGAAAGGGCAGTCAGGCTTTTGCGGTCACTCAGAGGGTAACGTAGCATCACCTTGACCTCATCCCTGTTTCTTTGCAGGCGCTGAATTTCCTCACCGTAATAAGCCTGCCTGACCTGACGGCCAAGATCAGCCTGAGTAAGTCCGATTGATCGACCAGCTGAATTCAAACGGAGTTGCACTTCGCGTTTGCCCGCGGAAAAGGTATCCCGTTGATCAAATAAACCTTCGTAGGTTTCCAATTGTTTGACAAGCTTTCGACTGGCGAGGCTCATATTATCGAGATCAAGCCCAGAGATTTCCACCTCCAATGCGGTACGACTGCCCCCGGCAGCCACATCCCCAAAAAACAATTCCTTTAGCCCTGGAATCGGTCCAATTTGTTCCCGCCAGAGAGCAGAAATTTGCGGGGCCGTACGCGTGCGCATTTCCGACTTNATCAATTCCACGCTCACTTCTCCCATGTTCGAACCAGATACAATATTTGATGAACTCTTTGGTCCGTCTGAAAAAGGCTGGGCACCCATGGTACGCATAACATAGCGAAAGGGATTAGGCTCTCCCATCTTTTCTAATTCTTCAATGACTTGTAGCCGTGCCTGTTCGATCGTATCCATTGCCTGTTCAGTAGACCGGGCGGGCACACCTTCCTGCATGTTGATCTTGACCGATATATAATCTGAGGGGACCGGGGGAACTCCTCGGATCGAGGGAACATGCCCGCCGACAATCAGACCAATAGTCACAGCAAATAGGCCAATGAAAAAAGCGAGGGTTAAGTAGCGATACCTTAGGCAGGATTCTAAAAATGGCTGGTAGATCTTTTCGATGAACCGTTCAAGTCCTTGTGCAATCTTGTCTTGCAAGCGGGATAGGAAATTGCTCGGAGCTTGGTTGAAACGGCAAAGGCTTAAATGATAGGGGAGAATAAATTTTGATTCGATGAGCGAGAAAAACAGTGCTGGTATGACGACCAAAGGGATATCTTTGAGCAGTTTTCCTAACCATCCCGGAAGAAAGAGCAGGGGAACAAAAGCAACCATACTGGTAATGATTGCAAAGGTAACAGGCATGGCCACACGGTGAGTGCCATCAATGGATGCGGCTAACGGACTTTTCCCACGCCTGCCCTGTGTGTATACAGATTCGCCCACCACAATCGCATCGTCGACCAGGATTCCCAGAACTACGATAAAGGCAAAGAGAGAGACCAAGTTGATCGAAGCGCCGATCACACCCATGGCAGCAAAGGCCCCCATGAACGAAATTGGCAGGCCAAGCGCCACCCAAAAAGCCAGGGATGGTCGCAGGAAGAGAGAAAGAACGAGGAAAACCAATAAAAGTCCCTGCGATGCATTATCAATCATCATTTGTAAACGTCCGCGCAGGTAATAAGAACTATCCTGCCAGATCGTCATTCTAACGCCCTCGGGAAGATTGGGACGGATGGCCTCGACATAATCGCTTACTTTATCAGAGATATCCAAGGGGCTTTGATTGCCCACGCGAAACACTCGTAGGGTAACTGCGGGTTGTTCGTCAAAAATGGTGTATAGTGCTTTGTCTTCGAACGCGTCTTTTACTTTCGCAACTTCTCCTAAAGTCACACTCGACCCATTTTCTGAGGGTAATAATTCAATGGCATCAAACTCCTGGCCATCCCGGGCTTTACCCATTGATCGAAGCAGGGTTTCACCCGCAGCAGTCCGGGCAACTCCACCAGGAACATCGAGCGAGGTTTGACGGAGGGTGCGAGCAACTTCGTCAAAACTAAGTCCATGTTCGCGCAGAGCGGATTCGGAAACTTCGATCCCAATTTGAGGTTTACGAATCCCGGCGATCTCGACCTGAGTGATGCCTGGAAGGTTAGTCAAATCATCCAAGGTTTGATCGGCTAATTTGCGTAGAGATTTTTCATCACAGTTTCCATGAATGGCAACCGCGAGGACACGCCTTTTAATGGTGGTCACTTCAACCATTGGTTTTTCGGCTTCTTCTGGCAGGGTAAGGATGGAATCAACCCGAACTTTTATTTCGTCGGCAAGCAGTTTGGCATCCCTTCCACGCTCTACCTGAACCGAGACCACTCCAAAGTTTTCGCGTGAATACGAAGTCATTTCCTTGATGCCAGTAAGGTCCCAAATTTTTTCTTCAATTTGTTTGCATATACCGTCTTCCACTTCAAGGGGTGCGGCTCCTGGGTAGGCCACCGAGATGGTAACAAGATCGAGGTCAAAGTCAGGGAAAAGCTCCATTTTCAATCCACGCACGGAAAAAATTCCCGCAATGAGGATGACCCCCATGAGGAGGTTGGCGGCTACTCCGTTTTTGGCAAACCAAGCAATCATTTATTTACTCCCGTTGGAATCGTTAGTCGGAATCTTTTCTCCAGTTTGGAGGGGTTTGTCTTCTCCGACTACCCGAACCTTCATACCTTCCGAAATTACTTCAATAGGAGTGGTGCAAACACGCTCTCCGTTTTTGATTCCGCTACCGACCCATACTTGTCGGTCTGCCCGATGAAGAACCTCAACCTGGCGCGATCTTAAACCGTTTTTATCGTCCACTACTAAAATGGTGGTGAGATCCCGAAAGGCAGATTCCGGCAATAGATAAACAGGGAACTTTTTTACCAATAAGTTTTAAATTCGAAAAGGTTCCAAGGCTCAATGGATTCTTGATTGGTTTTTTGGAAAAGGGATTGGCAAAGCATTGATCAATTCGGGCGATGAAATTTGTCAACCTGGTCTTGGGATCCACGATACCCTGGGATCGATCGATAAAACCAAAATGGGTTGCCTTTCCTTCACGATCCAAGGTTTCAACCTTTATTTTTGAGAGCTCGGAGTTGGAGCCATCGACAAAACCCAGGAAATCAATTTCCCTCTGGCTTAGTGAAAGGTCGATCTCTGCAGAATCGAGGGAGTAGACCTCGGCCAGGGCGGCTGAAGTTCCTCCCCCCACTCGTTGCCCACGGTCGACCATCGTACGAATAATCCGACCATCAAATGGGGCAAGTACTTTGGCACGGGATAGGTTTTTCTTGGCCTGCGCAACAAAGGCTGTTGCTGCATGAGTTTCTGCTTCTGCTTTGCGAATTTGAGGGATTCGTCGGACCAATTCTGAGGCTTGTGTCCAATCCCGGTCTCCCCATTCGCTCTTTGCTTGTTCGGCAAGCTCCTGCTCCTGGACCAATTGAAGCTGAGTGCGACGCAGGTTTGCCTCTGCTTCAGCGACATTGCTAAGCAGGTCAACTTCTTCGATTTTGACCAATAAATCGCTTTTTTGAAAAAAACCACCTGCCCGAAATGAGGGAGCCAGATCCTGTTCTGTAAATGGAGCCACTGCTTCGATGATTCCTGGAACTTCCGCAATCAATGTGGTCAATGTACGCGGACGAACTACGCCATGGGTACGAAGGTTTGCGGGGAGGGATTTCTTTTCGGCCACCACGACTTCAACATAAGGAGATTCCCTTTTAAATTCACGGGGTTGCGGTTGGGGGCGCATCTGGATCAAGTACCAGGCAAACCAGACAAGCGTGGCAAGGACGAGTGGGGGAAGAATATATTTTCTCATGATTTTTCGGCCAATGGGGATAATCCCAGGGCTAAGTATAGATCAATACGGTTGTGCAAGCGTTGCTTGCGTATAGTAAAAGCCCGACTTCTAGCATCAAAGGCACGCCTTTGGTTTTCCAAAGCGTTAAAGATTGCCTCCACTCCGCGTTGGTATCTTTCCCAGCTTAACTTGGCGGCTTGTTCAGAGGATTGAGCGGCCAGCTCGATTAACTTTTCTTGCTCAGCTAATCGAATTTCCGCGGCCAACAAGTTTTCAACCTCAGCAAAAGCACGCAGGGCAGTGGAACGATATTGCCCCCAAGCTGCTGCTTGGATTGCTTTTGCTTGGCGCTGCGCTGCCCGCAATCGACCACCATTGAAGATGGGTTGGGTCAGGGAACCATTGATCCCCCAGGTTTGGAAGTTTTGATCCAACAAGTTTTCAAACTCATCGCTACGACTTCCCGGGCCACCGGTTAGGGCGAGTGAAGGGAAAAAGTTTTTTCGGGCGACCTGAAGGTCAAGGCCAGCACTAAGAGCTTTTTTCTCAGCAGCGAGCAAATCTGGACGTTGGGTTAAAGTTTGGCTGGGAGTAGGTATAGCGATCTGGGGATCAGGAAATTCTCCAATCTCTTCACTTAAATTTTGATCAAGGGTATTACTGGGATATTTTCCTAATAAAAAATTCAGTCGCCTTGTGTCCGATTCAAGCTGCCCAGCAAGGGCGAGGCTTTGAGCTTGGGCGGTAGCAGCAATTGCCTGGGCAAGGTTTTTATCGAGGCCATTGGCAAGGCCCTTTTCATATCTTTCTTCTACGAAGGTTTGATTTTGGATGAATGACTGGGCACTTTTACGAGCAAGTCCGAGTTGTTGAGTTCCTTCAATCAAGTCGTACCATGCTTTGGCTGTTTGACCAGCCAAGGACAGGCGTGAACCCTTATATTCTAAGCTGTCCGCTTCAAATGCTCGTAGGGCTGAATCCCGGTTGTCAGCGAGTTTTCCCCACAAGTCCAATTCCCAACTGATATTAAGCCCAGAGGTAAAACTGTTACTTGTAAACGAAGTACTGCCATTGGGTAAGTTAAAGCCAATAAGGTTCCGTTTTGAGCGGCTACCAGTAACTTCTGCTCGGGCTGTGGGAAGAAGTTGAGCACCCAATATGGTCGCTTGTTCCCCTTTGGCGATTAACCGTTCACTTAAAACGAGTAAATCTGGGTTGTTGCCCCAGGCCTGTTCAATGACTTTCTCAAGAGGAGCACCACCAAGTGTGCGTGCCCAACCGGATTCAGAAAGGTTGGATTCAAGGGAAGTTGCATTGGATTCCCAATACTGGGGAGGAGGTATTTCCAATGTCGGATTTTTGTGGACAAGGGGTAGGGTACATCCAACGAACAAAAATTGGCTTAAACCTGTTAAAATTAAAAATATGATTATAGGTTTCATTCTGTTGGAGAAGAGTTTATGCCGTTAATAAATCCGTGAGTTACGAAACGAATCAACCGATTGATCATTTCCCCAACCTCCTCCTCGCTGCACACTCCGTCGGTGAAATCACGAAGCCTGCGATGTTGGGCGAGTGCTCCTAACATCGATGAAACGGCAAGGTGGAGATGCCAGTGGATTTCTTTGGATGGAGCGTTGGGGAATGCGAGGGAGAGTTCACGGTGATAAAGCTTAGCGATTTGTGAGAAGAACTTTTGGTGCATGCGTTCAATAAAACAAACAGGTTCGGTAAAAGTGCGGGCGACTAACTGAGCAAGGCTCCAACGAGATTTGGAGCTGCGGGCGATTTCCTCTCCGATAGGGAAAATAAGAGAGTGAAAGATTTCATGAGCAGAAGGAGCTACATTTCCGTTTCTTAGCCTGGCTTCATCTAAAAGAGCAATCCTCCGTTTGTTAATAGGCTGAATTCGTTCGCGCAGCATTTCCAAGACTAGTGCATCTTTGGACCCAAAGTGGTAATTGGCAGCAGCCAGATTAGCATCGGCTTCCTGAGCGACTGAGCGCATAGTCAATCCGTTGTAACCGTGCTCGGCAAATAAACGAGCGGTTGCATCAATCAACCTTCTACGAGTTGACAATTTTGGTTTTGCAGGTTTTGGAGGGGATGAAATCACAAAAAACAATCATTAAAACGCTTGTTTGAAAAAATACAAATGAATACCCTGTCATCATCAATATTTTAGTGGGACTATGGGGGGTTAATGGTTGACTTTGAGGGGTAAATTTAGTTGTGTTATCAGCTTTTCCAAAATTTCAAGTACTCACTCCGTTCGAATATGATCAAGATACGTTTGCAAAGGCATGGCGCCCGTCACGCCCCCTTCTACCGCATGGTAGTTACTCCCTCGGAAACCCGCCGTGATGGCCGATACATCGAAGTCTTGGGAACTTATAATCCCCAGTCCTCGGCACGTGAACGCGAACTCGATTTAAAGTTGGATCGCATTGATCATTGGTTAGATGTTGGAGCTCAACCAACTGATACGGCTAAAAGTTTAATTCGCCAAGGTCGCTTAAGCCCTGAAGAATGGTTGAAGCGTACTGAAGCCAAAGCCTCTGCAAAAGCTGCTCGTATCTCTAAAAAGAAAAATCCAGCTCCTGCCGCCGAAGCCCCTGCCGAAGAGGAAGCTAAAGCTGAGGAGGCTCCTGCTGAAGACGTAAAGGAAGAGCCTGCAAAGGAAGAACCCAAAGCCGTTGAAGCTTCTGCAGAAGAGGTAAAGGAAGAACCTAAGTCTGAAAAGCCAGAGTCAGAAGCCAAAGAATCTCCAAAAGAACCTGCAAAGGAAGAGCCTAAAGTTGAGGAAGCTCCTGCTAAGGAGACTAAAGAGGAGCCCAAAGCTGATAAGCCAGTGCCCCAGGCGAAAGAATCTAAGGAAGAACCTAAAGTTGAAGAAACTCCTGCCAAAGAGGTAAAGGAGGAGGCCAAGAAAGTACCCGAGGAAAAACCCAAAGCGAAGAAAGCCCCAGCTAAAAAAGCGAAGAAGGATGAGTCTAAGGAAAAACCTGAAGACACACCATCTGCGGAGGCCAAAGAAGAATCGAAAGACTCCTGATCTTTCTTTCAGTTGTATTTTTTTACACCTTTTAATTTGTAATGCCTCTTTTCGGCACCGATGATTCAACCTATGAACTCACCCCTGCGTTTCGACGTTTTGTCTCTCTTTCCGAGAACTGTTGATTCATTTGTAGGCGAAAGTATCTTGGGCAAAGCGTCGGATCGTGGATTGATTGAAGTTTCTTCCCATGACCTTCGCGATTGGGCAAAAGGCAAACATCGTGAAGCCGATGACCGTCCATTTGGAGGTGGTGCGGGGATGGTGCTAAAACCAGAACCGCTTTTTGACGCAGTTGAGGAATTATCCCGCCCGCAAAGTACCGTGATTTATATGGCTCCAGATGGAGATCCCTTTACCACGCAAATGGCCAAAGAGCTTTCAACTTCGCAGCATTTGGTTTTAATCAGTGGGCATTACGAGGGAATTGACCAGCGTGTTCGTGACGAGCTGGTTGACCGCGAAGTTAGTATTGGGGACTATGTGCTCACCAATGGATCATTGGCAGCTGCAGTTATGATTGATGCGGTAAGTCGTCACCTCCCAGGAGTACTAGGAGATGACGAGTCTCTTCTCGACGAATCTTTTGAGGACGATTTACTGGGATGTCCTCAGTATACCCGTCCAGCTGAATTTAGAGGCATAAAGGTACCGGAAGTTCTTCTTTCGGGAAACCATGAGGACATTGCACGCTGGCGCCACGAGCAAAGAGTGCAAAAGACTCGTAGTCTTCGACCTGACCTCTCAACCAACACCCAAACTATTAGGAATTGATAAGATGAATGAACAATTGTTGAATGAAATAACCAGCGAGTATCTCCAAGAAGGCCGCGACGCATTCAAAGTCGGTGACGGGGTGAAAGTTTATGTACGTGTGCGCGAAGGCGACAAGGAGCGGATTCAGCTATTTGCTGGTATTGTTATTGCCCGTAAGGGGTCAGGTGTGCACGAGACCTTTACGGTTCGCAGGATTGCCTCTGGTGTTGGAGTTGAACGGGTATTTCCTGTGCATTCTCCCCTTATTGAAAAAGTAGAAGTAGATCGCGAGAGCATTACCATGCGTTCTCGGATGTACTACCTTCGCGATCGCATTGGTAAGGAAGCTACCAAGGTTAAAGAAAAGCGTATTTTCGAAAAAAAGAGAAAGAGCTAACCCAAGCTGTTTCTCAAATTTGCAGTTAGGTAGAAATATATCTGCAGCAAATTACCTTTTTCTTAGTTCGACTAAGCTAAGCCCGTAACAAGTTAAGTCTTTCGGGCAATAAAAATTGTTCAAGCATTCTTTGGCCATCCGCAAACCCACAAGTTGTCTGCGTAGACTCTATGATTTCTTGGTATATTTGTCTGACTCTACTTCCGTATACAGATGCGGAAAAGTTTTCGCTTACGGAACTTTGATTATTCAGTATTTTTGCCCTCGTTAAGATATTCAATTCAGCCTGTTCACGCAGAGTACTTGCGAGTTGTTGTGAGGTTTTTACTTTTTGAATTATTGTTTTTTGCATGACCTCATCCAAGCACCCAAAGTCAATTCCCTCGTCCTGGCAGATTGCAGTATAAGCTCGTTTAAATGAATCAGCCGGTAATGTGACCTGATATTGGCGGTAAATATTGACGAGGGCCGCTTTAATTTTTTCTCTCAAGTAATCTCCGTCAAGTAGCGATCTCTCCACCCAGAGGTTTGAGTAGAGATTCTCAAGGTTAACTCCTAATTGAGTAAAATCTGAAGTGATGTCGGGTATATTTCTTCCGCAAAGACTCTTTCCAAAGCTCCAAGGTTCAAGAAACCCTAGCCCAAAGCCTTCTGCCACGCTAACATTAATAATTGATGCCGCTTGTCGGACGAGTTCAGGAAAACTTATATTTAATTGTTCACCCAACCCATAGGTTAAGGATAGGCCTAAACTCTTTCCAAACGATTTCCATTCATCGTAGGTTGTTTGGAAGGATGGATTGGTTGGACCGAGGCTGTTGGCAAAATGGATTTCTGGGTGAGAGGCTGAAAGTAAAGCGAGTTCTCCCAAATTTTTTCTTCTCACTGCCCGAACTGGGTAAAGGTAAAGGTTATCAGGGATACCTGAGCTGGGTGTTGTAGTTTGGACTAGGTCAGGCGGAGTGTCGCAGGGAACGGCGTTTGCTAATAAATGAACTGAACTTGGATGATCTTTCAGTACATACTGTAAAAATGACTGGTCCCGTTGGTTAAGGGCTGCGTAATGTATTTGTCCACCGGTAGGATAGGCTACTTCATGACTTTTTCCAAGGTTGAGAAAGTTTTCTGACCTTCCATCCTCTGCAAAGTCATGAGGCTGCAAAAGCATCGGGTGCTCTTCCTTGGCAAGCTGGGCAATTGCCTGAGTAAGTCCTGGGTTTTTTCCAAGCGAGTGATTGTGAACATGCCAAAGGTCGGGAAGTTGTCCGAGTGCATTACGAGCGACATCCTCCATTCTTAAACGAAGAGTGTTTGGATCAATAGAATCGGTCAAAGTCGCATAATCGAGTCCTTCAACCACCCGTACTTGGTCCAAGATTTTGCCAGTGTAAGGCCGACCGCTAAGAATAACCCACTGATCTGGGCCTTTTCCTGAATCTTTCCAGGATTGGATGGTATTTTCTAATACTCGGGTAACCCCACCCGGTTCGAGATGGTAATGTACCAGAGCTACTTTCATGGAGAAAAAGATGGATCAGGAAGAAGCCATGCGGTTGCGGTATCCCTCAATGTCAATCATGGGGGGTCTTTCTTCTTCTATGACTTCCTGCACTAATTGATGGTATTTACCTTCTTCAACCTCGAAGCGTCGGTAAAATGTTTCCAAATCAGGCATCCGGTCTAATTTTCCTTGAGCGTGCAGACGGTTAAAAAAGGTTTGGAGGATACCAAAACTCATTTTTCCCAGAGCATTTGTGGTTTGATTTCGATGAACTCTACGGTCGAGATCGGTCTGGGCAAAAGTCTCCAACCCATGCATCGCATAGAGGTCTAAAAGGTGGGAGGTTTCCACTCCGTATCCAATCGGAAAAGGAATTTTTTCGAGTACTTCTCGACGGGCTGCATATTCCCCGGATAGGGGTTGGATGATGTGGGAAAGTTCGGGGAAAAAGAGTGAGAAAAGCGGACGGATGAGAATCTCGGTAACTCTGCCCCCCCCACTTGGTCGGAGGCCGCTCGAGTAATTGAGAGGTCGGTCATAGAATGCTTTTACATAAGAAATCTCATCCCGGTGAATCAAGGGTGCAACCAGTCCATAAACAAATCGTGGGTGGATGTTTGAAATATCAGCATCCACATAGCAAATAATGTCTCCCTTAAGTTGGTGTATAGCCTTCCAAAGGTTTTCTCCCTTCCCGCGCTTGTCTCCGACCTCGGGAAGGATATCGGAGGCTAGGTAAACATCGGCNCCGTAGTTCTTTGCAACCTCAAGAGTTTTATCCTTTGAACCCGAATCGATGACTGCAAATTCATCGATNAGGGGATAACGTTCCATCAATTCAGAACGAAGAATCAAGACTTCTTTTCCAATAGTTTTTTCTTCGTTTAATGTTGGAATGCAGAGGGAAATCTTAAGGCCCTTTTTTTCCTTCTCCTCAACCAGTTTAATTAAGTCCCAAAAGTCCGCATGATGAAAGGTATTTCTTTCCAACCAATTCTCGTTAATCTTATTCATGAATCACAAATTCCTTGATCAATTGCTTGGATTAGGCTGACAAGTTGAGTCATACCTGCATAAAGAGGGTCAAGCTGTACGGTTTCGTTGATCTCGCGCAAATTCTCAACGGTGGTCAATCCGAGGGTGACCGCTGGTAGACCACTTAGAATCAAAGCATTAAGATCTCCCGTGCTAGGGTCGACCTTCGGAGTAATCCCAGCTTCTTGCATAATCGATCGCGTGGTTTTTACTAAGGGGTGGGTGAAGGGAATACTGCAATTCTGTCTTTTGGCCACGACTTCCATGCTTACCAAAGTACCAGTCTCGGCAGAAAATTGTTCACATATCTCGTTGAGCTGGTCCTCCATCTGACCGATGATATCGTCGTCTTCGCTGGTAATTTCAAAACGTAACGTTCCTTGCTTGGGTGAAGTATTAAAACTTGAACCACAACGAAGTCCTCCAAAAACCAATTGTGTTTTCGGCTCTTTAGGAATGGGGATTTCTCTGATCTGGTTAATTAGACCGGTTACATGACTGATGGCTCCTGAAGCCCCAAACCTTTTCCAGTCGTAGTCGCTGGGCACTTGCAGGGTAATTTCTCCACGCAAAGTTCCAAGACCCGAATAACTCAATCGTCCAAGAGTCGAACCTTCTACACAAATACCTGCACGGGCTGGTAAACTCATGGTTTCGAGAAAGCCACTTGCTCCTTCAAGGTTTGCTCGACCGAGGCTTCGCGAATTGGCAACGAGAATAAGATCGTCACGCAATCGTATTCCCAAATCGTCGAGCAGACGGGGTAGGGCGATCATTGCGGCAAGTCCCAAGGCATTATCGGCAATTCCAGGTCCAGACATGTGACCAGAACCCACTTGGATTTCGTGCCTGACTTCCCGTGAAAAGACGCTGTCGGCATGTGCCATAACCAGAATGGATGATTGACCTTCAGTTCCCGGAAGGTGAGCGGATGCATTCCCAAATTCATCAATATTTGGCGCGCTAAGTCCATTCTCCCGAAAACGGTCAACCACCGCACGAATACGTTCATCTTCGCCGTAAGTAGGCGAAGGAATTTCTCCCAGCAACACTGTATCGGTTAAAAAAGAATCCCGCTTTTCACTAATTTTTTTGATCCGTTCAGGGATTTGATCAAGCAGTCCGCTAAGTGCTGTTTCACGATCAATTTCTTGTATTTCCATCAACCATTGATTTAGGGAGTGAAGCAGGTTTTTGCAAAGCATAACCGAAAAAATTGTTTTAGGGGTTGAAATAAAAGAGAGCTTACTCCATCACCCAAAAGGGTAAGGTATGATGGATTTTCGCTTTTTAAATAAATAGATGGCTAAAAATATAGGATTTGTGTCGACTCGTTTTGCCGGGCAGGACGGGGTTTCGCTTGAAAGTGCAAAATGGGCAGAAGTGCTCTGGGAAGATCATCATGTTAGTTTCTGGTACAGTGGACAGAGTGACCGCAATCCTGACATTAGCCATGTTATCCCTGAGGCTTATTTTGGATTTCCGGAAAACCAGTGGATTAATCAACAAATTTGGAAGGGCGAGCCTCGTGATCGATTTGTGACTGAACGCATAAGGGCTTTGGCCGATTACCTGAAAAGTACCTTGTATCGATATGTGGAGAAATTTTCCATTGATCTCTTGATCCCACAAAACTGCCTGGCCATACCTATGCATGTTCCTTTGGGCATCGCTTTAACGGAATTTCTCTCAGAAACAAGAATGCCTGCCATCGCCCACCACCATGATTTTTACTGGGAACGTACCCGATTTTCGGTCAATTGTATCCCGGAATATCTCGATATGAGTTTTCCGCCCAAACTGGGTAACATGCGCGATGTGGTCATCAATGAAGAAGCACAGGAGCAATTGGCTCTTCGCAAAGGAAGCGCCTCCTTGGTCATTCCGAATGTTTTCGACTTTGAAAACCCTCCTGAACCAGTCGATGAATATGCTTCCGATGTTCGTTATGAGCTTGGTCTGTCGGAGGATGACTTTTTTATTTTACAACCGACCCGGGTAGTTCCACGCAAGGGCATCGAACAGGCTATTAAACTGGTCAGTATGCTAAAAGACCCGCGCTGTAAACTGGTGATCTCACATGAAGCTGGAGACGAAGGGTACGAGTACTTAGGGATGCTTGAACAGCTGGCCAAGGAAGAAGGGGTGGATATGCGCATAGTAGCCGACCGAGTGGGAGAAGTCAGGCAGCGAGATTCCGACGGGCGAAAAGTTTATACCCTATGGGATCTTTATCACCATGCCGATTTTGTCACCTATCCTAGTACTTACGAGGGTTTTGGAAATGCCCTGTTGGAAGCGATCTACTTTCGCAAACCGGTACTAATCAATCGTTATTCCATTTTCGTACGTGATATTGAACCCAAGGGTTTTCGCTTACTAACCATTGATGGCTTTGTCACTCCGACGATCGCTCGGCAAGTCCGTCAAATTTTGACTGATTCGGAATTGAGCAAAGAGATCGTTAACCACAATTACGAAGTGGCCAGGCAATTTTACTCTTACTCCACTATTCGTAGCAACTTACGGGCTTTTATCGCCGATTTGACCGGTTATTAAGTAAAATATGAGCTATTTCACTCAAACTGCTATCAAGCACATCTCCAGTACCCGTTTAAAACTTCTGCGCCGGAGACTGGGTAAACTATACGGTATGGACCGAGCTGACCGGTTACTCGATCGGATGTACCAAATGATCGGTCGGTATGGAGTTGGAGTGGGCTTGTCTCCCAATACAGGCCCATCCGGCCTAAGTCAGCAGGATGTAGTCTTAATTTCCTATGCTGATATGGTGCAGGCAAAGGATCGGGCTCCTCTCGAGGTTTTACGACAGTTCTGCACCCAACGGTTAAAAGGAGCGATTTCCACCATTCACTTCTTACCCTTTTATCCATGGACTTCGGATGATGGATTTTCTGTGGTCGATTACCGTCAGGTTCACAAGGATTATGGGAGCTGGTCAGATATCGAAAAATTTGCAGATGATTTTCAGTTGATGTTTGATTTAGTGCTCAACCATTGCTCATCCAAAAGCCCTTGGTTTAAGGAATTTGTATCCGGGGTGGAACCGGGAATGAATTATATTATGATGGGAGATCCCGAATCCGATCTTACCACTGTGGTGCGCCCACGCTCCTCTCCCTTGCTAACCCCATATCAGACCCGTGGAGGAGAAAAAATGGTATGGACTACCTTTAGTGCTGACCAAGTTGACCTGGACTGGACCTGCCCTGATTTACTCTTCGAATTTCTCGATATCATATTATTTTACATCTCGATGGGTTGCCGAGTTCTTCGCCTGGATGCAGTGGCGTTTTTATGGAAAAAAATGGGTACCAATTGCCTGCATCTTCCTGAGACTCATGAAGTGATCAAGTTGATACGCAATTTTGTGGAAGTGGTCGCTCCAGAGACCATTCTTCTCACCGAGACGAATGTTCCTCACGAAGAAAATATTTCTTATTTTGGCAAAGGGGACGAAGCCCATGCAGTTTATCAATTCTCTCTGCCTCCATTGCTTTTGCATGGGTTGTTGAGGGGAACTTCTAAACATATGAGGGAATGGGCTACTCAACTCAGTCCGCCTCCTAAAGGTTGTCACTTTCTTAATTTTACTGCTAGTCATGATGGTGTGGGCGTCCGCCCATTGGAAGGGATTTTGCCTTCTCAGGAGGTCCTTTCTTTGGCTAAAGAAATCGAGAGCAAAGGGGGGAAGGTTTCGATGCGCAGCCTTGCCGATGGTTCAGATTCCCCCTATGAACTAAATGTAACCTATTATTCAGCACTTTCTGACCCAAATCAGCCGGAGTTAGGAGAGGCTCGATTTTTATGCTCACAAGCCCTTGCTCTTTCATTGCAAGGTATTCCTGCTATTTACTTTCATTCGCTTTGCGCCACTCCCAATGATCAGGATGGTTTCGCTGAAACTGGTAGGGCTCGCACCTTAAATCGTAAAAAGTGGCAACTTTCCGAGCTTGATTCTATGCTCGATGATAAAAATACCTCGGGCTCAAGGGTGTTTGACTGGTTTGTGACCACTTTAAGAAAGCGGGCATCCGCACCGGCTTTTCATCCAGATGCTTCTCAGGAAATTCTTAATCTTGGAGATTCTTTATTCGGTTTGATTCGTTCATCTACCGATGGGAACCAATCGATTGTTTGTTTGTATAATTTTTTACCCAGTTCAAGCGTGGTCAAGCCGATGAAGGAAATTAAAAAACGCTTTCCCCAAAGCAAGGCGAGGGATTTAATTAGTGGCGGAGAAATTGATTGGGGAACAAATGATTTCGAACTTCGTCCATACCAGGCTGTTTGGTTATTGTCCCATTGAATCTCTTTTTACTCGAAGAAGCCGTTGATGAAATTGAATGGCCCGCTCAGGACGAACGGTCAGTCCATTTAAAAAAAGTGCTCCAAGCAAAAGATGGGGAAAAGCTTGATTTTGGGGTGATTAATGGCCCGCGGGGTAAGGGCTTGATCGAATGGATAAATTGTGGAGCGGTCAAAATTTCTTTTGAGTGGAATGCCCCCCACTTATCCGACCTTCTTCCCATCTCGTTATTGGTTGGTCTTTCAAGACCTCAGACTTGTCGTAAGGTAATCGAACAGGCTGCCTCGCTCGGAGTGGCGGAAATAATTTTTTTCCATACGGACAAGGGGGAGTCCTCTTATGGTGAAAGTTCCCTCTGGCATAATGAATGGCAACGTTTGCTGATTAAAGGTACGGAGCAGGCATTTTCCTGCCATCCTCCACGATGCATTAAGGTCGATGGGTTGGAGCAAGCCCGAGCCGCTTCTCAAATTGCCCCCAAGGTTGCCTTGGCCCTTGATATTTATGAGGCCGGCGAATGCGTTTCCACCTTCAAGCAGAAAAAGGATGAACCTGCCCACTTGGCGATTGGACCAGAGCGCGGATGGTCCGGTCAGGAAAGAGATTATCTGAGGGCTAATGGGTTTAGCCTTT
>JGI20157J14317_10001682_pt1 | contig 19931 bp, 28 predicted proteins | sample COG_07_FD_14317 | JGI IMG/M metagenome (IMG submission 14317)
ATATACGATAAAGTATTAATAAGAGATGATGTAGAGTTTTATCAAACAACTTATAAAGACAATCCTTTTCTTGAACAAACCCTTATAGATGAAATAGAAAGGTTACAAAGTATTGATGACAATTATTGGAGGGTTTATGGTTTAGGAGAAAGAGGAGCAAGTAGAAGCCTTGTATTTAAGTTTCAAACAACTCCTAATATTCCTTTTGAAGCTAAATTAATAGGTAGGGGATTAGATTTTGGATATTCAAACGACAGTACAAGTTTAGTAGAAACCTATATAGAAGGAGATAATATGTATTGTAAAGAGCTGATATATAGAACAGGAATGACTAACCAAGATATAGGAAACGAATTAAAAAGATTAGGATTAGATCGCAGAGATGAAATATGGTGTGATTCAGCAGAACCTAAATCAATAGAAGAAATTCATAGAATGGGTTTTAATGCAAAGAAAACAATTAAAGGTTCTATAAATATTGGAATTGATATGATTAGAAGATACAGATTATATGTAACAGAAGATAGTGTTAATATGATTAAGGAATTAAGAAACTATAAATATATAGAGGATAAAAATGGTCAGCTCACAAATAAACCTATTGATGCATTTAACCACAGTATTGATGCTTTAAGGTATTCAATAGTTAATAAATTAGGTAAGCCTAACTTCGGTAAATATGCCATAAGGTAAAAGTTTTTTATTTTTATTGTTGTTTTATTAAATATTTTTAATATCTTTATTTTGTAATTAAAATTAAGTATAACTAAATATTAATAAAATGAAAAAACAAATTAAAGATTATCAAGATTTAAAATCAAAATTAGAAGCTATTAAAAAAAATCATAATTTAAAATATGATAAAAATGCTAATGGTTATTTAGACCCTTGTTCAATATCGATTAATATGTACGGAGGATGGAGATTAAATAAAAAAGTAGGATGTGAAAAAAGATATGATGGATGGAAGTTTTTTAGTACATCTGCTAATTCAAATGGCTATGATTTATATGAAAAAATAAAACACGAGTGTAAAGATTTTAAATTACTTTGTGTAAGCGAAAGACAACTTTAATAATAATTTGGGGGTGTAAAAACCCCCTTTTAAAATAATATATATGCATTTTAGACCACAAGAAATAGAGCAATTAATATTAAGTTCAGATGCTGATGGTGTATGGAGTGTATTTAAAAAGATGGGATTAGAATCAGAATGTAATTATATAGAAACTAAATATTTTAAAAAATGAGATACATAAGACCAATGCGAACATTTGGTAAATTAATTAAAGACATAATGTTCCCACAAAAAGCAACACATGGATGGTGTAGATACCCTTTGACTGCTAAAGATCAAAAACAAAAAGATATATACTTGTCAATTATTGTTGAAAAATTAAATCAAAAAATAAAAATAAATGAATAATCCAATATATATAGATAGGTGTATAGAAGTACATCCTAATAATTCAGAATCACAAGAAATATTTGTTGTAGCTAAAACAATAGATGGAGATGAATTAAATTTAATATTTAATCCTGAAGATTGGATAGATACTTTTAAACCTACAACATTTAAAATAGTAAAAGATCAATACATTAAATATCTTATAGATAAAGAATAAATAGTATTTTTAGTTAGTTTTAATTAATTTAGAGGGGTAGCAGTAATGTTACCCTTTTTTATTACTAAAAACACTTAAAAAAATCGTTATATAATTATGAAGGTAGAAATTACAGTCCCTGAATCATTGTCTGAAATAACTTTAGGACAATATCAAAAGTATTTAAAATTACAAGATAAGAATGAAGATAATCATTTCTTACAATCAAAATTAATTGAAATATTTTGTAATGTTCCTTTGGATGTGGTTATGAAAATGAGGTTAACTGATACTAATGCTATTTCTGATATGTTAGCAGAACTACTTAAACAAGAACCTGAGTTAGTTAAAAAAACTAAAATAAACAATATTGAATATGGTTTTATTCCAAAACTTGAAGATATGAGTTTAGGAGAATATATTGATTTAGATACAAACATTTCTGATTGGGAGAATATGCACAAGGTTATGAATGTTTTATATAGACCAATAGTAGGTAAAAGTCAAGGCAGATATAATATAAAAGATTATGAACCTAATGATGGATTACATATGAAAGACATTCCTTTAGATTGTGCAGTAAGTTCAATGATTTTTTTTTATCGTTTAGGGATAGACTTATCGACAACTATCCTGAGTTATTTACAAAGCAAGGAGGAGCAGAATTTAGTGCAATATCTCAATTCTCAACCAAATGGGGATGGTATGAGTCAATATATACACTCGCTAAGGGAGACATTACAAGAATTGAACATATCACTGAATTAAATGTTCATAAGTGTTTTATGATGTTGGCATTTATAAAAGAAAAAAATGAATTAGAAATGAAACAAATAAAAAAGAATAGATGAGTAATCAAGGCATAAGAGGTTTTTATCAAATTACCAAAACCATAAAAGATACTTTATTAGCAGATGTAAATGTTAATACAGTTACAACAGGAGATATAAGTGAAGTAGATTTAAACAAACAAACTATATTTCCTTTATCTCATATGATTATTAATAATGTTTCACAAGATGAACAAACTTTAACTTTTAATATTTCTGTATTGGCAATGGATATTGTAGATGTAAGTAAAGAAAAAACAACTGATTTATTTGTAGGAAACGATAATCAACAAGATGTCTTAAATACTCAATTAGCAGTAATAAACAAGCTATTACAAAAACTAAGAATGGGNACTTTATACAGNGATAAATATCAATTAGATGGTTCTGTATCTTGTGAACCTTTTTTAGATAGATTTGAAAACAATATTGCAGGATGGGTAGGAACATTTGATGTAGTAATAGAAAACGATATACCAATTTGTTAATGGATTTAAAAGAAGTAAAAGAAAGTTTAAATGCTTTTGGTAAGTATGTTATACAACAAGCAAGAACCAAGCTAACCAAAGGAGATAAGAATGTATCTAAAGAGTTATATGATAGTTTAAGTTATGATGTAGATAAGGTAGCTAAGGGATATAAGATATATTTTGAAATGGAGGATTATGCTATGTTTCAAGATAGAGGAGTTAAGGGACAGAGAGTGGAACATCGTTAAGTGGCTTTAGATATAAGTCAAGTAGTAATTTAGTAGGTTTAGAAGCTGCAACAGGTCAGTTAGCTAAATGGGCAAAGTTTAGAAAACTACAACCAAGAGATAAAAAGGGAAGGTTTGGAACATATAAGACAATGGGATTTATATTAGCCCAAAGTATTAAAAGAAAAGGTTTAAAGCCAAGTTTATTTTTTACTAAGCCTTTTGAAGAAGGATTAAAAAGATTGCCTGAAGAATTAGAGGTAGCATTAAGAAAAGATTTAGATACAATATTATGAGTGTAAAAGTTAATTTAAGAAGTCCATTTTATAAAAAATATAATGATACTAATTTAAGCTATGTAGTTTTAGAGGTTTTTATAGCCACAGGTTATCCAACATTACCAACAGGTGACCCACAATACGAACTAACAAAATATACTAAAGGTTCAGATACTTTTGTAGTATTTGAATTAAGTGAATTAGCAAGAGATTATATATCTACAGATTTTGATGGTAATTATAATAATACTCCTTTTTATTTATTTACTAATGCAAGGTTATACAATGCAAGTGATACTCAAATAGGTTCTACATTGTTAGATGCTTTTGTAGCTATGGATGGTTATGGATATATGGAAGAAGGAATTAATCCTGAATTATCAAGAGGTAAATTAATTAGTAATGATGTTATTTGGCGACCTGAAGATGAAAATATAAGAATACCTGTATTTAATAATGATGCAGTTGATATTGTGGTTTTAAATGGTAATGAGGTATTAAGAAGTTTAAGTTATACTGCTACAGGATTAACAACTTATATGTTAAGATATGTTTCAGTAAGTGGAGATGTAAGTGCAGATAATTATAAACAAAGAATATTGTCAGATGGAGGTACTTTTGAAAATAATCCTTTATTATTTGATGTTGATAATTATGTAGACATAAATTTAGTAGATACTATTAGAGTTTATCAAAACAATACATATGAGCAAGTTAAGGTTAAAACAATGCAATGTGATAAGTACCCTGATAGAAAAATTACATTTGTAAATAAGTTTGGAGCATTCCAAGATGTATATTTCTTTGCTAAAGAGATAGAATCTATAAAAACAACTTCTGATAGTTATAAATCAAATGTTGTAGATTATTCTTCATTAACTTATAACCAATATAAACACCAATATCAAAGTTATGATGTTCAGGGTAGAGAAAGTTTAAAACTAAACACAGGATACGTTACAGAGGATTATAATGAGGTATTAAAACAAATGATGTTAAGTGAGCAAGTATGGTACACTAAAACAACAGATGAAGAATCTACTATATATCCTGTAACTCCTGTTACAAGTAGCTTAACCTATAAGACTTCTTTAAATGATAAGTTAGTAGAATATACAATAGACTTTGATTTTGCTTTTGATAAAATACAAAATATTAGATAATGCTAAAAGTTCAATTATATATTGAGAATCAAAATATAGAATTATTTAAAGATGAAAGTATTTCTTTAACACAAACAATTCAAAATATTAAAGATATATCAAAAGTATTTACAGAGTTTACTCAATCATTCACTATTCCTGCAAGTAAAGTAAATAATAAAATATTTAAACACTATTATAATTATGATATAGATAATGGTTTTGATGGTCGTAAAAAAGTAAATGCAATTATAGAATTAAATCAATTACCATTTAAAGAGGGTAAAGTAAAATTAAATGGGGTTAATTTAAAAAACAATAAACCTTATTCTTATAAAATAACTTTCTTTGGTAATACAATAAATTTAAAGGATAAATTAGGAGATACTAAATTATCAGCTTTAACTTGGTTAGATAACTTCGCTAATGATTACACAAGTAGCTCTGTAAAGGCTTTATTACAATCAAGTGGTGCTGATATAACAGTTAATGCAGTAACCTACACAGATGCCCTTGTATGCCCTTTAATAAGCAATACAACAAGGCTTTATTATGATAGTGGAGTTTCAGGTTCAGGTGACCCTGAATATCCTGACCCTCTTGGTGGTAATTTATATTATCAAGGTAGTGCAGGTGCAAGTCATCATCATGGGGTTTATTGGGAAGAATTAAAATATGCTATTAGAATGTATCTTATAGTATTAGCAATAGAAAATGAACCTGCCTTAAATATAGAATTTACAAGTGATTCTTTTATAAAAGACACAAGTAATGATCAATTTAATGAATTGTATATGTGGCTTCACAAAAAGAAAGGTTTTGCATTTGAAGCATTAGAACCTGTTACAAGTATTTATAACTCATTTAGTTCTGACCCTATATCAATGACAAGAGCAAGTATGTATGCTGATAAATTAGTAATAAGTGGTTTATTGGGTAGTCAAACAATATTTTATGATTTAAACATTACAACTACATTCACAGGAGATTATACTATTTACCTTAAAAAAGATGGAGTAGATTATGTTACTCCTGTTTTAGTTGAAGGAGGAGGTAACAGAACAATAGCAGGAACTCTTGTTAATAGTGCAGGGGGTTATCAAGTTTATATAGCTACTTCTACATCAATAAGTTCACTAACTGCTGAATGGGATTTAGATGATTGGAAACTTGGAGAAACTCATACATTTACAGGTTCAGCTCAATCATTTACTATAACAAGATCATTTAATGCACAAGAACAGATTCCTGATATGAAGATTATAGACTTTCTTTCAGGATTGTTTAAATTATTTAATTTAACTGCTTATCAACAAAATGATGGTAAGATAAGAGTATTAACATTAGATCAATTTTATTCAGAAGGAATAGAAAGAGATATATCAAATTATGTAGATGCAGAAAGTAGTCAAGTTAATTTAGCATTACCATATAAAGAAATAAGATTTGAATATAAAGGAAGACAAACTAAAGTAGCACAATTATATGAACAAGAAAATTTAATAGGATGGGGTAGTGTTCAATATACAGGAGATGATAATTATGATGGTTCTATTTATAAGGTAGAAGCACCTTTTGAACATATGCAGTTTGAAAGATTACAAGATTTAGATACAGGTAGTACAACAGGAGCACAAGTAGGATGGTTTGCAGATGATAATGGTGATGGGTATTATGGAAGTCCTTTATTGTTTTATAAGTCCTTAGTAACTTCTTCAACTGCAATTAGTTTTTTAAATGATATAAGTTCTACTCATAGTTCTATAACATCTTATACAATACCTAAAAACTCAGTAAGTTTAACTGCAAATACAAACCCTGATACTAATCATTTTTCTGTAGAAGTAAATGCTTATACTCCTTCACAGACATTTTCAGGTTCTTTGTTTAATAATTATTATAAAAATTACATAACAGATGTATTTAATGATAAAAGAAGAATAACAAAAGTAAAGGCATTCTTACCTGTATCTTTTTTAATTAATTATTCTTTAGCAGATGATTTAATTATAGGAGATAAAACTTATTTAATTAATTCAATAAAAACTAATTTACAAACAGGTAAAAGTGATTTAGAATTATTAAATAAAGTAGGATTAGATTACAAAACATTAACCGATCTTCAAATAGGAGGAAGTACAGTAGATGTTTATTATGAAAAATATATAGGAGATGCAAATCAATTAAATGTAGGAGATAAACTTTACCAAGACACAAAACTAACAACTACAATATTAAATGGTACTTATACTCAAGTAGGTAGTTCAGCAACTACAACACATTGTGATAGTCCTTATGCTATGTCAGTTAATGTTTTAAATGGAACAATAACTTCAATAGCTTGTAATTTACCTTAAAATTATGTTACAAAATATTATAGACTTATTAAAACATACAAAGGGAGAAACTGAAAGAATAAGGGTGGCTCAGGGAAAGCATTATTTACCTAATTCATTTAAAGAAAGTATAAAACAAATTAAAATAGAATCTAAATGGCTAAGAAAATAGAATACGAGATAGATATAGAAACAGAAAAATCAGAAAAAGGTATAGAAAATTTAACCAATGAAGTTTCTAATCTTAATAGTGAGGTTCAAAAGGGAAATAAAGAAACTGCTAAAGGATTAGATGGTGTTAAAAAGTCATCTGAAAAAACTGCAGGTGGAGTTAAAAAAATAGGGGGTGCATTAAAAGCATTAGGAATTGGTCTTATATTAGCAGCTTTTGCAAAATTTACTGAAGTATTAAATAAAAATCAAAAAGTAACAGATATTTTTGCAACTACTTTTGAAACTTTATCTTTAGCATTTAATGACTTTTTTAATTTTATAGATAAAAACACAGGAAATATAACATCATTTTTTAAAGCAGCATTTAATGACCCTTTACAATCCATTCAAGATTTTGGTCAAGCAATTAAAAACAATGTTATAGAAAGAATACAATCATCTATTGATACTTTGGGGTTTTTAGCAGAAGCAGTAGTAAAGGTATTTAAAGGAGATTTTACAGGAGCATTAGATTCAGCTAAAAATGCAGGAAAAGAATTAGTTGATGTTGTTACAGGAGTTGATGATTCATTTAATAAAATAACAACTGCTACTTCTGATTATGTAAAAGAAACAATTAATGCAGCTTCAGCAAATGTTCAACTACAAAAAACTGCAGAAAGAGCAAGAGTATTAAATCAGGGTATTATAGAAGATTATGATAGACAAGCTGAACAACAAAGACAATTAAGAGATAATGAGTTTAAAACAATTGATGAAAGAATAAAAGCTAATAATAAACTTAAAGAAATTTTAGAAGAGCAGAAAACTGCAATGTTAGAAAATGCTAACTCTATACTTGTAGCAGCTCAAGCACAATACAATAAAAACCAAAATGAAGAAAACTTTTTAGAATTACAAGAAGCTAAAAATGAATTGTCAGCAGTTGAAGCACAGATTACAGGATTTATGTCAGAACAAGATTCTAACAGAAATGCTTTATTAAGAGAAAAATTAGAATTAGAACAATCTAATATAGATTCTTTATCAGAAAGAAATAAATTAGAAAGAGATTCTAATGCTGAACAAATAACTAATGATGTTCTTAGAATTAAGAAACAACAAGAAAATTTAGAAATAGAAAAGAAACAAGAATTAGATAGATTAACTACTAAAAGAAATTTATATACTGAAGGTACTCAAGCCTATCAAGATGCAGAAAATGAAAGATTAGCATTTGTACAAGAAATTAATCAAATTGAAACTCAATTAAAAACTGATTTAAGGAATGCTGAAGTTGCTGAAAGAGAAGAAAAAAGAGCATTTGAAGCAGAACAAATAGAAAATGATGTTTTAAGATTAGAAGCCTTAAAAACTTCATTTGAAGCTGAAAGAGAATTAGAAATAAAAAGATTAGAAACTAAAAGAGATTTATATCAAAAGGGAACTAAGGCATATGAAGATTCCCAAAAACAATTAGATGTTTATTCAGAAAAGAGTGCAAGAAATCAATTTAAAATACAAAAGGATTTAGATAAATCAAAAGAAATTCAAATGACTGAAACTTTAGGTAATCTTGCATCTATTGTAGGACAAAACTCAAAGTTTGGTAAAGCTATAGCAATTGTACAAGCTATAAGAGATACATATGCAGGTGCAAATAAAGCCTTAGCTCAAGGAGGTATATTTGGATTTATTGGAGCAGCAGCAGTTATTGCAGGAGGTATTGCAAATGTAAAACAAATTACTGCTACTAAAGAACCACCTGCACCTGCAGGAGGTAGTTCATCATATTCATCAGGAGGTAATTCTACACCATCTGCATCAACAGGTTCTCTTGGGTCAATTCCTGCACAAGTTCAAAGTGTGGGTACAAGTGGCATAAATCAATTAGCAGGAGTTATACAGGGACAACAAGAAACACCTATAAGAGCCTTTGTAGTAAGCAATGATGTAACTACTGCACAATCATTAGATAGAAATATTGTAGAAGAAGCAGGAATATAATACAAAATTAATATTTAAAATCGTTATATAGATATGAAAATAGTAGAACTAATTTTAGATGAAGATCAAGAGTTTAATGGAATAGAAGCTATATCAGTAGTAGAAAACCCTGCAATAGAAGAAGATTTTATTGCTTTAAAGAATCAAGAAATTAAACTTGCTGAAATAAATAAAGAAAAAAGAATATTATTAGGTGCATTACTTATTCCTAATAAACCTATATACAGAAAAAATGCAGAGCATGAATATTATATTTATTTCTCTAAAGATACTGTAAGAAAAGCATCTGAACTTTATTTAATGAGAGGTAACCAAAACAATTCAACATTAGAACATCAATACGAATTAAATGGTTTGAGTTTAGTAGAATCTTGGATTATAGAAGATAAAGAAAAAGACAAGACTGCTTTATATAATATGGATTTGCCTTTGGGTACTTGGGTAGGTGCAGTTAAAGTTAATAATGATGAAGTTTGGAATGATTATGTAAAAACAGGTAAAGTAAAAGGATTCAGTATTGAAGGTTATTTTGTAGATAAAGCAGAAAGACCTAAAGAACCTGTACAAGATCAACTTGCTAAAATAGAAGAAGAAGAAGCTAAATATTTATTAAATTCTATAAAAAATATAATTGAAAGGGAAATATGAGTGAATTAAGTGAGGATAGTAAATTTGAGATAAGTATAAAAACTCTAATTACTATTGGTGTAGCAATATCTGTTTTAATTGGATTTTGGTATCAGATTCAAAATGATATAGAAGAAGCAAAAGAATTACCTGTTCCTGAAATATCAAGAACTGAGTATGATTTAAAAGATAAACTTATTAGAGAAACTATTATGAATACAGGCAAGAAAGTAGAAGAAAATAGTGATGCCTTACAAAAGATAGATGATAAGTTATATGAAATAATTAGTAAATGAAAAAAATATTATGTGCGATATGTGTATTGGTTGCGGTCTCTGTATATAGTCAAGATGTAACAATCTTGCAAATTAATGCAGAATGGAATAAGAATAACAATTATGATTTGTCTGAAATAACAGGTGCAGTAGTTAAATTTAGCTATTTAAAAGATCAACCTAAAAACATTCAACAAAGTATTATAGCAGTTCCTGTAATAGCTATAATTGATAAAAGAGGTAGAGTAAGAAGACAATTTATTGCAGATATATCTTTAAAGATTAATGCAAGTAATATGGAGATACAAAATGAGATAAATAGAATAAAAAAATTATGAATAAAACACCAAGTTATACAAGTCCTATAAATTCAGCAAGAGCTTGTTTATGTAAAGATACTAATACATACTCAAGAAAATGTTGTGATGGCAGTTTATGGGCTCAAGGTATTGGTAATATATATAGAAAATCTTAAATTTAAAAAAATGAATCCAAGAACATTAAAAAACATTTACAAAAAATTATCTCAGAAAGATAAAACTGAATTAAAGTCAGAAAAGATTGAATTAGCATTAGTAGATGAGTTAAGAGATTTAATTCAAAGAGGAAGAAAAATAGAATCAAAACTAAAATCAGAACTAAATTCCTTTAATGGTTTACTAAGAGCAGGAAATGGAGTTAAAGATAGATATTCAGAAATTGAAAAAGCAGCTAATGAATTAGGTATCGATATTCCTTCTGATGTAAAAAAACTTGTAAGTATAGCAGATGACTTTATAAAAAAAGGAAAAGCATTACAAAAAGTATATAATCTGTTTTAAATAGAAAATGCAAAATAATTAACTAAATACGATATACAATTATGAATCCAAAAGAAAGAGCATTTAAAAGAATTATAAAGTTTAGTAAAGAAAATATTAAATTAGAAAAGGTTGAATTGGCTTTAGTAGATGATGCTAAAAAAATAATTAATAAAGTTAAAGCAGAATTAGGAGATCAAGAAGAAAGAGCCTTTGATTTTGTTATTGATGCTGAAAATGCATACAAAAAAGCATTAAATGAATATGAACAACAACTTAAAGATATTGATAGAATTGAAAAACCTTTAGATAAAGCGATTCAAGATATTGGTATTAATCGTTCAACTTTTGGTGTATTTGATGATTTATTTGAAAGTAAAAGTAATTTACAAGAAAGAATTAAGATAGTAAGAAAAAATATTAATAAACTTAAAAATATAAATTTTAATAACTAATATATTTAAAGATTAGTAATCTTAAATGCAAATTTTAAACCCTTAATCGTTATATAAATATGAAATCAATTGATATGCTTAAAGAAATCAAAAGTGTTTTAGGTATTGAATTGTCTGATACTAAAGAAATAGTAGAAGAAATCAAACTTGAACAACAAAAATTAGAAAATGGTACTGTTTTAGAAGCAGACGCATTTGAATCAGGTAATGGTGTGTTTATCGTTACTGAAGATGAAAGAGTAGCTTTACCTATTGGAGAATACGAATTAGAAGATGGTAAAATCCTTAAAGTAGAAGAAGAAGGTATTATATCTGAAATCTCTGAAGTTTCAAACGAAGAAGAAGAAGTAAAGGAAGAAGAAGAACTTAAAGAAGAAGATATTTATGCTACTAAAGAAGAATTAGCTGAAATCAAATCTATGGTTGAAGAGATCAAAGAAATGATGAAGCCAAAAGAAGAAGATTTAGCAGAACAAGAAGAATTGATGTCACAAAAAATGACAGAACTTGCTTGTCAGGAAGATGAAGCATTAAAAGAAGAATTATCTAAACCTGCTTCAGAACCTTTAAAACATTCTCCTGAATCTAAAGAAGAATTAAATAAAATTGTTTATGGTAATAAAAGACCTATGAACACTAAAGACAGAGTATTACAAAGAATCGCAAATTTATAAAAATCAATAATAAAAAATGGCAACAACAACTTCAATCACAACTACTTATGCAGGAGAGTTTGCAGGTAAATATATCGCAGCAGCTCTTTTAGAAAGTAAAACAATTTCTGATGGTGCAATCGAAATTAAACCTAATGTAAAATTCAAAGAGGTAATTAAGAAAGTAGCAACAGATGCAAACGTAATTAAAGATGGTTCATGTGACTTTACTGACACAGGAGCTATAACTTTAACAGAAAGAATCCTACAACCTGAGGAGTTCCAAGTAAATCTTGAGTTATGTAAAAAAGACTTTAGATCAGATTGGGAAGCAGTACAAATGGGTTACTCAGCTTTCGATAACTTACCACCAAACTTTTCAGACTTCTTAATCGGTCATGTTGCAGGTTTAGTAGCAGAAAAGAATGAATCAAACATTTGGGGAGGAGTAAATGGAAATGCAGGAGAATTTGATGGACTTACAGTATTAGCAGCAGCAGATGCAGATGTAAATGATGCAGCAAATGGTGCAGAAACTTCTTTCTCATCTTCAAACATTATCAGTCTTTTAGGAAATACTGTAGATGCTTTACCAAGTGCAGTATATGGAAAAGAAGATTTAACTATTTATGTTCCAACAATTGCTTACCAATCATACATTAGAGCATTAGGAGGATTTGGTGCTTCAGGATTAGGTGCTTCAGGTATCAACTCTCAAGGTACACAATGGTATAACAATGGAAATGCCCTTTCTTTTGAAGGTATTAAAGTTCAGTTATCGCCGGGTATGCCTTCTGATCACATTGTAGCAGGACAAAAATCTAACATCTACTTTGGAACAGGATTACTTTCTGACCATAACGAAGTTAAGATTCTTGATATGGGAGATTTAGATGGTTCTCAAAATGTTAGAGTAGTAATGAGATTTACTGCAGGAGTACAATATGGTATTGGAAGTGATTTAGCATTACTTACATTAGCATAATAAAATAAATGTTTAACCAAATTAGGGTAGGTAAGCCGAGTGCCTACTTACCCTTTTTTAATATAAAAAAAATAACTTATGGCTTGTAATGTATCAAATGGTAGAGTATTGCCTTGTAAGAGTTCGGTAGGAGGATTAAAAAACATCTTCTTTGCACCTTATTCTGCAGTAACCGCAGCTCTTGTACCATCATCAGGTTCTATTACTTTAGATAATAGTGAAAGTTTTTTTAAATATGAAATTAAAGGAAATTCATCTTTAGAAACTGCTATTAATTCTTCAAGAGAAAATGGAACTACATTTTATGAAACTACCTTAAATGCTACCTTTACATTTTTAGATGTAGCAACACAAGAAGAAATTAAATTATTATCTCATGGTAGACCACAGATAGTAGTAGAAGATTATAATGGAAATTATTTATTAGTTGGAAAAGATCATGGAGCAGAAGTAACAGGAGGTTCTATCGTTACAGGTGCTGCAATGGGTGACCTTTCAGGGTTTACTTTAGTATTGACTTCACAAGAAACTGCACCACCATTCTTCTGTGATGCACCAACTGATGATTCAACAACACCAATTAACCCAACTCCTTAATAAGAGTTAGTTAAATATTATGTGAAAGAGGGGATTAATTTCCCCTTTTTTTATGGAGTAAACTTAAATAATTTAAAAATAGTTATTAAAAATGTTTAATATCTAATTTAATTTATATATATTTGTGTAAAATAATTAAGATATGAATATAGAAAATAGAAAATTAATTAAAACATTACTAAAAACTTATAAAGATGGTAATGTAACTGATGAAACAATAATAGATACTATTGTAAGAGTAATTAAAAACGATAAAGATGTTTAATATGTATAAAAAATTCTTAAAACAAGACCCTAATAATTGGAAGTGGTTAATTGCTATACACTTAGTTGTATATTCATTAATATTAATTTTAATGATAGATTTATAGTGAGTAATCATTGGATATATAGCACACTACCATCAGATGAACCACAATACAAGTGTATGATGTGTGATAGACCTATTTATAAAGAAAATGAATATTGTTCTAATAATTGCTTTGAAGCAAGTCAGCTATAATTTGTAAATAAAAAATATTTGTTATAAATTTAATTTTGATAATATTTTAGATTTATTTTGTTTTAATCGAAAGGGAGGATAAAAGTCCTCCTTTTTTTATGCAAAATATTAATTTAAAGTCGTTATATAAGTATGAAGATTCTTACTACAAGTACAGAAAAACAGGAGATTAAGATAATTCCAAGAGAATATCCTACTAATATTACTGTAACTTTAAGAAACGAAAATACAAATGCAACTACAACAATAGGCACTTTTAAAGATGGTTATGCTTATTATATTAGAGTAATTGCTGATGGAGGAGTATATGAAGATAATGTTTTAATAAGTGATTTAGAATATTACAGATTTGATAAAGGTTATATGATTATTAGAGATGTTTTTAATTTAGTTGAGAATAATTTTTATAACTTAACAGTAACAAATGGAACAGATGTTATTTATAAAGATAAAATCTTTTGTAGTGATCAAACTATAAATCAATCTACTAATAATTATTTTACAGTAAATAAAGATGTTTATAAAGAAGAAACTACATATGACAACGATTATATAATAGTATGAGAAAAAAAGGAACAGAAGTAAGTATAGTTAATTTATCAACTTATACAAGCCCAAAAGTAAAAGAAGTAAGAAACAAGGAATGGGTAGGTTATGGAGATGATAATAATTACTTTCAATACTTAATTGACAGATATAATGGTAGTCCAACAAACAATGCTATTATAAATGGAATTTCAGAAATGATCTATGGTAAAGGATTAGATGCTACTGATTCAAACAGAAAGCCTGAACAATATGCACAAGCTATTTCCTTATTCCATAAACATTGTGTCAGAAAATTAGCTTATGATTTAAAGTTAATGGGTCAATGTGCAATACAAGTTATTTATTCTAAGGATAGAAAAAGAATAGCTCAGATAGAACATATGCCTGTTGAAACTTTAAGAGCTGAAAAAAGCAATGAAAAGGGAGAAATTGAAGCCTATTTTTATTTTTCTGATTGGACTAAAATAAAACCTTCTGATAAACCTAAAAGAATACCTGCATTTGGAACAAGTAAAGAATCAATAGAATTACTTTATATAAAACCTTATAGAGCAGGATTTTACTATTATAGTCCTGTAGATTATCAAGGAGGATTACAATATTCAGAATTAGAAGAAGAAATATCTAATTATCACTTAAANAATATATTAAATGGTTTAGCACCTTCAATGTTAATTAATTTTAACAATGGTACACCAAATGAAGAAGAAAGAAGTTTAATAGAACAAAGAATTTATCAAAAGTTTAGTGGTTCAAGTAATGCAGGTAAATTTATATTAGCATTCAATGATGACCCTGCAACACAAGCAACAATAGACCCAATACAATTGAGTGATGCTCATAATCAATACCAATTCCTAAGTGATGAAAGTATGAGAAAGATTATGGTAAGTCACAGGGTAGTATCTCCNATGCTTTTAGGTATAAAAGANCAATCAGGATTAGGAAATAATGCAGAGGAGCTAAAAACCGCTTCTGCTTTAATGGATAATACAGTTATTAGACCTTTTCAAAACCTTTTAATAGATGGCTTTGATCAAATACTTGCTTATAACGATATATCTCTTAATTTATATTTTAAAACTTTACAACCTTTAGAATTTGTTGATTTAGATAAAACTATAATTGACAAAGAAACTCAAGAAGAAGAAACAGGTGTTAAGATGTCTTTAAAAAAGATAGATGGACAAGAAGTATATGAAACTAAAGAAGAAGCCATTAAACAAGCTAAGAACAAAGGATGCGAAGGTTATCACGAACATAAAGAGGGAGATAAAGTATGGTATATGCCTTGTGAAACACATAATGAGGTAAAAGATGAAGAATTAAATAGTATTGCAGATGAATTAATAGATTTAGGAGAAGATGAAGAAGAATTATTAAAGTCTTATGATATTATTGATGAAATGCAGGTAGATTATAGCCAAGAAGAAAGACTTGATAAAATGATAGGATTAGCAAGTACAGGTAGAGCAATACCTAATGCAAAATCTGAGCAAGATGGAACTTCTAAACAAGAAAGTCAAAAGGGAGTAATATTTCAAGTAAGATACCAATATGCACCTTTAAAAACTCAACAAAATACAAGAGAGTTTTGTAAAAAGATGGTAAGTGCTAAAAAAGTTTATAGAAAAGAAGATATTTTAAGAATGAGTGATAAACCTGTAAATGCAGGATTTGGAGAAGGAGGTTCTGATACTTATTCTATATGGTTATATAAAGGTGGAGCAAGATGTAACCACAAATGGTTTAGAAAGACATATCAATTAAAAGATGGAGATAAATCAGAAATATCTACAACACAAGCACGATCTAAAGGTTTTAAACCTGAAGTAAATGAACAACAAGTGCCTGTTGCACCAAATGATATGCCAAGAAAAGGATTTAGTCCTAATAACCCTAATTTACCTAAAGACGCAAGATAATTATGGCTACAGCATTATTTATAAAGAGAGAGGACTTAATTAGAAATTCTATTTTAGATGGTAATATAGATACTGATAAATTTATTCAGTTTATTAAGATAGCACAACAGATTCATGTAAGAAACTATTTAGGAAGTGATTTATATGATAAGATAGGAGCTGATATAATAGCAGGAACACTTACAGGGAATTATTTAACCTTAGTAAACACTTATATTCAACCTATGCTTATTCACTTTGCTATGGTTGATTATTTGCCTTTTGCAGCATATCAAGTAAAAAACAATGGAGTATATAAGCATACTTCTGAGAATGCAGAAACAGTAAGTAAATCTGAGATAGATTATTTAGTAAATAAAGAAAGAGAATTTGCTGAATACTATACAAGAAGGTTTATTGATTATATAAGTTTTAATGAAAATCTATATCCTGAATACAGAAGTAATACAAATGATGATATACACCCTGATTCAGATGCAACATTTAATGGATGGGTATTATAAATAGAAAAAGCAAACCTAAAAAGGTAAATATAACAAGATTAAGAAAATATTTAAAAAATAAAATAAATGATAAGTTGGGGACAGATACAAAATAAAATAGGATTCGGAACTATCTACAATGAAAGTTGGGTAGGGGAGTATATCTTTTTAAAGGTAGTTGGAGATGCCAATGATTTTTATAAAAGAGTTTCTGATGATAGTGGCACATTTGAAGCGCATACAAGTTTAGTAATAACAACAAAAAATAGTTTAAAGTAATGAGCAAATACGATAAAGCAGGATTGGCAATGATTCCTTCAGGATATAAGGATTCTAAAGTATATAGTCTTATACCTAATTCAAGTAATGGGGATTTTGACTTTACAAGAGGTTCTACTGCCACAAGAGTTAACAAAGATGGTTTAATAGATACAGTAGCAAGTGGAGTTCCAAGATTAGAATATCCTTTAATTGATGGAGTAGTTAAAGATACTCCTTCTTTGTTGTTAGAACCTTCAAGAACTAATTTAATTACTTATAGTGAAGATTTTAGCGACAGTAGTTGGACTAAATTAGGTGCAGGTACAGGTACAACAGCTATTGTTACAAGTGATTATGCTGTTTCGCCTGATGGCACACAAAACGCAAGTAGGTTGCAATGTGATTTAAATGGTGGATTAACTTCATCTGCAAATCAATCTTTAATATACGATAGTATTACAGGAAGTGGAGATACTTTTGCTTTTATATATGTAAAAAGCAACACAAGTTCAAGTCAAAATTTCTTTTTAGCTAATACACTTAATGATTATGTAATTGGTGTAGCCACAACAGAGTGGCAAAAATTTGAACTTAATTGGATTGCTGCAGGAAATGGAAGAACTATTAGTATAGGTACAAGAGGTACTTCTAATTCTGACGACACTTTAGATTTATTAATTTGGGGCGCACAAGTAGAAGCAGGTTCTTACCCAACTTCATACATACCAACAATCGGTTCAACAGTAACAAGAGCAGCAGAAACTTGTAATGGAGCAGGAACAAGTGCAGAGTTTAATGATAGTGAAGGGGTTTTATTTGCAGAAATAGCAGATATAAAAAATGATGATGGTGTTGAGAAAAGATTAGCAATACAAGACAATGGTACTTTTGATGCAGTTAGAATAACTTTCACACCAAGCACAAACTCAATTACAGGGGTTGTTTATAATAATTCAGCAGTACAATGTAATTTAGTCCATATAGTTAATAATACTGAAGATTTTAATAAAATAGCTTTAAAATATAAAGCTAACGATTTTGCTTTATGGATTAACGGAATTGAGGTTGCAACAGATAATAGTGGAACTGTTTTTAATAATGGTGCATTGGATAAATTATCTTTTGATTTATTTAATAATGCTAAAGTATATGGTTCTACAAAACAACTAATAGCATTTAAAGAAGAATTAACAGATTCAGAGTTAGAAGATTTAACAAGTTGGGATTCATTTAATGAAATGGCAACAGGACAATTATATACAATAGAATAATTATGGCACAAAAATATAAATTTGGGAATAAAATATGGGCAAACAAAGAAGGTAGTACACTTGCCTATAATGATGAAAACGATAACTACAAACCTTTACCTTTTACATTTACAAGGGATTCATTAGGAACAAGAGTTAATAAAAATGGACTTATAGAGGTAATGTCTAATAATGTTCCAAGAATAGATTATAGTGATACATCTAAAGGTGTTTTATTGCTTGAGCCACAGAGGACTAATTCTATAACATACTCAAATGATTTTAGTAAATCTATTTATGGTAAAATTAACTTAACAATAACTGCTAATCAAGGAATATCGCCTGATGGTACACAAAATGCTAATTTATTAGTTCCAAATGCGGCAGTTGGTAATAGATATTTAACTAATTCTACAGGTTCAAATTTAAAAATAAATACAGTTTTCTTAAAAAAGAAAGAGTTACGTTATGTTAAGATTGGTAATGCACAAAGTAATGTTTTAGTAGATTTAGAGAATGGTACAATATCAGCAGATAGTGTAAGTACAAACAATTTTAATATTGAAAATTACGGAAATGGTTGGTATAGAGTATCCTGTTATAATACATTAGATGTTAATTTACAAATACAAATATTTATTGGTATCGATGGAAGCGGCTCAAATATAGCAACAAACGGAACTGATGGTGTTTATATTTACGGATTTGAAATTCAGAATGGAAGCTACCCAACATCATACATTCCTACAAGTGGTTCATCTGTAACAAGATCAGCAGAGGTTTGTAATAACTCAGGTAATAGCGAAGTGTTTAATGATAGTGAGGGAGTTTTGTTTGCTGATATAAGTGCTTTGGCTAATGATGGAACAAATAGAATGATTTCATTAACTAACGGAGTTGATACAACTTCAAACGCTACTCTTTATTTTATACCAACTGCAAATCAAATAAGATATATTTATGAAGTTAGTAGTGCTCAACGGTGTAGCATTATAGCTAATGTTAATGTGCTTTTAAGTAATAAATGTTCAGCAGTATATAAATTAAATCGTTTTGAACTTTGGGTAAATGGATTTAAGGTTGGAGAAGATACAAGTGGAACTCTTAATCCACAAGGAACTTTTACAAAATTAAGTTTTCTTCGTGGTGCATCTCAATTACCTTTCTACGGAAAGACAAAAGAAATTGGCTATTACGATGCAGTATTAACCGATGCAGAATTAGAAACATTAACAAGTTATCGTTCATTAAGCGAATTAGTAACAGAATTAAATTTAAACACATTATAAGATGGCAAATACATTAAAATTTGGTAATAGCGAATGGTATGGTAAAAAAGATACTATTTTAGCTTATAACGATGAAAACAATAATTTTAAACCATTACCTTTTACTTTTACAAGAGGAAGTAATGCAACAGTAGTAAATAAAGCAGGTCTTATAGAAGAAGTAGGAAGTGGAGAACCAAGAGTAGATTATTATGATAATACTGATGGGCATTTACTTTTAGAGCCGAGTAGAAC
>JGI20157J14317_10001688_pt1 | contig 19883 bp, 20 predicted proteins | sample COG_07_FD_14317 | JGI IMG/M metagenome (IMG submission 14317)
CGTTCCACCCAAGAAGACACGCTTGAAGGGTTCAAGGTGGGTGCCGATGATTACATGACCAAGCCTTTTAGCATGGAGGAGCTGTTGGTGCGAATCCAGGCCATTCTTCGACGCAGCGCTGCATTGCCTGACGGAGAAGAGAACGTTGGTGAGATTTCCATTGCCTCCTTCCAATTCGATTACAACACGCAGATGCTCCGACGAAAAGACGGAGGGGAACAACGGCTGACGACCAAGGAAAATGAGCTGCTCTTCCTGCTTTGCAAGCACCGCAACAATTTACTTGAGCGCACCTATGCCTTGAAATCGATTTGGGGCGACCCGAACTATTTCAACGGACGGTCCATGGACGTGTACATCGCAAAGTTGCGTCGTCATCTCAAACCCGATGAAGGCATCCAAATCCTCAACGTACACGGGAAAGGCTTCAAAATGATTGTGCCGGAGTAAGCGGCAATTTTGGCATGGTATTGGACACGGTTCTGTTGAACCGTAAACACCATTGCCATGACTCCTTCAAAAGCTCCCAAAGGTCTGTTTCAACTGGGCCTAATCGTGTCATTTTCACTCGTTCTTGTCGCCTTCGAATGGACGGAAGCCGAATGGGATGAACCCGCGGGATGGGCCTATTCAAACAGCAATTTACTAGAAGCTGAAATGGTCCCTGTGCACCTTCCAGCCAAACCCAAACCGCCTGTTCGTGCCGTTGGAATCGCGCCAGCAATCGATCCCGAACCACTGCCCAAGCCCGCACCGAATCCCAGTCCCGACCCCAATTTCGATCCACTCGAAGGCCAGTTGTTCGAGCTTGGATTTGTGGATGAGGGCGGTGAGGAAGAAATCGAAACCTTGCTGATTGCCGAACATATGCCGCACTTCGACGGCTGCACGAATGTGCTCGATCGAAGCCTGGAACGCGCTTGCACGGAAGCGGAAATGATTGCCCTGATCCAACGATGTGCGCAATTCCCTAAAAACCTTCGATCGCGCGCAATCAGCGGAGTCGTATACCTCCAGTTTAACATTGATGAATACGGCGAGGTTTCAAGGCAAAAAGTGCTGAAAGGCGCTCACCCAAGCCTCGACCAATCCGCCTTGTCCGCTTTGGATTGTATTCCTAAAATGATTCCCGGGACACAACAAGGACGACCTGTGCGAGTGACCTATACGATTCCCGTGCGATTCACCATCCGTTGAATTCCCATTGACAATTGCAAAACTCGTTGGCTTTCCGCGGACAAAGCCGTAGATTTGCACGCCCCTAAATCCTTGCGAACGTGTCTCATATGCTCAAAATTCTCGCCGGTTCTAGTTCCACTGCTTTTGGAGAGCGAGTTGCGGCCGCTTTTGGCGCCGACTTGGTTCCTGTAAAAACGACCAAGTTCAGTGATGGAGAATTTACCGTGAGCATTGAGGAAACCATACGGGGCAAGGAGGTGGCGATCGTCCAGTCTACGTTTCCCCCGACGGACAATCTCATGGAATTGCTGCTTTTGATTGACGCCGCCAAACGCGCCAGTGCAAAACGAATCATCGCCATCATTCCCTACTTTGGATTTGCTCGTCAAGATCGAAAAGACAAGCCGCGGGTGGCCATCGGAGCAAAATTAGTAGCCAATTTACTCACCGCTGCTGGCATTGATCGACTGATGACAATGGATTTGCATGCCGACCAAATCCAAGGGTTTTTCGAAGTGCCGGTTGACCACCTATATGCAAGTGCATTGTTTGTGCCTTACCTGCAAGACCTGAAAACCGAAAACTTATGCATTGCCACACCTGATACGGGAGGGACAAAACGTGCCAATTCCTATGCAAAGGCTTTGGGTGTAGATATGGCCATTTGTTACAAGCAACGCAAAGTGGCAAATCAGATTGAAAACATGACAGTGATCGGCGATGTCTCTGGAAAGGATGTCGTGTTAGTGGATGATATGTGCGATACGGCAGGTACTTTAACCAAAGCGGCCTCCTTGATGATGGGCCATGGCGCCCTGTCCGTGAGAGCCTTGTGCACTCATGCCGTGCTCAGTGGGCCCGCGTATGAACGCATCGCAGATAGCGCACTAACGGAATTGGTCGTGACCGACAGCATTCCCTTGGATTCGAATAAAAATACCGACAAAATCAAGGTCCTTCCGGTCCATGATTTGTTTGCTAAGACTTTAACCTGTCTGGTGGAAAATCGTTCCATCAGCGATACTTTATTAATTCAGTAATTATGAAAACTGCATCATTGAGCGGCTCTTCTCGTGAGAGCGTAGGAAAAAAAGATGCCTCGCAACTGCGATTGAACAACCGCGTGCCGGCTGTTCTCTACGGAGGCGGGGATCAGAAACACCTCTCGGTAGGCGAATTGGATATTTCCAAAATCGTCGTCAACCCAGACGTATTTCAAATTGATTTGGACTTAGATGGCACTGCGTACAAGTGCATCGTCCAAGATGTTCAATTCCACCCGGTAACAGAACGAATCGTTCACATCGACCTCTTGCAGATCGTTGATGGAAAGCCCGTTCGTGTTGAATTGCCCTTGCGCACCACCGGCACCGCCCAGGGCGTCATCGATGGTGGACGAATTCAAATGTTGTTTCGCCGCCTGCCTGTCCGTGGCTTGATTCAAGATTTGCCAGAAGAAATCAGCGTGGACATCAGCGATTTGGTCATCGGAGACAGCGCGCGGGTTCGGGACATTGAAGTTCCCAACTGCGATGTATTGCTCAGTGAATCAGCTTTGCTCGTGGCTTGTAAGCGAACACGTGCAGCGATGTCAGCTGAATCAGAAGAAGAATTGGAAGGCGAAGGAGCTGAAGGAGCTGAAGGAGGCGAAGGAGGCGAAGCGGCTGCTGAATAAGGCTTTTAACAATGAAATGCCTCATCGTAGGACTGGGTAATCCCGGCGCTGAATATGAGGAAACCCGACATAATATTGGGTTTAAGGTGGTGGACACCATCGCACAGCAAAGCGGTACTTCTTTTGAAGTGTCTCGACTGGGCGAGGTGTCCACCGTCCGTTTCAAGGGGCGAAGTCTGATTTTATTGAAGCCTTCAACATTCATGAACCTCAGTGGAAAGGCGGTTCGGTATTGGATGGATAAAGAGAAAATCCCACTGGACCGGGTGCTCATTATTACCGACGATTTGGCGCTTCCTTTCGGGACTTTGCGCCTCAGAGGCAAAGGAAGCGGTGGAGGACACAATGGTCTCGGCGACATTGAGAAGGTACTTGGACACTCCAAATACAGCCGATTGCGTTTCGGAATCGGCGCGGAATTCTCGAAAGGCCGGCAAGTTGATTATGTCCTTGGCAAATGGAGCGAAGAGGAAAAGCAAACCCTCCCTGAACGCTTGGAACGTTGCACCGCCCTGGTTGAATCCTATGCAAGCATCGGCTTGGAACGCACGATGAACTTCTTCAATAACACCTGACTACTCGTACAGGTGGTTGTTGCTGATGTAGTTTGACACCTTGTCATGCAGCAAATAACGGATGTCTTTTTGGTCCGTAATTGCATTTCGCAGGTACGTTGATGAAATGCTGATCATAGGGGCATCGCACCACTGTATGTTGCTGTGATCTCGGGGAATCACCTCCTCTGGTTTCGCTGCGGGTATCGCGACGTTGTCTTGATCCGAAAATCGTCTTGGATACACCAAAATCCGGTGCTTTTCAACCAATTCCCAGTGGTCACGCCACGTGTGTAGGCGCTCAAAATTGTCCTCCCCTATGATCAAACTGAATGCGATATCTGGGTTGGTCGCGCGCATGTGCCGCATGGTTGCGGCGGTGTAATTCGGTTGAGGCAATTCGAATTCAATGTCGGAACCTTTGAGCAATTCATTTTCTGAAACAGCCAAAATAACCATCTGCAGCCGGTGTGCTTGGTGGATCATTTCGTGCGCCTCTTTCTGAGGGTTTTGGGGGGTAACAACGAGCCAAACCTCATCCAAATCCGTATAAGTCGCCATGTGATTGGCAATCACCAGATGCCCCATGTGAATGGGGTTAAAAGAGCCGAAGTATAGCCCGATTTTTTTGTGAGAATGTTCCTCGGCAGCCATTGTTTCTCAACTCGTTTTCAGCGTCCCTTTCATATGCCCGACAACCATTTCCACCGCTTCCTTGCATGCCTCCTCCAAGTCATCGTTGATCAAAACCTTATCGAAATGAACGCTTTGTTTCCATTCCCAACCGGCCTTATCCATGCGCTCCCTCAGTCGCTCCTCGCTCTCCGTACCCCGTCGTTCCAGTCTTTCTCTCAAAATCTCCATGCTCGGCGGTTGCACAAAAACAGACAATGCTTGCGGGCCCAATGCGGCGCGCAGCTCCATTCCCCCTACCACATCGACGTCAAAGAGCACCGCTTTCCCCGCATTCCACAACCGTTCAAGCTCTGATTTGAGTGTTCCGTAATATTTATCCGGATAAACCTCTTCCCATTCGACCAATTCTTCGTTTGCGATGCTCGCCTGAAACGCCGCAATCGATTTGAAATGATAATCGACTCCGTCTCTTTCATTGCCTCTCGGCTCGCGCGTCGTTGCGCTCACCGAAAAGCCCAGCGACAAACCGCTATTCTTAAGCAGATGACGCACAATCGTCGTTTTTCCCGCTCCTGATGGGGCCGAAAAAATAATGGCTTTTCCTTCCGATTTAGAGGGCATTGAGGACCTGTTCTTTGATTTTCTCCAGCTCGTCCTTCATCTGAACGACATAGCGCTGCATATCCGCATCGTTTGCCTTGCTGCCCAGGGTATTGATTTCACGGCCCATTTCCTGCGCGATGAAACCAAGTTTTTTGGCCTGGCCCGCCGGTTGCTCCAACACCTCAATGAAATACGTGCAATGCGCCTTGAGTCGCACGCGCTCTTCCGAAACATCCAACTTTTCCAGGTAAAATAAAACCTCTTGTTCGAACCTGTTTTCGTCCAATCGGCCGCGGTCTTGAATTTCATTGAAATTGGCCTGAATGCGAGACCGAATGCGCTTGATTCGCTCATCCAGAATAGGACCAATCTTCTCCTCCATATCCGAAATGTTGGCAACGTGCTTCCGAAAGTCAGCCTCCAATGCTGCTCCTTCGTGTACACGAAACGACAGGAAATTGGACACGGCATCATCGATGAGTGCTTGAATTTGGCCCCATTCATTTTCATTCAACTCCTCTTTGCCTTGTTGCAAAACATCGGGCAACCGCATGGCCACTTGCATCAATGCACCCGGATCCTGTTCATAGCCCCTCCCTTTGGCAATGCCCTCCAAATCTTCAAGATAAGCCGCGATGAGTCCGGTATTGAGTTCTTTCCGCTCAACACCATCCGCCTCGTAATGCAAGGATAAATCGCATTTGCCTCGGCCAATGGCTTTCGAAAGCGCCTTCCGCAGCTCCATTTCTTTTTCTCTGAATGCCGATGGCATCCGAACACTCAAATCGAGTTGCTTTCCATTCAAGGATCGAATTTCTGCGGTATAGCGCCGCATTCCAATGGTTGCCGTCGACTTGCCATATCCGGTCATAGAGTGAATCATGGGAGGGATTTTCGACAAAGATAAGTCCCCGTGACAAGGTGAAGTGGGATGTACCTTTGCACCATGAGCAAAATGGATCAAATCCAAGCCCCAGTGGCTGCTGATATGGTAAAGTTCCAAGGGCACTTCAAAAGTGCGATGCGGACAGAAGTCCCTTTGCTCGATCGCGTGACGCGCTATATCATTCGCAGAAAAGGGAAACAGATGCGGCCCCTTTTCGTCTTCTTGACGGCCCGCGTGGTCCTTGGAAAGGATTCAACTATTTTGCCTGAGCGGAGCCATGTGGCGGCCTCCTTAATTGAATTGCTGCACACCGCGACCTTGGTGCACGATGACGTGGTGGACGAAAGTCCCTTGCGCAGAGGGTTCTTTTCCATCCAAGCCCTTTGGAAGAAAAAAGTCGCTGTCTTGGTTGGGGATTATCTGCTGTCGCGCGGATTGCTGATGGCGGTCGATGCCGAAGCGTATGATCTGTTAAAAATCACGTCAGAAGCAGTCCGGCAAATGAGCGAAGGAGAATTGCTGCAAATTGAAAAAGCACGGCGATTGGACATTACCGAGGAAGTCTACTTTGACATCATCCAACGAAAAACGGCTTCCCTCATTGCCGCTTGCTGCGCGTGTGGCGCCGCTTCCGTCAGCAGCAATCCCGAAACCACGGCCAACATGAAGCGGTTTGGAGAGTTGGTGGGGTTGGCTTTTCAAATCAAAGACGATTTGTTGGATCTCGGTGACGGAGAACGCATCGGAAAGCCCACGGGAGGTGATATTCGGGAGCGAAAAATGACCCTTCCACTCATTCATACCTTGAACAAAGCAACGGCGAGCGAACGTCGCAGGCTCATTCGCTTGGTGAAGCATCACAATCACAAAGATGAGGCCGTGCAAGAAGTAATGGACGCGATCATCGGAGGTCCTGGAATGGAATACGCACGGAAAAAAATGACGGAACTCCGGGACGAGGCTATGGCACTGCTCGACACTGAACCGGATTCAGATGCGAAGGAAGCACTCGTTGGATTGGTTGACTTCACCATAGAACGCAAACGATGAAAAGAACGCAAAAGATGAAATCCAACATCCTTTCGGCCACCCTCTTCCTCGCAGGCCTTGTTTCGATGACTGCTTGCACCGGCAACGGTGCGAGCCACTCAACCGATGATGCCGCGACGGCTACAGTCACTACCGATGAATGGCCCGATGGCAAACCAAGACGAACCGTAAAAGTGATGAATGGGGATACCGTTTCCATTTCCATTTATGATGCCCGCGGGCAATTGACCAAATACGGGGAATGGGAAAATTCACAAAGGCACGGTGCTTCCCGCGCGTTTTATCCGAGCGGAACGCCTTGGTCCGAACACACCTACGAACGTGGGATACAAGTGGGTGATTACCGGACTTGGTACCCCAATGCACAACCCTTTATCGTTGGTCAATATGGCCCGACAGGAAAGCCGACGGGGGTCTGGCAGTTTTTCAGCGAATCCGGGGAACTAATCCGCGAACAACCGGGCGATTCCATTCAACCTTGAATTCACATTGCGCCGCTGAAAACATCGGGGCAGTGGTCTGAACATCGATGCTGAATCGGCGGTATTTTTGTTGTGCGTCATTTGCTATGAATTCTTCAGAAACTTTTTCCCGATTCAACGTCATCACCGCAATTGCGATGTGGATGACCTTTTGGTTAGCTATTGGGCTTTCCATCACTGCATCGGCGCAGCCGTCTGATTTGAGCCCCTCGGAACAATACATCGAGCAATGGAGCGACGAGGCGGTTTACCAGATGGCCGTGCATGGCATTCCAGCCAGCATTACCCTTGCCCAAGGCATCCTCGAGAGTGGAAACGGACAAAGTCAACTTGCCCTCAAATCCAACAATCACTTTGGCATCAAATGCCATGGAAAATGGCAGGGCGATCGGGTTTACCATGATGATGACGCTGAGGACGAGTGCTTTCGTGCTTACCAAAATGCCGCTGAGAGCTTTCACGACCACAGTCAATTTCTGAAGAAAACACGCTACGAGCGATTGTTCGAATTGGAACCTACCGATTATAAAGGCTGGGCCAAAGGATTGAAAAAATGCGGCTACGCCACCAACCCCAAGTATGCCAGCAAACTAATCGCGTTGATCAACCGTTACGAATTGGAATCCTTCGATGAGGAAGGATTGGCCCTGGCCGCATCCCGCGAGGCATTTGGAGAAGCCAAAGATGCGACCGTTGAACTGCAAAAGAACACCGCACGAGAGGCGAACGGCAGCGGAATGAATCCGAACAAAACTGGCGAAGTTCTCAGCGGCATTCGTTCCATGCAGATGAGTGAAAATGCCATTCGATACACCTTAGCCAACGCCGAAGATTCCTATGAATCGCTGGCAGAGGAATTGGACATGATGGTCTGGCAACTCTACCGCTACAACGAAGTAGAACGCAAGGCAAAGTCCGCGCCCTATCGGCCCGCGGCAGGAGAGATCGTTTACTTGCAACCGAAGCGATCACAGGGCCGAGTCAATTGGCTTACGCTTCATGAAGGAGAAAGCATTTGGCAAGCTTCGCAGCGCAGCGGTGTATCCGTCAAGGCTTTGGTGCGAAAAAATCGGTTGTCGGAAGCGAATCCCCACCCCCCGTCGGGCCAGCTTTCGCTCAAATGGCGAATCACTCCCGAAGGAAAACTACCCGGTTGGGTTCGCACAATCCAGGGGCTAAGCGGCTAAGAATCCGACTTTTTTCCTCCGGCGTTTTCTGTCCCATCCCAGTCGAACTAACTTAGCGATGCTGATTGCTTGTCCCCGATAAGCTGAAGCATCCTAAAAACAGCCGGCATGCCATTCTATCAACGCCTAGGGAAGATCCCGCACAAGCGCCATACCCAGTTCGAAAAACCGGATGGTTCCCTCCATCACGAGCAATTGTTTGGAACAATTGGATTTGTTGGAATGAGCTCATTGCTCTATCACCTTCGCCGACCGACGATGGTAAAACGCGTGGGCAAATCCGTCAACGTGGCACCGAAGCCGGCGGTTGAAAACAACTTATTGAGTCGAAAGCTCGAGGGTTTCAAGGTGACGCCCAAACCAGGGTACCTGGAAAGCCGAACACCCGTGCTGTTCAATTCGGATGTTACCATTTTGCTCGCGGCGCCCACCTCGAGCATGGTCGATGACGCGTTTTATAAAAATTCAGACGGCGACGAAGTGGTGTTTGTGCACGAAGGCAGCGGCGTGTTGCATACGATGCTCGGGAAAATTCCATTTGGCGCAGGTGATTATTTGGTGATCCCAAGAGGCATCATTCACCGTTTTGTATTTGCATCGAGTGCCAATCGACTGTTTATCACGGAATCTGCACACCCTGTTTACACTCCAAAACGCTACCGCAATCATTTTGGACAATTGCTCGAGCATAGCCCATACTGCGAGCGGGACATGCGTCCGCCGACGGACTTGGAAACATTCGATCAAGTCGGCGAATTCACCATTCGAATCAAAAAACAAGGCCAATTGCACGACTACGTCTACGCTTCGCACCCGTTTGACGTGGTGGGTTGGGATGGTTACCACTTTCCGTACGCCATGTCCATCAACGATTTCGAGCCCATCACAGGGCGCGTGCACCAACCCCCACCGGTCCATCAGACATTCGAGACCGATGCCTTTGTAATCTGCAGTTTTGTGCCGCGGATGTACGATTATCATCCCAAGTCTATCCCTGCGCCGTACAACCATTCCAACATCGATTCGGATGAGGTATTGTACTACGTAGAAGGTGATTTCATGAGCCGAACCGGCATTGATCGTGGCTACATTTCGCTGCATCCTGCAGGCATTCCGCATGGACCGCACCCCGGGACTTACGAGGGAAGCATCGGCAAAACGAAAACGGAAGAACTCGCCGTAATGGTCGACACGTTCCGTCCCTTGCAAGTGACCGCTGAAGCGCTTGCCATTGAACACGATGATTACCATCAATCCTGGTTGGACAGTGATATGAAAGATTGATCCCATTCCCCCTCCCCATGCAACACTCCCCCTCCACTCCTCTCGAAAAGGTTGTTCCTGAAGCTGAAGACTTTCTGCCTCTGCTCGGGACGGACCACATCGAATTGTATTGCGGCAATGCCAAGCAAAGCGCTTATTACTATATGATGGCCTGGGGGTTTGAGCCCGTGGCCTATTCAGGACTTGAAACCGGTCGCAACGATGCGGTTTCCTATGTGCTTCGTCAAGATAAAATCACCCTTGTTCTGACTTCTCCGTTGAGTGCTGATGGCCCCATCAATCAGCACATCAATCAGCACGGTGATGGCGTAAAAGCAGTGGCTTTGTGGGTAGATGACGCCGAAAAAAGCTGGAAAGAAACGACCGCCCGCGGAGCAGTCAGCGTCTTCGAACCGGAAACACAGAAAGACGCGAATGGTGAAGTTGTGCTCAGTGCCATTGAGACCTATGGCGATACGATTCATGTCTTTGTGGAGCGAAAAAATTACACCGGCCTCTTTTTGCCCGGCTACCAGCCTTGGTCCCTCGAAACAGAGGTCAAGTCCGTTGGCCTCAAATATGTGGACCACATGGTGGGCAATGTCGGGTGGGGGGAAATGAATACCTGGGTCGATTTCTATGCCCGAGTGATGGGATTCGCACAACTGATTTCATTCGATGACAAAGACATTTCCACCGAGTACACCGCCCTCATGTCCAAAGTGATGTCCAACGGAAATGGGCGCATCAAGTTTCCCATCAATGAACCGGCGGAAGGAAAGAAAAAGTCCCAGATTGAAGAGTACATAGATTTCTACAACGGTTCTGGCGTGCAACATATCGCCGTGGCGACATCGAACATCATTGAAACGGTGACCCAATTGCGGGACCGAGGAATTGAATTCTTGCGTGTGCCCAGCGCATACTATGACACCGTATTGGATCGTGTCGGGGAGATTGATGAAGACCTCGCTCCACTCAAAGAACTGGGCATCCTGATCGATCGCGATGACGAAGGCTACCTCTTGCAAATCTTTACCAAACCCGTGGTGGATCGGCCGACGATGTTCTTTGAAATCATTCAGCGCAAAGGGGCCAAATCGTTCGGAAAAGGAAATTTCAAGGCCTTGTTCGAAGCCATTGAACGAGAGCAAGAGTCGCGTGGTACCCTCTGAAAATCTTCATGAAAGAACCGCTCCTTCGCATTGACGACCTCACCATCGCATTCGGCAATCAACCCGTTGTGCATGGCGTTTCGTTTGCAATCGACCGCGGGAAAACGGTTGCACTTGTGGGCGAGAGTGGATCGGGAAAGAGCATCACCGCCTCGGCAATCATGGGGCTATTGCCCCCCAAAGCCCGGGTGGCTTCAGGCCGCGTCCAACACGTGCCGAGCAAGAACATCTGGGTCGCCCCCAACAAACAACCTACTTCCCCCTTGGGTCGGGGATTAAGCATGGTGTTTCAAGACCCCATGTCTTCTCTCAACCCCTCGATGCGCGTCGGATGGCAGGTGGCTGAATCGCTGCTCGTTCATCAAGGAATGGACAACGCTGAAGCCAAAACCCAAGCCATCCAACTGCTGGAAGAAGTAGAATTGCCCGACCCCTCCACACTCTTTGAGCGCTATCCCCACGAATTGAGCGGGGGACAAAAACAGCGGGTAATGATTGCGCTGGCCCTAGCCGCTAACCCCGAGCTTTTGATTGCCGATGAACCCACCACCGCGTTGGACGTTACCGTGCAGAAAACCGTGTTGCAACTATTGATTCGGCTTCAGCAAAAACGCCATTTGGCCATCCTTTTTATCACGCATGATTTGGACGTGGTTCGAGACATCGCAGACGATGTGATGGTGATGCAACAAGGGAAATTGGTCGAACAAGGAAACGTCGAATCCGTGATGAATCGCCCCGTACACCCCTATACAAAGGCGCTCATCGCTGCTCGGGACATCCCCAAGCGGACCATTGGTTCACAACTGGGGCCTGTGCTGCTCAAAGCATCGCACGTCACCAAATCCTTCCCCCTGAGGCAAAATTTCTTGGGCAAAACCGTGGAACACCTGCATGCGGTCAACGACGTAAGCCTCACCTTGTGCGAGGGAGAACGCGTGGGACTCATTGGCGAAAGTGGTAGCGGAAAATCGACCTTGGGCCGAACCTTATTGGGACTTACAGCGATGACTTCGGGCACCGTCCAATTGGATGGGGTTTCTGTCAAGCATGGCCACGCCCAGTCCATGGGTCATGTGCGGCGCATCGCCCAACTTGTCTTCCAAGATCCCTACAGCGCACTGAATCCCAAAATACCCGTAGGAAAGGCCATTGCTGAAGTCTTCACACACCTGGGAATGGAAGCGAAAAACGCCATCGACCATACGGTAAAGCTTCTCGAAGAAGTCGGTCTCGCGGCAGAAGACTTTCAACGGTATCCTGGCAATTTCAGCGGAGGACAGCGCCAGCGATTGGTCATTGCACGAGCCCTCGCGGTTGAACCAAAATTGATGGTCCTCGACGAAAGCGTTGCCGCCTTGGACGTTCAAATCCAACGGGATATTCTAGACTTGTTGGCCAAAATCGGGGATGAACGCAAACTGACCTACCTCTTTATTAGCCATGACCTCTCCGTCATGGCCTCCTTCTGCAATCGATTGCTGATCATGCACCAGGGGCAAATCGTGGAACGCGGCGAAACCGAGGACATTTTGGCCAATCCTCAGAATGAATATACCCGACAATTGTTGGCCAGTCGACCGGGGAAAGTTCCGTTGACAACTGCCTGAATTTCGCCCCCAAAGCGTGCCGGCATTTCGTAATTTGGAACTCTTAAAATGCATTCGACACAACCATGCCCGATTCGCTGATTCTCCAACACAAATCCGATGGCATTTTGACCATCACGATTCAAAGGCCGCAGGCACTCAATGCCCTGAACGCGGAAGTCATCAAACAGTTGGCCGAAGCCATCGATAGGGCACAAACCGATTCGGAAGTAAAAACCATAGTGATCACGGGGAGCGGTGATAATTGGCCGAAGCCATCGATGTGGCACAAACCGATTCGGAAGTAAAAACCATTGTGGTCACGGGAAGCGGGGACAAAGCATTTGTAGCCGGTGCAGACATCAAAGAATTTGCGGATTATTCGGGGAAAGAAGGGAAAGCGCTCGCGCAACAGGGACAGGATTCACTGTTCAATCGCATCGAGCGCAGCTCGAAGCCCGTCATTGCTGCGGTGAACGGTTTTGCCCTGGGTGGCGGCCTTGAACTGGCCCTGGCGTGCCACATTCGCATCGCTTCCGACAATGCTCGAATGGGATTGCCCGAAGTCTCGCTCGGCGTGATTCCCGGATACGGAGGGACGCAGCGATTGCCGCAAATCGTCGGCAAAGGAAAAACAATGGAGATGATATTGTCCGCCAAAATGATTGGTGCAGACGATGCCGCTGCTTGTGGCCTGGTCAATGCGGTGGTTCCGCCAGATGCCCTGCTCGAAACCGCACACAACATGGCCCGTTCGATTATGAAAAACTCTCCAAAAGCAGTTTCAACAGCCATCCAAGCTGTTCTCGCTGCTTATGAAGACGGGATCAATGGTTTCCAAGAGGAAATCAACTGCTTTGGCGCTTCCTTCGAAACAGAAGATTTCAAGGAAGGCACTCAAGCATTCATCGAAAAGCGGAAACCAACATTTTCTGGAAAATGAGCGCTCCTGCAGAAGTCTTTATTCAAAACCGCTCGGGGCACCCCTTGCCCGCATACGCGACCATCGCCAGTGCTGGGCTTGATGTCCGGGCGAAGCTCGATCAAGCCGTGGTCTTGCAACCGGGCGAATGGAAATTAATCCCAACCGGGCTCTTTGTGGCCTTGCCCGTGGGAACAGAATTGCAAGTGCGTCCCCGCAGCGGGTTGGCCTTCAAGCATGGCATCACCGTATTGAACTCGCCCGGCACCATCGATGCAGACTACCGAGGAGAAATCGGGGTACTGCTCATCAACCACGGCGCCCGACCGTTTACCGTTGAGCACGGCGAACGCATTGCGCAACTGGTCCTGGCTCGGCACGAGCAAATCCAATGGAAAGAAACTGAGAACCTGCCTTCCTCAGATCGCGGCACGGGAGGTTTTGGAAGCACCGGCACACGATAATATTACCATGAACATCATCATTCCCATGGCCGGACGCGGCAGTCGCCTCCGCCCTCACACCCTCACCATTCCGAAGCCTTTGGTGCCTGTTGGCGGGAAGCCTATTGTAGAACGGCTCGCAGAAGACATCGTCGCCATGAGCACCGAGAAGGTGGAAGAGATTGCATTCGTTATTGGTGACTTTGGCGAGGAAACGGAGCAACAATTGCTGCAAATCGCCGAGCGACTCGGTGCAAAAGGGCACATTTGTCACCAAGATGAACCGTTGGGAACTGCGCATGCCATCTTGTGCGGTCAACAATGTCTGGAGGGTCCTGTGGTCGTAGCGTTTGCAGACACTTTGTTTCGAGCCGATTTTCAAATTGATCCCGAAGCGGATGGCGTGCTATTTGTCAAACAAGTCGAAAACCCCAGTGCCTTTGGCGTGGTCGTGACGAATCAGCAAGGTGCCATCACAGATTATGTGGAGAAACCGGAATCGTTCATCAGCGATTTGGCGATGATCGGGATCTACGCTTTCCGAGACGGTGCGCGACTCAAGGATGAACTGCAACGGCTCATTGATGAAAATATCATCAAAGGAGGCGAATACCAATTGCCCGATGCCTTGCGCAATATGACGCAGGCTGGCCTGCGCTTCGAGCCCGGTGCCGTGAGCGAATGGATGGATTGCGGGAACAAGGTGGCGACCGTCGACACCAATCAACGCATCCTGGAACTCACCAAAAATGAGTTGACCCTGCCCGAAAACGCCATTGTTGAAGACAGCTTAATTTTGCCTCCCTGCCACATTGGAGCAGGGGCGGTCATTCGCCATTCCGTTATTGGCCCGCACGTCAGTGTCGGAAATGGCACGGTGATTGAAGATTCAAGCATTCGCAACTCCCTCATTCAATCGAATACCACCATTCAAAACAAGGTGTTGAATGGATCGATGATTGGCAATCACACTACCATCGCCGGAAAAGCGGACGACATAAGCCTTGGAGATTACAACGCCATCTGAATCACAAAACGGAACCAACGCGAACCGGCCCTACGATGAAACTCCTCCACTTACTCCCGAACAAAACGCGACTGTTCAGCCATTTCAGTCTGGTGACAGCCGCTGGGCTTCTGGCCCTAAGTGGATGCGGGAATGGGGTTGATCTGCAAACGCTTCCGACCTATCCCGAGGATTTTCAACGCACCTACTTCGATGCCCAAAATCATCTGTTCAAAGGTGACTTCGACTTGGCTTACACCGGATTCTTAGCTTGTTTGGAGCTTCAGCCCGAAGAAGCATCATTGCGGTTTGACTTGGCAAAAATTGACTTGGAACGCGAGCGCTTCGATGCCGCCATGGATCACTTGAATGCCGCCTGTGAAGCTGACAAAAATAACCGCTGGTACCGCGAATACCGAGCTAAGGCTGCGTTGCCCTTGCTTCAGTTTGATGATGCCTTGGCCGACCTGACCTTTGTGCAGGATCAACGCCCCGGTGATCTGGATTGGACACTCCAGTGGTCCTTGGATTTGGCCGATGCAGGAGCTCCTGAACAAGCGTTGCGCCTCTGTGAGCACTACGAATCACTCGCGCCGGGAGATCCCGAAATACTTCTTCAGAAACTATACTTCCTCGAGTTACTCGAAGCGTACGAGGAAATTTACGAAGGCCTCGAATCCGCTGTGATCCAGCATCCTGATGTGCCGGAATTCAAAATGCAGTGGGCACAAATGCTTCAAGCCACTGGACAATCTGAACTGGCCATGAAGGTCCTGAAGGCCTTGGCCGAGGAAGACCCCGCCAACGGCATGGTGCAACTGGAGTTGGCTCAATTGTATACCGAATTCGACGACATCGAACGCGCCCAAATCGCCTTGGCCAATGCCTTCGCCTCGGAAGAGGTTTACGCCGAAGAAAAACATGACATCCTTGTTCAATACCTGCAAATCATCGCCCTTTCCGAGGCCAATCCTCAGGTTGGCATGGACGAGAGCATCCTGAATGCCCTCGAGGAATTGCTCGATATCGCATTGAATCGGCATCCTGATTATGTCCCCATTCGCATGGTGGCGGCAGATTTCGAACAATCACGAGGCAATGCTGCAAAGGCACAAGAGCATTTGCAACGCGCTGTAAAAATCAATCCCGGAAATCGCTTGGCTTGGTCCAACTTAATTGCCATCGAAGCGAATAGCGGAAAGGTTGAACGCATGGCACAGCATGCCTTGGATGCCATGGAACGGTTTCCACTTGACGTTGAATTTGCATTGATGACGGGTATGGCCCATTTGGACCTCAAGGATTATCCCACCTCGGTGGATGCGCTTGAACGCGGTCTAGGGTTGCTTGTGGATGATCCGGAATTGGAAGCGCGTATCGCTGCAATGCTCGGCGATGCCTTGCACGCCCTGGAAGAAGATGATCGCGCTGCCCAAGCTTACGAGCGCAGCCTTTTACTGAATCCCGATAACGCCATGGTTTTGAACAACCATGCGTACTATTTGGCCTTGTCCGGCGAAGGCCTCGAACGCGCGTTGGAGTGCAGCACTCGGGCACTGGAATTGAGCCCTTCCAGCGCCAATCTCATGGACACCCACGCTTGGGTCTTGTACAAATTGGGTCGATTCGCAGAAGCCCAGGATTACATCACGCAAGCGTTGATCTCCAGCGCGGAATCGGGACCAGCCTTCTTCGAGCACGACGGTGATATCCGCGCTGCCATGGGAGACCAAGAAGGCGCCATCAATTCGTGGAAACGAGCCCTGGAAATGGGCGGCGATGCCAAATCACTCACTCCCAAAATCCAGCAGAAGTGATGAAGGTTCGTTGGCCACATATTCTTTCCCAGTGCCTCCTCGGGATATTCATCGCGGCGAGCTTGACCAGCTGCTCCAATGAAAAGCGCTTGGCCAAGGGAAAACCGCTCCGAAACCTGAACGCCAATCAGGTGCTCACCAACTACGACGCGGTTGAGTTCCAATGGGACTGGATTGGGATGAAAATCAATGTAGAAGTGGATGCGCCTGAAGGAAGTCAATCCTTCAAAGCAACGGTGCGCATGGCGAAGGATAGTGCCATTTGGATGAGCATTTCCCCTGCACTTGGCGTAGAGGTTGCCCGCATACTGCTCTCGCCCGATTCGGTGCAGTTTTTCAGCAAGATTCCCGGAAATAAGTTCTTCTACACGGGCAATTACGAAGCACTGAGTGATTGGGCGGATACCCCGCTCGACTTTCGAGATATTCAATCCATTTTGGGAGGAAAACCCATGGGGTTGGACAAGGAAAACGGGAAATACATCGCTCGCACCGATGCGCAACGGTATGCCTTGACGGGCAAATACAAGCGACCGGTCAAACGCGTCATCGGCATCAATGACAATGCGCTGTCACCTGAGGATTCGCTCAACATTCAAATGCCTTTGAGGCGTTATGAACGACTGCGAAATCGATCAGAAGACCAAGACCTCTTAATTCAACGTCATTGGTTTGATGGCTTAACATTCGATCCCGTGCAAGATCAATTCAATGACTTGTACTACCAGCGGTCGTTGACCTTGAACCGTTCCGAATTCGAGGCAACTGAAAACGGGCGTTTTCCGCGTGCTTTCGATGTGTTGATCCAAACCATAGACGGCGATTTGACCTTGGATTGGGACATTTCGCGCATTCGTTTTGGACGCGCTTATGATTTCCCGTTCACCATTCCTGAGAATTATGAGCAACGCACAGGGTTCTGAATTCAAAGGCGCGGTTGGAGTCGGTTTACATCCGTTCTCATGGCTGGCATTCTTGCTGGCTCTGCTGCTCGGGACATCCGCATCTTTCGGGCAAAACAAGGCCGCACTTCAAGCGCAACGTGATGCCCTTGAAAAGAAGCTGGCCACCACCGAGCGGTTGCTCAGTGAAGCCGCCTCCAACAAAAATGACGCACTCGTTTCGCTCCGCCTGATCGATGAACGCATGCTGCTGCGGGAGCAACTCATCAACCACCACCGTGCCGAGATCCGATCAATCGAACGATCCATGACCAGCACGGACAGTGAAATCCGCACCCTTGAAGGACATGTGTCGGCATTAAAAGATGAATACGCCCGAATGATTCAGGCGGCTCACAAACAATCGTTGGCATACAACCCTTGGCTCTATCTCTTCTCTGCCGCAGATTTCAATCAAGCTTCCATCCGATTTCGCATGCTTCAGTCTTACAGCACCTTGCGCAAGGATCACGTCGCACAAATCGAATCCGCACAAATCGACCTTTCGGACAACCGTGCCAATCTCGTCACCGAAAAATCCGAAATGGAAACCGCGTTGAAAGACGTGCGGAACGAACGGAATGCCTTGGCCAAAGACCGCGAGACACGGGCGGGAATTGTGCGCGATCTCAAAGGAAAGGAATCCCGTTTGCGCGCAGAAGTCAAGACTTCCAAAGCAGAACAGAAGCGCCTAAACGAATCCATTCGGAAAATCATTGAAGCGGAATTGGCAGCTGAGCGCGCAAGTTCCGCCGGTGAATTTGCCCTTACTCCTGAAGGGAAAATAGTGTCTGCGGCCTTTGAGAGCAATCGAGCATCCTTGCCGTGGCCCGTGCTGCGAGGCATCATCACCGGTAAATTTGGGAAACAGTCCCACCCCACCCTGCCGGGAATTACGTTTGAAAACAACGGCGTGGACATTAGCACCGAAGCTGCGAGTTCTGTGCTCGCAGTATTCGCTGGGAATGTGTCGAGTGTGTTTCCAATCCCTGGAGCCGGAGAAACCGTCATCCTTTCCCACGGTGCTTTTCGAACGGTATACAGCAATCTGGAAGGCGTCCGCCTCAAGAAAGGCGAGCGCATCGAAGCCCGCGAAAAGATTGGAACCGTTCGCCCCAACAATAGTCAAAACGTCCTGCACTTTGAAGTGTGGAAAGTCGCGGGAACCTCGCAAACACCTCAGAATCCATCGGCATGGTTGGTCAAGCTTTAATTCACACATTTAGGGGATTGAATCGGCATCTCCTGCCCCCGATTTTCGCATCGTGAACATTGCGCTCGTCGGAAATCCCAACTGTGGAAAAACCACCCTGTTTAACCGCTTGACTGGCAGCCGATCCAAGGTGACCAACATGCCTGGCGTGACCGTGGAGCGGTCGGATGCCCCTTTGAAATCGCGGAAGGACATTACACTCACCGACCTGCCCGGCACGTATAGCCTGTTCGCCCAAGCGGGAGACGAGCGCATCACGCAAAAGGCATTGTTGAGTCCACTGGAAACAGCAACTCCCGATGCCGTTTGGTTGATCGTTGAATCCGCTCACATTCGCAGCAGTCTCTTCTTGGTCATGCAGGTATTGGAAATGGAGTTTCCCGCTGCCATTTTGATCAATCGGACCGATGGAACAGAGGTCAATGAAGACCAATTGAGGCAAATGCTCGGGGTACCAGTAGTTCAGTTGAATTTTGAACGCGACCGCACGGAAGCACTTGAGTCAGCGATTTTGGACATGCAGCCCTCCATTGGAACGCATTCCGAACCCCGGCTTGCACCAACGGATTGGAAAACGGCATTTGAGATTCTAGAGGGCGTATTTCCCGATCTGCCCTCGACACGTGCAGCGTGGTACTTGCGTTCACGTTCGGTTCCCGATTGGCTAAATGCCCGCGAAAAAGCGGCAGTATCGCTTGCCCGTGATGAAGTGGATGCGTCCCCAGCAGCGCTGCAATTGGAAGAAGCCGGATGGCGAATGGAGTCCATTCGCAAGTGGACCCCGAAGCTGTTTCCGAAAAAGGACGGTCCGCAGTATCCCTGGCAAGAGGAAAGCCGCAGGACCACGTCATTGGACCGAATTTTGATCCATCCCATTTGGGGAAATGCCATCGTCGCCTTGGTATTTTTCGGGATTTTCCAGGCCGTATACGCTTGGTCTTCGGCTCCCATGGAAGCCGTGGATGACGGCTTTGGCTGGCTCATTCAACAAGCCGATGGAGCCCTTCCGGACAGCTGGTGGAAAAGCCTATTGCTGGATGGCTTACTAAGTGGCATTGCAGGCATTGTGGTCTTCGTTCCGCAAATCATGATCTTGTTTGGACTGACCAGCGCGATGGAAGCTACGGGGTACATGGCACGCGTGGGGTTTTTAGGGGATCGCTTGCTCCAATACCTCGGGCTCAGCGGACGATCGATGGTCCCTTTGGTCGGCGGATTGGCATGTGCCGTGCCTGCAATCATGGCGGCTCGATCCATTCAAA
>JGI20157J14317_10001692_pt1 | contig 19875 bp, 22 predicted proteins | sample COG_07_FD_14317 | JGI IMG/M metagenome (IMG submission 14317)
AGACCTGTCTTTCTCTCTATAAAAAGAATTTATTTCAGATATAACTAAATCCGCCCATTGCTTTGCAATCAATGGTGATTGGTGTCTGGCTGAAATAGTGACAAGTTTTGTTTTGATATCTTGAAAAAAAGTAAGGTGTTCCATAAAAACTTTAAAGCTCTCTTGTGCACTAGGTTCAGGAGTTTGCAGTGCGGTAATTTCTCTAGTCCAAACATTAGTTTGCTCATCATATATCTCTGGATCATAAGTGATGACATTGGAACTTGGATTCCATGATTCAACGGCCATCAAGTCCGGAAGATTAATTTGCGGCAAGATCTTTTCTTCAAAAAAACTTAATGAATGAAGTTTTTCAAATGCCACGGCTGAATTATCTGAGGAATCTGTTAAAGAAATGCCAGCAAGACTAGCCAAGCCGCCTAGATTTTGGACATTTCCACCCACATTCTCTTTAGATGAAATGGGAACTAACAAGGCCTCTGCTTTATATATATTTGGTAAAGATAGACTGTAAATCACAACGATTATTGATGCGAGAGAGGTAAAACCAATAATTATCCACTTGCCTTGGAAAAGCGCTCTAACCAGCACGGCAAGATCTATTTCGTCTTCAATATAATCTTCTGAGTTCTTATTTTTCATTTTTTATAAACATTCTTGTTTTAATGCAAATAATTATACAGCTTTTCAAATTTTGCATACTTTTTAGCAGGGATTTTTTCTTATATGTTTGTTTGTCAATTTTCTTGGAACAAAGTGGAGGCTGAAGCCGGAATCGAACCGGCGTAAACGGCTTTGCAGGCCGCTGCATAACCACTCTGCCATCCAGCCCTATTGCTTAAAAGTGGACATTGTATATGAAAGTCCTGTTTGAAGTGTAATTATTAATGCTAAAAATAAGAGGAAATTAGAGGTAAATAGGATCAATGAATTATTTAATACTAAACCTATTAAATAAGACGAAAATGTTACGAACTGAATAGAGGTCTTGATTTTAGCAAGTGGAGTTACTTTCGTTGCATCGGAGTTATTCTGTCTAGCATTTAAATCTCGCAAAGCTCCTACCCAAAACTCTCTTACAAGCATTATTCCCCCCACCAGCCCAATAAATACACTGGATAATTCAATGCTCAAAGCAAGAATAATAAATGTTACTAATATCTTATCTGCTACAGGGTCTAACACCGCACCAAGCATAGATTCAAGGTTATATTTTCTTGCAAGGAAGCCATCCCAATAATCGGAAATGCTGGCAATAAAAAAGAGTAGCAATGCCCAGCCATAAAAATCAAATAGCGTAATTAATATGAAAATAATTGGAGCAATAAGAATTCTAAAATATGTAAGAAATTGAATAAAGTAATTCATTGTATGTAAAATAAATTTATCTCCTTAGCTAGTTTAATACTAATTCCTGGAACCTTGCTTAAATCATTTGCTGAAGCTGTCTTAATTGCTTGAATGGACTTAAAGGCATTCATCAAATTTCTTTTTCTTTTGGGGCCCAGGCCTTTAATGCGATCAAGGGAAGATTGATTGATAGATTTATTTTTTTTCTTTCTATTATTTTTAATGGCAAATCTATGCGACTCATCACGGATTTGTTGAAGCAATATAAACCCAACACTTTCCTTGGACATTTCTATAATTCCATCTTTAGAGAGAATTGTTTCTGTTGATCTAACTCTTTTGGAACCCTTTGCAATACTAAGTATCATAGGCGGCTTTTTAAGCAAAGTATTAAAAGTGCTCAAAGCTACTTCAAGTTGAAGTTTTCCACCATCAACTAAAATAATATCTGGCAATGGATTAACATTTGCTCTCTTAATCCTTCTCTCAAGAACATGCCTCATTGAACCTATATCATTTCCAGATAATTCCTTGGGTATATTGAAAAGCCTATAATTCTTTTTTTCTGGTCCATGAGATGAAAACCTCACAGCTGAAGCCGCAGCATGCTGACCACCATGATGGCTTATATCAAAACCTTCTATTGTTAGGTTCTTTCTACTTAATCCTAACTTTAAACTCAGGTCCCTGATTGCAAATGAATATTTATCAGCCTGATTAACTCTATTTTCAATAACTTGATTAGCATTTAATTTACCTAATTTGGCCACTTTTCTAATATCTGAATTAATGCTTGCAGAAATTGAGATTTGTTTTCCAAATTTAAGTTTTATTGCTTGCTTGATTAAAGACAAATTACCAGGCTTGATATTTAAGATAATTTTTTTAGGCAAAGAGAAGCTATTTTGGTAATAAGAAAAGATTAAGCTTTGAAACAGGCTATCGATATCAATTAATTGATTGCCTTTAAGATAATGAGTTTTAGTCCCTCTTATTTTTCCATCTCTTACTGATAATATGCATATCCCTGTTCTATCAAGCTTGGAAACACATGCAAAAAAATCAACACTGATTAAGGAGCTATGAAATGATTGCTCTTGCTGGAGTAAATCTAGGCTTTGAATCCTTTTTTTGATCTCCTGCGCTCTTTCAAATTCTTGCTGTTCAGCTAGTTTATGCATCTGAGCGGTCATTAATAATTTTGTTTTTTTTCCAGATGATGATAAGTAATGTTGAGAAGATAGAATGTCTCCTTGATAGCTAACCTCAGAAATTAAATTGACGCACGGAGCAGAACACCGTTGCATTTGATGCTCAATACATGGTCTAGACCTGTTATTAAATGTTGTATCGCTACAATTTCTAATCTGATAAATTTTCTGCAAGTCCTTTATGGTTGCCTTTACCGCTTGAGCACTTATAAAGGGACCAAAAAAGTTTTTTGAAACAGCATGTTTTGATCTCCTCATGCTAATGCTTGGGTATTTATGATCCATAGAAAAATGGATATATGGATATGTCTTGTCATCACGCAAGAGGATATTAAATCTAGGTAAATTTTCCTTGATTAAGGATTGCTCTAAAAGGAGAGCTTCAGCCTCTGAATTTGTTGAAAAAGTTTCGATGTTGTCTGTAAGGATTCTAATTTGATGCGTTTTTCTATCCTTAAAAGATTTACCAAAATATGAGGACACTCTTTTCTTTAAATTTTTTGCTTTACCAATATAGATAATTTTATTTTTAGAAAAAAATTTATATATTCCTGGAGTATGGGGAACTTGCTTTAAATCTAGGGCCATTAACTAAGAAATTTCTTTGCGATCAGTTTTCCAGCAGCAACTCCATATTGATCAAATGGGTTAATTTGTAACATGCACGCAGTTACAAAAACTCTATGCTCCCAGCTTGCGAGCAAAAAACCAAGCCCTTCAAGTGACAACTTATTTAAGTGGAAAAGATTAACAGGAGAATTGCTATTTGTTTGTTCAAGTAAATTACTAGATCCCCTGAAAGTAGAGGATAGTAATGAAGCTTGTCCTTTTGCTTGGGCTGATGATAATGGGCTATTGCTTGAATCTGAGTAGATAATATCTGCGCAAAACTCTGCTGTACCCTGATGTAATAATTGAAAATATGAATGCTGTGCAGTGGAACCAAAGCCCCCAAATACTGACTGACCTGTTTGTTTAAAAATAGATCNAGGGTTGGCTTGCTTCCCAAGTGATTCCATCTCAAGTTGTTGAATATAATTAGCCAGCGATCGTAATTTCCAGTTATAAGAAAGAACAACTCTGTTTTTTTTATTTTTAAAATTGCTAAACCACAAATCTGAAAATGCTAATATTCTAATAAATTTTTGATATTGACGATCTTCTTTTGCAGTTCCCATCATCATTTTATCTGCTGAAAAACCTCCCTTTAAAAATAAAGAAAAATTATTTTCCAAAGCAGCGCTCAGAGAAATTGGTGACCAAATAGAGTATCTGCCTCCAACTGTTTCAGGAAATGGAACAATGCAATCTTCTGGAAAGCCCAAAGTTTTAGCTTTTTTTGAATTTGCTGTAATTACCAATGAATTAGTTGAGTTTCTTTCTTTGCCTAACCATTTTAAACATGACAAAGTTTCATCTGTTGAAAGTGATTTAGATGAAAAAATATATAAATTCTTTTGCCCACTTAGAGGCTTTAATATTGAGTTAAATTCATCCCTGTCAGGCCCAGATATAAAATAATAATTAAGTTTTGATGCTTGATGCTTTGTGTATTCTTGAAGCAATTTTGGTCCTTCATATGAACCACCTATACCGAAAGTAATAATATTTTTAAAGCCATCTTTTTTAATCTTTTTGATAAAAGGTTCTGTAATTTTTTTAAAATTAAACTCTTGAAGTTGTTGATTAATACGATATTGATGATGTAAAGCTGGTCTATTTTCTGTCTTATTGACAACTTCCCCGGCGAAAAGATCATCTATGGAGCCTTGTAGATCTAATTTAAATGCTAGCTCATCAAATATTTTATAGTGCTGAGATGAAAAATTCTTTAAATAGGGCTGATAATTTAAAAATTCTGATTCGAATTTAAAAGATAATTTTCTTTTTGCAGTCTCATCCTTAGATAACTTCTTTAGGTCTGAGAAGATGCTTTGAACAGATCTGCTATTTTTCAATTGAATCACTAAAAGTTTTTAATGCTGTTGAGATATCTTGAGCTTGAGTGATTGGTCTACCTATCACTAAAAATGTGGCGCCCTGCTCAATAGCCTCTTTTGCGTTCATGGTTCTTGCTTGATCATCTTCTACTTTAATGTCTCTGATTCCTGGTGTAATTTTGATTGAATCAGAATTCAGTATTGTATTGGACATTTCTAACTCATGAGGCGAACAAACAACCCCATCTAAATTTGCTTTAACAGCTATTTCAAATAAATTTCTAATTTGATGATCAAGTTTATTATCAAATAAAGACAATGTGTCTGATTCTTCTAAGCTAGTGAGGATCGACACTCCAATCACTTTGGCATTAATGGATTTGCCAGCAAGCATAGCTTTCTTTAGCATCTCTTCGCCACCTGACAAATGAACAGTCAACATATCAATAGAACAATCATGAAAACCCAAGATTGCTTCATGTAAACAGTATTTGGTATGTCATGCAGTTTTAAATCTAAGAAGATTTTAAAACCACGCGAAGATACCTCCTTCAGAAATGATTTGCCTAAGGAATTAAAAACAACACTTCCTATTTTAATTTTACAAAGATTTGGATCAAGTTGATCTAAAATCAGATTAGCTTCTTGAAGATCATATGTATCAATTGCTACGATTATTCTTGGATCAGTCATTGATTTGAAGGAGTTTTTTAGAAGCTTTGAAATGCATAATAGAAGTTTCGCCTAAATAAGATTCTTCTTTTGTTTTAGGATTAATAAATTTTCTTGGCCTGATTGTTTTTTTTGAGAATGAACCAAAACCTCTTATCTCAACCCTATTATCTAATGCAACAGTATTTATAATTTCTTGCAGTATTAAATCAATGCCTTCAATAATTATTTCATCATTCAAGGACGGAAATTTTCTTGATAAATGGATTGCTAAATCAGATTTATTGAAATTTTGTACCTGCTTTTTCATTTTTAGTTTAAAAAATATTTAGCTTTTGAGGTTGGACTAAAACGCACTTTATTTTTAGCTGGGATCCTATAATTCTCCATACTCTTCGGATTTCTGCCCATCCTTTCTTTTGTTACATAGGTTTCAAAAGAGCCAAATCCAGACAGCTTAAGATTCTTTTGAGATCTTAATGTCATTTTGATAGCTTGAAAAAATTCATCAACCAAAGTATCAGAGGTATCAACTGAAAGCTTTAATTCTTTTTTTAAGACTGCGCTTAGATGCTTTTTAGTTAAATTCACGACCTTATTTTAGCATTCAATCTTTTTTCTAATAACTTCAATATCATTTGAATTGACCCATTAATTTCAGACTCTTGTAAAGATTTAGCATTACTTTGAAAAATAAATCTTAATGTCATGCTAACAGAGCCTTTTGGGATATCTTTTCCCTCAAAAGTATTAATAAGGTTGAATGATGTGAGGTGTTTAATTGCTCCTTGGGCAATCAAACTTTCAACCTCTTGATAAGCAATAGATTTATCTAAAATAATATTAATGTCTCTAGATGATAGAGGGAACTTACTTGTCTTTTTAATTNTTGGATTCTTNAAAACTAGTGATATTTTTTCTGGGTACATTTCAAAACCAAAAGCTGCTTTTTTGATTAACTTATCTGTAATAGAAAGATCTATTTCACCAATTAGACCAATTTTTTGTTTGTCCACAAATATAGCTAATGCATTTGCATTGAATGGCGTTACAGAACTGGTTTTTTGTAATTCGGCATTATGTATACCTAGAGTTTGTAATAGCTTTAAAATTTCAGCTTTCATTGAAAAGAAGTCATATACAAATTGTTTCTGACTCCAGGTTTGAATGGGTTCGTGGTGATAGGTAATTCCTGCTAAGTGTAACGATTGAGAAAAACCTTTTTTTTCTTTTTTAAATACATTGCCTACTTCAAAAACTTTAATAGATGAGTATCCCTTTTTTACATTGTTATTTATTGCGCTAAAGAGGGATTTAAAAAGACTGCCTCTAAGAAATGGCTCGTTTTCATTGATGGGATTTTGCAGTTCCACAGCAGTCCAATTCTTAGAATTTAATTGTTGGAAAGATTCTTTTGAAACAAATGGCATATGCATAAGTTCTTTAAAGCCAACATGAACAAATCCAACTCTAAGATTTTCTAATGCGTTATCCTTTTTGTTTTTAATAATCGGTCCAGCCTTGGGTTTCGATATAGGGATATTGTCATAGCCATAACATCTCAATAATTCCTCATATAAATCCTCCTCAAGAGAAATATCAAATCTGTGACTGGGAATATTGAATACAAGGCTTTTTGAGCTCTTAGCTGCAATTTCGAAGCCTAAGTTGCTTAATATAAGAATCGCTTGGCTTGCCTTCATATTTAGACCAGAAAAATTGTTAAATCTTTCTATGTGAAGTCGTACATTTGCCTTTTGAGACTTTTTAGATTGTGAATGATAGAGTTCGGCTGAATCGTATATAGCTATTTCATTTAAAAGAGATAAATATCTTTCTAAAGCTAATTTCTGGATTTCCGGATCTACGCCTCTTTCAAAGCGATGCGAGGCATCTGTAGCAAGTCCATATTTTCTTGCTTGATTAACAATAGTTTCAGGTTTAAAAAAAGCTGCTTCAACAGCAATATTCATAGTATTTAATGAAACTGCAGATTTTTCACTTCCAATTATTCCAGCTATAGCTTGAATGCCAGATTGATCTTGGATTGTAAGCGAAGAAGATTGGACATCTTTTACATCACCCCCTATAACCTCCAATGAATTTTTGTTTGATTTTGGAAATTTAACATTTATAGGTAACTCCAATTTATCCAAATCAAATACATGCATAGGAGCTCCAACCTCCAACATCACATAATTACCCAAATCTACCAAGGGATGAATTAAAGGCACGCCAGCTGACTCTATAAAGCTTCGCTTTTTAACATCTAGATTTTTTATTTTTCGCAGACCTTCAATCAACATTAAGTGATAGTTCCCACAACCAGAGTGATCAATTTGATTGATGATTTGATTGTCTTTGTTAAGTTTTAATTTAAAGGTTTCTAATTGATTTTTAGATTTTTTAACTTGATAGGCGCAGAACTCTCTTTCCAAACCCTTGAGTGATAATACATCTCCTCGATTTGGAGTTATATCGAATTCTATTAAATCTCCATCAATCTCACACTCAAAGCCAACCTGAGTAAATACGTCCACAAGTTTTTGTTGGCTAAGCTTTGTCTGAAGAAAATTCTTTAAATATGAATACTGAATTTTCATGAATGAAATTGATTTAAAAAGTCTAAATTTGAAGCATAAAACTCTCTGATATCCGTGACACCATAATAAAGCATAGCTAGACGCTCAACTCCCATGCCGAAGGCAAAACCACGATATTTTTTAGTATCAATATTGCAACCCTCCAGCACATTGGGATGGACCATGCCGCAGCCTAAAATTTCTAACCATCCCTTGCTTCCAAATTTTATATCTACTTCTGCAGAAGGCTCTGTAAATGGAAAATAAGAAGGTCTAAACCTGACTTCCATTTTTTCGTTAAAAAAGTCTTCCAAGAAGTCAATCAAGATTCCTTTTAAATCTCCAAATGTCACTCCCTCATCTACGACCAAACCTTCAATTTGAGTAAACATAGGAAGATGGGTGGTATCGGAGTCACATCTGTAGACTCTACCGGGGGAAAGCATATATAAAGGCAAATCCTCTGATAGCATGGCATGGATTTGTGTATTCGAGGTATGTGTTCTTAATAAATACTCTGATTTGCTTTTAGAGTTTAGGTAAAAAGTGTCATGCATTTGTCTGGCAGGATGATTCTCAGGAAAATTTAATGCTTCAAAATTATAAAAGTCTGTCTCAATCTCATTGCCAGAGAAAATTTGGTAATTCAAAGGAGTAAAATATTTGATAATTCTTTGTGAAATTTTTGTAATAGGATGCTCAGAACCCACATTAAATGGGTCGGCTGGAAGTGTTACATCTAATTGCACGAGATCATTCTTGCCCTCCATATCAGCAAGAGCAGTTTCAAATAATTTAGTTAAGTTGTTTTTAAGAATATTAAGTTCTTTTGCAGCAATTACTTTTTCTTCTGATTTGAGGTCTCTCAGCTTGGAAAATGAGGAAGCAACAAAGGATTTTTTACCAAGAAACTTAGCTCTTAGTTGAAAAAATTCAGCCTCTGTTTGAATGGATTTTAATTTAAGCGCGGCTGTTTCAATTAAATCCTGAGGGATTTGCATGAGAACATTATACCCTGACTTTTTCTACGATTTTCTTAAAAGTGTCAGGATCGGAAAATGCAATGCCAGCTAAAGATTTTCTATCTAGCCTTATGTTTGCTTGAGAAAGCTGATTGATAAATCTACTATAAGAAACTTCTAAGGGTAGTAAAGCTGCTGAGATTCTTGATATCCATAATGATCGAAAAGTACGCTTTTTATTTCTTCTGTCTCTAAAAGCATATTGCAGTGCTTTAATATTAGATTGTTTAGCGGTTTTGAATAACCTACTTCTTGCACCATAGTGACCTTTAGTCGCTTTTAGTACTTTCTTGTGTTTTGCTTTTGCAGCTAATGCTTTGGTTACTCTTGGCATGATATTTAAATATTATATAAAAGTTTTTGCGCTATTTTTTTTGTCTCGTCAGCCATCTTAATCATTCCGCGATTATGACGCTTCCTTTTAGTAGTTTGCTTAGTCAAGATATGAGCGCGAGATGCACTTCGTCTTTTTAAACCACTGCCAGTAGCCTTAAAACGCTTTTTAGCGCTTGAATGTGTTTTTAATTTATAACCCATAATTATTTCTTTCTAATTTGTGAGAGAACCATCAACAATTGTCTTCCTTCCAAAGATGGCTCTTGATCTACTTGAGCAATCTCTTGGAGGTCTTCCCTCAATCGATTTAAGAGGTCAAGGCCTAAATTACTATTTAAGATCTCTCTACCTCTAAATCGAACGCTGATTTTAGTCTTATCTCCATCATTAATAAAGCTTTTTATCTTTTTTAATTTAATATTGTAATCGCCAATATCAGTGGTCGGACGAAACTTTATCTCTTTTAAGGATTGTTTTTTTGGTTTTTTAGTGCCGCCAGTACTTTTTTTCTTTTCAAATTGAAATTTGCCAAAATCTAAAAGCTTACAAACCACAGGCTGGGCATCAGAGGGAGAAACCTGAACCAAATCAAGGCTTTTCTTTTGCGCTTCTGCCAAAGCCTCATCAATAGCCAATAATCCTAATTTTTCTCCATCAGCACCGATTAACATAACCTCTTTTGCATAGATTTTGTTATTTATAGGAGTCGTTGATTTTTTTTTCAAGACGATAGCTAAAGACCTTATATGGAGTGAAAGAGATTAATCAAAGTAACTTTGATTTAAGAGGTGAATTGCTAAGTGATTTAACATTGAGTTGGATTTTATAGCATTATTCATAAAAAGAAAACAACCTTATGGCTGAAGAAATCGCTCGACCCATTCGGCGTCTTGCTGCTCAAAGACACGCCTTTTATTTAATCTATTTTCATGACCTTGCCAAAACTCAAAATAATATGGAATGAAAGAATAGCCTCCCCAGAAATCTGGTCTAGGGGTTTCAGCATTCATGAATTCTAAAGTTTCATGAAAATTTTTTGCAACTGCATCAAAAGACTCAATAGCCTGAGATTGATTAGAGCTTATCGCTAATGCATTTTTTTCTTTGGTTCTTCCTTGAAAATGCTTATCAGAAAACTCAGAAGATGTTTTAAAAATTTTTGCTTTCATTCTAATTTGAGTATTAATGCTTGCCCAATAAATAAGAATAGAAACTTGGCTATGAGACTCAAACTGATTTGCTTTAGGAGAGAGATAGTTTGAAAAAAATATCCATTCATTATTATCAATATATTTAAGATTTACGTACCTTGCCTCAACTTCTTTCGATGGCTGGTTATAAGATGAGACAGAAATTGCTTCTACTCCTTTTTGACCATTTTCTAGAGCTTTTTGATAAAGCGACTGAAAATGAATGTAGGGTTTTTCAGAATTTGGATTAAGAAATTTAATCATGAACGGTCAATGTGATGGTGCCCAGAGCCGGACTTGAACCGGCACGAAGTTGCCTTCGAGGGATTTTAAGTCCCTTGTGTCTACCAATTCCACCACCTGGGCAATTAGTTTGTATGATCAATAGTTCTCTTAATTTAAGTATTAGAGATAAATTAAGCACTGAGCTTGAGTGAAATCCTTTCTCTTTCGGCGTCAATTCCAAAAATGATGCAAGAGAGCTTGTCACCTTTTTTATAATTTTCCATTGCTTCAGCAGGATTTTCATCTTCCGTAATATCAGAAAGATGGATTAAGCCGTCAATATCTCCCTCTAATCCAACAAAAATTCCAAAATCAGTAACAGATTTTATGCTGCCTTCAACAGAATCGCCCAATCCATACTTATTAGCAAACTCTGTCCAGGGGTTAGCTTTAGTTTGCTTTAAGCCAAGAGAGATTCTTCTCTTATCATGATCAATCTCTAAAACCATAACCTTAATTTTTTCTTCTAAATCAACGACTTTTGATGGGTGAATGTTCTTATTAGTCCAATCTAGCTCTGATAAATGTATTAAACCCTCAACTCCCTGCTCAAGCTCAGCAAAACATCCATAGTCTGTTAAGTTTGAAACTGTAGCTTCATACACGCCACCAACAGAATATTTTCCTTCAATTGTTTCCCATGGATCATTTTGGATCTGCTTTAATCCTAATGAAACACGTAGTTTTTCTTTATCAAAACTTAAGATTTTTACATCAATTTCCTGCCCAAGACTTAAAACCTCTGATGGATTAGTGACCCTTGACCATGAAATATCTGTAATATGTAAAAGACCGTCTAGGCCCCCTAGATCAACAAAAGCCCCATAGTCTGTTAGGTTTTTCACAACACCTTTACTATTTGACCTTCATCTAGATTTTTTAATAGCTCAACTTTTTCAGCAGAATTGATTTTCTCTAAAACAGCTTTTCTTGAAAGCACAACATTGTTTCTTTTGTAATCTAATTTTATGACTTTAAATTCTTGAACAGTATTTTCAAGCTCTGGGGCTTCCTTAACAGGTCTGATATCTACAAGTGAGCCAGGTAAAAATGCTTTAACGACATCAACCTCTACTGAAAAACCACCTTTAACTCTTGTTAGAACCTTGCCTTCAACAAACTCTCCTGTCTCTAAGGCTTCTTCAAGCTTTTTCCAAGTACCGATTTTTCTTGCTTTTTCACGAGAAATTCTTGTTTCTCCATATCCATCTTCAACAGCCTCTAAAGCAACTTGTACTTCATCACCAGATTCAATTTCAACAGAGCCATCATTATTTCTAAATTCATCCAAGGAAATAACTCCTTCAGATTTCAATCCAACATGGACAGTCACCCATTCTTTATCAACATCTAAAACAACTCCTGTGACAATGGAGCCGGGTTGCATTTCAAGTGTGCTTAGACTTTCGTCTAATAGTGCAGCAAAACTTTCTGACATATTTTTTATACTTCCTTGGTATTTTCTTTATAAATTTTTAAAACTATTTCTAACACTTCTTGAGGATTTAGATTGGAGGAATTCACTTCTATAGAATCATCAGCTGGTATCAAAGGGGATATTTCTCTTGCCTTATCAGCCTCATCTCGCAATCTAATATCGTCAATTAGATCGCGCATATTAACGCCTTGACCGGCATTCTGCAACTCTAAAAATCTTCTCTTTGCTCTTACTTCTGCATCAGCAACTAAAAAAATTTTTGTCCCGGCATCAGGAAAGACAACTGTGCCCATATCCCTACCATCTGCAACCAATCCATGATTACTTGCTAAGTCTCGTTGAAAGCTAATTAAATTAGCTCTTGTTTCTTTTAAACTGCTTAATTTTGATGCTGATTTAGCTATATTTTCATGACGAAGAATTGAAGTAATATCTTTGTTCTTCTCAAAAACATGCATTTCGTGATCAAAGCTATCAATTTTTAAGTTAGCAAATAGTTCTGTAGCAGCAGAATGGTTTTGACTTTGATCAAAACAATATGAATATGCTCGGTAAAGTAGACCGCTGTCTAATAAAATAAAATTAAGCTCTTTGGCTAATGCTTTTGCTAGGGATCCTTTGCCAGAAGCTGACGGTCCATCAATGGTAATAATATTATTATTTTTCAAGCCTATATCCTACAGAAGAAGTTAGTTCAATAAAATTAGGAAATGATGTAAAAATATTTTTACAATCCTCAACAATTATTGGTTGAGAGCACTTCAGACCAGCAATTAAAAAACTCATAGCAATTCTATGATCATCATGAGATTTAATGGAGGCTGAATGATCTATTGAGAGTGTATCTGAACTTCCTGAAATACACATACCATCTTCAAAATTTTTATGAACAACTCCAAGGCTGCTAAAACCATCTGAAACCGCCTTGAGTCTATCTGATTCCTTGACTCTTAATTCAGCTGCATCTCGAATTACCGTTTCCCCCTCAGCAAATGCAGCCGCAATAGAAAGGATGGGTATTTCATCAATAATATTAGGAATGATATCTCCAGAAAGTTCAACTCCTTTTAATGTAGATTTTTTGACTGCTAAATCAGCGCAAGGCTCTCCTGACTCCAACCTTTGATTTTTAACTTCAATATTTGCACCCATTTTTTTTAAGGCTTCCAATACTCCTGTTCTAGAAGGATTCATTCCAACATTAGTAATTTCTAGACCAGGTGAATTGCTAATTAAGGCCCCAACAATCAAAAAAGCAGCTGATGAAATATCGCCTACTACTGTATAGTCTGTTGCTTGCAAATGATTAGAAGGTGAAAGCTGAATAACATTTTTACTGCCCTTAGAAGCGATTTCTACATTTGCTCCAAAGTGTTTTAACATTCTTTCTGTGTGGTCTCTGGTCTGCACAGGTTCAATAATTTCGACACCTACGCCTGCAGCAAGGCCAGCTAATAAGATACTTGATTTAACCTGGGCGCTTGCAACTGGTAACTCGTATATGTATTGCTTTTGAAATAATGCTGGTGAAAGTGAAATAGGCAACATTCCATTAGATGCCTCGATATTGGCGCCCATTTCAGTTAATGGCTTGATAACTCTGCTCATTGGTCGAGATGATAGAGATTCATCGCCGCAAAAAGAAAGATTTAAACCCATGCCAGAAGTTAAACCCAGCATGAGGCGTAAGCCTGTTCCAGAATTACCCAGATTTAGTGCCTCCTCAGCGTTTTGAAAGATTTTCTGTCTTTTAGATAAATGAACTAAGCCATTTTTATCAACTGTAATACCTGCTCCTATTTGATTTAGCGCGCTCATTGTTGAGAGTGGGTCTTCAGCGTGCAAGAAACCGTCAACTGTCATTTCTTGATTCATCAGAGCTCCAATCATGAGAACTCTTTGCGATATAGATTTATCTCCAGGACATTGAACTGTTCCAAAGATCTTGCTATTTGGAGAGGTTATTAAATTCAAAATTTTGATTCCTTGAAAGCTTTGAGTTCACTTAAAAAATCCTGCAGACTTTTAGGATCATTCTCAATCTTATCCTGCAGGATATTAAGACTTTGCACTAAATCATTTATTGCAGAAGAAATGTTTTTTTCATTCATTGAAAAAATATCTGTCCACATTTCAGGAGAAGACGATGCCAGTCTTAAAAATTCTCCAAGACCTCCGCCTGAAAAAAGTGCAAGATCATCCTGGTCAAGTCCTTTTAAAGTATTTAATAATGCGTAGGCAGCAACATGAGGAAGATGGCTAGAATATGCAAATATCTGATCATGTAACTCAGCATCCAAAACTGAAACTTTTGACCCAAGCTCAGTCCACAAACTCATCACTCGATTTACATGAAGTGATGCTGCAGAATCATGATAAGACAAAATTGTTGACTTTCCCTTAAACAGATCATCAATAGAATTTATTTCACCTGAAAGATGGGAGCCTGCTACGGGGTGCGAAAAGATAATATTTTCAGGAAAATTAAATTTTTGTAAAATTTTATTGAGAGAGCTTTTGGTGCTAGTTGTATCTGTGATGGTGACTGAAGAATTAAATAAAAATTCTAGGGATTTTAAAATATCAGTAGTAACACTTGGAGGAGTGGCGATAATAACCAATGAATCTTCATATTCAATTCTTTTTAGTTCATCAAGAGATTCGAGTGATTCTTGAATTGATTGATTCTCTAATGCATTGCTTATGCTGCTTTGGTTTGTATCAAAAGCCAAAATTTGATGAACCTTGGAGCCTGATAAAGTTTTAGCTATTGAGCCTCCAATTAAACCTAGGCCAATAATGGTAATTTTCATAAAAGTTCTTTTAGTGCGTTAAGAAATTTTAAGTTTTCAGCCTCGGTTCCAATGGTAACTCTAATAAAGTCTTTCATATCGTATAAATCAACCGACCTAACGATGACACCTTTTTTCATTAGATTGTTAAACATTTCTTTGCCAATAAAATTACCTTTAAAGGTAATAAAGTTTCCAACAGATGGGATGCACTCGAGCCCAAGTTTAGATAATTGATCAAATAAAAAATCATACTGTTGTGAATTTAACTCTATGCTTTGATGAATGTGCTCATGATCATTGATAGCTACTGCAGCCATGGCCTGCGCTAAAGTATTTACATTGAAGGGCTGCCTGATTCGATTAAAGACTTCAATTAAAGTTGGATGAGCTATGCCGTATCCCACTCTAATGCTGGCTAGGCCATGAATCTTAGAAAATGTTTTTGTAATTAGCAAATTATCAAATTCACTTAGGAGATCAATAGGTTTAACGTAATCTTCTTTTGTTACATACTCAAAATAGGCACAATCTAATACAACCAAAACAGACGACGGCACTTTTTTAAGAAGTGAATGCACTTCGTCATGGCTGTTGTATGTTCCGGTTGGATTATTTGGGTTGGCAATAAAAATTACTCTTGTATTATTTTCTAGATGGTCAGCAAATGAGTTTAGATCATGGCCCCAATTGCATGTTGGAACCTCAATCATTGATGCGCCTGCAGATTGTGTNACNATTTTATAAACTGCAAATGCATGCTTTGAAGCAATTGATGAGGTATCAGGATTTAAGAAAGCTCTAGCAGCTAATTCTAGAATCTCATTAGAGCCATTTCCTATAATAATATTATCAAAAGGAACATTCTCATGATTAGCAATCTCTTTTTTTAGCTTTGTTCCATTCCCATCAGGATATAAATGCATATCACTTTTAAGCTCCGATAAGATTGCAAGTGCTTTAGGGGATGCTCCCAAAGGGTTTTCATTGCTTGCTAGCTTCACTACTTCGCTGTGACCATATTCTGCAACTACTTCGTCAATTGAGCGGCCTGGCTCATAAGGATGAAGGTCCTCAATCCCTGGATTAAGATTATTAAGAATGTCTGAACTCATGAGTCTGAGGGATATGAACCAAGAATACGAACGGATGCCCCCAATTCTTTAAGATTGCTGATTACTTGTTTGAGTTTTGCATCTTTGAAGTGGCCGCTGCTATCTATAAAGAAATTGTGCGCATTCAATGATTCTCTGGATGGTCGAGTTTCAATTCTTTCTAGGTTAATTTTTCTTTGATTAAAGGGTTCTAGGATTTTAATTAAAGCTCCAGGTTGATTATCTGTTTGAATTAAAAAGGAGGTTTTATCTTTTTTGGTTTGCTCAATTTCAATATTTCCAATCACTAAAAATCTTGTGTTATTGCTTGAGAAATCTTCAATATCTTTTTGATAATGCTGTAGCTTATATTTATCAATAGCCAAAGAGCTAACGATGCATAAAGTTTTTGGGTTGGCTTTAGAAAGCTTGGCAGCTTCTGCAGTGCTGGATGTGGCCTGTCTCTTGGCTTTTGGCAAATTAGCATCCAGCCATTTGCTGCATTGACCTAGAGCTTGGGGGTGTGATGCAACAACTTGAGCATCAGCTAGTTGAAATTTTCTGGCTGAAGCAAGTTGATGATGAATGGGGAGGTAGGTTTCACCGCAAATCTTAATATCTTCGTCCGCTAATGAATTCAAAGTTGCATTTACCACGCCTTCAGAAGAGTTTTCTACTGGCACCATGCCAAAGTTCACTGAGCCAGTTCTTACTTGATGAAATACATCTTCTATAGTTGCTCTGGGTGATCTGGTTGGTGAAGAGCCAAAATGCTTGATCACTGCTCCTTCTGAGTGAGTGCCTTCAGGACCAAGATATGCAATCGTTAATTCTTCCTCTAACGATAGACACGAAGAAATAATCTCCTTAAAAATATGCTTTATTTTTTTCTCATGAATTGGGCCATTATTTAGCTTGGAGATTTTTCTTAAGATCTCTGCTTCTCTGCTAGGTTTGTAAAATGAAGCATCTGAGCTGATTAAACTCTTTAGATCGCCTATTTTTTGAGCCAACGAGCCTCTTTTTTGAATGAGACTAAGGATTTGTTGATCTATTGCATCAATTTTTTGCCTTATAGGTTTAATTTTATTCTTACTCACAACTTTATCCGTGCTTAGATTGAAAATCTCCCATGAAATTAATCAATGCGTCTACTGCTTCAATTGGGGTGGCATTATAAATACTTGCTCTCATACCACCAACTGATCTGTGCCCTTTTAAGTTAAGTAAACCCGCATTTTCTGCTTCATGCAAGAATTCAGAGTCTAATTCTGAATTGGCTAAAAGAAAAGGCACATTCATAATAGATCTATTTTCTTCGGAAACAGGGTTTGAATAAAAATCTGACTGATCGATAAAATCATATAACTTATTTGCCTTAAGCTTGTTAATTTCTCCCATAGATTCCAAGCCTCCTTTATCCTTGAGCCACGCAAAAACTTTGCCCGATAGATACCATGCAAAAGTGGGGGGGGTATTAAACATTGAGTCTGCATCAGCATGTTTTGAATACTGAAGCATGCCAGGCAATTCAGTGGTAGCTGTTTTTAGAAAATCATTTTTAATAATACAGATTGTTAAACCAGCTGGGCCAATATTTTTTTGAGCCCCTGCATAAATCATTGAAAACTTTGATACATCTATTGGCTCACTTAAAATGACTGATGACATATCTGATATTAATGGTGCATGAGTGGTTGGAGGATTATGCAATGCATTGCCTTGAATCGTCTCATTAGCAACATAATGAAGATAAGCAGCATTTTCAGAACAGCTCCAGCTTTTCTCGCTGGGAACATTATTAAAATTAGATGACTCTGAGCTAGTAACGATATTGATATCAATAATTTTAGAGGCTTCATTGATGGCTTTTTTTGACCAGCTTCCAGATAGCACATAATCAGCAACACTATTAGCGCCAAAATTCATAGGAACCATTGAGAATTGAAGAGTTGCGCCTCCTTGAAGAAAAAGAACCTGATAATCACTTGGAATTTTTAATAAATCAATGAAATCTTGACGAGCTTTATTGGCTATGTCTATGTACTCAGGAGATCTATGACTCATCTCCATCACAGACATACCTGAATCCTGCCATTCAAGCATTTCAGCCTGAGCGTCCTGCAAAACAGATTGCGGAATAGCAGCAGGACCTGCCGAAAAATTCCATTTCCTCATTATTCTTCTTCTTCTTCTGGAGGAATTCTAACGCCTTCTATTAACTTCTCGCCTTCTTTAGGAGTTATAACTTTAACTCCTTGAGTATTTCTGCCGAGGGTTGGAATTTGGCTAATGGCTGTTCTAATTAATGTGCCTTTGTCACTAATCAACATAATTCCATCATTCTCATCCACTGATACGGCTGAGACCATATTTCCATTTCTATCACTAGTCTTTAAGGCTATGACTCCCTGTCCGCCTCTATTATATGAAGGGAAGTCTTCTAGCTTGGTTCTTTTNCCGNAACCGTTTTCAGATAAACATAAAATAGTCTTAGATGGATCGCCGATCATTAAAGAAATAACTTTCATACCATCTTTCAGNGTTATTCCTTTCACCCCTCTTGCAGTTCTNCCCATGGGGCGAACCTTTGATTCATGAAATCTAATCAATTTTCCAGAATAAGATGAAAGNAAAATATCGTCATCACCATTGGTAATCACAGTCCCAACCAATTTATCATCATCATCTAATCGAATGGCCTTAATTCCAGATTTATATTTTTTATGAAATAAATTTAGGTTTGTTTTTTTAACAACACCATTTCGAGTAGCCATGAAAATATATTTATCTTCTGAGAACTCGTCCACTGGTAAAATTTGTGTAACCGTTTCATCTTCTTCAAGCTTCAGCATATTGACGAGAGGTCTGCCCTTAGAGGTCCTGCTTGCAACAGGAATTTCATAGACTTTTAGCCAAAAAACTTTACCTTTCGTTGTAAAGCATAAAAGCTGACTATGTGAACTTAAAACATATAAGTTTTGAATTAAGTCTTCCTCTTTGACTGAAGCTCCGGCCTTTCCCACACCTCCTCTTCTTTGCTCTCTGTATTCATCGAGAGGCTGAGTTTTTGCATAACCACTTCTTGATAAAGTCAAAACCCTTGTTTCCTCAGGAATTAAATCCTCATTGGAAATATCATGGCGTGTATCATTGATATTGGTTTTTCGTTCATCGCCAAAATTTTCTCTGACTTCTATCAATTCATCTTTAATTAATTTTAAAAGCGTTTCCTTATCATCAAGAATTTTTTGAAGCTCCAAAATCACTTCTAAAATTTCATTAAATTCTGCTGAAAGATTGTCTTGCTCTAAACCAGTAAGTCTTCCTAGTCTTAATTCCAAGATAGACTTAGCTTGCTCTGGAGATAATTTATAGTTCTTCCCTTTAATTCCATACTCAGATGAGAGGCCTTTAGGTCGACAAGCATCCTTCCCCGCCTTTTTAAGAATTGCCTCAATAGGGCCTGCCTTCCAAGATTTTTTGCATAAATCAGTTGCTGCAATTTTAGTATCTTTGGATTTCTTGATAATTTTAATTATCTCGTCAATGTTTGCTATCGCAACCATCAATCCTTCAACAATGTGACCTCGTTCTTTGGCTTTTCTTAAATCAAACTTTGTTCTTTTGGTAACAACATCTTTTCTGTGTTTGATAAATTCCTGAAGTATCTCTTTGATATTTAATACACGAGGCTGGCCATCTACAAGAACAGTAAAATTAATGCCAAAAGATTGCTCCAATTGCGATTGTGCAAATAAATTATTCTCTAGAACTTCAACTGACTCTCCCCGCTTAACCTCAATAACAACTCTCAAGCCGTCTTTATCTGACTCATCTCTAATTTCGCTGATTCCATCTATTTTCTTGTCTTTTACCATTTCTGCAATTCTTTCAAGCATCTTGGCTTTGTTAACCATGTAAGGTATTTCGTTAATTATTAAAGAGCTCTTTCCAGACTTA
>JGI20157J14317_10001696_pt1 | contig 19846 bp, 2 predicted proteins | sample COG_07_FD_14317 | JGI IMG/M metagenome (IMG submission 14317)
AACTGTCTGTGTTGTTATAGTGGGAGTAGTTGTATTAGTTGGAGTGACTGTACTCGTTGGGGTTTCAGTTTGTGTGGGAGTGGTAGTTTGTGTTACAGTGACCGTTGGAGTGACCGTTGGAGTTACCGTTGGAGTAGTTGTATTAGTTGGAGTGACCGTTGGAGTGACCGTTGGAGTAGTTGTATTAGTTGGAGTAACCGTTTGGGTTGCAGTTTGTGTTACAGTTTGTGTTGGAGTAATAGTTTGTGTTGGAGTAACTGTATTAGTTGGGGTAACTGTATTACTTGGAGTAACTGTTGGAGTAACTGTTGGTGTAGGTGTGATACTAGGTTTGGGTAAAACATAATAACAATTATCTGGATCCACTAATTCCACTGGCACCGTATAACTATTATTGTATAAAGCTTCATACTTAGTTATTCTTACATCCTGAAGATAACCATCATATACAGTATTTTTACTATTATCCAAATCTTCACTTTGTCCAATCGTTAAACTTGAACTAAATAATAAATCTATACTATTAGCTTGTTGTCCAGATAACGAACCATTATACCAACTATAAAATGTTCTTTCTTTTCTTGTTACTGAAATATGATTCCATTCATTTGTATTGATTGTATCAATATAAGATATTGGTATATTGACATCGGTTTTGTTTATTTGTTTCACTTCAAAGAATAATCCTGAACCATCCTCATGGCCTGGCCCTCTCAGCACAAACTTCATATTTTGTGGACCATGATCCAATATATATTTTTCTTCATCTCCCGTAGGTAACGTGGATATATTTGCCCAAAAATCAATAGTTAAATCCTCGTTATCATAATGTATTAAATCTGTTTGTAGTCCCTGTAGTTCTCCAGGAGTAAAATTTTCATCTAATCCAGATACCCTAATATTAGTTGACCCGAAATCAGATCGAATATTTTGATCGCTATGTATAACAGCACCGCCTACCACAAATCCATGATTTTCTGCACTGCTATCAATAAAATTAACATCTTGATCTACAGAGTTACTTTGTAGCAAAAATACAGGGCAAGGATCTGCACACTCACCAACTTCAATTAATTCTTCGTGTACGAAATTAGATGGGTGAAGCCTGCCTTTTAATAATCTAATATCTTGCATATATCCGGAAAACTGATCTCTGTCTTCTAGTCCATGTATACCTATTACTTCATATCCTACATCACCTAAATGATTAGCGGAAAAATCATAAACACCATTTGGATTATTAATACAATCCCCTAATGATGGAGTTAAATTTCTTTCTACATAATTCACCCATTCAGTTTCTTTCTTTGCATTTAAATATAAACTATATGCATCATTTGTAGATCCTCCGTACCTTAAACCAATATGACTCCATTGATTTATTGGAGCAATGTTGTTTGTGGTATGAAAATTCCCTGCATCTCTTTGATTAAACACAATAGATCCATTAGTATCTCTATATAAAGACCAGTAACTTGTTTCTCCCTCACAAGTTTCTGTGCCTACTCTCGTGAATGATGTAGTTGATATGATTGTACCCTTATTGTTTCCTGTTGGATATATCCAAGCTTCAAACATAAAGGGACTTGTGCCCAATTTTCCAAACAAAGGATCTACTCTTAAATAATCTCCATCACCAGTAAATGCTATTGTGGTGGGCGAATTAAATAATGTTTCAGCTGTAGAATGATTAATGTTACCCTGAGGATATATATGATAATCTACTGGGCTTATATTATTAAATAATGTATCTCCGTTTTGATTATTACTTTGTACATGAAACTCGGAACATGGGGCCAACTTACATTTTAAACTTCGCTTTGATACTTTTTGATGCAGAAATGGACCAGAGTATAACCCTTGCCCTTTAATTACTCTAACATCTTGCATGAAGCCTTGAAAATATAATCCTTTTTTGAACGCAGCAGAATCTCTAAAAAAACTGCCTGCCTGACTAGCATTGCCATATCCATATCCAGTTGTACCTAAAAAGTCGTAAAGCCTTGGATCGCTAGTTAAGTCTATTGTTATTTTTGTTTCTTCTAATAATGTATGATCGCTCATTTTATGAGCGTTAGCTGACTTTGGTTGCGTAGCTGAAGTTATAAAAGTAATTATATCTCCGTTTCTTTCTACCTGCACTGCTGTAGTTTTTCCACTCCATCCACCACTATTATTAGATGCCCTCGATATAGGTATATATAAGGGGCTAGTATTGCTCCTAAATTTATTTCCACTGTCTGGCCAATATATTTGAGAAGATCCGTTACTATGCCATGGACCAATAGTATCCCAATCTGATAAAACAACACTCCATGGGCCAAAGTCGACAAACCCTTCTTCATGGCCACATCTAACAGCCGTTAACGCTTTCCATTGGTATTTATTTAAAGTTTCATTAAATCTATATACATACGCTCCAACTAAAAACAGTCCATCATCATCATGGCTTAAATCATATTTATCGGATGTTAATACTGCATTGTGTATATATTCCGTATCCCAATCGTCCTCCGGTTGTAAAAATGTACTCGGAATATTATTGTGTGGCTGAACAGGAGAGCCCAAATTAGCATTCCAATACCATGCATTTGCAGGATATGTGGCCCCTTTTCCCTGGTAGAAAAAACGTTTTTCGCCTATTCGCCAACTACCAGGTCCGTCTACTGTTCTATGCCATTCATTAAAAACTCTCAACATTGCAGTATTATCAATTATAGGTTCTCCATATTGAAGTTTTCCAATACTTAAACCACTATGATTTGCTGCTATTTCTGTAATATTTGCTTGACCGCATAACCTTCCATCTATAAATCCTCGAACAATATCTCCCACCCTACTAACCGCAAAATGATACCATTGATTTGTGTGAAAGTTCTCACTAGGCAAATTACTTGCTAAAAGATTTAAAGTTTTTTCAGCTCCACTCGTTTCGATCCAGGTGAACCTTAATTGATTTTGACTACAATAAACTTTCCAGTCTCCATTAGCTGCATCTCTATCAGCTCGATCTAATATAGCCATTTCACTGCCATCTGGTGGAAATGCATCTATTTGAAACCAACCATCAATAGTGAAATCCTCAGACCCTAAATCCCAGTCTTCATGAAACTCATCATTTGTATATAATACATCTCTTTTTCCGTCAAATTTAAAACCAGCCCTGGAATCTGGCCCCCATTTTTTATGTGGCCAATCTACACTATATGGATAAATAGATGGTGTGTCTTTGATTTGAGTTTTTTCTACTTTGCCAGTATTTTGTAGTATGTGGTTATTTCCGCTTTTGTCTCTTATTTCTAATTCTAATAAAGAAATCTTTGCTATATAACTATTGGTTCCAATAATAATATTATTTCTTGATACTTGTACGAAATTTATTCCTAGCTCCTCAGAGTCTGAATATAATGTGGAATATTTTCGCCCACCATTTGTACTATATAAAACTTCAGCGTACCCCAAATCTTCTGCAATTGATGCAAGTAATACTTTATCGTCTTCTAACTCTAAACATTGTGAAAACCCATAATAATCTTTTTGATTAAATAATTTAGAGAAACTCGAACCTTCATCGATAGACCTAAGTAAATCTGCAGATCCAAGTTCATCATTGTAACCACATACTACTATTGAATTGTTTGTAAATTGTTGTATTTGAGTAAAAGCTTGATATTTAGTAAAATTTGATTCTCCGATAACGGTACTAGGGTCCCATGAATAATTTCCACTACTAACTATGTGGGCTCGATATATTATGCCCTTATCTTTACCTGTGCCTATATATATGTGATTTGTATTATCTGCATTTTTAATTTCTGCAATTGTTTTTATTGACTTAAATGTTGTCGTATTTTTATCTACCGTAAATTTAGGTACTTCACTCCAGGTATTACCATTATCTGTACTCATTAATAGAAGGTGTATATTGGTAATTGTTCCATCTATCGTATTAAACTCACACCCAGCCAATAAATCCCCATTTGATAATTTAGTGATTACCTTTATTATAGATGGGCCACCATTCAAAAAGCTACTATTAAATACCTGATTTGTACTTTGTAATTCTGCATCTGAGTTTATTTGTAATTTATATATATCACCGTCTCCTTCTCCATCTCCCAAACCAACTACAATATGAGTTGAATCTATTTCGGTAATGCAATGTACTGTATTTTTTCCACTAAAGCTGGTTATTAACTCCCAGTTGGATCCAAAGTCTAAACTTTTATATATTTTTGCATCTCCAGGATCTCCACCAGTTCCGACCATCCAATTTCCATTTGATAGTTCTGTAAATACTGTGATTTTTTCTACAGATGTATCTGTGAAGACTTTCCTTACTTCGAATTCATTTTGTAGATGTAGCACTAAATCAAAACATTCATTTATTGGTTCTATATCTTCTATACAGTTTTCTAATTGTACTGCTTTATTTACATAATTACCTCTATATAACGCTTTACCTTTTGTGATTCTTAAATCTTGTATCAATCCATTAAATGGGTATTCGTGATCTGTTCTATTAATGCATGAATCCGTTTGAAAAAACATTTCAGTAGAAAAATCTAATAGGAATTTCTTTTTAACTCCTTTTATTACATTTAAATTTTGTGCGTATCCATTAAATCCTAATATTTTTTCTTCTGTATCTGTTGCCTCTGAATCAGCGGCTGGTATAAATGGTGTATTGACATCTCCAAATAATTTAACTATTTTTCCAAACTCAATAGCACCAGAGTAAGGTGTTCCCTCTAGCGATCCATTTATATAACATTTTAACTCTTGCTGATAATATGTAAATGCTATGTGGGTCCAATTTAATGAAGTGATATCAGGTAGATCTTCTATTAGATGGGCAACACCAATAATTTCTATTGTTAATTGGTTTGAATTTTTATCTTTTTTTCCGATTCTAAAATTTTCACCCAATATTAATGTAGCAGTGTCATCCCATGTAATTGGATTAATCCAAAAATCTATAGACCAATTATCTAAACCCAGATCTTCTGTTTCACACTCTATAAATGAACTTATTGCAATATCCTCTGATCCGGATTTATCAATTCTATTATTAAAAAATATTGATGAACTACCAAGCAATGGAACAATATGATCAAGGTTACTCGCATTAACATGAATCGGGCTATTGTAATCATTACTAATTTGATCAGACCTATTTAATGTAATAGAGTCTTTTCCTGAATCAATAAAGTCATCATTTAGATGAGTGTTATCGCTCTCAATTTTTAAAATAGAACAGTATGATTCTGGCTCTTGATTGCCTCCAATTAAAACTGAGCTAGATCTAATAAATGCACTTCCCTCATCTTCTTGGTATGCAGCTAACCTCTTTCCGTTTATAAAAATAATAATTTCTTTATTAGCGTTAACTATAGATAAATTAAACCACTGCTCAATAATTTCGTCATTTATTTGAGAGTGATATTTTTTATTAGTATTTCCATCTTTTAATATAATATATATGTAGTGCTTAGAATTTTTTTCTTCAATTCCAATTATATAATCTCCAATAGATAAAGGCTCTCCTACTGAAATATTATTTTGTACATTATATAATAATACTTGATTTAATTTTCCCGCTATTGGAGTATATTTAATTTGAGTTTCAACCGTAAAGTCATTATCTAAATTTAAATTTAATGTTTCTCTATATACTGAGTTTATAATTAATAAGTCTGAATCTGAATTTGAAAAATCAATAGATTTACCATTTACTTTTTTATCTAAATTATTTAACTCAACTTGACCACCTTCAGAAATAATACTATTATTTCCACTTTTGTCGTAGAAATCATCTTCGTCTGAATTAGACTGTAACAATAAAACTATATCATCACAATCTGGAGTCAGTGCTTCCGGGAAGCAGTTATTATTAAAATTTCTATTAACTTCAAATGAGTCTTTGTATAGGATTTCATCATTAACAATTCTTATGTCTTGCAAATATGCATGTAAGTTTTTTCCAATAATTATACTTTGTTTTTTTGATATAAAATTATCATGCATATCCGTAACATCAACGACAATACCATTTATGAATAATTTTGCAATAGATCCATTTGACTGAAAGGCAATATGATACCATTGGTTGTTTAATATTGAATTGTTTTCCGATTGTAATATATATATATCTGCATTTCCTGCAAACATAATACTTTTGTTTACTGGATCATACATTAACCTCCATGGCCCTAAATTATCTTCAAACGACTCTATTATTACATTATCTTCTTGAATTCCGCTTTGTATATTAATCCAACATTCTATAGCAAAATTTCCCTCTAACTCTAAATCCTTGTAAAAAGGTATTGATAAATAACTTGATTCATTACCTGGAAAATATATACTCGAACTGCCTAAAATTGGATTGATTGATCGATTGTCTACATGGATCGCGTCTCCATGTGTGATTATTTGTTTTGTTAACAAACTGAAATCATTAAATACTTGATTCCCATTTGGGTTATCGCTCTGAATCAATAAATCTGGGCATACTTTTGAGCAATTTCCAGCTCTTAATTCACTGGGTGGTATTATATTAATTAAATTATTGACACCATTAATTATTCTAAAGTCCTGCAAATATATATTTGAAAATTGACTCAACTTATCTCTTGATCCTATATATAATTTTGGCTGATCTTGAACTTTAAATACCTCTGGTAAATAATATGACCCTACATGCATCCCATCTATATATAGACTACCGGTATTATTTTGGGCAATTAAAGCTATATGACTCCATTCTGTAGTTATCGTTCCTGATAATAAGCTTATTTCATTGAATTCAAAATGAATTTCGTTATCTTCATTAGTATATGCAGATATAGAACCATTTTCGCTTTTAATATTAAATATGAAATCTACACTCCCTGTATTTATATGAGTTCCTTTCTTAACCCAAAACTCGATTGCAAAATTTTTATTTAAACTAAAATCTTTTGTAGGTAAAACTTCGAGAGAGTTATCAGTTCCATTAAAAAATGTACTTGTGTTTGAGAATTTAGTTTCACCACTAGAATGAACAGTATTTACACTGTTAATAATTAAATGCAATCTATCGCTTATGTCTATAAAATCTTGAGATCCCTCAGAATCGTTACTTTGTAAATGAAATACTGGACACGTCAAATCTTTTCCTTCACAGGTATTTTCAGTTAATTTTATTTTTTGTTGATGGTATGGACCGCAATACAAACTTTCTTTATTGATTATCCTGAAGTCTTGCATTTCTCCCTCAAAATTGTCTATTCCGAAGTTAGAGCCTATGCTTAAATCTGGATTCGAAAAATATATTGTTAGATCTAAAGGTTTACTTAAATATTTTTCTCCATTAATATATACTTCCAATATATCGTTAGATCTATTTATTGCTATATGATGCCATTTATCTATTTCGAGCGATGTTTCATGTGAAAATGTTTTTCCAAGAGCTGTAACATCGTTTATATGAGTTTGGTGAATATTGTATTCAATAGCTGGATAGTGTGTATCAATTTTATTGATGCCAGCATTGTATCCCTTTGCTCCATGTATTTTAAAAATTAAATTTCCCTGACTGTTAATCTCTAAACCAACATACCCCCTAGAGTCTATTCTTTTATTTAAAACTGGTGGATAATCAGTACACCAACTACGAGCACATCCATGTGGATTTCTCCCAATCAGTGTCGCTTGATGTCTAGGGTCTCCCATTAATTTATTAATTATTTTAAATATCGTATTTTTCTCGTTAAATTTCTTTGGTTTAATCCATGTGTCTATAGTAAAATCACCATTAATATCCCAACTGTTACCAATATTATGATTTGTCTCTGAAAGACTTACTGGAACTTGAATCTCTTTTGCGTTATAGTATCCATGTTGATTTTGTATCAATTTAAAATCTTGTATAAACATTTCATGACTACCTCCAATCTGTATTCCCGTCTTACCAAAATTGTATTGAAGGAATGCTCCTGCATCAATTATTGCGCTAAACTTAATCTGCCATGAAGAACTTTGTATTATACTAGTATAATTTCTAATATCATTAATACTACTATCAATCTCAAATTTTAAAATTCCATTTAAAAATATTTTAATAATTTCCTTCTGATTGCTAGGGTCTACAAAAAATACCAAATGATCCCAATCTGAGTCAATATTTAAATTAACTCCAGTATCTATTCTTCTGGGTAACCAATTCCCTTTACATCTCCATCCACAGCTATACATTTCATTTGCCCAATATTGTATAAAAAGTTTTCCGTTACTATTTAAATACAATCCTACGCCAGCATCAATTGTGTGTGCTGAATGTGAAGGTNTCCCCAAATATTGAGGGGTAAACTGTATTAATCTTCTGACACCACTGAAAGATGCTTGCTTGAGATGTATAAAGGTTTCTATAGAAAACGGATTATTATCATTATATAAAAATTCAGGAAACAATAGATATCGACCAGCATATGTTCTTCGGTCTCCTCTCCTACCTATATCAAATCCATCACTTTTATATCCTTCGGATCCCCTTATTTCGCTTGCGGTCATATATTCTGCGGACCTGTCTCCAGCTTTTTCGCTAGTAGTAATAGCTAAACTATCTTCTAGGAAATCTCCACGAGCATTCCCTATATTTCTAAGTCTCCCTTCTGGAATCTTTATTGAACTTTTATTGAATATTGTTTTTTCTGAAGAGTGTATAATAGGACTCCAGTCTAAGCTAACATTTTCCCTTTTAAGTTTTTCGTGACCCCTTGACCCAAACCACTGTTCGTACATATTTTGTGACCCATAAACCGTACTATCCTCCGTTTCTTCTCCAGGATTAAATGAACTTTGTAAATGTAGTACTGTATCCGGCTCTTTATTTTTATATGCTATATATCCCCCTCCATCAGAAAACTTTATACTTTTATTTGATATCGTAATATCATTTTCATAGTCAGATTTGAGCTCACTATCTAACACTGTTACATTACCTACAACCTCTACTTGATTAGAATAAATTGATTTGTCGAATATCTGCCTGGACTCGTCTGCTTGCAATTTAAATAATAAACTAGAACATTCTTCTATGCTTTCTTGTGGCTGACACGTGCACTCCTCGAATTCATAATCTCTTATGTTAAATGTTTCACCATAAATACTTCTTGAGTCTGTAATTAAAAGATCTTGTATATATCCATTTAAGTAATAAATATTATCACTTGTTGAAAATCGACCAATAGTTATATTTGATGTTTGTAATGGGCTTTCAAAACAGTAAAAGAACACTAAAGACCCATCTATAAATCCTGATATTTGTTTTTCATTTTTTGATATTGCAATATGATACCAAGTATTAAGTAATAATGTTTCTGATTGAAATGTTACAGATTCTTCTCCAATATTTAAGCTTATAATGTTTTTACTTTTATCTCCAACTATGTCTTTAAACCCTCCTATACTCCAGTTAGTGCCATTTAAAATTGGCATCTGAGCATTTAAGTTATCATCTATTTCTGGGAAGTCATTTACAAATTTAACCCAAAGCTCAATTGTTGCATTGTTTGTTAAGTCGAAATGTTCCTTATTAGCTTCAATCTCCAAGTACGATTGTCCATTAAAATAAAGGCTCGCATCTCCCACAATCGGGTTTTCTGGAGAGTTGACTACTTTAGAATTACCTACATTTTTAATTTTATGATTATGCTCACTGTAATCGTAAATATATTCTTCTTCCAATTTACCCTTTATTAATATTGATATTTCATTACAGTTAGGGTAATTTGGATCAAAAACACATTTTTCAGTCAGTGAGTTAGGTACATTCCCCAGTAATTGGTTATCTGAATAATGCCATAATACAATATCTTGCATAAATCCATCAAAGAAATTTATGTCATCTCTCCCTAGCAATAATTCTTGACCGAAATGAGCTTCTAGCAATTCTATAGTCTCTTGTTTTTGTCCATTAATATATAATTCAACAAAATTTGGATTTTTTTGGTTAATCGATATATAAATGTTTTGTTCAGTTAAATATTGACTCTCGCTTTTAAAGCTATATTCCGACAACACACCGTTATGTATGTATATATAAAACTTATCATCTGGCATAGGCTCAGTTTGATTTTCCCATATTGTGTTGTTTAAATCTGGATACTCATTAGTTGAGGACTCAGTTATTAATTTATAGTAATTCTCCTGGTATAATACAAGAGAGCCTTTTTGATAAACCTCCTTTTCATTCCAGTTATCATATATATCAGAGCCTATAGTTAATACCGTATTCCCAAAACTTAAAACTCCAAAACCTTTAAATAATGTTTCTCCATCTGCAAATGTCAAAGGGCTTGAATTCATCCAAAAGTTTAATTGATATATTGAATTAAATTGTAAATTAAAATCATTTACTATTAATGCGCCTCTAGTAAATTTAAAGCTTGAATTGTTTATTATTGGGTTACTGGCATCATGCTGAACTAACCCTTCGACCAAGTTTATATTTGCTACATCCCCTATTCCTAAATCTAGCATTGGATCGTAAAGATTAATTAAATCACCACTTTCATCTTCTAGTCTAATTTCGTAATTTCTGAAATTGATTGCTTCACTAGTTTCTCCAGAGTATTGTGTCCTTATTCCATTTATTGGGAAATTGTTTTCTATATTAAAGTTAGCTATCTTTTGCCCAATACCCATCGGACCAGCCATGGATTCCCATTTTCCTGTGTCTGAGTTTCTGACTGAAAAAATTCTATCGCCAGATCTTTGATCTATATTAAATATCCATATAGCAGTTTTTGCATTAGTGATCGGAACATCAAATATAACCTCAAATATTGGCTCATGTGTTCCACTATTACCCAAAGCACTCCACTCTGTTGTCATATTAAAATCAAATAAATTCGCTGGAGACCCAAATTCCACCGCTGGTCCATTTGGAGTAAATGTTGTGTTGATTAACTGTGGATTTTTAATTAATTCAATTTTAGATTGCATTGCGAATGCTGGACAGAAACCACAATCATCTGAGTTACTTAATTGATCTATTATTATATTTGTTTCATCGTAACTAGTATTTGTATGTACTCTAAAATCTTGCACATAAAATTTCTGATCAGAAAATAAATCCTTCGAGTGTCTATTTCTATGTCTACCTATGTTGAGGTTTATATTAAATTCTTCTCCCACAACTCCTCCTAAATAATACCCGAAATGTTTTATATTTCCAGAATAAGAGTTTCTCTCCACCAGGTTTTGGGCGGGATTGTTAGTGAAATAATCAAAAAGTCGTTGTGGATAATTGTGTGTATCGGGATTTGAAAAATCATCGCCGAGAACTACATTTGGATCCATCCAAGTCAATCTTTTATCCTGTGTATTATCAGGAAACCCTAGTAGCCGATTTCTTTCTTCTAAATCGTAATCGGCAGGCAAGAATATATTGGGGTGATTTGCATCAACTCCTTGGCCTGATGCCTCTTCTCCATTAATGTATAATTTTATTGTATTGGTATTTCCAATTTTTACTAAAGCTAAATGGTACCATTTATTTACTTCTATTTTTTGATTAGACTGAAACTCATGGTAGTCATAATTATATACTTTTTGCCCACCGAAGGGCCCAGTAACGCTTGTAGGCAGTAGGGTTTTATCCTTATATGTTATGAAACTAAAATAATCAGGATTATCGTTATGAGTAATTCTATTTAATTCCGTAAACGCTGTCTCATTGTCATCTGTTTGGTAAAATATAGTATGATGTTTTGATAAATCAGTAAACCTCACCCAGGTTTCGACTGCAAATGTTATAGAGTGAGTAGGTATAAATAAATCATTCAAATTACTTTTATTGTGATTGTAGTGAAAGTAAAAACGTCCTCCAAAATAGCTTTGTTTAAATTCTGTTTGTTGTCGTGCATACACATAAGAATTTTCATTCTCAGATAAATCATTAACTAATAAAGATGATTGATTAAATAAAACCGCCTCCCTGGAATGGTAAGCGGATCCTTGAGTGAAGACCTTTATTCTTTGCTTAATCCCAAGATTTTTGACCGCTATGTCTGACTCAGCATTATTGCTTTGTATGTGTAAATCTGGACACAAAGTAGGTTGTTTGTCAGGAACTTCACAATTTTTATTAATCAAGTCTATTGGGGGTAATGTATCTACTCCTATATTACCCTTAGATACCATTATATCTTGCATGTATCCATTAAAACCATTCCCTATTAATAGATTGTGTTCGGCTAATTGAACTCCATTATTGCTTACTGCTTCAGATGTAGATACTATAGATCCATCTAAGTATAAACTGTAATCCAATACATTGTATGTCACAACACAATGGTGCCATGTTTTTTCTTTTATCTTTGTGTCGGTGGTAGATGATGATAAACGAATTAACTTTGTTTCGCTTGATATTAATTCAAAATTAATTGATTCATTTACATTATTGTAATAAATTTTAAACCCATGTGTATTAGATGTTGTATTACTTATTAATTCCTGAATTTCGCTAACTTCCTTAATATAAAACCAAAGCTGAATAGTCCATGTTTGATCTAAAGCATTGTGAATAAAATTAAATTTATTCAAAACTTCTAAGGTAGAATTCGAATTTAAATATAAAGAACTTTGCCCAAACTTTGTAACTGCCGAGCTATGTATAGGGCTACCCTTGTAATTGTTAATTCCATAATTGTATTGACCACTATCCTTGAAATTGTCATCTTGATCTTCTACGTCGCTCTGTATATGTAATTCTGGACAAATAGCTAATTCATCTTGACAATTTATTGGTATTAATTCTGTAGGTGGATAGAATTCTCCTAAAAAGTAATTAGACCTTTGTGTGATTTTGATATCTTGAAATTGAAAATTACTATAATCAGATAAATTCAAACTTTCCGCATCTAATTCATTAACCTGATTTACTGATATAAATAAAAGCTCCGCATAGTAAGAGCCTATATTCGGATCTTTTGTATAAAATGCAATCTTTGTATCGTGAAAATTACCAGGATCAATATCTGTCGGATTAAATGAAAATCTAACTATTTCTGTCCAATCTCCATTTGAAGCAGTATTTTCGCTTTTACTTATAATTGTACCTAATAAATCATACTGTATCCCTTTATTGCTTCCATTTTGTTGAGTTGTGTCTGCATTTCTAACTTGAAAAGCAAGTTCGTACTCCTTTCCTGCGATTAGCTTTATTTCTTGCTCTATCTTGTTTTTATTTTGTATTATAACTACTCCATCTTCAGCGAACTCAGTTGCTTCTTCACCCGTATCCTTCCACTCGTTTAAATTTTCTAAACTTGGGTTCTGAATAAAGTTATCTGGAGTACCGTCAATCAAATATTGATCAGAGTATTGCTCTTTATTTTTAAATCCAATATGAATATCGGATTGTGATTGAGTGAAGTTTAAGTCATCATAATTTGTAGTGCTTAAATTATCCTTCTCTAATCCATTAACATATAAACGCAATGCATTATTACTACTCACCACAGCGACATGATACCAATCCCCAGTAACCCAATTCTCGGTGTAAGATAACTCAACACTATCATCTTCTAATGCGTTATTTACAATAAATTTTAAATCGTTATTGTATAACCCGAAATCAAAACCCAAACCTTCTATTGTGTTCCTGTTAGTTATAAATGTATTCGCTTCTTTTATTTCTTGAGGCTTAACCCACAACTCAATACTCCATTGTACTTTTTTTATTTCATTAATAAAACCAAATTTATCTTTGGTGTCAGTAAATATAACTCCACCAGGTCCATCGTTACTTAATGAAGTTGTTCCGTAAATTGGTCCTCCACCAATACCATCTAAACTATTATGGATGATCTGCCCTACGTTATATGCTGAATAATTATTCTCACTTTCATCTTTTATTTCTGTTGATAAATTGGTAGCATTGCTTTGTATGTGTAGTTCCGAACATTTCGGAGGCACGGGTTTACCTATGTAGACATCTACATTCGCACATGACCTCATAAGATTCTTTTCGTTGTCAACTATTAAATTAGCATTATAGAATCCAGGCTCTTTATAATCGTGTAGCAATACATCTTCAAAATCCTTCCCATTACTTTTTAAGTTTCGCTGTACCACCCTTTCTCCATCTCCGTAATCAACATGAATTTTTAAATCTCCATCAGGATACTTTCTTGCATAAAATTCGTCTCTTACATATATAGATAGGTCCGTTAAAGATCCAAAGTTATTGTTAACTACAGGCTTGAATGAGTCACAAGCATTTTCATTCACGTAAATCGGAGTAACACTAGGAGTAGGATTTATCATGATTATTTTACTCTGTTATGAGTATCGGGTATGGGTTAGATCCCTCAATAATAACATCCTGACTTGGGTTATGTAATTCTATAAAAAAGTATTCATCTGATTCCCCATTATTTGCCGCTGGTATTGGATTGGTGAATATCTTTATAGTTTTACTCATTTCATTTGCATTGAAATTTAATGTACCAAGAGCCTCAGTGTAATCTAAAACCTTCTCGGCAGTTCCATCCATTGTTCTATAATCTACAGAAAAACTATTCATAGGTACATTGGACTTATTTAATCGATTAATTTTAATATCAACAGATTGAGATTCAGCAATATAATATACACCAGGTTCTATAGATATGTATTGGGTAGATGTTGTTTTACTTGCACTTGGAGTCGGGGTAACTGTTTGTGTCGGGGTTACCGTATTGCTTGGAGTAACTGTAGGAGTACTTGTTGGGGTATTTGTAGCAGTTGGAGTGACTGTTAGAGTTGGGGTAATTGTCCTAGTGGGAGTTATAGTTACGCTCTGAGTTGGAGTAGTTGTTTGTGTTGGAGTTACTGTTTGTGTCGGAGTAGTTGTTTGTGTTGGAGTTACTGTTTGTGTCGGAGTGACTGTTTGTGTCGGAGTGACTGTTGGAGTAACTGTTGGAGTTATGCTTAACGAAATAGTAGGAGTAACTGTCTGTGTTGGGGTTATAGTGGGAGTAGTTGTATTAGTTGGAGTTATAGTTTGTGTTGGAGTAGTTGTTTGTGTTGGAGTTACTGTTTGTGTTGGAGTTACTGTTTGTGTCGGAGTTACTGTCTGTGTTGGAGTAGTTGTTTGTGTCGGAGTTACTGTCTGTGTTGGAGTAGTTGTTTGTGTTGGAGTTACTGTTTGTGTCGGAGTAGCTGTTTGGGTTGGAGTTACTGTTTGAGTTGAGGTTGGTGTTTGAGTTATCGTTGGTGTAATTGTCGGAGTTACTGAAATACTGGGAGTAACAGATGGAGTTGGATCTACTTCAAGTATTAATATTTGGTAAGGATTCACCCCAATAACTGACCCACTGGTAAAGTTTGGAAACTCAATCTCAATTTCAATATTAAAGAATTCAGAATTTTCATATACTGAATCTGTAAAAGTAGTTACATTAATTACTTTTTCTAATTCATTTGCATTGAATGTTATAGTTCCTGTTTCTGCTTTAAAATCAACACCTTGCTGTGCTGATAATGGGCCCGATTTTATTTCGTACGTCAAGTTAAATGCACCCATATATGGAATATTTGAACTGATATCTCGATATACTTTTACATTAGAGCTTTGTCCTTCTGATATGTATGTAGATGTATTTTGAAAATATACATTTAAGTCTCGAATTATCGTGCTTGGTGTAATTGTTGGCGTTGGTGTAATTGTTGGTGTTGATGTAACGGTTTGTGTAGGTGTAACCGTATTTGTAGGTGTAACCGTATTTGTTGGAGTAACGGTTTGTGTGGGTGTTATTGTAGGAGTAGTTGTTTGTGTTGGAGTAACTGTGTTTGTTGGAGTAACTGTGTTTGTTTGAGTAGGAGTAATAGTTTGCGTTGGAGTAACTGTTGTAGTAGGTGTTTGAGTAACGGTTGGTGTGATAGATATACTTGGAGTCACACTTTGACTTACTGATATGCTTGGGGTAACGGTTGGAGTCACACTAGGTGATACTGGAGGAGTCGTGCTAGCAGTTGGAGTAACCGTATTAGTTGGAGTAACTGTTTGGGATGGCGTCACTGAAGGTACTGGAGGCATCACTCTTGGAATCGGGAATTCGGTATCTTCTGGATCGCTTGAACTAAAAACCTGCTCTTTACTTAAGAAATGATTGCTATCTTTAGCGGCTTCCGGATGCATACATGCACCACTAATCATAAAACCATTCTCACGAGTAATCGTGAATTCAAAGCTTACATTTGATCTGCCATATTCCAGCATTCCAAAATCGTTAGAGATACCTTTAAATACTGCATTATCTATTGCATATTCTATTCCTGGATTCTTACAGTGCGAATCAGTCTTATTGTAACACTTAACACTTAAATTATATTTTTTATCCTCCTTTAAAATTTCATTTAAGTTAGCTAATTTTAAATCTTTTTGTAAAACAGTTAAATTTATATTTCCTTTAACAGGTAATATTAGTTTTCTGTCATATGGATACATTGACCCCATTCCATATAAGTTCTGCCTGGATAAATCTAAATCAATGTTACACGCTACTGCATTAGCATTCTTAGCTTTTGTATCGAGTATGTTAGACGGAACATTTAAGTCTTTAATTGTAAAATCTATATCACTAGTCTCAAGTGGGGGTAGCCAATTCTCGCTAGTTTCGTAATTTGACCTATTATCTAAGTTATATTTATGTTGATTTTTATATTTCCCATCATTTAAGTGTATTGCTGGTATAAAATTTTGCGAATCATACTTTTCTAAAGTTATATTAGAAGCTTGATACTGAAGTGATGAGGTGATTAAGCTATTCACACTAGCTTCTATACTGTATCTGGTACAAAAAGCATTACCTATAGCTAGTACATAATTATCTAAAAAATCATCAGGAGAAATTAAATCTGCACCTTGCTCCAATTTCTCCTTACTTATTACAACAAAGAAATTTTGATCTCCATAATGGCTCGATATAAAGCTATTTTTAGCCTCTTGATCTTTACTTATTACATTAAAATTTAAGAAGTATTCATTAAATCCACATGTGGGCAAGTAGGATATATTAAAACTGACTGGAACTGGCTCTATATTAATGTCTATATTGCTGCCCGGGCTTGGCGATTCTGACAAAAAGTTTATTTTTTGAGTTAAGGTATCTTGACTGCCTATATATTTTATGTCCTCCCTATTAATATCAAACCCATAATCAATAGATTGTATTTTGGATAACTTTCTAATCGCCGAAATACCGTTATATATGTGAGGTTGATATGCTGGCGATGGGCCAACAAATACCACTATATTTTCCGATCTTAAAAAGTTCCTCATTCCTATAAACAATTACACCACAACCCGAAGATTGTGGTGTAATATAATAAAGTTTATGTGAACTTTTTTACACTTTAATATCTACCTTCCACAAATCCTCCAGTAGTACCATCAATTCCGTATTGTTTGTAATAAGTGTGAGATGCTGATTCATTCATGTCATCACTTCCTAATTTAACATCAGGAGAACGTTTAAACTTTCCGTCAGTACCTTTAGAGTTTTCAAATCCACTAAAGAAAATTCCAACACCTTGATCCTCTGGACCACCGATTTGAGTACTGAATGTAAGATCTACAGACTTATTGTCTCCAATGGCTGAGCTAAATGACTCAGAGTCAAGCAATGCTCTTTTGATGTCGATGTATACTGCTGTGTCTGCATTATTAGTTCCACATGTCACACAAGCTTTTTGTTGCATCTTAATACTCATGTTGTATTCTTTTCCGCAGACTAGATCAACTAAGCTACCTGATTTTAAATCAGCAACTAAAGCATTAACACTTAATGAACATGTTATTGGAAAATCAACTTCTTTAGCATATGCATACGTATTACCCAGTCGCTGTAGGTCCGTACGACCAAGAGGGGTTGATAATGTAAAGCTTTGAATATGAGCACTACCTTTGTCTTCATTACCATAACCAGGCATATCTCCAGATATTTGTTTAGAGATAAGTGAAGAATTCTTTAAGTCAATAGTAATATCTCCAGGTTTCAAGATTGATTCGCCATCGCCACTTTCTGATGGTGGTAAAAAGAAACAAGTGTCACAAATTTGTGATCCATCTTGTGGGTCTACTGCGGGAATAACGTTTCCGGTCGTGCCTTTGTCTGATTTTATATTAGATCCATCAACAGTAACGCTTACGGTTGGGAAAGATCCAACGCTAGCTTCAATACTGTAGTCTGTAACATAACCATTGCCTAAACCTATAACTGTCTTGTCGCTTTCGTTAATATCAGCTGCCACATCTCCCTTGACAGCATCTCTACCTTCTGGCACTGTAAGTATAAAGTAGTTATTTCCAAATTCATTTTGACTTCTAGTCATTATTCCAGATAAACTTTGTACAGTGCCGTCTGTAACCATTCCCATCAATCTTTCATTTGCTCCATCTGTAAGGTAATAAGAGTAATCTAAGGAAACAGTTGGAGCTTCCAAGACCACAGAGTCAATTCTACCAAGCAGCCCAAATTGATTAACATCTTGTCTATTGATAGTAAAACTATAATTGGCACTTTGCACTCTTTTTAATTGGCTGACTGTAGTGCCAAAATGAGAACTTTCGTCATTTAAATTAATAGCTTCACCTTGAGAGTCTAAGCTTTTTAAATGCAACATAGCTGCATTGTTACCTTCTATTTCACCAGAAAGTCCAACGACATCTAAAATCGGTGACAATTCAGATTGATCTCCACCATTGCCTGTATATCCTCCTGAATAACAAGTTAGTGTTACTCCATCCCACTTTTCACTACCCAACGTTCCATCGCAAAGGTTTAAAGTGGCACTGACATCATTCTTGGTGCCTGTTACTAAACAGCCATCTCCCTCTGCCTCAAACGAAGGTTTGAAGTATACATGGTTTCCCGTTGTGTCTGGCGAAATAAATAATGCCTCACTTTGATAAATAACTCTATTTCTTGCTGGTAATGTGCTCATTTTATATTTTTGAAAAATTAAAGGTTTATATTAAATACACAGAATAAAAAATTATGTGAAATTTAAATTAATCAAAGTTCCATTGACCACTTACTCTAATTGTAAATGGTGTGGTACCGATGCTACTATCTACATCGTTTCCTGGGGAGGTAGATCCATCTGTGGTCGCATCATTAGCCATCTTCACCCAAAATGCAATTGGCGCATTATTGCTATCATTGATTGATGTCGCTCTAGAGCCATCGCTACATGTTGAGTTTGAACATTGAAATAAACCAAAGTCAAACAGACCTTTTGTAGTGTTTGTACTATCAAAAAATAATGGTATGACTGATGTCGATGTTGAATCAGGGGTAAATAGATCAAAGCTATTGGGTGAAGCGTCCACTTTTCTTTGTACCCAAGCTGGCTGATTGAAGAAAGTTGAACCTTCTGCTGCAAAACCTCCAAATAGAGATCCAGCTTTACCTTCAGTATTTGGAGAGAATGTGAAATTTACAGTATCCCATGATCCTCCGTCACTAAAACCAATCAAACTCAAGCTTGTTGCTCCTTGTGGCGCGTTTGCCCAACTTAAAGTTGATGATTGAGTTTGATTACTTAAAGTTGTATTAGTTGCCGCTCTTGCTACATTTCCAAATGTATCGCTACCTTTATCTATTTCTATCACAAAAGTTTGAGGTCCTTGAGCTTCTGGCGGTGAACTAGAAGGTGTTGGGGTTACTGTATTAGTTGGAGTAATTGTTGGTGTTATGGAAATGCTTGTTGTTGGAGTAACCGTGTTGCTTGGTGTCACTGTATTACTTGGAGTAATTGTTGGAGTCACACTAGGTGATTCTGGAGGAGTTGTGCTAGCAGTTGGAGTAAC
>JGI20157J14317_10001698_pt1 | contig 19824 bp, 17 predicted proteins | sample COG_07_FD_14317 | JGI IMG/M metagenome (IMG submission 14317)
TTTCTCTCTATTTTGCGATAAGAAAGTGATTCAGAGTCGTAATAATATTTTAACTTAGACATGTCTAAAAAAATTATATTTTTGTATTAGTTTAAAACTAACAACCCACAAAGATATAAATTGTTTTGCACTTTAATAATATAACGTATAACCTAGTATAAATAATGGACTCGAATCTAGTAAGAAAAAACTTCGTTGATTTTTTTAAATCGAAGTCTCATCAGGTTAGTACATCATCTTCATTGGTAGTTAAAAATGATCCTACTTTGATGTTTGTTAATTCAGGTATGGTTCCATTTAAAGAGTTTTTCTTAGAAAATTCTACTTCAAAACATAAAAGAATTACAAACTCACAGAAATGTTTAAGAGTTTCAGGAAAGCATAATGATTTAGAAGAAGTAGGTTATGATACATATCACCATACTTTTTTTGAAATGTTAGGGAATTGGAGTTTTGGGGATTATTTTAAAGAGGATGCTATTAATTGGGCTTGGGAATTATTAACAAAGGTATACAAGATTGATAAAAATGATCTTTACATAACTGTTTTTGAAGGCTCTAATGACTCAGATAATTTACCCTTAGACCATGAGGCATTAGATATTTGGAAGAAAATTATTCCAGAGTCTCATATTTTATATGGAAACAAAAAAGATAATTTTTGGGAAATGGGTGAGCAAGGGCCTTGTGGTCCATGTAGTGAAATACATGTAGATATTAGAAGTAAAAAAGAGAAAGATAAAACTTCAGCTTTAGAACTAGTAAATAAAGATCATCCCCAGGTATTAGAAATTTGGAATTTAGTCTTTATGCAGTATAATAGAAAGGCTAGTGGTATGCTTGAAGATCTGCCAAATAAACATATCGACACTGGACTTGGTTTAGAAAGATTATGTATGGTATTACAGGGGGTTAGTTCAAATTATGATACGGACCTTTTTACACCAATTATACAAGAAATAGAATCTTTAACAGGCTTTAACTATGAGGGTAAATCGTCGAAGACAGATGTAGCAATGAGAGTTATCTCTGATCATGTTAGGGCTGTTTCTTTTTCTATTGCTGATGGTAAATTACCTAGTAATAATGGTTCGGGATATGTAATAAGAAGAATTTTACGAAGAGCGGTTAGATATGGATTTTCATTTCTTAGATTAAAAACTCCATTTATCTATAAACTTGTAAATGTTTTAAGTCAAAAATTGGGAGATAATTTTCCTGAACTAAATACTCAAAAACAATTAATTGAAAATGTTATTAAAGAAGAAGAATTATCTTTCTTGAGAACCTTAGACCAGGGTCTTGTTATGTTAGATCAAATTGTTAAATCTTCGCCTGGTAACATCATTTCTGGTAAAAAAGCTTTTGAACTTTATGATACCTACGGGTTTCCAATTGACTTAACATCTTTAATATTAGCTGAAAAGAATTTATCTCTTGATATAGAAAGTTTTAATAAAGAATTACAAATTCAAAAAAATAGATCTAAAGCTGCTAGTGAATCCTCAACAGAAGATTGGACTGTTCTTGTAGATGATCCGATACAAGAATTTGTTGGACATGAAACTCTTACTACTAAATTAAGAATAACTAAATACAGAAAAGTTAATTCTAAAAAAGAGGGAGCCTTATTTCAGTTAGTATTTAATATTACACCGTTTTATCCAGAAGGAGGTGGGCAAGTTGGAGATAAGGGACACTTAAAATCTGCTAAAGGAGATATTAATTATATATTAGATACCAAGAAAGAAAATAATATTACAATTCATTTTGTAAAAAACCTTCCTGAAAATATCAATGAAATATTTACTGCAGTGGTTGACTCTAACCTAAGAAAAAGAACTGAATCTAACCACTCAGCTACTCATTTACTACATCAAGCTCTCAGGGAAATACTTGGGAAGCATGTTGAGCAAAAAGGTAGCTCAGTGCAATCTAAATACCTCAGGTTTGATTTTTCTCATTATGAAAAGATTTCAGATGAACAATTATCTGAAATTGAATCTTTTGTTAATTCAAAAATAGACAATCAACTCCCACTAATTGAAAATCGAGAAGTTCCTATGCAGGATGCAATAGATAATGGTGCAATTGCTCTTTTTGGAGAAAAATATGGAGATGTTGTTAGAACAATTAAATTTGGTGATTCGGTTGAATTGTGTGGCGGTACTCATGTAAAAAATACTGCCGAAATATGGCAATTTAAAATTAAATCTGAAGGAGCTATTGCTTCTGGTATCAGAAGAATTGAAGCGATTACTGGGTTTGCAGTAAAAGACTATTACAACGAATCAAGTAATCAACTTGCAGAAATAAGAAGTCTACTTAATAATACTAAAAACCCTGTTATTTCTCTAACGGAATTAAAAAATGAAAATTTAAAATTAAAAAAACAATTAGAAGCTTTTTCAAATGATAAATTATTGAACATAAAAGATTCTTTAATTAGTGAGCTAAAAAATGTGGACGGAGTTAACTTTTTAGTTAAAAAAGTTGATTTAGATGTTTCTAACATAAAAAAGTTATCTTTTGAATTAGGATCAGAACAAAAGAATTTATTTATCATTTTTATGGCAGAAAATAATTCAAAAGCTAATATTGTCTGCTATATTTCTAAAGAACTAGTTCAATCCAAAGGGTTTGATGCTAGACAAGAGATTAAAAAGCTATCTCCACTAATTAACGGCAGTGGTGGTGGCCAAGATTTTTTTGCAACAGCTGGAGGATCTAATACATCTGCTATCGCTGAAGCTTTGAAACAGGCTTCAAAAAGGTTTGATTAAATACCAATTATACAAGCAAATTTAATTTGATAAACAAAGGGTCTAAATCATATAGTATTTTTTATAATAAATGCCCTAAATGCCACTGTGGAAAATTTTGGCACAAAAACAACCCTTATCTAAATATATTTAAAGACAATAACTTAACAAACGACCATTGCGAACAATGTAAATTTAAATACGAAATTGAACCTGGTTTTTGGTTTGGTGCTATGTATGTTAGTTATGGAATCGCCGTTGTTTTTCTTATAATTTTCGGAGCCTCTCTAATTAGCCTTTTTAAAGATATTGAAACACTAACAATTGTATCAGTTTTATCTATACTAGTGGTTATTCTCGCCCCTTTAAATCACTTNTTTTCAAGACTAATTTGGATAAATATTTTTGTTGACTATAATGATCCTAATTAATAGTAGATTTTAAATTATATGAATATTTCAAGAAAATCTTTAGATATAGTTAAAAATTCAATGTCTAAATATGTAATTAATACACCTGTTTTAAAAAATAAAGAAGTTAATTTAATTTGCGATTCTGAAGTTTTTTTTAAGTGTGAAAATTTTCAGAAATCTGGTTCATTTAAATTTAGAGCAGCTACCAATGCTATTTTAAATTTAAATGAAACAGACAGAAAAAGTGGCGTTATTACACATTCTTCTGGAAACTTTGCTCAAGCATTAGCATTAGCATCCAAAATTCAAAATATCACTTCTCATATTATAATGCCTAAAAATGCACCAAACTTCAAAAAGAATGCTGTAATCAAAACTACCGATAATTTAATTGAATGTAAATCAACCCTTGAAGATAGAGAAAAAACTACTACTGAAATTCAAAATAAATATAATTTAACTTTTATTCACCCGTCCAATGATTTGGATGTTATTTTAGGTAATTCAACTGTGGTTTCTGAATTAATTCAAGACCATGCTGATCTTGATTATATTCTATGCCCAGTAGGCGGAGGTGGACTTATAGCTGGTTCAGCACTTGCTTGTAATGCCTACTCAGATAAATGTGAAATAATAGGGGTGGAGCCGCTAAATGTAAATGATGCCCATAGATCACTTAAATCTAAAAAGATTGAGTATAATCTAAAAACGGATACAATTGCCGATGGTTTAAGAACAAACTTAGGAAATATTAATTTCCCTATAATATTAGATTATATAAAATCAATTATTTGTGTTAATGAAGATGAGATTATTAATGCCATGAAATTAATTTATGAAAAACTAAATATTTTAATAGAACCTTCTAGTGCTGTGGCTTTTGCAGGCATATTAAAAGAGAAAGAGAAATTTAAGGGAAAAAAAGTTGGCGTTATTCTTTCAGGTGGAAATGTTGATTCTAATAAATTACCTTTTTAAAAATATTTTTCCATATTAATTTTCGTATAAATACGCCTTCTTTTTTATTAACTATTCTCTCTTTAGATTTCAATACAGAAATTAGATATCCAATTTTTATAAATACCAGATAACTTATACTCTTTAGGTTATATGCTCTTTTTAATGCAGATAATAAACTTAAAACAACACCAAACCTCATTTTATATAGCGCTTCACCTTGTAAATATTTAGCACTTTTATTGTAATTTAATCCTGTAGGTTTTAGATGCTTTACAATTAGATCTTCATAAGTTACTACCTTCCATTTATTGTATTTTGCTAATAATACATCCACAGTATCCCATCCAATAGACTCTTTTAAACCACCAATTTCTTTAAAACATGCTTTCCTATAAGATTTAATCGGCCCTCTTACATGTTTTTTAGAAGATACTTTCTCAAATATCCAATTATCATTTTTTTTAATATATAAAATACCAGAAACCATTCCAACATAAGGGTCTTTTTTGTATTCTAATATTATTTTTTCTAGATAATTTTTGGGAAGAATTATATCCGCATCAAATTTGCATATTATGTCATAATTAGAGTCTAAACTCTTTAATCCTTGATTAAATGCATTTATTACTTTTTTTCCTGGTAAATGCTTATTATTTGAATTAATATCTAACTTACTGATCCAGTCATACTCCTTTAAGTAGCTATCAATTTTTGAAGAACTTTGGTCTTTTGAATTATCATTAACAAGAAGTAATTTTTTTACAGGGTATGACTGCTCAACAATTGATTTAATAGTTGACTCTATATACTTTTCTTCATTATGAAAAGGGATTATAATATATACATTCATAACTCTGTTGTTAAATGTAAATTAGCGAATCGTTAGAGGTTATCAAATTCTTTAGAATATGTTTCTTCATTATTAGCTCTTTTTTCACTCCAAGATATTTCTTTAGGTTTTCTTACTGCATATACGATATAATATCGTGGAAAAAATAATCTTAAAATTGGTCTAAATCCTATTTTTTTTGTTGGATTAGTCCACTTTTTTCTGGAAACTATTTCCCATCCTGACTTCTCTAGTAACCAATCAAATTGCCAATCTTCAAATTCGTGATAATGCCTATCCCATTTATCTTTAGGATTTTTATATGCATTTGAAAACCATAATTTTAATGGTATACTAGCAATTAATTTATCTGCTTTAATTTCTTTTAAAACATTAAAAGGAGCAACTAGATGTTCAAATATTTCAAATGCTGTTACAGTAGTGGCATTTGATTTGTGAACTGAGCTAAGCTCTATATCTAAGTCTTCACCATGAGTATTAGAAACATTATAGTTGTTCTCTTTCATTATTTCAGAAAATGGGTTTGAAACACCCAGGTCTAAAATTTCTTCATTTTTATCAATATACTTTTTTAGAAATTCTAATGTAATTCTATATCTTTTATGGGGATAATTGTTTTTATACATTAGTATTGATATACGATAGCGTTTATGTGCATTCCAGCCCCAACACTAGCAAACATTATAATATCCCCTTTAGTTAAATTATGGGGTTTTAATTTGTCTTTTCTCACAAGATCAAATAATGTTGGTACTGTTGCTACAGAACTATTGCCTAGTTTATGAATATTCATTGGCATTATATTTTCTGGAACTTGCATTTTATATAATCTGTAAAAACGTTTTATTATAGCTTCATCCATTTTTTCATTTGCTTGATGGATAAATATTTTCTTTAAATCTTCAATTTTATAATTACTATTATCTAAACAGCTTTTCATCGCAGCAGGAACATTAGTTAATGCAAATTCATAAATTTTTCTTCCATGCATTTTAATGAATCTAGAATCATTTCCACTATTAGAATTGTATGATTCACCAAAAAACAAGTAATAAATTTCATCAGTTGTATACGATGCAGATTCATGAGAAATTATTCCCAAACCATCATTTGAAGACTCTAATATAGTAGCACCAGCTCCATCTGCATAAATCATAGAATCTCTATCAAATTTGTCAACTACTCTTGAAAGAGTTTCAGACCCTATTACCAAGCATCTTTTTGCTATACCAGATTTTATAAAACTGTTGGCTTGGATAACTCCTTCGACCCAGCCAGGACATCCAAATAAGATATCATAAGCTACACATTTTGGGTTTTTTATTTTTAATAAATGCTTTACCCTAGCAGCTAGACATGGTAACATATCACTTTGATCTGAAGTTGGTTTAACATCTCCGAAATTATGGGCAACAATTATGTAATCAATCGTTTCTTTATCAATATCAGCATCTTTTATTGCCTTATCAGCTGCTAAATATCCAAGATCAGATGAATTTAAATTGTCATCTGCATATCTTCTCTCCTTTACTCCCGTGATTTCTTTTAGTTTATCTATTACACTACCAATCTCAGATTCAACCTTAGACCCATCTACATTATAAAATATATGGTTACTAAAATCCTCATTTTTTTTAAGAACATTAGGTATATAACTTCCAGTGCCTGTAATTTTTACATTCATAATATAATTTTGAAATAGTTTTATAGATTAATTTAATCTACAATCTAAGTATTTTTTTTCAAACTATTACTCTGTGTATGATTCTATTGGAGCACAACTACAAATCAAGTTTCTATCTCCGTATGCATCATCAACTCTTCTAACTGAAGCCCAAAACTTATTATCTTTAGTGAAGTCTAATGGATAGGCAGCTTGAGCTCTTGAATATTCAAAGGGCCAATTATCTGATGTAACCATTTCTAGAGTGTGTGGTGAATTTTTTAATAAATTATTTACTTTATTTATGTTACAGCTATCTATTTCTTTTCTTATTTCTAACATTGCATCACAAAAACGATCTAGTTCAACTTTACTTTCACTTTCCGTAGGTTCTATCATCATAGTCCCTGCTACTGGAAAAGACACCGTTGGTGCATGAAACCCATAATCCATCAATCTTTTAGCTATATCTGTAACCTCAATGCCATTTGCTTTAAAAGGTCTGCAGTCAATAATCATTTCATGTGCAGCCCTACCATTTTCACCAGAATATAAAACTTCATATTTTCCCGATAGTCTTTCTTTTATATAGTTTGCATTTAAAATAGCCATTTTTGTAGAATTTGTCAGTCCAACACTACCTAACATTTTTATATACCCATAAGAAATTAGGCATGCTAAAGCGGATCCAAAAGGAGCAGAAGATATTGAATCAATAGCTTTTTCTCCTCCTGTTTTTATTATTGGATTTGATGGTAAAAAAGGAGCTAGTTGTTTAGCAACACAAATAGGTCCAACTCCAGGTCCACCACCTCCGTGAGGTATAGCAAATGTCTTATGAAGGTTTAGGTGGCAAACATCTGCACCAATTGCTGCAGGGTTAGTTAAGCCAACTTGAGCATTCATATTAGCACCGTCCATATAAACTTGGCCACCATTATCATGAATAATAGTAGTTATTTCAACTATATCTGCTTCAAAAACACCATGTGTAGAAGGGTATGTTATCATAAGAGCAGCTAAATTATCCTTATGTTCAATGGCTTTATTTTTTAAGTCTTCAATATCTATATTTCCATCTTCGGATGCTTTGGTCACAATCACCTTCATTCCAGCCATTACAGCACTAGCTGGGTTAGTTCCATGTGCTGAAGAGGGTATAAGACATATGTTTCTATTTTGATCTCCATTATCTTCATGATATGCTCTAATTACCATTAATCCAGCAAACTCACCCTGTGCTCCAGAATTTGGTTGTAGTGAAGTAGCAGCAAACCCAGTAATTGTAGTCAACTGATTTTCTAGTTTTTTTAAGATATATTCATAACCTTTTGCTTGAAATTTTGGTGCAAATGGATGAATGTTTATCCATCTGTTCCAACTTAACGGTAGCATCTCTGCTGCTGCATTTAATTTCATTGTACAAGACCCTAATGGTATCATCGAGTGTGTTAATGAAAGGTCTTTTCTTTCTAAAGATTTGATGTACCTCATTAATTCAGATTCAGAATGGTACTTACTAAAAACACTGTTAGTTAAAAACTCAGTTTTTCTAATTAAGGCTTTAGGAATATTTGTTTTATTATTTACTTTTAAGATTTTATCGGTATCAGTTTTTATTGCTGTAGAAAAAATCGAAATTATAGTATTTAAATCATTAATAGAAGTTGTTTCGTTAATACTTATTGAGACTGTATTTTTATCCGGATAATAAAAGTTTACTTCTTTTAAGTTTGCTTCATTTTTAATTTTTTCAACATCAATTTTTATTCTAATAGTGTCAAAGAAATTGGCGTTTAATTGTTTCAAGCCTAAAGAGCTTAATTTTTCAGCTAAAACACAAGTACTATTATGAATTTTTTTAGCAATATGTGTTAATCCTTCTGGCCCATGATATACCGCATACATGCCGGCCATCACTGCTAGTAATACCTGTGATGTACATATGTTGGAAGTTGCTTTATCCCTTTTAATATGCTGCTCTCTAGTTTGTAGAGCCATTCTTAGAGCTCTATTACCATCAACATCTAAAGTTACCCCTATTATTCTTCCAGGAATATTTCTTTTGTATTCTTTTTTTGTAGCAAAGTATGCAGCGTGAGGGCCTCCATATCCTAATGGGATACCGAATCTTTGGGTAGTTCCAACTACGACATCTGCTCCAAAACTACCTGGTGACTCTAAAAGAGTTAAGCTTAATATATCTGCTGCAACTGCTATTTTTATATTATTATCATTACATTTTTTTATGAATAATGAACTATCAACTATGCTTCCATCTGCACATGGATATTGAATAAATGCTCCAAAAAACTCATTAGAATTATACTCAAATTTATTTTCATCTTCTAAAATTAGCTCAATCCCAAGTGGAGTAGACCTAGTTCTTAAAAGAGATAGTGTTTGAGGAAATATATTTTTTGAAACAAAATATTTATTTATGTTATTTTTTTTTTGATCTCTTGATCTAACTGCAAACAACATGGTCATTGCTTCTGCCGCTGCAGTACTTTCATCTAAAAGTGATGCATTTGCTAACTCCATTCCTGTTAAGTCAGAAATAACAGTTTGGAAATTTAATAACGCCTCAAGTCTTCCCTGAGCTATTTCAGCTTGATAAGGAGTGTAGGCAGTGTACCAACCTGGATTTTCAAGAATATTTCGTTGAATTACTGCAGGTAAATAAGATCTGTGGTAACCCAGACCAATATATGTTTTGTACACTTTGTTTAAATGAGATATCTTTTTTAAGTGCATCAAATAGTCAGACTCACTTAAAGGAGACTCTAAATCAAGGTCATTTTTTAACCTAATATTTGAAGGAATAGTTTCTTCAATTAAATTGTCAACAGATGATGCTTTAACAGTACTAAGCATTTCTTTTATGTCAGACTCTCTCGGGCCAATATGTCTTCTAGAAAAAGATTCTTTGTTCATCTAAATTATTTCAATTTGTATGGATGTAAAATTAATTAATAAATGATATTTTTATACTATTAATATTTATAAAAAAATGTTAATTAATTAAACAACTTATTAACATTAAAAATCTAATTATAAAATTTATTAATTTTTATATTAATTCAAGTCTACATGTTTCTTTGTCTGTAGTATGTTTTCAATATATAACTTTTTTAAAATTTGATATTACGGTAGATTACATTCTACTTCTTTTTTCTTTTTGCTCATCTTTAATTGCTTACAATTTTATCAAATATTCAGAAATAGTTTTTTTTAAGACACAAAAAAAAAGTAATTCCTTAAAACTAATTTGTTTTTTAACCATTATATCAATATTAATATGTTTAACAATAACTCCTAAGTTAACTAGCTCTGCCCTAGTACTGCTTTTTGTTATTAGTTTGCTGACAGTATTTTATATTTTTCCTTTTAACTCTGTCAACAAAAATTTAAGAAAAAGACCAGGACTAAAAATTATTTATCGTTGCTATAGTATGGAGTCTTTTGATAGTAGTTTTACCAACCGTTAATTTTAATTATGTATTAGATGCTAGTTTATTGATTTACTTTGTACAGATTTTAATTTTTGTTGTAGTAGTCATTCTTCCTTTTGAAATAAGAGACTTAAACTCTGATTCCAAGAAGCTGCATACAATACCTCAAATAATTGGTGTTAATAATACCAAAACTCTGGGTTTTAGCTTGATATTTATTTTTATGATTTTAGATTGGATTCAATACCTAATTTTACACNTCGTTAGTTTTAATACTATTTTAGTTAATGGAATTATTTGTTTATTGACTCTTATTTTACTTATAAAATCTAAAGCAAAACAGTCTATATATTTTTCTTCTCTTTGGGTAGAATCATTACCAATTTTGTGGTTAGTGCTAAATTTTATTTTATGAAATTGAAGATCTCTTTAGTAAGGCATTTATTGTAGGCTTTCGTCCTCTAAATTTAATATATAGCTCCATAGGGTCTTCTGTCCCTCCTTTAGATAAAATATTATTTTTAAATTTTGAAGCAATACTTTTATTGAAGATACCTTTTTCTTTAAAATACTCGAATGCATCAGCATCTAATACTTCAGCCCATTTATAACTGTAATATCCTGCGGAATAACCCCCTTGGAAAATATGAGAAAAACTTGTACTCATGCATGTTTTCTCTAAATCTTTAGTAAAAGTTAGTGTTTCAAGAATTTTAGCTTCAAAATCTTTCACGCTTTTGACTTTTATCGGATTACAGTTATGCCAACTCATATCTAAAATAGCAAAACTTAATTGCCTAAGAGTTTGGCTCGCCTGATTAAAATTAGCGCTATTTTTTATTTTTTGTATTAATTCTATTGGGATTAACTCCTTAGTTTTATGATGAAACGCGAAAAGATTTAAAGCTTCCTTTTCATAACACCAGTTTTCAAATATTTGACTAGGTAATTCGACAAAATCCCATGAAACATTAGTTCCTGACAGGCTTTTGAACTTTGTGTTTGCTAGAATACCGTGTAATGCATGTCCAAACTCGTGAAATAAAGTAGTTACCTCATTAAAAGTTAATAACGAAGGTTTGTTTTTTATGGGTCTAGTAAAATTACAAACTATAGAAATATGTGGTCTTTCATTATTCTTCTTATAAATATATTGAGATTTATACGATGTCATCCATGCTCCCCCACGTTTACCTTGTCTTGGATGAAAATCGGTATAAAGTAGAGCTATAAAACTATTTTTTTCATCTCGAACTTCATAGGTATTAACTTCCTTGTTATAAGTATCTATATCAGTCACCTTTTTAAATTTTAATCCATATAATTTATTACTTATTGTGAAGGCACCATTTAAAACATTATCCAAGCTGAAATATGGCTTTAATTCTTCTTGATCGATATTGTATTTGAACTTTTTGTACATNTCTGAGTAAAAAGTAACATCCCATTTTTCCAAACTTTCAATATCATCAANTGACTTTGCATAATTTTCTAATACTTTAAATTCTTTTTTAGCTACAGGNTTAACTTTTTTAATTAAATCTTCCAAAAAATTCATCACATTGTCAGTGTTTTTTGCCATTCTTTCCTCAAGAANGTAATCAGAGTAACAATTGTATCCTAAAAGTATGGCTTTTTGATACTTAAGATTTACAATTTCAAGAACTGTTTTTTGATTATTAGCCTCATTTTTTCTGAATGCTCTTTGCCCAAAAGCAATTGTAATTTCTTTTCTTAATAAACGATTTTTACAATAAGTGATAAGTGCTGAGTAACTGGGATAATCTAATGTAAATAACCATCCTTTTTTATTCTTTGACTCTGCTAATATTTTAGCAGCTTCTTTATGGTCATTTGAAAGGCCATCTAATTTGTTTACGTCCGAGATAAGAAGCTCATATTCATTTGTTTCCTTTAATAAATTTTGACCAAAATTCAGTGAAAGTTTACTTAGTTTTACATCTATTTTTCGAAGCTTACTTTTATCTTTGTTAGATAGACTTGCTCCATTTCTTAAAAATGACCTGTAGGTATTTTTTAATAAGGTATTTTCTTCTTTTGATAAATCATTTTTATCTGTGGAATTATAAACAGTTTTTACTTTTTCATATAATTTATCATTTAATAAAATATAATTTTTTAATTCACTTAACTCTGGAGAAATAGTTACTGCTATATCTTGAATTTCTTTAGAAGTTTCTGCAGCATTAATATTAAAAAAAATTGAAGTTATCCTCTCTAGCTTTATGCCTGAGTAATCTAATGCTTCAATTGTGTTTTTAAATGTAGGGGGCTTGTTGTTATTAGATATGAAATCTATCTCTGATTTTAATTCTTTGATCCCTAATCTGATCGAGTTTAAATAATCTGAATTTTTGATTTGATTAAAGGGTGCGTAATCAAAGTCCTTGTGTAAAACACTCATATAATTTATATAGTTTTTGAAGAATCAATTACTTTTTTTTCTAAACTATTTTTGTATTGTTCTATTTTAGTATCAAGAACTTTATCAGATAAGGCAATTATCTGTGCAGCCAAAATACCAGCATTTTTAGCAGCATTTAATGCAACTGTAGCAACAGGAACTCCGTTAGGCATTTGTAAAATAGATAAAATAGAATCCCACCCATCTAATGAATTACTTGATTTTACTGGTACACCAATAACAGGAATAGTTGTTATCGAGGCGACCATTCCAGGAAGATGAGCTGCACCACCAGCCCCCGCTATAATGACCTTTATTCCTCTTTTTTTAGCATTTTCAGCATATTCAAACATTTTTTTAGGTGTTCTATGAGCTGAAACTATATCAACTTCAATTTTGATATTAAATTCTTTTAAAATATCAATTGCACTTTGCATTACAGGGAGGTCACTTTTACTGCCCATTATAATTCCAACTTGTATCATAATTTATTTACTTATTACTTTTATTGATTTTCGTATTTTTTCAGCTAATTTTTTTGCGTTATTTAATTCTTTATTTACTATGGTAATATGCCCCATTTTTCTATTAGGCTTAGTCTGTTTTTTACCATATATATGTATGCTTGCACCCTCAGTTTTAAGTACATCTTCGATTTTTTCATAAATCACCTCACCTGTGTGATTTTCTTCACCTACTAAATTTAACATGACTCCTGGAATCTTAATTGATGTACTTCCTAAATCTAAATTTAATACAGCTCTAAGGTGCTGTTCAAATTGCGAAGTCATGCAGCATTCTATTGTATGGTGACCTGAATTATGAGGTCTTGGAGCTACTTCGTTTATTAATATTTCATCACCTTCTGTTAAAAACAATTCTATAGCTAATAAACCTGTATGGTTAAATGCTCTTGAAGTTTTTAATGCAATTTCAATAGCCTTTTTATTTATCTCGTCAGAAATCTGAGCCGGACAAATTACCTTGTCAACCAAATTAGCATCATTAAATTCCATTTCTACGGTGGGAAAGTTAATTTCTTGACTATTATTATTTCTTGCAATTATTATGGAAAGTTCTTTTTTAATACTGACCTTATCTTCGATTATACATTCAATATCTGGCAACCCTTTAAGATCTTTTATGTCAAAAATTACTTTTACTCCTTTACCATCGTAACCAAATCTAGCACTTTTCCAAACAAATGGATATTTACATTTTTCAGCATTAGCATCACTAATTAAATCATTAATATTTTTATAAGTTTTAAAATAAGATGATGGTAATTTATTTTTTAAATAAAAATTCTTTTGAGTAGATTTATTTTGTATGGTTTTGATATTGAGTGAAGAGGGGTATACTTTAACCCCTTCTTTTTCTAATCTTTCTAAGGCATCTGTATTGACATTTTCGATTTCTATAGTCAATACATCAACAGTTTTACCAAAATTGTACACATCATCATAACTTAATAGATCTCCAATTACAAAANCTTCAACTAGTTTACTACATGGAGCATCAGAGTTTGAGTCCATAACCTTGCACCCAATATTTAATTTATTAGCCTCATTAATCAACATTTTTCCAAGTTGACCACCACCTAATATTCCTAATCTGTTATGTGTGGTATAAAAGTTCATTGCTCTATTATGTATGCAAAAATACGTTTTAAAATTAAATCAAAAAATAGATTAACCTTTTCAATTGATTATATTTGTTTTTTTAAATTATATAGTAAATAAAACATGAAAAATATTGTGCTGTTTGGCCCTCCTGGGGCTGGTAAAGGAACTCAGGCAGAGTTTTTAAAGACTAAATTTAATTTATTTCATATCTCAACTGGAGATGTTTTTAGATTTAATATTAAAAACAGTACCTCACTTGGATTGATGGCGAAATCTTTTATGGACAAAGGGCATTTAGTTCCAGATGAAGTTACCATCAATATGTTAAATGAAGTAGTAAGAAATAATTTAGATTCTAATGGATTTATTTTTGACGGTTTTCCAAGGACTAATAATCAAGCTGAAGCTCTAGATGTATTAATGGCAGAAAATGATTCCAATATAAGTGCTATGATAGCTCTTGAAGTAGATGATGAAGTTTTAATTTCTAGACTATTAGAAAGAGGTAAAACAAGTGGAAGAGTTGATGACTCAACTAAAGATATTATACAAAACAGAATATCTGAATACTATAAAAAAACCGCAATTCTTAAAAATTTTTATTTGAAAAAAAATAGATATTATGGTGTTAATGGACAAGGTAGTGTCAAAATTATCACTGACAGATTAAGTAGTGTTATTGAATCCTTGTAACTTTAAACTATGACGGAAGGAAACTTTGTTGATTATGTTAAAATATTTGTAACATCCGGAAATGGAGGCAAAGGATCTATGCACTTACATAGAGAGAAATATATTACCAAAGGTGGGCCTGATGGAGGTGATGGAGGTAGAGGAGGGCATATTATTTTAAGAGGAAACTCTAATTATTGGACATTACTACATCTTAAATTTAAAAGGCATATTAGAGCTGAACACGGAGGTCACGGCAGTAAAAGTAGAAGTACTGGAGCTGATGGAGCAGATGTTTTCATCGATGTTCCATTAGGTACAGTTGTCAGAGATACGGACACAAATGAAATTGTTTTTGAAATTACTGATGAAGCTGAAGAAAAAATAATATGTAATGGTGGAAAAGGAGGAAGAGGAAACTGGCATTTTAAATCTCCAACAAATCAAACCCCAAGATATTCTCAGCCTGGAATACCACTAGAAGAAAAACAAATTACATTAGAGTTGAAAGTTTTAGCTGATGTTGGATTAGTAGGTTTTCCCAATGCTGGAAAATCAACATTATTATCTGTAATAACATCTGCTAAACCAAAAATTGCTGATTATGAGTTTACTACCTTAAAACCAAATTTAGGAATTGTAAAGTATAAAGATTACAAGACCTTTGTTATGGCAGATATTCCCGGGATTATAGAAGGAGCTGCAGAAGGTAAAGGATTAGGGCATTATTTTTTAAGACACATTGAGAGGAATTCCACTTTGTTGTTTATGATTCCAGCTGATGCCGATAGTATTAAAAAACAATATGATATTCTTTTAAGTGAACTTAAAAGATACAATCCTGAAATGTTAGATAAAAATAGGTTAATTGCAATAACCAAGTCTGATTTATTAGATGAGGAGTTAACTCAAGAATTAACTTTAGAATTAGATAGAGATTTAAATATTGATTATATATTTATATCATCATTAACCAACAAGGGAGTCAATAAGTTAAAAGACAAGCTTTGGTTAATGCTTAATAATTAAAATAGATTAGATGAGAATTCATTTCATTGCTATTGGTGGAGCAGCGATGCATAACTTAGCTATAGCTTTAAAAATTAAAAAATATCATATTACTGGTAGTGATGACATTATTAATGATCCTTCAAAAACTCGTTTAAAATCCCATCAATTATATCCAAATGAGCTTGGTTGGCATGTAGAGCGTATTACTAATGAAATTGATGCTATCGTACTTGGTATGCATGCTCGAGAGGATAATCCAGAACTTTTAAAAGCTAAGGAGCTTAATATTAAAATATTTTCATATCCTGAGTTTATTTACGAACAGAGTAAATTAAAAACTAGAGTTGTTATTGGAGGAAGTCATGGTAAAACTACTATAACTTCTATGATATTACATGTAATGAATTTCTATGAAAAAGATGTGGACTATATGGTTGGTGCCCAACTTGAAGGTTTTGACGTGATGGTTAAGCTTACTGAAGAAAATGACTTTATTGTTTTAGAAGGAGACGAGTATTTGTCTTCTCCTATTGACAAAAGACCTAAGTTTCATCTTTATAAACCAAATATTGCATTAATTAGTGGTATTTCTTGGGATCATATAAATGTTTTCCCAACATATGAAATCTATAAAAAACAATTTGAAATTTTTGTTGAATCAATTGTAGAAGGAGGAAGTGTTACTTATAACTCTGATGATTTTGATACAAACGAAGTTGTTAATAATACAAATAGAAGTATAAGAAAATTTGATTATTCTATGCCTGATTATTCCATACGAAATGGAATAACATATTTACAAACAGTTGAGGGTGAATTACCTTTAGAAATATTTGGTAGGCATAACCTTAGTAATCTTATGGGTGCAAAGTGGATTTGTCAACAGATGGGTGTCGACGAAGATGATTTCTACCAAGCTATTAGTTGTTTTAGAGGAGCTAGTAATAGACTAGAAAAGGTATATTCTACAAAAAATTCATTTATATATAAAGACTTTGCTCATTCTCCAAGTAAGGTACAAGCTACTGTAAATGCTATTAAAGATCAATTTGATAAACACAAAATTATAGCATGTTTTGAATTACATACCTTTAGTAGTCTTAACTCTGATTTTATTCATGAATATAAAGACACCCTTAATAATGCAGATGTTGCCATTGTTTATTTTTCAAAGACAACTTTAGAATCTAAAAAAATGGATAAGATTGAATTAAATGATATAGTTTTAGCTTTTAATAATACCAATTTGGTAGTGTTCAATAATTCTTCAAAATTTAAAGATTATTTAAATTCTATGAATTATGATAATTCAGTATTATTAATGATGAGCTCTGGTAATTTTGGAAATATTAATTTTAGTGAGTTACATAAATTACTTTTAAAATAAGTTTATGATACTAGTGTATACTCCTAAAATAACAAGAAGAATTGAGTATATCTTTAAACATATTTTTATTAATATAATTGGATTAGAAGTGAATTTCACTTCAAAAGTTGATGTCTTTGTATCTTTTGAAGGACCTAAATTATCATATGCCCCCAAAAAACTTTATAATGAGTTTTATATTAAAAGCAATTCAATTTTATTAGAGCAAGGTTTTTCTGATGTTGATATTGATGTTAAAAATTGGGAAGATTCTAAATGTTTTTTTTATAATGAAAATGGAACAATCCCATTTGATATTTTTGCTGCTTCATTTTATCTTATTTCTCGATATGAAGAATATTTACCACATTTAAAAGATGTTTACGGAAGATTTTCATTTCAGGAATCGATTGCACATAAAAATAATTTTATTGAAGACCCCGTTATTGATATTTGGGCTTATAAATTAAAGGATTCACTTTGTTCTTTTTTTCCTAACATTATTTTTAATGATAGAAAATTTAAATTAAAAACAATAATTGATGTCCCTAGTGTATATTACTATAAAAACAAAGGTTTTTTGAGGACAATCGGCGGAGTTTTTACTGATTTAATAAGATTTAATCCCAAAAATATATATTCAAGATTTTTAGTTATTTTTAGGTTACAAAAAGATCCTTATGATACATTTAATTGGATCATAAATAAGCAAAAACAAGTGACAGATAAATTTTTGTTCTTTTTTCTTGTTGGAAAGTTCTCAACCTATGATAAGAATATCAGTCTGGTCAAGCAACCATTTATAAATATCATTAAATTTGTTTCAGATTATTCTAAAATTGGTCTCAAGCTATCATTTTTTGCTCTAAGCAATCTTGATATCCTAAAAAATGAAAAAGCAGATATAGAATCTATTACCAATAGAGATTTGACAATTAGTAGAAATTCCTTTTCAAAAGTAAATTTGCCTATTAATTATCGAAATTTAATTAAACTTAATATTCGAGAAGACTACACAATGGGTTATGTAAATAAAATTGGCTTTAGAGCTAGTACATGTACTCCTTTTTTATTTTATGACATTGATAATGATATCCAAACGCCATTGTTAATTAATCCATATAACTTAATGGATTATTCATTACTAAAAATTAATTCTTTTTTAGATAAAAAAGAAAAAGTAATAGCACTTATTAATAAAGTTAAATCTGTCAATGGCACCTTTACAAGTGTGTTTCATAACTATTCATTTAGTAACGAAATTAGGTGGAATAGATTTAAGGAAATATTTGAAATTATTATTAACTCAAATAACGATGAATAATAAAATTAAAGATGTTTTTTTTGACTTAGACCATACTTTATGGGATTTTGATAAAAATTCAAAGCACACATTTAAAAAAATACTTGTCGATAATGAAATCAATATTGATATAAATGTATTTCTAGAAACTTACGGCCCAATTAATACTGATTATTGGAAGCTTTATAGAGAAAATAATATTTCAAAAGATAAACTTAGATACGGTAGATTAAATGATACTTTTAAAGTATTGAATATTGATATTTCAACTAAAATTATATATAAACTCTCTGATGATTATATTAAGCATCTATCGTCATTCAATTTTTTAATTGATGATACTATTCAGATATTAAAATATCTAGATAGTAGATATAAACTACATATAATTACAAATGGATTCCAAGAAGTCCAAAATCTTAAATTAATAAACTCTGGTATTAATCATTTTTTTAAGACTATTACTAATTCGGAAATGGCTGGAGTAAAAAAGCCAAATCAAAAGATTTTCCAACTTGCAATAAATAAAGCTAGAACTGACTTTGATTCAAGTATTATGATTGGTGATAATTTAGACGCAGACATACATGGAGCTTTAAATAGTGGGATGGATGCGATTTTATTTAATTTTCATAAAATCATTGTACCAAAAGGAATTACATCGATTGACAAACTATTTGAATTAAGAGAGTTTTTATAAAAACAATATTTTCTAAATTACTTCAGAAATAATAGACATAATAATTAATATTTATCAAATTAGAAAAATATTTTTATTATCTTATGTTATAACTAACTAACTAAACAAAAAAACATGAAAAAAATTTATTTATTACCCTTGATTTTAACACTTTTTTTAGTGTCTAGTTGCAGTGTGACTCAGCAATCTTATTCCTTCCAACATCATGGAACAGATACTCTCAAATCAAATGCTGATTTTATGTATGTTTCACATAATGTAAAAGGGAAAGCAAAAACAACAATTAAAATGAGTGCTTGGAAAAAAATGAAACAAGAAATGGCTCTAGATGGTCTGATGTCTGAAGCTAAATCTAACTTACCTAAACTTGGTGATAACCAGGCTTATGCTAATTTATCTGTTGATAAACTTACAACCGTAACAGGGACTCCTACGCAAGGAGGGCTTGTTGTTGAACAAATTACAATTGAAGTAGTTGTTAGTACAGATATTATTCAGTACAAATAATCAAACTTAATATTATAATTTAAAAAGAGAGGTGTAAGTACATCTCTCTTTTTAAGCTATTGTAAAGGATTTAAATATATGAGAAAAATAAAAGTTCTTTTTTTTGTTGTTA
>JGI20157J14317_10001699_pt1 | contig 19822 bp, 21 predicted proteins | sample COG_07_FD_14317 | JGI IMG/M metagenome (IMG submission 14317)
AACCTCATTCTACCTTTTTCTAAATAAGAAGAAACTGAAATTCCTAATAATTTAAATTTAGATAAAGGCTTTATGTTTTCATAATCGAGACGCAAAACAGCGAAATCTTCAGAATTAATATATAGAGTTCCTTTAAATTTATCTGATTTTTTAGGACTGCAATTTATCACATAAACTAAGTTATTTTCCAAGTAAAACAGTTCAGGATCGGAGAATTGGTAGTTTTTTGATTTTAAAATAAAGTTTAATTCAGAATTTGGGTCAAGAAAAGATTTTAAATAAACGTTTTGAATTCTACCTTTTTGGCCTTTAGCAAAGTTTTCTTTTCTTTTTATTTCTTCATCTTTACTTTTTTTGACCTGATCAACATCTGTACTGTCAATGTCCCAAAGCCCATTGATACTTAGATCAAATGAAAATGGAATCCACCCAGATCTAATTTTAAAATATGATGATGACTTTAAATTTTCTTTTAGAGAAGCTTCTAATTTTTCACCAAGTGATTTAGACAAGTCACTAGCGTTATCATCATTAGTTCTTCTTGACTTTATTAATTTTATTTTTGGTGTATCTATTTCTTTGTTTAAATAATAATATGATAAGCTTTCCAGTTCACTTCTTGATTTTTTTGGAAGGTTGTCTAAAATACTGTCCATAACCTGACTGTTCAAGTCCTTAATAGAAGACTTAAATTTATTTAAAATAAACTTTTCGTTAGTCTGGCTAAAATCCTGTCTAAAAAATATTTTTTGTTCGCTAATTTCTTTATTATAATTTGACTCTAAATTTTGCTTAACTTTTTCAATAATTTCTAATGATGATAATTGATTGTTAGTTACAATAATGTTATTTAATATAATTGATTCTTGTTTTAAACGAATTATACTATCAGTTAAAATACTTAAAGGAAGTTTTTTTGTTTTGAAACCCATTGAAGAAATAAAAAGCGTGTCTCCTAGATCAAATTGCTCTGTTATTAATTCAAAATAACCATCTTTATCAGATATAAGTCCATTGTTATTTGAAAAATAAACTGAAGCAAATGGTATTGATTCTAAAGATAAAGAGTCAATTATTTTAATTCTTTTGGATTGAGAATTAATGCTAAGACAGAAAAAAAAGAAAAATAATATTGATATAAAACGCACAGCTCAAATTTAAGTTAAAAATTAAGTTTACTATATTTAAAGTATGTTAAAAAAATTCATTCACTTATTGATTTCTTTTTCAGCATTTTCTATTTGTTATTTACTTGCATTTTTAACTGAAATCCCTGTACTGCAAAATGTGATTTTATATATTTTTCTAATTCAATGGGTATTGTTTATACCAGCATATCTGTTTAAAACAGAAAAATTTTATGATTTAGCTGGAAGCTCTACTTACATATTTGCTGTTTCATACATTTTATATGATTCATCCCAAAACTTAACCAATTTGATTTTAGGAACTGCTATTATTGTTTGGGCTGTAAGACTTGGCAGTTTTCTTTTTTTTAGAATTAAAAAAGCAGGTGAAGACAAAAGATTTAAGGAAATTAAACAGTCTCCAACAAGATTTTTTTTAGCATGGTCATTACAAGGAATGTGGGTTTCGGTGTGTAGTCTATGTGCGCTAACTGCACTTTCAACTGAAAATGGTGTTGTGCTAAATGGATATTTATATTTAGGCTTTGGATTGTTTTTGACTGGCTTTTTAATTGAAATTATTGCAGACAAACAAAAATCAAAATTTAGATCAAACTTAGATAATAAAGATAAATTTATAAATACTGGCCTCTGGTCTAAATCCCGACATCCAAATTATTTAGGGGAAATAATTCTATGGCTAGGGATTTCTATTATGTCTATTTCATCTCTTTCAGGATTACAATATTTAACACTTGTCTCTCCACTGTTTACCTACTTATTATTAGTTTATGTTAGTGGCGTTAGACTCTTAGAGGAAAGTGGAAATAAAAAATGGGGACACTTAAATTCTTATAAGGAATATGTGAAAAACACTCCTGTTTTATTTTTTAAATAATTATAGTGAAAGATAATTCTGTAAATATTTTTAGGAAATCCAAAGGGCAAATAGTTATTGAAGGAATAGTTTCTTTGAGCGACGAAAATGGAAATAAAATAAAGCACGGCAAACGATTTACTCTTTGCGGGTGCAATAAATCAAAAAACTTACCGTTTTGCGATGGTGCGCACAAAGATTAATCCTCTAATTAAAGTATTCCAAAGATTTTAATAGTTCTTTTGTCTAGATTGACCGAATCAATCTTAAGTTTTTAAAAGAAATTAGTATCTTGAGAATACAAAAACTAACAACAATATTATGAACAGTACAGTATCAAAAAATAAATTATTTATAGCAGCTTGTATATCGCTTATAGTAACAGCAATGACATTTGCAATTCGAGCGGGTATTCTAGGGCAGCTTGGAGAGGAGTTTGAAATTAACAATACTCAGCTTGGATTTGTAAATGCAATGGCATTTTGGGGATTCCCTGTGGCTACTATATTTGGCGGGTTCTTATACAATTTATTAGGTGCAAAAAAATTAATGATAATCGCTTTTTTCTCACATTTATTAGGATTAGTAATGACTATTTATGCGGGAGGATTTGCTACTCTTTTAATTTCTTCGTTTTTTATTGGATTTGCTAATGGATCTGTTGAAGCGGCCTGTAATCCTTTAATTGCTGATATGTATTCAAACAATCGAACAACAATGTTAAATAAATTTCATGTTTGGTTTCCTGGTGGGATAGTAATTGGATCGCTTACTTCTAAATTTATGACAGATTTCGGATTTGGATGGCAACCTCAAATAGCAATTATGCTTATTCCTACTTTAATTTATGGATATCTATTTTTAAAAGAAGAATTTCCTGAAACAGAACATATTGAATCAGACACCGTTCTAAATTTAAAATCTTTATTTACTCCGCTATTTATTTTTATAGCTATTTGCATGACATTAACTGCAACAGCGGAGTTAGGAACACAACAATGGCTTAATCCACTTCTTGAAAAATCAGGAGCAAGTCCAATGTTAATTTTAGCTCTTATCACTGGAATCATGGCCGTTGGCAGATATTTTGCTGGGCCTATTATACACAAGCTTAATCCGGTTGGAGTATTGTTTTTGTCAGCAATAGTGACAACAATAGCGATTTTTATGATGTCACAAGTTGACGGGCAGATGCTTTATGTAGCTTCTATATTATTTGCTTTTGGAGTTTGCTATTTTTGGCCAACAATGATCGGATTTGTTTCTGAATATTTGCCAAAAACTGGCGCTTTAGGAATGTCACTTGTAGGTGGTGCTGGAATGCTTGCTACCGGAATGTGGAATCCAGTAATTGGATCATGGCTTGATGAAGAGAAACAAATTGCATTAAGCTCTGGAGTTGCAGAAGATGCTGCTGAAGTTATAGCTGGTCAAGCTGCTTTAGGAAATATGGTTTATTTCCCTCTAGCTTTAGTTGTTTTATTTGGAATTTTATTTGCTTTTAGAAACAAGTTAGAGGCAAATAGAGTTTCACAATCTGTTTAATAAATTATAAAATGAGTAAAAAAATTAGATTAGGAATTTTAGGTGGTGGTGGTGATTCGTTAATTGGAGTTCTTCATAGAGTTGCTTCAAGCATGTTTGATCGATACGAAATTATTGGGGGGGTGTTTAATCCAAATTATAAAGATAATCTAGAATTTGCTAAAAATTTAGGGTTAAAAGAGTCTAGAATTTATAAAGATTTCGAAACTATGATTGTGGAAGAATCTAAACTTGACAAATCCGAAAGAATTGAAGTAGTTTCTGTTTTAACACCTAACTTCCTTCACTATCCAATGGCAAAAAAATTACTTGAAAACAATTTTAATGTTATCTGTGAAAAACCACTTACAACTACTTACAAAGAAGCTCTTGATTTAAGGAAAATTCAACAAGAAAAAAATCTTGTTTTTGCTGTCACCTATACCTATACAGGTTATCCAATGGTTAGACAAATGACTAAAATGATTTCAAACGGAACAATTGGGAAAATTCAAAAAGTTGATGCTCAGTATTTACAAGGATGGCTAAATCCTGTTATTCATCAAAAAGAAAAAAGAAATTCAACTTGGAGACTAGATCCAGAAAAATCTGGAATAAGTTGTTGTGTTGGAGATATTGGAACACATGCTTTTAATATGGTTGAACTTGTTACTGGCATGAAGGTGAAAAAAGTTTTAGCTGACTTGAATACGCTTTATGAAGATAACCCTATGGATATAGACGCAAATATTTTGATTCATTTTGCAACTAATGCGAAAGGGACAATTAGATCAAGTCAAATTGCAACGGGTGAAGAAAATAATTTAAGAATAAATGTATATGGAGAAAAAGGGGCTTTAAAATGGGAACAAGAAAATCCAAACTATTTATACCACTTAACAGACGACGCTCCAATGCAAGTATTAAAATCCGGTCATTCATATAATGATGAGATTTCACTTGATGGCACTAAACTACCACCTGGTCATCCTGAAGGAATTTTCGACTCCATGGGAAATATTTATAAAGGTGTGGCTAGAGCAATTAGGAACGAAGCTTTTCAAGCTGCAGAATTTCCGTCAATTGATGATGGAGTTAGAGGAATGGATTTTATTGAAAAAACTGTAGAGTCAAATTCAAAAGGAAACGTTTGGGTTGAACTGAATAACTAATATTATGAAAACAATTAAAGGACCAGGAATTTTTTTAGCTCAATTTGCTGGGAGTGAGAAACCGTTCAATAATCTAAAAAATATTTGTAACTGGGCAAACAATCTAGGATATAAATCAGTCCAAATTCCTACTTGGGAACAAGGATTAATTGATCTTAAAAAAGCAGGCGAAAGCAAAACATATTGTGACCAGATAAAAGGAATAGTTAACGAAGCTGGCATGGAAATTTCAGAACTTTCAACTCATCTCCAGGGACAGTTAGTAGCTTCTCATTATTCATATGATAAAATGTTTGACGCTTTTGCTCCTGCAAATCTTCATGGCAATGTAAAAGACAGAACACTTTGGGCAATTGATCAATTAAAATTAGCCTCTAACGCAAGTAAACATTTAGGGCTTACTGAAATTGCTACATTTTCAGGATCTTTACTATTTCATACTATGTATCCATGGCCACAAAGACCAAAAGGACTTGTCGAAGCTGGTTTTAAAGAGCTGGCAAAAAGATGGACTCCAATTTTAGATCATTTTGATAATAATGGAATAGATGTCTGTTATGAAATTCATCCTGGTGAAGATCTGCACGACGGAGTCACTTTTGAAAGGTTTTTAAAAGCAACAAACAATCACTCAAGAGTCAAAATATTATACGATCCAAGTCATTTTGTTTTACAACAAATGGACTATCTAAAATACATAGACTATTATCATCAATACATAAAAATGTTTCACGTAAAAGATGCTGAGTTTAATCCGTCTGGAAAATCAGGTGTTTACGGAGGGTATCAAGAATGGATAGACAGACCTGGAAGATTCAGATCTCTTGGAGATGGACAAGTTGATTTTAAAAGTATTTTTTCAAAACTAAGCCAATACGGCTTTGATGGATGGGCTGTTTTGGAATGGGAATGTTGCATTAAATCTCAGGAACAAGGAGCAAGAGAAGGATCTAAGTTTATAAGTGATCATATCATTGAAGTTTCAGAAAAAGCTTTTGACGATTTTGCTTCTGGAACTAATGATCAAAATCATATAAATGATATTTTAGGACTTTAGAAAATGAATAAATTTTTAATTGTAACGTTTAGCTTTTTTTTGTTTGGATGTAGTGGATTGACGAACGACTGTGGAGAAATTTATTCAAAATATATTAAAGATGCAGAATATTTTTTGGTTGTAAATCTTAGTAATCAAAGACCTTATAACAACGGAGACGATGATAGTCCTGGTGGAGAAATACTTGCAGATGCTATGGTTTCTAAATCTGTTTACGATTCAAAAAAAATTGGAGATGAATTTTGTTTTGAAAACTAAAAGTTAATTATTAAAAATATTGTTATGAAAAAACTATTTCACTTACTATTTATTTTATCAATTCTTTCATCGTACTCTCAACAAAATGTAATTCCTAATTATGATTTAGCTGCAAAATTTTCACCAAAAAAAATAGCAAAACTGGTTCATTCAACTTCAGTAAATCCACATTGGTTAAAAGCAGGAGACAAATTTTGGTATCAATATAAAACTACTGAGGGATCCAGCTACTATTTAGTTGACCCTAATAAAAAGGTTAAAAAAAAACTATTCGATAATGATAAGATGGCTGCTTGGCTTACTGAGTTTACAAAAGATCCATACGACGCAAAGCACCTGCCTAAGTTTAGTTTTAAATTTATAGACAACGAAACAGCAATTCAATTTAGAGTCACTTCAAAATATGAAGATGAAGATGAAGATAAGAAGAAAGATAAAAACAGAGATGAAGACCCTTCTAAAAAAGACAAGAAAAAGAAAAAAGTATTTCTTTTTAAATATGTGCTAGGAACTAATAATCTTACATTACTAAGCAATAAAAGAGCTCCAAAAGAAGATTGGAAAAAATGGGCAAATATTGCTCCTGACAGTACTGTTATTTTCTATTCAAAAAAGTTCAATTTATATTGGATGGATAAAGAAAACTTTCTTAAAGCAGTAAAAAATGAAAAAGATTCTACTATAGTTGAGAATCAATGGACTAAAGATGGAGTCCAGCACTTTGGATACGGGGGATACGGTAGAGGAATGGACAATGAAGAAATTGAAAAAAGAAAAAATGATAAGTTTCCTGTTCGAGGCTATTGGTCTTCTGATTCAAAAAAATTCGTTTATCAAAAAACTGACAGTAGAGAAATTAAAGATTTATGGGTTATAAATTCTATTGCTAAAAAAAGACCAACATTAGAAACCTATAAGTACCACATGCCTGGTGAAAAAGAATATTATAAAAGGGAGGTTCTGATTTTTGATATTCCATCAAAAGAAATCAAAAAAGTTGAGCTAGACATTGATAAACAGCAATACATATCAATTTTTAGTAAGCCTAGAAAACCATCAGATTATGACAATGATTTTAAGCCTACACTTTTACTTTCTGAAAAAAATAAGATTTATTTTAACACTATAAGTAGAGATAGAAAAAACCTTGATATCTGTGTCGCTGATCTAAATACCGGTAAGGTTAAAGTTTTAATTAAAGATAGAACTAACACCTACTTCTATGAAACCAAGCCTGTTTATCTTATAAAAAATGAATCTGAAATGATTCATTGGTCTGAAAATGATGGATGGGGGCATTTTTATAGATATGATTCTAATGGAAATTTAATTAACAGAATTACATCTGGAAGCTTCCACAGCTTTAATATAAAGCATATTGATTCAAAATCTAATACTTTGTATTTTTCTGCACACGGTTTAGACAAAAATATTGATCCTTATTATGAGCACACTTATAAAGTTTCCTTAAATGGAGGCAAACCTAAGCCCTTAAATAAAGGGGATTATAACACCTCAACAAGTCCCTCTGATAACCACAGATTTTTTGTAAGCAATTTTTCAAGAGTTAATACAATCCCTAAATCTGAGCTTAGAAATTCCGATGGTTCATTAGTCCTAAATTTAGAGGAAGCTGATTTGAGCGAGTTGTTTAATAGTGGATATCAATTTCCTGAACCGTTCAAAACAAAAGCTGACGACGGGATAACAGATTTATATGGAGTTATATATAAACCTTTCAATTTTGATGATAAGAAAAAGTATCCGCTACTTGAATATGTTTATCCTGGCCCTCAAACAGAATCTGTAAATAAGTCGTTTTCAGTTCGAATGGATAGGTTAGATCGAATGGCACAACTAGGCTTTGTAGTTATAACTTTAGGCAACAGAGGAGGGCATCCTCACAGATCAAAATGGTACCATAATTATGGTTATGGCAACTTAAGAGATTATGGTTTAGCAGACAAAAAATATGTAGCCGAACAGTTAGCAGATAAACATCCGTTTATTGACATAAACAAGGTTGGTATATACGGACACTCAGGCGGTGGCTTTATGTCAACTGCTGCAATTTTAGTTTATCCAGATTTTTTTAAAGCAGCCTACTCTCAAGCTGGTAACCATGATAATTCAATGTATAATAGCTGGTGGAGCGAAACACATCATGGTGTTAAAGAAAAAATTGAAGATGACGGAACAATGAATTATGTATATGAAATTGAAAAAAATCAATCTTTAGCTAATAATTTAAAAGGTAAACTATTTTTAGTGACAGGTGACATGGATAACAATGTTCACCCAGGAGCTACAATCAGAGTTGCTAATGCTCTAATTAAGGCAAATAAAAGATTTGATTTAATGATTTTGCCCACTCAACGACATGGGTTTGGAAATATGTCAGAATATAATTTTTGGCTCAGAGCAGATCATTTTTCTAAGCATTTATTAGGATTAGAAAATAATGAAGTAGATATTAAAATGATTCAAAAAGATCTTCCTAAAACAAAATAAAAAGATAAATCTAAAAAATAAGTGTCATTATGAAAGTTGTTTTTTATATAATTAGCTTTTTTCTTATTATAGCATGTAACCCTTCTAATATGACTTGTGGGGAAATTGATAGTAAGTATGAAAAAAATGGTGAGTATTTTTTTGCTTTGGTTCTGGCTAGTAATGGCGGTAATAACGAACCAGGAAGAATCTATGGTGATGTCTCTGTTGAAAAATCAGTATATTTATTAAAAGATATTGGTGACGAATATTGTATAGAATAAATTGGAAAATGTTAATTTTAAAATTTAAATATGAAAAGAAAAGTAGTTGCAGTTTGGAAAGGAGATGGCGCTGACGGAAATGGAGTTTTGTCAGCTCAAAGCGGGGCATTTAATAACATGCCTTATAGTTTTAAAACTAGATTTGAAAATGATAATGGAGATCTTGGGACTAATCCAGAAGAACTAATAGCTGCTGCCCATGCGGGTTGTTTTAACATGAAGCTAAGTTTTGTTTTAAATGAAGCAAATTTTAAACCTAAGGAGCTCAACACAGAAGCTGTTCTAACATTTGTTGATGGAAAAATCATTTCAATTCAATTGAATTTAAAAGCTAAAGTTCCCGGAATTAATAAAGAAAAGTTTGAAGAATTAGCAGAAGATGCTAAAGTCAATTGTCCAATATCTGGTGTTTTAAACTGTGAAATAATTTTAAATTCCGTGCTGATTTAGAGTTCTAATTCCAGTCCTTCAGCCGCAACATTATATCCTTTTGATACTACATTTTGGTACTCTTCTGATTCAGAATTTAGAAGGGGGTTTGTATGATTTAAATGTATATAATATATTTTATTTCGATCAGATTCTTTTAAATCTTTAAACAATTCCAAACTTTCAATAATAAAAGGATGTGGAATTTCTGAGATGTCTCTATTNTTTATTTCTTTAGAGTCATAAAANGTCCCATCCAAAAAAGCATAATCAACTTCAGTAATTAANTTTTTAATTGACTTATCCCATTTATCCCATTTATCAATATCTGGAATAAAAAGTGCTGTTTTTTTTGGGCCAANAATTTTAAACCCAACTGTTTCGGAATATTCATCTCTGTGTGGAACTTTNAAAGGGATTATTGATAAACCTTCGCTTAACTCNATAGGTTTTTCNTTAAAAATCTTTTTTAAGTCGANATTTTTTAGCTTAACNAGTTGATCCCATGGCCCATTTGTAGAAATAAACTCTGTCATTTTAGGCATTAAGAAAAGTGGCATTTTTGAAGAATTTAGAACTTCTCTGCCCAAATTAGTCAAGCCAGAATAATGTCCTATGTGAGCATGAGTAATAAATATTCCGTTAAGATTTTTATTTCCATTTTTTAAAAAATTATTTAATTGAAATGAAATGTCAGGTGACGCTTCTATTAAATAATTTTTATTTTCTTTTAGGTCAGAAATACCTAAACTAACAACATGCTTTTTAGAATATCCTTTTTTAAAATAATCCTTGCAGCATGTTTTATTACAACCCAAATGCGGAATACCACCATCTTGAACTGTTCCTAAAATTTTTAATGAAATGCCGTTAGATTCTATTTTATTATTTTGTGATTGAGAATCACATCCTATAAACAACAAACACAGGCAAAAAAGAATATTAAATTTTATATGTTTTATAAGAATCATGTTTATTTAGTCAAAAAGAGCTTTTAGCTCAGTGGCTTCTTTAGCGGATAATTTACCTGCTAAAACTAAACTTAATTGTCTTCTTCTTAACGCTGCAGAATATCTTTCTTTTTCTAGTTTGGATTCCGGTAGAATTTGTGGAACTTTTACTGTTTTACCTTCTTTGTTTAAAGCTACAAAAGTAAAGATAGCCTCATTAACCTTAGTCTTTTTGGGGTTAGTTTTGTTTTGTTTCCATACGTCAATGAAAACTTCCATTGAAGAGCTAAATGCTCTTGAAACCTTTGCTTCAATCGTTAAAATACTTCCTACAGGAACAGGTTCGCCAAATGAAACGTTGTTAACAGATGCTGTAACTACAATTTGTTCTGAGTGTTTAATTGCAGCTATACTAGCTACCCTATCCATTCTTGCCAATAACTCTCCTCCGAAAAGACTATTTAAACTATTTGTGTCCCCAGGCAGTACAAGATCTGTTTGAATTGTTTTAGAATTTTCTGGTGTTTTGGATTGCATTTTTATTTTTGACTATTAATATCTAAAAGCCAAGCGTCTTTATTTTCTTTTTTCTGAATAGATCTTAGACCTTTTACAGCCTCTACTCTATTAGAGAACCCTTCAAATGCAACAGGATTTAACCCCTTTTCATTAAGCGGTAAAACCTTTGAGTCGTATCCTTTTTCTTTCAAAGTTGCAACAAGATTCTCAGCATTCTTAGAGACTCTAAATGCGCCTGCTATAATATAAAACTGAGATGCTTTTCGGTTTACATTTATTGTAAGTGAAGGTAATGAGCCTAAATCAAAAACTGCCTTTTGAACTTTAGAAAAAGATTCATTTCTTAAGTTTTGTTCGTAAGCTAATTTTTGTTCTAAAAGGTCATTGTTAATATTATAATATATAGAACTTGCTCCAAAAATTAAACAAGCCCAAACAGCAGCTGATTGATAAAATTTAGATTTTTTAATTGACCTTACTTTTGGTTTAAAAGACAATTTCTTTTTTATTAAATCCTTCTTCTTTACTTAACTCTTTGATATAAATTGGAGATAGTCCGAAAGAATCTTTTAAAAAATTCTTAGCTAAAGACGGAGTAAAAACTATATTTCCTTCTTTATTTAAATTTAACTCGCCTATGTCCTTTAGTTCGACTGATTGTTTTTTAAGACTAAGGGTGATTTTTATAACTTCTTGATGTATCTCTTTTAATGATAAATCATATTCAGTATTTGACTTTTCAGACATGTGTTTAGCCAAAAGACCATCATTTGCTTTAATTTGAGAGTTAAAAGATATCTGTTTTGAAGGAGGATAAAACTTTTCGTTTTCTAAGTCATAATGAGCTGACTTAAAGTTACCTAGAAAACTGCCTAAACCTGGAACGGTGACACAATCGTGTTCAACAAGTAATTCGCTAACAAGTTTAGAAAGTTGCATATACTCAAAAATACATTTTTTTGATTTAATTTCTAAACTTAAACCTGTCTAATTATAACCAAGCTTTTCTCTGACCCTATTTAAAACTTCTTGAGCTACTTTATTTGCTTTTAAAGCGCCTAATTTTAGAACTTCATCAAGTTCGTCTTTATTAGACATGTAGTGATCAAAACTTTCTCTTTGTTTAGAAAATTTTGAAATTATATAGTTGAAAAGCTCTGTTTTAGCATGACCATAACCAAATCCACCATTAATATAATTTTCTTTTAATGATGTTATAGAATTTTGGTCAGCTATTAAGCTGTACAGCTTAAATACATTACAATTTTCATAATCTTTAGGTTCATCGATTGAAGTGCTATCAGTTTGAATTCCCATGATCTGCTTTTTTAAAGCTTTTAAAGGGAGAAAAATATCAATTATATTCCCTTTAGATTTACTCATTTTTTCACCATTTGTACCATGAATTAATTGAGTTTCTTTATTAACTTTTGCAGCAGGCAAAACAAATGTTTCTCCATAAGTATTGTTAAATCTAGATGCAACATCTCTGGTCATTTCTAAATGTTGTTGTTGGTCTTTTCCTACTGGAACTTGTTCAGCGTCATACAATAATATATCTGCCGCCATAAGCATTGGGTAGGTGAAAATCCCTGCGTTAACATCGCTTAATCTGTCAGATTTATCTTTAAAAGAGTGTGCCAACGTAAGTCTTTGGTATGGAAAATGACATGATAATATCCACGAAAGCTCAGTGGCTTGAGGGACATCGCTTTGTCTATAAAAAATCGTTTTTTCAGTATTTAGGCCAAAAGCCAACCATGCAGCTGCAGTTGCGTAAGTATTATTTCTAAGGACGTCTTTGTCTTTAATTTGGGTTAAAGAATGCATGTCTGCAATAAATAAAAACGATTCGTTTTTTGATTCATTTGACATTTTTATCGCAGGAACTATAGCTCCCAAAATATTTCCTAAATGAGGAGTCCCGGTACTTTGTATTCCTGTTAGAATTCTTGACATTTATCTTAGATTAATAACAAAAGTAATAGTTTTATAAATTATATCACTCATTTAATTACATTTACACTTATGGTTAACTATATAAAAATAGGTCTATGTGGGTTGTACAACATATGGTTTTACTGTTTAGCTGCTACTGGAATTATAATATGTCTTCCACTTTTTTTTGTATTTAGTTTTAAAGAAGAATGGTACCCTCAGTTTTACTGGGTTGCTAGAAATATATGGGCGAAGCTTATTTTATTAGGAATGGGACTACTGCCTAAAATTGAATTTTCCGAACCCCTTTTGAAAGGTGAAAATTATATGCTTACAGCTAATCATAAAAGTATGATTGATGTGATGCTTATGCTTCAAATAAGTAAAAACCCAATTGTTTTTGTTGGGAAAAAAGAATTAGTAGTTCTTCCTGTTTTCGGCTTTTTTTACAAAAGAGTTTGTATAATGGTAGACAGAGAGAATCCTAATAGTCGAAAAGCTGTTTATAGTCACGCTGAAAGAAGGTTAAAACAAGGTTTAAGCCTTTGTATTTTTGCTGAGGGCCTAGTTACATCTCCAGAAATAAAGCTAGCACCTTTTAAAAACGGTGTTTTTAGATTTTCTATACACTGTCAAATACCTATAGTTCCTATGTCATTTTATGATTGTGAAAGACGATATCCTTACCATTTTTCTTACAATCATTATGTTGGAGGCCCAGGACTTTTAAGGGCTAAGGTTCATAATCATATTGACACCAAAGGTCTTAAAGAAAAGGATATGGAAAACTTAAAGCAAAAAGTTTATGATTTTATGTTAGCAGATTTAGAGCCTAGGCTTTAATTATTTCAATAATTTTAGCTTCGATTTCATCCGATAACTCTGGATTATCTGTCAAAATGGTCTTAACAGAATCCCTCCCTTGTCCCAATTTAGTGTCTCCATAACTAAACCATGATCCACTTTTATCAATTATATCATGTTCAACTCCTAAATCAATGATTTCACCTAGCTTAGAAATTCCCTTCCCATACATTATGTCGAACTCACTTACTTTGAAAGGAGGAGCAACTTTATTTTTTAACAACCTTAACTCTAGTTTTGTTACCTAAAACATTTCCGCTAGTGTCTTTTATTTGAGTTGATCTTCTTATATCTAATCTAACTGAAGCATAAAATTTTAGTGCATTCCCGCCTGTTGTAGTTTCAGGATTTCCAAACATAACTCCAATTTTTTCACGTAACTGGTTAATAAACATAACCGTACAATTGGTTTTACTAATATTTGAAGTTAACTTTCTTAAAGCTTGAGACATTAATCTTGCATGAAGACCCATTTTAGAATCTCCCATTTCACCTTCGATTTCACTTCTTGGAGTTAAAGCAGCAACAGAGTCAATAACAATAATATCAATTGCTCCTGATCTAATTAAATTGTCCGTAATTTCAAGAGCTTGTTCACCATTATCAGGCTGTGAAATTATTAATTCATCAATATTAATTCCTAAGTTTTGAGCATAAAACCTATCAAAAGCATGTTCCGCATCAATAAAAGCAGCAATACCACCAGCTTTTTGACATTCAGCTATTGCGTGTAAAGTCAAAGTTGTTTTACCAGAAGATTCAGGTCCATATATTTCAATAACTCGTCCTTTTGGATATCCTCCAACGCCTAATGCACCATCAAGGGTTAAAGATCCGCTAGAAATTGAATCAATTTTTACCACCTCTGCATCACCCAATTTCATAACCGTTCCTTTACCGTAAGTTTTATCTAATTTGTCTAAGGTTAATTGTAACGCTTTTAGTTTTGAATCTTTTTCTTTGCTCATAAAATTGTGGAATTAAATTACATGTCTAAAGTACAATATATTTAATTTAAGTCATAGCGTATCATGCTTGATTTTTTTGCTAATTTTTAAAATATTATTTTCGCATCTAGTTAAGGTAAATGATGCAATTATATAACAAGCTTAGCGCTAAAGAAAGAGCTGCTTTAATAGAAAAAGCTGGGAAAAGACGGATTACATTATCCTTTTATAAATATCATCAAATTGAGAACACTTCTCTTTTTAGAGATCACCTTTATTTAATGTGGGAAAAACTGGAAGTCTTGGGAAGAATTTATGTAGCCTCTGAGGGAATAAATGCGCAACTTTCTGTTCCATCGCACAACTTTAATGAGTTTAAAATAAATTTAGATTCTGTTCGTTTTTTAAAAGAAATAAGATTAAATGTTGCCGTAGAACAAGATGATTTTTCCTTTTTAAAACTAAAAGTAAAAATCAGAAAAAAGATTGTTGCAGACGGACTGACTGAAAACAGTTTTGATCTGTCAAATAACGGTAAACATATTAATGCGTCTGAATTCAATTCTCTTACAGATGACCCCAATACTTTGCTTGTTGACATGAGAAATCACTACGAAAGTGAAATAGGTCATTTTGAAGGCGCTATTCTGCCTGATGTTGATAGCTTCAGGGAATCTTTGCCAATTATTGAAAAGAAATTTGAAGAGCATAAGGAATCTAAAAATATTGTTATGTACTGCACTGGTGGGATTCGTTGTGAAAAAGCAAGTGCTTTTTTAAAACATAAAGGCTACAAAAATGTATATCAATTAAATGGAGGAATAATTGAATATGCTAGACAAGTTGATAAAGAAAAAATAAAAAATAAATTCTTAGGAAAAAACTTTGTTTTCGATCATAGAAGAAGTGAATCCGTTTCTAATGAAATAATAGCAGATTGTCATCAGTGCGGACATAAGTGTGATACGCATATAAATTGTGAAAACGAGGCTTGTCATTTACTATTTATTCAATGTGAAAAATGTGCTAAAAAATACAATAATTGCTGTTCTGAAGAATGTTATAACATAATTTCTCTTTCAATTGAAGATCAAAAGAAATTACGAAAAGGGAAAAAGAATAGTAACCAGATTTTTAAAAAAGGAAGGTCAGAAGTTTTAAAGTTTAAAAAAACATCTTCTTAATTGTTTTAAATCGCATGTATATATTAGTTAACTTTAAATTTTATTAATTATTTCTAATAATGAGTTGTACTAGTTGTTCTTCTTCAAATGGCACACCCAAGGGCTGTAAAAATAACGGCACATGTGGGACTGACGGCTGCAACAAGCTGACCGTATTCGATTGGTTAGAAAACATGGAGCCATTAGCAGATCAAAAATTGAACAACATCTTTGAAATCAGATTTAAAAATGGCAGAAAAAACTATTTCAAAAACTCTAAAGACTTGTCTATTTCAATTGGTGATTTGGTTGTTGTAGGGAGCGGAAAGAGGGTATGACGTAGGATTTGTTACTTTAAAGGGAGGTCTAATTCCCATACAGTTAAAAAGAAAAAAAATTAATACAGAAACAACTGAGTTTTACAATATTCAAAGAATTGCTTCTCAAAGCGATATTGACAAATGGACAAGGGCTAGAGAGAAAGAAGAGACAATTAAAAAAAAGGCGAGAGAGTTAGCGATCTCTTTAAGTCTGAAAATGAAAATCTCAGATGTTGAGTTTCAAGGGGATGCGTCAAAGGCTACATTTTATTACACGGCTGCTGGAAGAGTAGATTTTAGACAGCTAATAAGAAATATGGCTAGGGAATTTAGCACCCGTATTGAAATGAAACAAATCGGTTTAAGAGAAGAGGCCTCAAGACTAGGGGGTATAGGTTCCTGCGGAAGAGAACTTTGCTGTTCAACCTGGCTTACAGACTTTAGATCAGTGTCAACATCAGCTGCTAGATACCAGCAGCTATCACTTAATCCTCAAAAACTAGCTGGACAATGTGGAAAGTTAAAATGTTGTTTAAACTATGAATTAGATTTTTATCAAGATGCTCTTAAAAATTTTCCTAAATCTAATACTAAACTATTGACAGAAAAAGGTATTGCGTATTGTCAAAAAATAGACATATTTAAAAAGATTCTGTGGTTTGTTTACAAAAACGATAGTATTAATTGGCATCAAATTACAGAAGAAAACGTAAAAAAAATTATCAAAATAAACGAGTCTGGAAAAAAAATTGAAAGCTTAGAAGATTATACCATTTCTGAAATATCCTCGGATATAAGTTTTGAAAATGTAGTAGGACAGGATAGTCTAACAAGATTTGACAAAAGAAAGAAAAAGAAAAAAAGAAAATTCTCAAAAAGAGTCTAATTAAATTATGTTAAATAGATTTCTAATTATTGTTTTAGCAATTATGCTAATTTCATGTGAAACAACTGAATTTTTAAAATTTCATAATTTTAACTCTGGGTGGGGAAATTCTGAAATAGTAGAATTTAATTTTGAGGGAGAAAAACAGGATAGCATAAAAAATATTGACTTTATACTTAGACACAATAATGATTACTCTTTTGCAAACATTTTTTTAATTTCTGAACTCGTCTCTTCAGAAAATCAAATCCAAGTTGACACTCTAGAATTTAAATTAGCTGAGTCTAATGGGAAATGGCTTGGTGAAACCAAAATAAGTGTTGTTGAACACAAGCTCCCTTACAAGACCGATTTTATTTTAAAGAAAGGAGAAGCTTTCAAATTAAAAGTTAAAACCTCAATGAGATTAAATAACGAAATCAAAGAAATTGAAAATTTGGATGGAGTTCTTAACTTTGGATTATTAATTGAATAACACAATGGCGAAAAAGAAAAAAATTATGCCAAAAAAATTTAAACTCTTCTTTTACAGTTTTTGGGTTATTTTTTTCTCGGGCATCACTATCTTTTCAGGAATATTTTATGCTGCGTCAATGGGTTATTTAGGAGAAATGCCTGATTTCAGACAACTTGAAAATCCTAATACTAATTTAGCTACTCAAATTATTTCTTCTGACAATAAAGTTTTAGGAAAATTTCATTTTGGTGAAAACAGAATTCCAATTCAGTTTGATGATTTGCCTAAAAGCTTAGTAGATGCACTTATTGCGACTGAAGACGAGAGATTTTACGGACATTCAGGAATTGATTTTAAAGGAACCCTAAGGGCAATTGTTTTTTTAGGTCAACGAGGGGGAGCGAGTACTATTTCTCAACAGCTTGCAAGACAGCTTTTTGTTGGAGTAAGAGCTAAAAATATCTTTCAAGCACTAGCACAAAAATTTAAAGAATACGTTATTGCAGTTAGACTAGAAAGACAATATACTAAGCGCGAAATCATCGCAATGTATCTAAACATTTACGATTTTGGATACAATGGAGATGGAATAAAGTCTGCTGCAAATATATTTTTTGATAAAGAATTAGACAGTTTAAAAATTGAAGAATCTGCAGTGCTGGTTGGAATGCTTAAAAACTCCTCCTATTACAATCCTTTAAGACGCCCAGAACTTGTAAAAAACAGAAGAAACGTTGTTTTAAACCAAATGAAAAGAAATGGTCACTTAAACCAACAGGCAGTTGATTCATTAAAACAAACAACACTTGGTATAAATTATACTCCTCAATCTCACAGAGAAGGACTTGCGACATATTTTAGAGCTTATCTTAGAAATTTTATGAAAAAATGGAGTAGTGAAAATTTAAAAAGTGATGGTTCTAAATACAATATAAATTTAGACGGGTTAAAAATTTATACAACTATAAACTATGAAATGCAAGGTTACGCTGAAGAGTCTGTAAAGCTGCATATGGCTAATTTGCAAGAAGAATTTTTTAATCAAAATACCCCGGAACTAAATCCAACGGCTCCTTTTCTAGATCTAGAATCAGAAGATTCAATAAAAATTTTTAAAAATGCCATGAAAAGATCGGAAAGATGGCGGAAAATGAAAGGAACAGGGAAATCTGAAGAAGAAATGTTCGAGGTTTTTCAAAAGGAGGTGCCTATGTCAATTTTCTCTTGGAAAGGTGAAATTGATACCGTTATGAAGCCTATAGATTCGATTCGTTATTATAAGCACTTTATGCAAGCCGGGATGATGTCTATGGAACCCCAAACGGGGCATGTAAAAGCTTGGGTTGGAGGAATTAATTATAAGCATTTTCAGTACGATCACGTAAAACAAGGTAAAAGACAGATCGGATCTACTTTTAAACCGTTTTTATATGCTACTGCAATTGATCAATTGAAGTTGTCGCCATGTGATTCACTTCCAGATAACATTTATTGTATTGAACCTTACAAATATGGGAATCCTGATCCTTGGTGTCCTACAAATTCAAGTGATAAATACGGTGGATTTAGAACTTTAAAAAATGCTTTAGCTAACTCAAAAAATACAATAAGCGCACAATTAATGGATAAGGTAGGACCAAAACCTGTTGCTGATCTTGCTAGAAATCTTGGAATTGAATCTTATATTCCTGATGTTCCTGCAATTGCTCTAGGAACACCAGATTTAAGTGTCTTTGAAATGGTTGGCGCCTATGGCGCATTTGCAAATCAAGGTATTTATGTAAAGCCTACTATGGTCACAAGAATTGAAGATAAAAACGGAACTTTATTGTACCTGTCTGCTCCTGAAACAAAGGATGTTATAAGTGCTGAGTCTGCTTATGTTACGGTTAATTTGCTTGAAGGTGTAACAAAGTTTGGATCCGGTGCTAGATTAAGACACAATATACCCGAAGAAGAAAGAAACGCTGTTTACAGAGACGTTGTTACAGGTTACCCTTACTCTTTTGACAACGCCATTGCTGGAAAAACAGGTACTACTCAAAATCAAAGTGACGGTTGGTTTATGGGTATGGTTCCTAATTTAGTTACAGGTGTTTGGGTAGGTGCTGAAGACAGGGCAACTCATTTTGAAACTATCGCCTACGGACAAGGAGCGACTATGGCTCTTCCAATTTGGGGAATGTTTATGAAAAAATGTTACGAAAATGAAGGTTTAGGAATTTCTAAAGAAGATTTTTTAGCTCCAGAAGATTTATCAATCCCAATAGATTGTGAGGCTATAAAGCCTATTGAAGAAGACAACTCAGAAGCCAAAGACCTTGAAGGTTTAGGATTATAAATAATTTGTAACTTGAATAAATGAATTCAAGGTTAATTTCATTAGATTTTTTTAGAGGACTGACCATTGCTGCTATGATTGTAGTAAATGATCCTGGAAGCTGGAGTCATGTTTACCCCCCGTTAAGACACGCGGATTGGCATGGCGCTACTCCTACCGATTTAGTTTTTCCTTTCTTTTTATTTATTGTAGGTGTCTCAATTGTTCTTGCTCTTTCAA
>JGI20157J14317_10001702_pt1 | contig 19808 bp, 10 predicted proteins | sample COG_07_FD_14317 | JGI IMG/M metagenome (IMG submission 14317)
TACAAACATTGCAGGCTGAGTTAGCTTCTCATATAAAAGTTTGATTTGATTGTTTAGGATGCAACATTAGTGGACCTGCAAAAGTTAATTGTTTAAATATTGCGGCTGTAACGGTCAGGCTATAGGAAGTTTTAGTAACATGATAGGTAACATAAGCGAGTATNAAAAAATACAAAAGATATATTTTTCAACTAGTTATAGCTTATATTCAGCTTCTCTATAGTCCATCAAACAAGTGATCTAGGAGTCACTTCGCAAAACTAAGTACCTAGAAAACACTCATACAGGCCAGTATATGTGGTCATGTATGGGTCGTTTAAGTTCTATCACTATCTTTATCGATCGACAATCTAATGCCGGCTGACGTGTGCTACGGGAGAGAAGAGACTGTATTAAGCCAAAAGGACCGGATTGAACTGGACCCCATCGCCTATGGGAGGAAAAACCATTATTGTATTCAACCAGCACACATTTCACGAGCTAAACCGTCTCTTAGATTATCCGGCAGTCATTAGCTACTAAAGACCCAATAGAAGCTTTTAAAAGGGTCAACCAACTAGCCCCCATCTTGTCCAATCCACAGTCATCCGAGCAAGCATTGAGGCAGCGGGTTTCTGAGATAGTCGGCACCGGTAAGCGCCCGAAAGGTAACGCGTTTAGGGTAATCTTATCGTTGAGCCTGCAAGTGGAGAGATATTAATAATAAAACTGAACGAATGGGTTTCCTAGTTATTAAAAAATGCACGTATGTAAAAATAAATCTATTGTAACCGGTTACACTATTGTGTAGTCTAGGCGTCGCTATTGAATCTTGGTGCATTATTTGGCGGAGAAAGCGTAGCGGTGAGGGAAACCATTTAATAACATGGGTAATGAGCTACTATGTAAGGATATTGCACTGGCTGGATAGCTAAAGTAGACAACTGTGGGTTGTGCTTTATTCCGTGTATCTGCCCGGATTAAATGCACTGCGTTAGGCGGACTCCGTATTAAGTCATAAATCTTTTCGGCGCCCGTTTCCAATTGGGTCAAAATAGCCTACTCGGGTAGTTTTAAAGGTAGAGAAACGTATCTGAAGGCAATGAGTAGAGGTGGTCGATGAGAGGAAAAATCATTTATGCTGGCGATACTTCATTATCAACCAGTGCCAGCTATATGGCCGGCATTTTGGACCACGCGCAACTGGCGTTCGATTATGTTGCTAGCAGTGATCTTATCGGCCCTAGGTTGTGTGCGAGTATACCGTCACTGGTTATCCTCAGTGACTACCCTGCATCAAATTTTCGAGAAGATGACTTTAAACGATTGCTTGAGAACGTTCAGTGCGGCACGGGTTGTTTAATGTTGGGTGGCTGGGAGTCGTTTAGAGGCCTCTCGGGCGACTATCAAAACACGCCACTTTCGGATGTGTTGCCAGTGACCATGCTTGAGGAGGACGATCGGATTAACGCTTCTCAACCCTGGGTTATTGAGCCTGTAGGACCACATCCAATCACAGATCAACTCCCGTTTTGTGAAAACCCCACCTATGTGGGAGGTTTTAACCATATAACTCCTCGAGATGGAACAGAAACGGTTTTGCAGCTTCGGTCCATGGCTATTTCCATGACGACGGAAAATGTCTACCGGCTCCAGCCGGGCGAGAGTAAGCCACTTCTGGTAACGGGTTCTTTTGGTGAGGGGAGAGTGGCTGCATTGGCTACAGATGTTGCCCCACACTGGGTGGGCGGATTTGTCGACTGGGGTAGCAGGCGTCTAGAAATCGGTGCCAAAGGCGCACGAGAGCTTGAAGTCGGCGAAGACTACGTTGAGTTTTTTACTCGGCTTGTGCGTTGGGCAAGTAGGCACAGTCAGCTATGACGGGCGCTTAAAGTGAAATCGATCTTTTGTACGGGGGGTAGTTGTAGTCCATGATTTGAAAGCTAGCCGATTCAAGTATGAGTCTAGCCAATGCGTCGATTGCGCGCATCTTGCTCTTGGGAATTTTGCAAAAAACGAAGGATACAGATGAGAGTGCTATCTATGATTGAGCTTACTTTAGTGCGTATTGTAAAATTTTGGCTGCTTTGTTGCAGTGCTATCGCATGTGCGACGCCGAATCACTTCATCACGCGGGATGGCCATCGCCTTATGGATGGATTAGATCCACTGCGATTTGCCGGCATACATGCTCCAGAATTGCATCGCATCGAAGACGATGCTCGAGGTAAATGCGAGGCAGACTCGCGTGATTGGGGGCAGTATTTCAAATGGCCCACAGCGCAAGAGCAGGAAAACTGGATTAAGGCACTGACGCGCAGCGGCCATCGCGTCATGCGCATCTATGTGCTGTCGATTGAACAAAGCGATGATCAAGACTGTGGGAGGGAGACCCATATTCTCAGACCGGAAAAGCCGGGCGGTATGCCGCGTCTCAATGAGTCAGCTATGCGGCATTATGATCGCATGATTGCCTTGGCCGCGCGTTATGATCTGTTGCTCATCCTGCCCTTTATCGATCACTGGGAGTGGTGGGGTGGTAGGAAGCAACTAGCGGAATTCTATGGCGAAACTGCTGCTGATTTCTATGATGTCGAATCCCGCACCTATGCGGCTTATCTCAGCGTGATCGAACAGGTTATCACTCGTACCAATCATCTGACTGGGCGGCGTTATAGCGACGAGAGGACGATTATGGCCTGGGAGACAGGCAATGAGCTAAAGCACACGACCGCAGATTTTTTGCGTGAAACTGCAGCCTATATCAAATCCTTGGATAGCAACCATCTAGTTGTCGACGGCACCTATAGTCGAATTAACGACTATGCCCTTGAAGATCCGAACATCGATATCATATCCAATCATTATTATTTAAATCAAAACAATGCCACGCCCGACCAGGTACTAATCGATTTAAAAAAAATTGGGGGCAAAAAGGCCTATTTGGTAGGGGAGTTTGGTCTGTTGCCGGCGCAACAGATAGAGGAAATTATGGAGGCGATTGTTAATACCGAACACCAGGGTGCGAGTGCTGCAGGAGCATTTGTCTGGTCATTTCGCGGCCATCGCCACGAAGGAGGATTTTATTGGCATAAGGACCATGCTCATTACAGTTATCATCTGCCTGGATTCCCGGAGGGAGATGCTAATGAGGAGCAGCGGGTTATAAATATGGTGCGGCGCGCGCAGGCACAAATGAATGGCCGTGATACACCACCACCCTTGCCGAGGCCCGAGCCGCCTCGCTTGCATCCGATTTCGGACCCAGCAGTAATCAATTGGCTCGGCGCGCCACTAGGCCGCTTCTATGACATTGAAAGAAGCCTCCATCCGAATGGACCTTGGCGTACGTTGGGCGAGCACATTTCGGATGGAATGAACTTGTTTGACCCTGAAAAAGACGCCTTGTTTAGTGATACCGATGAACTTGATTCCGGAACGACGTATTATTATCGAGTTAGTGCCCAGAATGAAAGTGGCAGGTCAGATCCGTCGAATGTAGTTACTTACACGCCACCGATAGATTGATTCCTTACTTAATTGAATGGAGTCAGCCCTTTTGTTTCTGAGCCAGAGCGGTACTCTTTCGAACAATCAACTCATGGGGCAGCACGATAGTCTCCTGAGCAATTCCCTCCCCGTTAATCTTTTTTAGCAGTGTTCTCATTGCTACTTTGCCAATCTCTTTGGCTGGCTGGGACACTGTGGTTAAGGGAGGGTCGCTAATGCGGGAGAATTCAATATCATCAAAACCGGTTATCGACATTTCTTCGGGAATCTTGATGTCATGGTTTCTAAGCCCTTGAATAGCGGCTATGGCCATCTCGTCGTTCATGCAAAAAAGAGCCGTAGGGCGGTTCTTCATTGCCGCAAAGTGGTTGGCTGCATTGAGCCCGGATGCGATTGTAAAGTCGCCTTCCACGACTATGTTGGCATCGAAGGGGATGCCGGCATTTGACAGCGCCTGTGTATACCCTTTCAGTCGGTCAATGGAATGGGGGTTACTTTTTAGTCCGGAGATTACACCGATGCGACGATGGCCCAGAGATATCAGATAGTCAACCACGGTCTTGGAAGCTTCGGCATTGTCGATTCGCACGCATGCATACGGCGTATCTTCGGCGCCGCACGCATTAACAATGGCAATATGATCGGGAGGAGGTGGAGCGCCCTTTGCGTGTGCTAATAGCTGAATAGCACCGTCGGCCTGACGCGTTTCGACTAGGTTCATATATTCTTGGTCGCGCTCCTCAGAGCCTCCCGTATCGCCCAGCAGTACCGAATAACCATTCTTGTGGGCCTCCTCTTCAAGGCTACGAATCACCGTAGCAAAGTGCAAGTTGGCGAGATTGGGTACAAGAACCACAATAGAATGTGATCGTGCCGCGCGAAAGTTACGCGCCATCATGTTGGGTCGATAGTGCACCTTCTCGACAGCCTCTTGGACCTTGCGCAGACTCTTCTTGGACACCTTCTCTGGCGTGCTAAGTGCACGCGAGACGGTCGCTATGGATACACCCGCTACGCGGGATACTTCTCGTATGCTCGACATTTTATCCGTGTTGGTTAAGTTGTTGTATCTAGGTTAATTTTAATCTGGCACGACGTCAGTTCCTAGATTTCTAGTTTACTCTAATTCTCTGAAAGTTACCTAATTAATAAACCGGTTACATAAAAGTGGGTTTTGGTAGGCGTAGGACCGTTGCGGCTTGGTAGCTATCTACGGCGAGCGCGTAGGACAATCTAGTCATAAACCTGTAAATCAAGCAATATTGACGGTAAAACTAGATGACTGAGTTTCTTGGTTATTAGAAAAATGTACAAATGTTTCGAAAAATATGTTGTAACCGGTTACATTTTTATGTACTCTAAGTTCGTGGTATTGAATACTGGTGCGTCAATTGTCAGCTCAATACTGTCGTTTTTTTATATGAATGCGCCATCGCTTTGGTGGTTGCACTCTTTACCATAATAATGTCAGCGAATGAGGGGAATATATGAAAGGCAAAAAGAAAATACTGGTGAGTATAATAGCAGCTCAGGCTTCAATTCTTGGTGGTGTCGTATCAAATGCAGCGTTGGCACAGAGCGAATCGCAAGAGAAAGGGGTGACAGCGAATTTGATGGAAGAGGTTGTTGTCGTAGGAATTGCCGGCTCATTGGCAAAATCATTGGATACCAAGCGAGATTCAGCACAAATACTCGAAGCGATTTCCTCGGAAGATTTGGGAAAAATGCCGGATCAGAATATTGCGGAATCTTTACAGCGGGTAACCGGAATTCAGATTGACCGCAGCGGAGGAGAGGGGTCGGTAGTACGAATTCGTGGCTTATCGCAGAACCTGAATACTATCAATGGCGAAAAGCTTGTCAGTGGTTTGGGCCAGACAAGTCAAAATGGGTCATTCGAAGATCTTCCCTCCGAGCTGTTTAAGCAGGTCGTTGTATATAAGTCTCAGTCGGCCAATCTGGTCGAAGGTGGAATTGGTGGCGTCATTGATCTGAGAACGCGGCGGCCCTTCGACTTTGATAAGGGCGAGCTCCAATTTGCCGGATCACTCAAAGCAGCTAAGGGTGACGAGAGCGGTTCTACAACGCCAATTGGCTCACTGATTGTGTCTCAAAACTGGGGTGACTTCGGTGCCCTTCTGTCACTTTCCTACGCGGAGCGCGATCACCTAAGCGATAGTACCAAGTTTGAGCGCGGTTTTCGCACGAGCAGCGTGGATTCCACTGGCGACGGTGTGAAGAACCTTGACTATAAGAGAGCCCGTATGATCTCTGCGAAATCAAGCAATCAAGAGCGTGAACGTTTCGGTCTTAACGCAGCGTTTCAGTGGCGACCGAAGGACGATCTAGAGCTTACTGCAGAATATTTCGGTACATTTCTCGATATTGACACTGAAACTGCCTCGGCCCAGTTTTGGGCGGATCGCGGTCTGGGATTGGATACAAGCGAGCCTTTTCAATTATCTAGCGGTGGATACGTGGAGAACGGTGCTATTGAGCAAAATTTCTATCAGGCAAACTCCGGTGTTGTGGGGAGGGAGTCTGAAGCACACAATTTTGCGCTGTCTGCAGATTGGGACAATGGAGGCAATTTGACGGCATCGGGTCAGTTTACTTGGGCGACGTCAGAGCTCGATTCCGAGAGTGGCTTTGCTGATGTTATGGGGTCTCAGGGTAACAACATTAATTTTTCAGATGGGTCTTCAGGTCGGGTAAATCCCAATGGTGTCGAAACGTTCGCATACCAGCTTAACATGCCTCTGGGTAGTGAAATACCCAGCATTACCTCGGCCGGCGGTGCACTACTGGACCCTAGCCGATACTGGCACAAGTCACAATGGGCTGAGGCGCAAGAGACTGATTCTGATCTAGTTGCGCTCAAAGCGGACTTTGTTTACAACTTTGACGGAGATTCTCTCAAAGCAATCTCCTTTGGGGCACGTTTTTCAAATCGTGAGGTCACTCGGGAAGATTTTCGATATCTTAACGAGTTTGGCGGCTTCCAGTATCGCTTTAAAGACGCACAAATACAGGACCCTAATCTAGGCTTCACACTTCTGCCGGTCGTAACCAATGCAGACGATCCTAGTCGTTTGGTAGCATATGATGACTTCTTTTCGACCAGTCCAGGAAGATTCCCAGACTCAATATTGATTGAGAGTTTTGCCGGCATGGATAACCCGGTACAGTGGCTGAATAGTCTCTACCCCGACGCACCACTAACCAAGGCGTTGATGCCAATTACCTCCTTTGGCGTGGAAGAGGATACTTATGCTGCGTACGTGATGGCTGATTTTGAAGGTGAGCTGGGCAACATGCCCTATTCGCTCAATGCCGGTGTTCGTTTCGTTCAAACGGATCTAACAGTAACTTCCAATGATGTTCCGGATATTTTGGAAGATGGCTCGGCCAACAACAATTCCTTCAGGGGCTTTAATGGTACACCGGTGGTGTGGGACGAGCTAGACACTGACTCCAGCTATACGGATGTATTGGGGAGCATTAACGCTACTCTCTTCATTCAGGAAGATCTGTTGCTCAAGGCGTCGATTAATAAAGCAATGGCGCGACCCAATCTGGGTGATCTCGGTCGAGGCTTCAAGATTTCCTACACGGGAAATTTTGAAGACGGTGGCCCTGATGGGGAGTTCCAGCGTTTTGCCAGCGGTAGTGCGGGGAATCCGGAGCTCGATCCAGACCGAGCGACATCATTTGACTTGTCACTCGAGCATTATTTTGGCGAAGGCTCGGCGCTGATCGCTGCGATTTTCTATAAAGATATCGAATCATTCTCGATTAACGAGATATCGCAGGAGCCTATTGCGGATACTGATGGCGTAGTGCGCGACGGTGGCTTGGTCGGACGCGTCGTGAACGGCAAGGGCGGATTCGTCAAGGGATTTGAGATCGGAGCGCAGCATACGTTCGAAAACGGCTTTGGTTTTCTCACTAACTACACGTACTCCGATAGTGAAAATGAGGATTTTCTTGACCCAACAACAGAGTCCCCACTACAGATTCCGGGAGTATCTGACAAGTCATACAATGTCGTTGCCTTTTATGAGCGTTATGGTATTAAATCGAGGGTTGCCTACAACTGGCGATCAGAGCGTTTGGCCGGGATATTCTCAGGCTTCCCAAGGTACACTCGGGACTTTGGTCAATTGGACGCGTCGATCGGTTATGAGTTCACGGAGCGTTTGAGTGTTTCTCTTGATGGAATCAACCTAACTGGAAATGACACATCGGATTTCCTCGATGTGGGCGATGGTGATCACTTTTATAACTGGCAGACAGATGAAACTCGCTACATTCTCAGCATGTCATTCAAGTTGTAGATTTTTCTGATCATTACTGTAGTGTGTATGGCAAGCGGTACCGGTGAACCGGTACCGCTTCCGCCTAAACCAAAACCATTGCGGCAATCTAGATCTGGGTGTGTTCTGCATGGCTATGTGTATCTGGACGGTAGTTACTTATTACAGTCATCTTTGGTCAATTGGCAAAGATGGTTAACGGCTTGGTACGACTTATTAATAATTTTAAATTTACAACGCAATAGTCAAATGGTTCTTCCATTCCGCTTGACCATACTGCTTATGGAGTTTGAGGAGTTTTGCAATAAATGCGCTTTGAGCTTCTATAAAATCATCAGAAATCTTTTAGCCACAGAACATCAATTTTATATGAGGCAATAATGTGTACTCAGTTCTTTAATAAACTATTGGTTATTGTGGTACTTACCTTCACCATCAGTATCGCTGAACTAGCCTTCGCAAAGGAAAAGAATCCTCAACCCAACATTTTAATCGTCCTGACCGACGACCAGGGTTGGGGTGATGTTGGTTTTAACGGCAATTTAAAGATAGACACCCCCAATATTGATTCTCTTGCTCGCGATGGTGTGTCCTTTGAACGGTTTTATGTTAATCCCGTATGTGCACCCACCCGAGCTAGTATTTTGACAGGGCGCCACTATTTGCGCACAGGCGTACATGGTGTCACTCGCGGCGCGGAAACGATGCGCAGTGAGGAAGTTACCATTGCGGAAACGCTGCGGGATGCTGGTTATAAGACCGGTGCCTTCGGCAAGTGGCACAATGGTGGGCATTATCCGCACACGGCCATTGGACAAGGGTTTGATGAATTTTTTGGCTTTAGCGCGGGGCACTGGAGTCAATATTTTGATTCGGTCTTGTCTCACAATGGAGAGGAAATTGAAACCCAAGGCTATATTGGTGACGTGATAACCGATCAGGCAATAACTTTTATCAGAGATAGTGGGGAAGCTCCCTTTCTTGCCTTTATTGCCTATAATACACCCCACAGCCCCTACCAGATCGCGGACAGTTACTTCGATAAGTACTCCAGCCGCGGGCTTAACGCCAGAACGTCGGCAATTTATGGCATGGTTGAGAATATTGACGATAATCTCGGCAGGCTATTCAATACACTCTCGGAATTAAAGTTGCGAGACGATACGATTATCGTCTTTCTGAGCGATAACGGGCCACACATCGCGCAGGGTGAGGATTATGGCCCTCGTTACAACGGAGGAATGCGCGACGGCAAGGGTAGCGTCCACGAAGGGGGTGTTCGAGTGCCCTTGTTTATACACTGGCCACAATATGTGGACGGCGGTCGGATAGTTCACCAGCCAGGTCAACACATTGACCTGTACCCAACACTTATAGCACTTGCCGGCCTTGAGGCTGGGAAACAGAAACGACTGGACGGCATTGATCTCAGCCCCATTCTTCGAGGAGAAGATCGTGCCCTGCCAGACCGAATGATCTTCTCGCATAAATGGAGTTTTGGTGATGTGGTGGCCGCGCCCGGTGCAGTTCGGACTCAGCGATGGGTTGCAATATTGGAGGGCGACCGCTGGTCGCTTTACGACATCGTTAATGATGTAGGTGAAACGGTTGATATCGCTAGCAAGTACCCGGAGGTTATCAAGCGCCTGTCTCGCGCATATTATGAGTGGTTCGAAGACGTGAGCTCCGCTGGCTTCGCTCCTATTCCCATCGAGCTGGGCCATGGAGAATTTCCACAGGTTGTTTTGCCCGCTGCTGAAGCTCTTCTTTCTGGCACTGGTATCAGGTATGCGGGCGGGCATGGCTGGGCACATGCTTGGATTACCGATTGGACAGATACAAGCTCATTTCCCCATTGGCAGGTTAAAGTTATGGAGCCCGGTTACTACCGGGTAAGAGTGAGCTATGCAGCAGAGGAATACGGTAGTGAACTGCGGATCAAAGTTGGTGGTCAGCATTTGGATGCCCAAATTGGAAAAGCCCATGTTAGTGCGGATATTCCAGCGCCCGATCGCTCACCCCGGTACTCGGTGTTCGATCGCAAATGGGCATCCCTAGATATGGGTGTAGTTCAGCTGAGTTCAGGAGAACAGCAGTTTTCGATTCGAGCGTTATCGAAAGCAGGCATACGGATTGCGGATATTAAGGATGTTGAAATTACCCGTGTCAACTAGGGAGATAGTGTATGTGTGGTGGTTATACAAATCTGGGATCATTGATGGCTAGACGCTATGTAGCGGTCGCGGTACTCGGAATTATGGTTAGCCTAATGGCATACCTGATTCACACGGATGATGTCGGCGACCTAGAAGCCTTGCCAGGGGAAACAGGGTTACCATTCAAGCGCCCCAATTTTTTGCTAATTCAGGTGGACGATCTGGGCTATGATGACCTCGGTGTACATGGCAATACTCTTCTAGAGACGCCCAATTTGGATCAGTTGGCCGGGGAATCGGTTCGTTTCGACAACTTCTATCTTTCCTCAGTATGCGCGCCCTCTCGGGCAGCGTTATTAACCGGTCGCAACTTTCTCCGCACAGGAGTCTCTGGTGTTCATGGTGGACGAGACTATATCAATCTGGGAGAGACGCTTTTCTCGGAGGTCTTGCAGTCCAACGGTTATGAGACTGCTATGTGGGGCAAATGGCACAGTGGCAAGACCGCCGGCTATCTCCCCTGGGACCGGGGGTTCAACGAAGCCTATTACGCCTCACTCTATAACTATTTCGATAATCAAGGGCTGCTGAACGGGAGAGAGGTATCTACCCAAGGATTTGCCACCGATGTCATTACCGACTTTGCCCTTGACTATATAGATAGCCATGCGTCAGATGACAAGCCTTTCCTAGCATACGTAGCCTATATGGCGCCGCACAACCCATGGCGGGCACCGCAAGGTTTCATTGACAAATATCAGGCGAAGGGGCTGTCTGAGCCCATGTCGACACTTTACGGTATGATCGGAAATCTGGACCATAACATTGGTCGATTGCTCGCAGGTCTCCGGGATAGCGGTCTCGATGAGAGCACGATCGTTATTTTTTTAAGTGACAATGGACCCTGGACGCGCAGCTACCGGTTTGGTTTGACCGAACATGAATGGCAGCTTCGTAACCCCAATGGTCGCCGTGGGACCAAAGGTGACAACTGGGAAAATGGTATCAGGTCGCCATTTTTTATTCGCTGGAAAGGTGTATACGAGCCTAAACAGTCGCATGCGCTGGTAAAGATTGAGGATATCTATCCTTCGCTACTACAGTGGGCCGGTGTCATGCCGGATCCGGATGCGAAATTGGACGGGGTAAGCCTCATTTCGTTCCTCGACGAAACCGCCCATACCCACCAGACCGTCGTTCCGCCTCAAACGTTGGTTAGTGCCTGGGCGAGCCCCTTGAATCCCGATGAGCCTCAGCACGAAAAGGATCCCACGGGATTCTACCGGGTGCTGAGCGATGAATATCGTGGACAGATCCGGTATCAGGACCAGCGTTTGGCAATTCGTCATGGCGGCTATAAGTATATCCGCAACGAATCTGGCAACGGCGAGACATCCCTGTACGATATTCGCACCGATCCGCAGGAAACCCAAAACCTGATCGCGAAAAGGAAAACTCAAGCAATACAACTGGAGACACAGCTTAGGCATTGGTACGCGGGAATTCTGAATGAACCACACGCGCATCGCATGCCGGTATTTCAAGTAGGCTACGAGGGGCGCAAAAGTAGTCAGATATACGCGCTGGCAGCTTCCGCCCACGGCTCAACTTTGCACAATCATGCTCATTACCTTGGCGGTTGGCAGCAGGTAGGCGACTGGGCGTCGTACGATGTCAATGTGCACACGCCAGGCATTTACGCAGTTGATCTAGTTATTAAAACCAGGCAGCCTGAGAGACTATTTTTTGAGTTGACTCATGGTGAAGCACGTGTCGAAAGCGCGTTGACTCATCGTTCCCCGCGGGAGATTGGCACCCTTATTCGCAATGAGAGTTTCTACTGGGAAAACTTCGACCTGCCTCACACATTCAAGACGGAGATCCGTAGTTACGAGCTTGGCAGTATTTTTCTTGCCAAAGGGGAGGACCAACTAAGGCTGAGCTTGTCTCACATAGCTGATAGCGCGGCAATGGATCCGGATATCCAGATGATCGCGATTCAGTTGACTCGTCAGTGATCGGCATTGATCACTTACCTGGGGGTTGGTCAGTTTATGCTCGACTGATGGAACAATATGTCTGCACGCGAAAGCTTGGGCATACGAATATATGTCTCGGTTGGTATCAAACGCAGTTTTGATAATGTAAGGAAGGAGGAGTTATAAAAATAAAGCACCATAGGTTTATAAGGATATGGTGGTACCGTTCATACTCGAAACAATATGTTTTACTGTCTGGGGTACGATCGAGAATATGACAGATCCGCTAGTTAGTGCGGACAGTTTGAAATTGTTTTTTTTGGAAGACGCGGTACTTCCAGCCTCGGAGTTCCGCCAACCGATACCGCGAGGGAGATGAGGCAACCGAATCACTGACTTTTAGGCTAGGATTCCCTCATATCCGTGTCGGTGTCCGTTCTTGAATTGAGGTGCCTGTCTCGAAAATGGTTGTTATCCGCTGAAAGCCCTATGTCTCGGTAAGCGCTTGGATTACTCAAAAGTATCCCGCAAACTCGATATCAATATGTCATTGCTCACAGTGTCCAGAATATCGGTGATATCACGCTCTGGCGTGAAACTAAGGCGGACCTGTTGAGACTGGTTTGGTAGTAGATGGAAAAATTGATTGGAAATGCAGGCCAGTTGGGGATGCTCAATCCACACCCACAGAGCCGGTACGTTGGTTGCTAGAGACAGAACCAGCTCTGACCCATCCTCTGTAACTTCATGGCTGATTTTCGGTTGCTGAAGTTCAAGGTGCTTGGGCTGGCAGAATAGCGACATGTTCTTACTCACAACCAGTCCATCAACGATCAGTTCGTAATGCAATATTAGATCTCGCGCATGGTGCTCTCCCGTATACTTGGTGGTGAGCACCTTAGTATTACAAAATGGTTTCACCTCCAGATTGAGCGTGTCCTCCTGCAATATGTCGCCGCTACAGGAGGCCCAAGTCGCCCGCACCTGAGCTGAATGGCTATTGTAGGTATCGTTGGTCGTGTGAATGTCCACGGACAGTGTGTCTCTGTCCTCCACTCCCGATATCAGTAGTGGCGAATAGAAGTCCCTTGCCATGTAGTGGAGAGCTTTCCACTTACCAAGGTAGTCAATCGAAGACCAGCTCGGCCCTCCCCAGCAGTCGTTCAACTGCCAGTACAGCGTACCCATCCCGCGAGGCATCGAACGACGCCAGTGTTCGATGGCATATTTCATTGCCATACCCTGCAGAACGTGTGACAGCCAGATCGTGCTGTGAAAATTTTTGGGCATGTTAAACCAAGACAGTAAGTAGGTGATAATTGCACTATTCCCGATTGGACTTCGTTGGTGGTACTCCATCATGTAACTACTGATGTTAAAGTCCTCTGGCTCACAGTAAGTGCGAATAGTGGCGGGTTCGGGAAATGATTGAAATCCAAACTCGCTGGCAAATCTGTGCTCGCAGGTCCGATAAAACTCGAAAGGTTTACCGCCGTGCCAGACATCCCATAGGTGTGCATCCCCGCAGGTGGGGTCACTGTCCGCAAGACGATCTCCTATTGGTGTGTGAGGCGAGCTTGGCCAATAAGGCGTATCGGGATCATAAGCTAGCACCTGCTGTTGGAGTACATTATCAAACAACAGGCGGTACTCATCCCAGGTCATGCAGCCGCAATCATCCCCCAAAACGTTACCCACATGCTCAATTTCATTATTTCCGCACCACAAGGCCAGACAAGCATGATGTCGGATACGCAGGATATTGTCTTTGACTTCCGCGACGACATTGTCCATAAATCCTTCTTCGTATACGGGGTAGGCAGCACAAGCAAACATAAAATCCTGCCACACAAGAATTCCGTATCTATCGCATAGATCGAAGAAGACATCCGACTCATAGATTCCTCCGCCCCAGGCGCGCAACATATTCATATTGGCGTCAGCACTGGCTTTGATAAGCTGTTCGTAGAGTTCAGGCGTAGCCCTAGTCGGAAACACATCCGGAGGAATCCAGTTTGCTCCCTTGCTAAAGATTGGACGGCCATTTACTTCAAACTGAAAGCTTTCTCCCCATTGGTCGGGATGACGTCCTAGTTTGATTGTGCGAAGCCCGATCTGACGTATCCAGTGGCTGATTGCCTCCCCATCGCAATAAATCGTTACCTCAAGCGTGTAGAGTGGGTGATCACCGAGGCCGTTTGGCCACCATAATTCCGGGTTCTCCACCGTCAGAGTGATGCTGTGTTGATGTTCTGCATGAAGTGAAATGCTTTTCTGTACGGAGCTTTCATCGGGGGCCGTAAGAATAACCTCGAGTGTCATGCCCGACTCAGCAACCTTGTTTAGTTCGGTGTTTAACACCAGATCAACCAGACCGTTATCAAGATGAGTCTGTCTTACATGGACGTTTTCAATTTCAACATGCTCACGAAAATGTAAATGTATGGGGGCACAAATTCCGCAGGTGATTAACTTCGGACCCCAGTCCCATCCAAAATTACACGGGCTTTTCCTAACTCGGCTACCGCCGTCGGGCTGGTAGACACCAACGCCTGCACCATTGAGCCAGCGCTCTTCCTGCCGGCCTTGTATAAAGGGAAATACCGAGCGAAAACTGACACGTATGGTATTGATTCCCGTCTGAATTTTATTTGTGACGTCGACGCGCCAAGTGCGAAACTGGTTGTTTGCTTCCAGCACGGGGTGACCGTTAATAGAGACTGTAGCAAGTGTATCCAAACCCTCACAGATTAGCTCGGTAATCGTGCAGGCAACCTGACTTTCAGTCAGTTCAAATTGACGCTCATAACACCAACCGGATTCACCGATCCATTGACAGCTCGCCTCGTTATCCCTATACAGCGGATCGTCTATCAATCCATTGTCCAGCAAATCTGCGTAGAGCGTGCCGGGAACCTCAGCAGGTACAGACTGAAAGTCGGCGCGTTCTTCGTGGCTGACCAACCAGCTTCCTCCTAAATCGTACTTCAATTTCTTAACTCCATTAAATACCAGTGTTGTAATTTCTGTTTGAGGTTTTCCGTTGGATAGATACCACTGTATTAGTAGCGTTGCACTAGCGCCGGATCCGTATGAGTTTTGAATTATTTATACTGCGACATCTCTGGCTCGTCGCGTTGCAGGCGGCGTTCATGCAGCTCATTTACAATATTGTGCATCCTCAATTCATTCAGTGGGTAGAAGAAGCACATGAGAATAGACAGAAGAGCAAATAACGCGGGAATTACGCTAAACAATAGAACCAGAGCACCCATACTGTCAGCGGACTGTTCCACATTAGGTTGAAAGCCAAACTGCGCCATCAGAGTTAATGCAAGATATGCACCGAAAGCCCAGCCGAATTTCTGTGACATGGTCGAAGCGGAGAAAATCAGACCGGTTGCACGGCCCCCAGTTTTCCATTCAGCATAGTCGGCAGTATCGGCATACATGGCCCATAAAACCACCGGTAGGGCACCGCTGGCCAGCGAACCCAAAATTTGGAGCCCGAAGATGAGCCCGAGTTCGTCTGCGGTAGGAAAATACAACAACGCCTGCGCAACAAGTGCTACAAAGAGCATTACTATGTAGGTCTCTTTCTTACCAATTCGTTTACTAACGAAAGGCAGTATCAGCGCTCCAATCAGCGAGCTGATTTGGCCAATCGTATTAAAACCGGAAACAATAGCCTCAAAGCCATACTCGCCGCTGAAAAATGGAAGGTTTAGTTCCTGAGAACCGATCACGTAACGGAAATAGTGAACCGTGACAGAGCTTTTAATCGCGGCGAAGAAGATAAATAGCAAAGTGGTGGAAAACAATATCAACCAGGGTTTGTTGGTGACTAGGTCGCGAATATCTTTTTTAACAGAGTTATGCTGGGACTTTGGGGGTTGTACGCGTTCTTTGGTGCCTTTAAAGGTTATAAGGAAAAAAATCACCGCAGCGATACCGTAGACAACGAAGGTCATCTGCCACCCTTTCGCGGTGTTGCTTACGGTTTCACCCAGTTCATTGACTATGGCATACATATCACCAAAATAAAGCACTAGGGGTAGCAGGGTTGCGGATACGACAATACCTGCTGTGAACGCGAAAATGAACTTTATTGACGACACACTGGTACGCTCATCGGTGTCTGGTGTGATAACTCCAAGCATACAGTTAAAGGGGATATTGATGGCCGTATACATCAGCATGATCGCGAAGAACGTGATATAGGCATAGATAATTTTCCCATTCTCACCTAGATCGGGTACAGAGAATGTAAACACGCCCGTAACAGCAAGCGGAACACACATCCACAAGAGGTAGGGCCGAAATTTCCCATGTTTGGTCTGTGTGCGGTCGGCGATCATGCCCATCACTGGATCAGTGATCGCGTCGAACGCTCGGCTAACAAGAAACATCGTCGCCGCTATCCCTGCAGGGAGTAGGAATACATCAGTATAGAAAAAAGTGATGTATAGCATGAACGTCTGCCAGTAGAGTACGGACGCTAGATCGCCGAAGCCAAAGCAGATTTTTTCCTTGAGCGTTATTCTATTTTGATAATCATGCACTCTGTATTGCCTCTCAGATGATTGTAGTTCTCTCTAGGGCCTATCTCGGGATACCTTTCCAAAATAGTATTTGTTAATGTTGTGTATTGTAACTTATAATGTAACCGGTTACACCAGTTAATTAAATTTTATTTACTTATTTAGCACTCGGGGACAGTCACAAATGTTCCATAAGACATCAATGAGTCCGTATAGTTGGGTTTTTGGATGATTTATACAAATTTCGGCGCAAATTTCTCAGGTTTTGGAATTGAAGTCCTTATGCGTGATTAATTGAATGATAGATGCATGTTATTGCGTGTAACCGATTACAATAAGCCTGTAGGATTTATGATCTATCTATGGCGGGTGTATTGCAGTAGTTAGTTGTAAAAGACTACCCAATAGAGAAAAAAGCGAGCCTCATTTATGAACCAATTACCCATCAATGCATATTTCGTTCGAACGAAGGAGCGACTATGAACTATAGAAATAGTCATTTTTTACGAAATCATATCAAAAGTATTCTTGATTTCTATCACAATGGTATTGTCGACGAAACTGGCGGATTTTTTCAGAATTTTCTTGATAACGGCTCGGTATTCGATCCACAAAAACGTCATCTCGTTAGCAGTACGCGCATGGTTTTTAATTACTGCAAAGCTTTTCAGCTTTTTGGCGATGAGGAATACCTACATCGCGCAGAGCATGGCATCGCTTATCTGCGCGAGTATCACTGGGATTCCGGGCGTGGCGGCTACAACTGGACGCTTAATGGGCACAAGGCAGAAGATCAAACGAACCACTGTTATGGGCTGGCCTTTGTGGTGCTGGCGTTTGCGGCGGCGCTAGATGCGGGTTTTGAAGATGCCCGGGAAGATTTATTTGAAGCCTTCGATTTGATGGAACGACATTTCTGGCTAGAAGATCGTGGTTTATACGCAGACGAGGCCAGTTTTGACTGGGCTATCGTCTCCAACTACCGGGGTCAGAATGCCAATATGCATTGCTGTGAGGCAATGTTGGCGGCATACGAAGCTACGCGGGACGATAAATTTCTGAACCGCGCATACCAACTGGCGACCAAGTTCAGCCAAGAAATGGCGGATAAGGCAGATGGCTTTATTTGGGAACACTATACCCCGACGCTAGCCGTCGACTGGAACTACAACCGTGAGGATCCTAAGAATCTCTACCGCCCTTGGGGATTTCAGCTGGGGCATCAAACGGAATGGACAAAACTATTATTAACCCTGCACGGTCACGTCCCCGAGCAATGGATGGTGGATCGTGCAAAGGCCCTTTTCGATCGTGCGCTGTCGATCGGCTGGGACGATACATATGGTGGTATCTATTACGGTTTCTCCCCAGACGGCGCCATCTGCGATGATGAGAAGTATTTCTGGGTGCAGGCAGAAACATTTGCTGCCGCTGCACGTTTGGCAGTTGTGACCGAGGAAGACCAATACTGGAGTTGGTATGATCGGATCTGGGCCTATGCGGATGCCCACATGATCGATCACCAGCATGGTGCTTGGTACCGTGTACTTGACCGAGCTAATAAGAAACTGTCCATAAAGAAATCCATTGCTGGCGGGAAGTGTGATTACCATACTCTGGGTTCATGCTGGGATGTATTGCGCCTAATGCAAGCACGCTAAAAAGGAAGCTGCCTTTGAATCTAGATGTGATGGAGGCCGTCTGAGTAATGAGGCAGCTATTTACGCGTAAAGATATTAAATATTGTCTCCATATGTAAACCGACGGTACGTAATCTGGTACAACCGGAATTTGAGGATTTAAAATAATGAGTATTGCTGTATTGGGTGAAGCATTAATTGACTTCATCATGAATCAAGATGGTAGCTATAGGCCTTATTTGGGCGGTTCCCCGTATAATGTAGCTATCGGGCTTGCTCGGCAGGGTTGTGAGGTTAGTTATTTGTCGCCCTTGTCTTCGGATAAGTTTGGAGATCAGTTCGCGAAGGTAATGCTAAAAGAAGGCGTTCAGATGCCTATCAATAGGCGCTCACTTTGGCCCACCTCTCTAGCGCTAGTCACTTTGACCGAGGAAGGTTTGCCATCTTATCGGTTGTACAGAGAAGGGATTGCCGATAAAGACACTGAATTTGAGGAAATCAAGGCTAACCTCCCTGATAAGTTGCAGTTATTCCATACCGGCTCATTGGCCATCACTCCTAGTCAGCTACCAAAAATTACGAATCTCTTTGAGCTTTTCCATTCAATGGGTGTGCAGGTGAGCATCGACTTGAATATTCGACTGGGTGCCAGCATTGATAAGACGGCTTACCTTAACGGCGTAAGATCATTGCTACCTCTTGCAGACATTGTTAAGGCGAGTGACGAAGACTTATTGGCACTGAAACTAAACAATGATGCGAGGAGAAGTGCCGAGCTGGCTTACGAAGAAATGAAATCGGGGATCCTCATCCTTACCGAGGGCAGTGGAGGCGTTGTGGTTTACACGCCTAACGCTGTGGTGCAAAGGAAAGCCCATTCTATTGTTAATGTAGCGGATACGGTGGGCGCTGGAGATACCTTTCACTCCGCTTTTTTGGCGTACCTGTGCCGTCACAGTTCAATCGCTGGACCAATCAGCAATGTTGATATCACCATGTTAGGAAATGCCGCTGATTATGCATGCGCTGCAGCAGCGATTAATGTATCGCGGGTTGGTTGCTCTCCGCCCACCCAATCAGAAACCGAAAGGTTTATTGCTTCTACGGAGCTTAAATAAATCGGTGCCGCGGCCCCTTTAAATCTGCGAAAAAAACCTGTAAAAATTTATTTATTAGGTTATCTTTTACGGCGTCTGACACTCTGGAAGTTGATCTTGCTAGTGAGTCAATTAGCTCCATGGCGAGTAACGATCGTGTTTTGATCAAATGTTGCTCTGTCTGCGGAAAATGCTGTTTGAGGAACGCTGCGAGCAAGGCGGCATTCTCACGGCTGTATTTTAGGTCAAGCTCTGAGAGAAGTGGGTTCGCGTGGATTGCGGCGCATAAATTCAATAAAAATGGGTTAATTCTGTGCTTATCACATTGGTGACCTATGCCATTTTTTAATATTTCTTCGGGGTTCTTGTCCTGCTGCATTATCGCCTGTATTTCTTCACGATTAGCTTTTNATGATATTTCGGCATGGGCTAAGAGCAGTGACTGTTTATTTAAGTAACACAAGAAGTAACACAGTAGGATATATTGATATACATATACCATTACTAATCAATAGCTTACAGTCTAAGTACAGTTCCCGCCGCCTCCACCAATAACAAAACCTCAACCCGACAGGGTTGGGGTTTTTTTA
>JGI20157J14317_10001707_pt1 | contig 19760 bp, 27 predicted proteins | sample COG_07_FD_14317 | JGI IMG/M metagenome (IMG submission 14317)
GAAGAATCTTTTTTCTTTAGTGACTATGAGATAAGTGATGAGTATTCACGAAAAGTATTTACCAAATTGGTAACTGAAAAATACATTGAGGATCCTTCTTTGGAANACCTCGTTTTTTGGAGTGAAGATGAATTTCAGGGTATNTTAGAAAAAATTATTACAGGTTCAATTATGTATTCTTTAAAGAAAGAAGGTATTATGGGTTCCTACGAAGATGATCAAACAGAAGAAACTTTCTTTTTAACTGAAAAAGGTAAAGAAATATCAAAAACATTAATTAAAGAATAAAACTATGTTATACGATTTCAACGACATATTAATCCAACCCGCAACAATAACATCAATACGTTCACGATCTGAAGTAAATCCTTATTATATGGAATTTCTCGAACAGGGGGTATACGAAAAGAATCTCCCACTAATGACAGCACCTATGGATACTGTTATTGATGTAAATAACATGCATTACTTCAAAGAATTGGGTATAATGCCCGTTTTACCACGCATTAAGAACCCAAACACGGAGCACATAAGTTACGAACATTTTTTATCATACAGTTTAAACGACTTTGATCGAATATTTTTAGATAATACAATTGACATCCCTGGTGGGTACCAAGTTTTTGCACTTATCGACGTTGCAAATGGACATATGGGTGATCTTAAAAAATCGGCTAAAACCGCAAAGACCAAATATGGTGGTGATTTAGTTTTAATGGTTGGTAATGTTGCAAATCCATCCACATTTTATGATTATGCTTTAATCGGTGTGGATTATGTGAGAGTTGGTATTGGAAATGGTGGTGGTTGTCTAACGACTGTGCAAACAGGGGTTGGTTATCCAATGGCATCACTTATATATGAATGTAATAAATATAAAGTAAACAACTCACACATTAAAACTAAAATAGTTGCTGACGGTGGATTTAAGAAATATTCCGATGTTATTAAAGGTTTGGCACTTGGTGCTGATTACATAATGTTAGGATCTATGTTTAATAAAGCACTTGAAAGTTGTGGTGAAACAACATCACCTTCCCACGGTACTGTAGATCAATACAGTGATAAGACTAAAGAAATGTTTGACGTGGATATCCCACTATATAAAGTTTTTAGAGGTATGAGTACCAAAGAAGTACAGTTGACATTGGGTAAGGGTGATTTAAAAACCTCTGAAGGTGTAGTTAGACAACATAAGGTTGAATATACACTCCAAGGGTGGGTTGATAATTTTACGTCATATTTGAAGTCAGCAATGAGTTATACTGATAAAAAAAAACTCCCCCATTTTATTGGAGGAGTCACTACTAATATTATTAGTCCTAATTCATTTAATAGATTTGATAAATAAATCTACCCTATGTTAAACCCTTTGTCGTCTTTTCTGAAATCCTCATCATTGTGCATTCCGTCTTTAATGTAAGAACGAATCAATTTTGATACTGTCATATTTTTCTTATCCGCAACTTTTTCAATCTCTTTGAAATAAGCGGGAACAATTCTAAATGACAACATTTGGATTAGTTGTTGATTTTTTGGTTTATCAGATGTCTTAGGTTTCTGATTTTTTGATTTCTTTGATGCCATGATTGTTTTTGTTTTATATTAATAAATATATCCTCTTTTAAGTATGTTTCGTTAAAGTATAAATATTTGATAATCCGAAATATATTGTGTATATTTTAATTAAACATTAAATAGATTTAAAAACATGACGAACATAAAAAACGTAGTAACCGAAGTTGAGACAAACTATCCTGAAACAACAAAAATGTTTAAGGAAGTAATGCAAGAACAATATGAATTATTTTGTCTAAAACAATCAAACTATGGTCCTGATAATATTTCGTTAGGAACTACATTAGAAAAAAGTGAAGACCGTAAAATGTCTCAAATGGGTTTATGGTTTAGAATGAACGATAAAATCCAAAGACTTAAACAACTTGTTGTGTTAGGTAACAAGGATAATGTCGGTGAGTCTGTAAAAGACACGTACCAAGATTTGTCTGTTTATGGGATAATTTGTCAGATAGTTGTCGAAGGAAAATGGGGTAAATAACATATTCGTGATATTTATAATAAAACGAAAAGACTATGGCAAACAGGGAAGCGGATTTTAACCACGCATCGTGGAATAAACTCATAGATAAAACTAACACCTCTGTTTTAACTCAGATTGGTGTTGATAAGTACTTTAAACTTACGGAGGATAAACGTAGGGGGGTATCATACCTAACACTTAAGTTAGTTAGGAATAGTATCACCAAAAACATTAGTATTGGTGAAAATGAATTATTGGCATTCATAACAATTCTTTGGAAGAAAAATGAGGAAATGGAGAACTACGAGTTAGCTGCAATATTTAAAAATATTATGGAAAACTATAAAGTAATATATAATTCAGTTAAACCAGTAAAGAAAGTTAGAAAGATAAACGTTACTTAATAATTTCGTATTCTACTTCTTCAATTTTTTCACAGAACATTAAGGTGTTGTCTCTATTACTTTTGAATACGTATTCAACACCTAACCACTGTTTTACTAATTGGATGTCTTTAACGTCCTCACTTCTATATTCTGCGGAAAGTAGATAGAGGTCCCCATTTATTTGTCTCGCCTTTCTCTTACTTCTAATGTATGATGGCATCTGTGTTGGNGTCCTCAATAATATCACAATTGTCAGTATTTTCATGATTTTCCCAAGATGTGGTTGGTCGTTCATTTAAAAAATAGAAACATTTAACAATATTTTGATTTTCGAATTTGATATGTTTATGATATGAATCTGGTATTGTTGCACCTGTAGGTAGTACTATACTTTTTTCACTGTAGATCGGGATTACTTTTATTGTAAGATTTTCATTGTCGTCCCATATTCTTTCTTTAGACTCTAAAATTCTCCAAGCTCCTCGATTTAAATACTTATTCTGAAGTGAACAATTTAAATATGAGAATGTCATCTTTAAATGTTCATCACTATCCGAGTATGTTGCTGCGGGAGCCATATGTCCTTTGTCCCAAACATTTTTTACGTAATCATCATTATCTGACGTACAGATTGAATCATTTTTTTTAAAATTCATATGACCACGATCTACATTCTTAGGTCTGTTTTTAGAAGTGTATACAACCCATAATGGTTGTTGTAGGGTTTCTGAATAGTTAATTGTAAATACGTCGTTTTTAACTACTACACTTTCCCTATTACAGTTCTGACCACTTACGTTTAAAAATGTGGATAGAATTAAAAGTGTCACTATTATTTGTTTCATAATATTATGTCTAAAATGTTTTTAACTGATCTACCATTGACCTTTATTTTGTGGTACGGTAGGTTATTATTTTTTAATGTGGTCTCTATTTCACCATCCAATTCAATCGACTCCTCAAGGTTTTGAAACCTCTCAACATCACTATGTTTACCGTTACATCTACTTAAAACAATATTGATGTTTTCATATTGGTTATGAATATCTAATACCATTTTATCAAAATTATCACCATATAGTGTTGCTGGGTAAATTCCTGACTTATAATAAGATTTGTAGGTGAGAGATAGAAGAATTGGTGAATCTAAAATGATGTAATCCACTTTACCATATGACTTAACAATACCTCTGTGTTGATTAGCCAACACAAAGAGTTGATCTCTAATTGCGGAGTGGTTTTCATCCCAAGCTAATAGTTTTGGAAATTCATATGGGTTATCACAACTAATATGTTGTTTCTTTAGTTTGTATGTTAAACCTGATGCGATTGAAGATTTACCTATTCCAGGTCCACCAAAGAGATTTACTATTTTTGTCATATTACGGTACGTTTGTACTAAGTGTAATGTAGGTAAAAAAATATGTAAATTCAATAGATAATAAAAGAGAGGTCTTAGACCTCCCCATTATTTAACTTATTTTACCTTTAAATTTTTGTGTCAAATCAGAATAATACTCTTCAGTGTCAATTCCCTCCCAAGCCATTCTAAAATTAGGTTTTACCTTACTTTCCCAAATACTATGTGACATAATTGTAACGTACGGTGTACTACTTACGTTAGACACACTATGTATTGTGTAGAAATTATCGTTGGCGTCACCACTGTTCGATCTACTATAACACGACACAAAGAACATTGTTTCTTCAGTCATTTGTTCGTTTAAATCTTCAGTATTACCCATTTCATCATTATCAGTCTCAATATCATTAGATGGTTCCTGTTGTGGTTCCTCATCTTGTTTAGGTTCGTCAACTTGTTCGGGTTCGTCTTTTGGAAAGAATCCTGTTGCTGGCCATTCACTATTTTCAAATGCGTCAAATGTTGGATCGTATGTAATACCATTATGTGTTAACCAATCTCCATTGTCACCATCCCAAATACCATACTTACCAAAACTCGGTTCACCAGTACTATTACCCATAACAATCTTTGTTGAGTCATGGTTTATAGCTGCGTATTTAGTTGCGTATTTGTTTTTGATGAATTGCCATTGAATATCTCCAAAGGTTACAGATCTTCCATCAACCTCTATTGGTTGGTCTCCATCATCACCCGCAATTCTTCTACGTAATTTTTCTGATAGATCATTATTATCTGAAAACAGTTTAAAAATTTCATATGTTTGAAATCTATCAGTCCAATTCTCGTTATTTGTTGTTTTAATATACAATACCAATAACTCACTCGTCATCGATTCAAATGATCTAACACTTCTTAAGTAGTTACCATTTGTAATATATGCAATTTTCTCTCTTCTGTTTCTTCTTGCAAAGTCCCATCTATCACCCTCTCTTTCGTTGATTCGTGCAATTGGGTCAACAGAACCGTCCCCAATGTTTAACTCTCTACGAGTATCATAAGGAATACTTCTTGATAGTATTTCAATTGCTTCTTCATTACCTTGTAATTGTGGGTGTAAACATGTTAAACATAGATTAAGATTTGTATGTTCTAATCTAACACCTGTTCTATTACCACCTGAGTTTTTTAAATCAGTATACTCGAAATTTGTGCCACTACCATCACTCGATATCGGCATAATTGCTGATATGTGATTTTGGTCACTCGTTGCTAATTTATCGTTTATAACAAAGTAGTAGGTTAACCCTTTATCTCTGTACATGTTATAGTATGTACTTCTTTCGTTAGTGCTTGTGATACACCAATTAAAACCACCAATTTTCTCAGCTAAGTGGTTTTCGTAAATACCAAAAGCAACACATTGTTTTTGATTCTTCGGGAGGTAGACTCTAAAACCATCACCATCGTCATAAACTTTCTCTTCGGATCCATACCACAGAGCTTTAGATGCTTCTAATTTATCTTCTTTCGATAATGGTTTTGTTAAGAATTCATCAACCCAATCTTCTTTGGTTATAAGATTACCAACATTTATATCAAATTCATCAAAAAGGTCAACAATTTGATTCCATGAATATGCCGTTAAATCTAATAATGAATTTGGGTTAAATGGTTTAGTTCCATCATCACCATCATGACGAAGGAGAAAAGATTTGATCAATGGATGATCTTTACCTCCGGCATCTTTAATTTTTCTTTGTATTTGTTTACTACCTTTTACACCCCCATAGAATTGCGATGCAATTAGTTCAAGTATGTCGTCGGTTACTTCAGGGTTTTCTTTACCCCACTTAGCCTTCAATCTATTTAGTATTCCTTTACTTACTGCTTCATCAAGAAGCATTTCGTATATTAACTCTCCTATTTTCATATTATATAAGGTGTATATTCCTTATATAAATATAAGGAATTTAGTTAATATTGGAAACTATTTGATTTGATGATACAGTAAGTTTAAGTGACCTAAGTTCTGTTAGTGCATTCTCCAAAAGTCTTTCAGTCATTATTAACTTCATTAAGACTTCTGCATTTGGATTTGCGTTCTCACTAATAAGGTTATTAATAACCATATTCTTTACCACCTCATCACTGTGAACTTTTTGTAATCGGTTCTTTTTTCTTTGGTGGTACTTACGTGAATTTTCCTTAGTACACGTTACACAATAGATACTATGTCCATCGTTGGTTCGCTTGTTTTTGTAAAAACTACTCAATGGTAGTTCTTCTTTACAACCACTACATTTTTTCATATTATTCATAATATAAGTTTAATATTACTACAAATGTAATTATTATTAAGGATATAACCAAAAATTATGGAAAAATTATTATTAAAGAAAGGTTATTATGAAATATATGAGGTCACTGTAAGAGGTAAAACCAAGTATAGAGTTGATAGTGGTAAGGTCATCTTTATTGCAAGATACAAAAAATACATAGCAAATCCATATCGTGATTTAAAAGAATTCACAACGTTGGAGAAGGCTAAAGATTATGTGGGGAAGAAGTTAAAGGTATCGTCAAAGAAGAAGAAGACAAAACTAAGTACACTACCCAAGTCACTTTACTTCATATTAATAAAAGAAGTGAAAACAGGTGTGATATTTGTTAAGATAGGAATTACTTCTAAAAAGTTTATTATGAGGAGATTCTCAAATGCTCATGGATATGAGGGTTATGTGGTTGAAACTATACTACGTAGAATTGACACTCCCAATGCAGAGAAGATTGAAAAGGATATACATGAAACCCTAAAAAAGAAAAGGTCCGTAAAAAATTACAGACCCAAACTTAAAACTTTTGGTGGTTATACGGAATGTTATGATTTTAAATGTTTCAAACAAATAACCGAAGTGTTTGATTTGAAAACTAAAAACTTATAACCCTAACCAATTTAAAAACTTGTCGATGATATCCCCGTGTTCGGATCTACAATCTTTCATTATTTTCTTTTCTTTATCATTTAGAGAAGAACCTGTAGAATAACCCCACACTCCGTCCATATCTAAACCACTTTTTGTTCTTTGAAACTTTGATATTGCTTCAGATGTTGCGTCACCATGTAACCCATCTACTTCTAATTTACTACCAATGACTTTATTTAGAAAACATTGTATTGCTTTCTTAGCATTTAATTCGGATGTTTGTTCAGTTAGAAGTTGTTCTTCTACCACACCATCCATTATTCTCTTTACTTGAGATTCTGTGAAAATATATTTCTTCATAATATTATTAGTTATTTAGATAAATAGATAGAAATCCAGCAATTCTCTGTGATCTATCATTTAATTCTTGAAGTTGAGTCTTAGTTAGTGACTTCTTCTTCTTAAAGTCCACACCAAATGAACCTACCATATTTTCGGTTTTAATGTCAATTAGTGCGTGTACATAGGATGATCTTGTTCCCCCAGAAATTGCAGAACCCTTTAATCCGTAAGTGGCAACTTTAGGATCGTTAAAATCTTTTATATAGATATGTTTGTTATGTAGTAATTCTCTGGTGGAATGTGGGTATAGTGAAACTGGTATGTTAGTGAATGTAGAAGAAACAGTGTCTTTTTCGTCTTTACACATTTCAAACATCATAGAGAATTTTTTCATTGATTTCTCGTTGGTCAAAAAGTGACCACCATTATGATACATTAGAATCCACGCACGATCGGCATTTAATAGTTTCCTCACCTCCTCTATCTCATCAGCAATTACACTACAATGTTCATGGTCGTCCACTATTGGGTCAACCGGCTTCTTATTACGTAATCTCGATTTTACTTTCTCAACCAATATCGGACCTACGATTGATGTTATCACCGCAACTGTTATAATTCCTAATGTCTCTACCATATTTCTTGTCTATTTCACGTCGAAAAACGTATGTTAATAAATATATTAATAAATACCTATAGTTCTAATCTCTGACAATAAAAACACTAAAAATGTACCACATGGGTTGTACGACGTATAATGGGTTTATTCTTATACTGTTAAATGTCTAATACATTGTTATTTGGGGTTGATTTTGTACGTTTTAATACATACATTAGGGGTAATGAATAATAAAATAATACTTAAAACTAACAAAATGAAAAAATGTTTTTTATTAATGATGTCAGTAATGATGTCAATGTCAACCTTCGCCCAAGTATCGGGTAAAGTTGTTGATTCTAAAACGGGGGAACCTCTTGTAGGTGCCGCCATTCAAATTAAAGGAACGTCACAAGGGTCTATTACGGATTTTGATGGTGACTTTGAACTTAACGTTGAGAGTGGTAAATCTTTAGTCGTAACTTATTTAGGTTACGTAACTTTAGATGTCATTTCTCAAACAAACTTAACAATCTTGCTAAGTCCAGACCAAAACATCTTGAGTGAGGTCGTGATAACTTCGGGAATTATTGATGTTGCAAAAGTGAGGGAGACTCCGATTGCCGTGTCAAGTATTTCTGCGAAGGAAATATCACTAAAAGTGGGTAACCAAGAGTTTCCTGAAATCATGAACACAACACCAGGTGTGTACGCTACAAAACAAGGTGGTGGATATGGGGATTCCCGTGTTTCACTTAGAGGTTTTGATCAGACGAACACATCATTCCTAATTAACGGACAACCCGTTAATGATATGGAGAATGGACGAGTGTATTGGTCAAATTGGCAAGGTTTAACTGATGTTGCGTCAGGGATACAGATCCAAAGAGGGTTAGGTTCTTCAAAATTGGCGGTTCCATCGGTAGGTGGTACAGTTAGTATCCTTACTAAAGCGACACAAAAAACCCAAGGCGGTTCTGTTTCACAAATGTCAGGTAATGACGGTTATCAGAAAACCACAGTTGCTTATAACACAGGAAAAAACGAAAGTGGATGGGCATCATCTTTCTTACTATCACAATGGTCGGGAGATGGTTACATTAACAATACCTCAGGTGCGGGTACAACATACTTCGCAGCTGTAGGGTACGAACCTGAAGGATCTAAACACAAACTCAACTTATCTGTTTTAGGTGCNGCACAATGGCACCACCAAAGAGATGTGTGGGTGTCAATTAGAGATTACCAAAATTTTGGTGGTGAGGGAATTGATCGAACTTGGAATTCGAATGGTGGTACCTTAAATGGTGAGGAGTTTAACATGAGAAGAAACTTCTACAACAAACCATTAGCAACTTTCAATTGGGATTATCAAATTAAGGATAATCTTAAACTATCAACATCCTTATACGGTTCTGCCGGTAGAGGTGGTGGAACAGGTCCAAGAGGAAACAACTTCCGTAATGGAGTTACTGATATACTTCCGTTTAGAAAAGATCTTACAGAACACTACTTAGAAAATGGTAGAGGTTCAAGAAACCCTGATGGTACAATTAACTACGACGCAGTCGTCGCTAACAATCAATCCACAACAAATCCTTATACAGGTGCAATTGGTGGATTTGATGGACAACTAATTGGTTCAAATGGTTTCACTGATGATGGTGTGAATAGAGAAGTTCTTATAAGAAGAGCGTCTATGAACTCACATGATTGGATTGGTGGTATTTCTAACTTAGAAGGTGAATTTGGTAACTTTAAAACGTCAATTGGAATTGATTTACGTTCTTACACTGGTTATCACTACCGTACCGTTAATAATTTAATGGGGTTAGACGGTTATTATTCAACGGGTAATAGTAATTCTAATGGTCAAATTATCAATACAACTGTTTCTGCAAGTCCTTTTAATAATACAGGATTGAACGGACCTAAGATTGACTATTACAACGTAGGTGTTGTGGGTTGGCAAGGTGTGAATGGTTTAGTTGAATATAAGAAAAGTGATAAAATAACTGCAGTCGTACAGGCGGGGTTATCTAATCAATCATTCCAAAGAAAGGATTATTTCGATTCTCCTTCCAACCCAATATCGGAAACTGCAAATTTAAGTGGTGGGTATTTGAAAGGTGGTGCTAACTATAACCTTGATACTAAGTCTAACTTATTTTTCAATGCTGGTTACATCTCTCGTCAACCACAATTTGATGCTGTTTTTCCTAACTTCGCTAACGACGTAAATCCTGATTTACAAAATGAGGAAATTCGTTCGGTTGAATTAGGTTATGGGTTTTACGGTGATGACTTAAGTGTTAAAGTAAATGCATATTCCACTACATGGGGTAACCGTTTCATTACACGATCGTTATCAAACCAACAAGGTGTTGATGGTACTGCACAATTTAAAAATGTCGATGTGGTTCACAACGGTATTGAAGTTGAAGCAACTTATAACCCAACGTCACGTCTTAAATTAAAGGCAATGACATCTATTGGTGATTGGAGATATACTAATGATTTCACGGCTGAGTTGTTTGATGATAACCAACAATCAATCGGTACGGGTACGTTATATACGAAAGATACTAAGGTCGGTGACGCAGCACAGTTAACTGCGTATGTGTCGGCTGACTATCGTCTTGGTAAATACATCAATTTAGATGCGGGTTACCGTTATGTTGATGGTTTATATGCTGACTACTCAATTGGTGATTCGGAGTTTACTAACCCCGATAACCAAGGAGCACTTAAATTACCTTCATATGGTTTGTTGGATTTAGGAGCAACTACACGATTTAAGTTATTTGGTAACTTTGCTTCGTTTAGAGTTAATATAAACAACGCATTAGATGAGACTTACATTGCAGAGTCTAATACTAATATTCATGCGGATGCTACTTCAGAAACTTGGAATGGTGTCGATACACGTAACTCTGTGTGGTTTGGATTTGGTAGAACATGGAATGCTACTTTGAAGTATAATTTCTAATACCTTATTAGTAATAACAAAAAACCCTCACAGAAATGTGGGGGTTTTTTAGTTTAAAGTACATCCTAAGTTATAATTTCCAATGTTTTGGATTCAGTTTTTTACTTTTCTTTTTTAAATCATTACCAGCATCTTTGAATGTATCTTGTACTGGTTGTGTAATAGGTTTAGATGCTGCTGCCAATTCATCAGCACGTCTTTTAGATTCTGCCGCCACTCGGTCTGATTCTTCCTTTAGTCTTTGTGCCTCTTTGGTTTTTGCTAATTCATCTGCTTGTCGTTTAAGTTCTTCCTGTGCAGGATTTGTATCCACACTTACTGATGTATCAACATCAACCCCAACTAAAAGGGCAACTTTACCATCAACACCAACTGTTGCTACTCCATCATCCATTGTAGCACCACCACCAACTGACCCTCCAGCTTGTACTCCAACCGACACACCCGCTTCGGCTTGTGCACCATTTCCATTTTCATCATATGTTCCTGTTGATGCACCTACACCTACCGACGCTCCGGCAACTGCTCCCGCATGTCCTTCCGCACCATCCATTCCAACTTGTCCACCCACAGATACACCCGCATTTGCTTGTGCTCCCGCGTGAACTTCGGTATCGTTTGTAACTCCACCATATTCGGTAGTGTTAGATACCCCAACTTCTACTGAGGTTCCTACCTCAGCACCTGATTCTACTTTAGCATTTCTACCGTCGAATCCCGCTTCTGCTCCCGCTTCGGCGTGAACCTCTGCATTTGCATGTGCTTCCTGTTTAAGTTCAACGTCACCAATTGTATCTTTATTTTCTACACCCGCGTGAGCTTCAGCTCCCGCTTGTACACCAGCACTTACTGAAGTATCTGTTAGTTCTGTTCCAACACTTGCTCCTGCAGATGCTCCTATGTTTTCATCACCTACCGATTTGTTTACTTCTTCTGACATAATTTTTTAAAATTTACTTTCTTTTAATAACTCGTCTATTGATTCTTGAAGTTCTTCAAGGGTGACACTAAGTGTAAAACCGATACCCGCCTTAAATTTAACTTCTTCAATTCCGTTCTTATAAATAACTATTGTTGGGATTGTTTTTATAGAATACTTCTTTTTAGCTGATGGTGACTTTGCAATGTCACACCTATAAAATGTAACACCATCAAGTTTCTTAAACTCTTTGAATTCATTATCACTATTAAATGATGCCCAAAACTCAACCACAACAATGGTTTTACCTTCATCTGAAAATGCTGACCTTGAACTTATTTTCTTATCAAAATTATCATCGTTTATAATCTCCTGACTATAAACGGAAAAACTCAATAGAGTAAGTAACAATATCAGTAATTTCTTCATTAGATTATTGTCTTTGTTGTAATTCGTAAAGTCTCTCGTCAATTTTATTTAACTGAGCCTTTATTTCTTCGACATCTTTTTCTGTATTCATTATGGCATCACGTACCGCTTCATCTTTCATTTGAAATTCAATTCTTTGAATCTCCGCTTCGGGTAATGTTTTCGCCTCCTCAATATCTGCTTGTAACGAAAACCACATTCCTATAACAGTTGCCAAACCAAACGCAACCACACCAATGGTTTTTAAATCTAACGTAATTTTGGTGCCTTCCCCTATTTCCTTTGCCATATCTTTAATCTATTAAGTATCCATAAGGTGTGTCGCTAACATCTTGACCTATTGGGTAATTTTCTAATTTTGCTGTCACGTCATAAAATGCTTGTTGGTAAGGGTTCCAAAATCTACCCTCAGCATCTAAACATATTAATCCGTTATGTACATCTGCAACTATTGATGTTGCATATACAATATAGTCATCAGGACCTGGTATCTCTAATAACGTAATTTTAGAATCAGTACCTAAGTGGTCATAGGTACCAACATCCAATAATGTCCCATCATTTATTGCATTTGTATCTTTAAGAATTACTGCAAAGTGTTCTGAATTTAATCTTGGTTCACCTTCATCCCTCTGTAAATAAAGTACAAATATTTTAGTTGTTACACCATTTTCTGTTTTAATCCCACCATATGTGTTAATTATCCGATAAAAGTTATCAGTATCTACTGTGTCACCATTCAAGGTCAATTCGAATATTGGTTCAAGTTCTATTGGTTCATCTTTTTCACAAGACCACATCATAGGTAGTAATAATAATATTAGTATTAATTTTTTCATTTGTTTTTTTATTTGTTTTTTATTTAAAAGTATAATTTATTCCAAATGTTGTTTGGTATAAGTTACTATCCCACATTTTAGAATATTCACCCTCCGCAAATACACCAATATTCTTACCAACTTTCCAACCAAATGAAGCTCCGAATGAATAGTCGGTCCATTGTTCTCCGTCTCCCATTGCATGATCTTCCATATGTCCTCCTTTACCCCATCCATTTCTATGTAAGTACGAATATTCTTCATCTCCTTTAATATATTTGTGTGCAGGTAAAATTAAGTTACCAAATGCGTGTAACCAAAAGTCGTTCTTATAGTGGTAAAAGTCAAAACCAATGATTGGTGCAATTTCTATGAATGGATCAAGAGCATCCCACATGGTACCATTATATCTATTAATAAGTGATGGAAATATATCTTCCCTGAATTCTAAATCCGAATCCGCAACTTGATTACCGTCACCATCTCTCCATATCCAATCTTGAGTGGTGTCACCATCTGTTGTTGTTGTAGTGAAATGATCGGAATATCCATAGTCATAACCTAATGTATACCACGGATTAACATAGTACTCATTACCTTGATCATCTAATGCCTGTTCGTTTAACCAAATCTCAAAAGGATTGTAACCGTAAGCCCTTTCGTGACCTCTACCAACAACACCCGCAGATAATGAGAACTTCTTACCTATTGGTAGTCGACCTCTTACCTCCGCAGATTTGTAATTAAGATTAATCTTGGCAACTTCTCTACTTTCAACTTTAGCGATGTGATATTTACCGGTGTGTTTAACAAAGAACCTATGGTTCTTAAACATTCTACCCATCCATCTTTCATTTTCAAAATGTATTTGGTATTCTAATCCCTGTATTGCGGATGTAGGTGCAGCATACACCAATTGACTCTCATTACCATCATAAAAATTCTTAGGTTTTCTTTCGTAGTCGAATCTTGCTAATTTTCTTATTCCAATACTGTATCTATAATCAAAGGGGAATTTAGGTGTGACATCCTCAATTTCGGGTATCGAGTAGATACTACCGTCTTGGTTAGTCCTTAAAACAAATCTCGGTTCAGCCGCTTCCACTGCGTTGGATATATCTCCAGCCGCATAAACGGTACCGTATTTTATAAAGTCTTTGTACACATCCTTAAGAAATTGTGCTTGTGCATTGGTTATAGTACCAATGAAACATAGTAAAAGTATAATTTTTCTCATGACATCTCAAAATCTTGATTTAAATAATTATTTATATAACGATATATTTGTTATAATAATAAATATATTGCATAACAAAAAAGGACCCATTCGGGTCCTTATAATTTTGATAGATTTGTTTGGTTTACTTTTTTCTTTTAGGTTTTCTTCCTTTTCTACTTGTACCCTTAATAGCACCAATAACATCACCTGTTTGGTTGGTTAAATTCTTTGCCGCCTCAGCCACATCGTCTATTTCTTCTTTAATACGTTTTGACCTACGTTTAACCTCCTTTTTTGTCTTATCAACGGTTTCTTTAATATCAGAAACCTTATCCTCTACAACGTCAGGTATGAAGTCATGGTCGTCATCTTTAATTTTACCCTTTTTAATTAGGTAAACATATACTGCCGCAATCAACGCCAATACTACTAAAATAATTAAAAGTGTTTTCATAATAAATTTGTTTTATGTGTTAATGTACTAATATGTATTTAAAATGTAAAGGTTTTCTAATATATTTATAGTATATGAGGAATTTACTAATATTATTGGTTGTACTACTAACGACAAGTTGTGCAACATTCAAAGTATCAACATTAAACCACGACCCAATCTATGATTCAAACGGAAATGAGATTGAGGTTACGGTAATCAAATCACAAGGTCGGTTTGATAGATTACTCAGAACTGATTTTACATTCAGATACAATTACGCACAGTACGCATTAAGTCAACCCCAATCATTTGATTGGAACAACAGGGTGTTGGGTTATAGAAATAACTTTTACAATCCATATGGTTTCAATATGTGGGGTACTTCTTATATGAATAGAGATATGATGTGGAATGACTGGGTATGGGGATATAATGGTTGGAATTCTTGGGGTTCACCACATAGATGGTCACCATTTGGATATGATAGATGGGGTTATGGAATTCACTATGGTTGGAATAACCACGGATGGGGTTGGAATGGATATTACGGAAATGGATGGAACAACTACTATGGATGGAATACACAATACGGGTATAACTCAAACCGATACCGTAGAACTTCTAACATTAATGGTAGAAGAGGTAGTGTAATTAATCAAAGAAGAATCACACCAAATAGGACTAACTCTGTAAGAACTACACCAACAAGAACAAACAACGTTACCCCTACAAATGTCAGAAGTAGTGAAACGAGAGTTATTAAGAGTAGAAGAACTAAAACTATAATTCCACCTGTTAGAACTAATAATAACACAAAACCAAGAGGTTATAGTAGACCAGAACTCAATAATAACAGTAGAAATAACACAAGATCAGTTATTAGAAACAATAGTAGACCCAACACAAATACACGGTCAAACAATAATGTAAGATCCACCCGAGTATCTCCACAAAGAAATGGTCGTGGACCTGTAAAGACTAAACGAAATTAGTGGGTATTTATTAGTATGAATGTATCTATAACAGAAACACAACTCAGAAAACTAACCGACATATTATATGAGGATTTAGAATATAGTCATGTTGATGACGCGTCACCTGAAAACGATGAATATGAGATAGGTGAAGATGAGAACGAAGTTGGTGAGGGTAGTAGAACACTTGCAAGAACACGTAAGAAAAGATTATTTTCCAAAGCGGAGATTATGTCGAACCCAAATAGGTACAAACTACACGATAAAAAATTAAAAGGAATCCGTAAGGAAACTGACGGTTCTGTTGTTACGTGGGGTTAGATTGAATAAGTAATTACTCTTATTTCGTTTACTATAAAATTACCTTCAGAATCATTTCCTAATTCTATTTCAACGTCCTCATCAATACCAACCATACCTCTTGGTTCTTCACTATCGTAATTGATTGAGTCCCAATCTACTTTTACCATTGCGTATTCAGTTACACTATCGGAATCTTGATCACTACCTTCAGGATAATAAACAATCTCAACTTCTAACTCTTCAGGACCTTGTACATCATAAACGGAAATATTTTTAATTCCCCAACTACGGTGTTCTTGATCAATTCTAAATGACAACGTATATTCAGCACCGTATCCAATATCTTCAATCTCACCACCCTTATATAATAAATTACTTGGGTAGTTGAAATCAAACTTACATTTCATTTCATATCTGTCATCACCATATGCTTCGTTAATTATAGTTGATTTTGATTCTTCCTTAGATACGTAATTATTTACCACACCCATTTGTTCTTCAGTTATGATGATTTTTTTCATTGTATAATTGTTTTATTATAAATACTCAACAAATGTATAAATTTTAATTAATTCTAACAAGGTATTTCATTATATTCTAAAAACTTTCTTGTATATTAAATTAATTATATTATATTTGTCCGAACCAATAGTAAAAATTATGAATAGATTAAGTTTAAAAGTTGGGTTATCGGTAATCACATTAATGGTAACAGTGTCATTTGTATCATTCCCTAAAGAAAAGAAAAGGGTGGTTGTAGAACCAATAATAGTCGAACCTATGGGTGTTGATGTGGTAATACCCGAAGTAATTCCTGAGACACCACCAATAGAACCTCTGATCGAAGCGTTAATTATGGTTGAATCTATGGGTAATGATTCCGCAATAGGAGATGTACATATGGGAGAACCTTCTGTGGGTGTTTTACAAATACGACCAATAATGATTAGGGAAGTTAATCGTATATTAAAACTAAAACGTAGTAACTATAAATTTAAAAGAAAAGATAGGTTTAATAGGGAGAAATCAATCGAGATGTTTATGATATGGTATGAGTTCCATCACAAAGATTCTGATTATGAAAAAATATCTCGTAGTTGGAATGGTGGACCTAATGGTTACAAAAATAGTAGAACTCTACACTATTGGAAAAAGGTACAACAAGAATTAAATGAATAAAAAAAGGGACCAATTGGTCCCTTTCGTTGTCTCACTCTCTATTTTGTCCTTATGACATTCTTGATCTTATAATCTTAAGTGATCTCTGTAATTCTCCAACGTCACCTTCCATGTCTGCTATGATATCATCTGTTGATCTCTCAACTGTCATATCACCAGACGCACCATCATCACTCATTCCTTCAAACTCACGAGTAGGATCTTCAGGTGATCTTAATAACGTTTCTATTTTATCTGCGTCTGATGTGAACTGTTGTAAATATTCTCTTTTTTCTTCATCGTCCATTTGAACCCATCCACCTTCTGATTGTTCACTAATTGTGTGTTTAAACATTCTACCAAATTGGTCTTCACTTATTACTAATTTTTTCATTTTATAAATCTTTTAAATTCATTTTGTATTTTATTTTTAGTCTCTTCTTCCCATAAAGGTTCCATTTGACCTTGCATTAATCCACCTGAATTAATACCAACTGACTGATCAGGATTCCAATCGTCGTGAAAGACATCGTCTTTTTTTACTACCTTTCCACAGTCACATTGTAAACACTCTTCACCACATTCACATTTACCAATTTCACATCCACAACCACAGAGTTCTTTTTCTTCGGCGTAGTCACCACCTAAACGTGTATGTGTCTCTACCTTTTTTTTAAGTTTGTCTTCATCTTTGAAGACACTCTTGGTTAGTTTATTGAACTGTTGTTCTGTGATTTTTAATTTGTTCATTATAGGAAACGTTTGAAGTTTTTTTGTATACCCTCAGCAAGTGCAAGTTTAGGTGTTTCTATCTTAGTTTCGATTGATTTAATCCCTTTAGGTTGTAAAGTAATTGCTTCGATTTTAGGTCTTGTTACTCCTAAGAATAATTGTTTGATACCCGCTAATGTCTTCTTACCTAATTTACCATCTACAGAACCTACAATATCACCAAACCCTTGTTTGTGTAAAATCGTTTGGATTTCTTTAACGTCGTTACCTGTCATTAATTTTGTGACAACTTTTGGTTTCTCAGGCGTGTCTACTTTTTTAGTTTTCGTATCTCCTGTCGTTGATGTTTCAGGTGTTGTTGGTGTCGTTGATGTTTTAGGTGCTGTTTCAGCGTCTTTAGAAAAATCTATTACTTCACCATCACCACCTTCAAGACCATACATTTGTTCGTTTACTGGTTTAGGTTGATCTACTTTAAGATCACCACTGAAATTATCAGCAGTCTGAGGACAACTTACTTTACCTTTTTGTGATACGTATTTTCCCCCTTTGAACGACCAAGCAGTTCCGTCCATTATAATTGCGTTGTGACCTTTATCGTGTGAAAAGAAAAGTTGTTCTTGTCCAGATTTCGTTACTGTCGCTTTTGTAACTTTATATCCTGGTGTACCTTTAAGACATGGGAATTTTTGTTCAAATTTATATTTGATTCCTTCATCAACCTTAATCTTCACCTCGTTAGCCTTGTATTTCGAGTGTTGTAATTCGTTACTTCGTACTTCCATTCTTCTAAATGGAATATAAACATACTGATTCCATTCTTTCTCATAATTGATGTCACCATCTAACCATTCTAATAAATCCTCACCCTCCTGTATTCCAAAGGTATTGATTAATTTATTTAAAGATGGTAAATCAGGAATTTCATCAAAAACCGCTCTTATAGCGTCAAGATCAGTATTACCAAGACCTTTCATTGCGTTATATAGTCTTTGTACTAAATTATCGTAATCTAACTTTGCTGGTTGGTGAGTTTTAACCATCTCACCCTGAGAGTTGTCATATATTACTTTAATTTTATCATACTTATCTGTATTCTCAGTAATAATTTTCTTAAGTTGAGATTCGTTTAAGATTATTTTTTTCATAATAGTTAGTTTGTGTTATTATATAAATACCAAGAATAAATGATTTCTCGTGTATAAGGATAAATATCACTAACATAAAAAAAGACCCCCGTAGGAGTCTTTAATTAAATTAGAGTTTCAACCTAATTCCTTTCTTCTTCATTAATCGTTTAAGATTTGTTTATTGTTTTTTGTCTTCGTAAGTTTTTTGTAAACGAACCTCGTTGCAAATATTAAAAAGATAATCCCAACAATCGGATTGTCTATTGTTCTAATTAATCCCCATGGTATATTCTCAGGTGATGATGAATAACTCATACCAATAACGAAACCAATAGTTCCTGTTATTAATAAATGTGCTACTTTTGCAATTACAAACGACAGTAAACCTGTCAAAAATCCTTTTTTCATGTTATATTGTTTTTAATACTTCAATAATACCTAATTTTTAAAATAAAGTAAAGGGCATAAAAAAAACCCCGTTAAAATGAATGGGATTATTAGGTTATTCTACAATAATAGTTGTTCTAAAGTTTATGGGGTTTATAACCATCCAACAGGAGGTCCCAATAACTCTTTAATAATTTTTTAATGGTTTTCATCTTTGTAATGTGAAATTAAATAGTTCGGTATCTTCTTCTACCGTCCCACTGTACTTTTTTAGATGCNCCTAACATTCGTAGTANGGAAACTTTACGATTAAAGTTACTCCTTTCAGAATTAAGTTGTGTGTTACCATTTGGTGTTTCGCTTTTCATATAATTGTTGTTAGACATTAAATATCTTTTATACAGAAAAAAGACCAAAAAATCAAGTAGGAATTGTTATAATAATTTCATTTCCTTTCTTAGCAATATCGAAGTTTGAAGGTGTTAAGTTCTTATAATAGTCCAAATAGAAGGATGTTCGGTTGAATTCCTCTTTTTTTGTCTCTAAAATCAGTTTTTTTAGTTGATTTTCACTTAAAACGACCTTCATTCTAATTTATCTTTTAAAAAT
>JGI20157J14317_10001711_pt1 | contig 19743 bp, 22 predicted proteins | sample COG_07_FD_14317 | JGI IMG/M metagenome (IMG submission 14317)
ATTTTCCGTATGGCCGGCGCAACTACATATAAATAGAGTCTCTCTGTTTCAATTTTTATAGAGAGAAAAATATTATAATTCCTTTTTTATTTTTATAAAAGTATTAATTAGTTTTTAACGCCACAGCTGAAGATATGGACGATAGCGACCTGGCGCATCCCACACTATACCCTCATTATCACAAAGAATGCCGTTAACGTCCCAATATCTAGGTGGACTCCAATATGTCGCCCAATGAGGTCCACCGCAATGAGTAACCTCAATTCGTTGCTGCAATTTCTCTCTAGCTTTTTCTGTGCGATGGTATAATTGTGTACGAGAAGCTTCTATGTATCGTTTTTCCCATAAATCTTGTTCAACCATTTGTATAAAATTTTCCCAAATATTTGTGTTTTTACACAACAATGCATAATTCACGCAATATTCAATTTCTATCGCGGATATGGGATCGGTGCAATCCCATATGGGGCAAAAGCCTAAATTGTTCCATTCTTTGTCTGTATATTTTTTTGCTATATTCAAAGCATATCTCTTACGATAATGTTGTCCTCGCCAAATCGATTCGATCATCTGAGCGGCAACAATCGCTTTGATATAGTTTTGCAATTCGCATGGGAGATTGTCCCAAAAATTCATGATGTATTTTCCGTATGTTTGGTGTGGTATATTAAATACTTATTCTCTGGTTCAATTTTATTTAAAGAGAGAAAAAATATTTAAACTGCTTATGAAACATTTGAGCTCATATAATCGGTAGTGCCAAATCCATACATAATCTTGTTCCGCTAGGATTCATCCCGGGCTAAAGGATCTCTATGAAATGAGAACCTACCGATCACTTGATAACGCACCGTGCATTATCCCTATTTCATTACCACTCGTGATCCCAAAGCTATCTAATGGGGGGCGATTTTTACCAGCTCTTCCACGGCTGTACTTTACATCATACATAGATTATCCGGTTCAATTTTTTATACCTGATAAAAAAAGTGTTGTATAGTACTTTTTTTATTTTTTTTTATTTTTTGATTTTATTATTTATATAACTATTTGACATCTAACATTTTTCTCTCTTTCTCTGCTTCACGAGTGCAACAAAATTTATTATATCTTCCGCATTCATTTAGATGTGATCCCATATAATCTACACCTGTCTCACAACCAATACATTCATCTGTTTCTTCAAGATCGAATTTTTTCACCATATCTGTCATTTCGTCACTAATAAACGCCATTGTTTGCTTGTTTGTTTGTTTGTTTGTTTGTTTGTTTGATTTGATTAACACATTTATGTTAGTATATATATCATATCAATTTTTTTAATAAAAAAAATGTTATATAGCATTTTTTTTATTTTTATTTTTCTCTGCTTTATAACCTAAATCGTCTATATCTGTCTAGATAAACGATGATGCAGGATTGGTAATTTTATCGCAATTTCTCCATTATATATTGCTCCAGGACCTCGCCTAAATTCATTTTGCCTCAAATTGTGTTTTATAGTATTGATAAAATGACTCCATCTCCATCCACCATTTTGGAGATGTGCGTATTTAGAGCAGTATCCAACAATTAATGCTGTTCTTGGCGACATCGTATCCATATATTTCCACGGAGGGTCTCCGTCATTCAGTGGAAATGTATAATACATTTCGTTTGGATAGCCAGTAAACAACTCATTCACAAACTTTAATGACTGTCTGGCTGGGGATGCTAATGAACCTCTCCAAATTTTCTGAATTGTTGTGGCTATAAATCCTAGAACTCTATTTTGCAATTCACATGGGAGAATGTCCCAATGATTCATAATTATATTGTGTTTGTATCGGTATGGCCGGTGCAACTACAATAAATAGAGTCTCTCGGTTTCAATTTTTTCTAATGGTGGAGATTTATAGAGAAAAAAAAGCTGTTAGGCTCTTTTTCTTTTTTTGGTTGTTTAATTACTCACTCATTGCTAGCGCTTTAGCATCCCACTCATCTCTCTCCCATTGTTCGAGTGCGTTCCATTTGGCGTGGAGTATCTCCTCTATTTTTTTTTCTAGTTCACGGTCAAGTTTCTTACGTTCCTCAACAGGCATTGCAGTCCGCCATCGGTTATCAGGCGGTGGTTGGGGTACATCCGGGTGGGTTTTATCCATGTGCTGACGCAGATTTCCCTTGGTCTTAAATTTTTTCGAGCATTCACCACACTCGAACGCTCCTTCTTCGGTTGTAATTCTGTCTGGATTTCTTTTGCAAGAAAGAAGGTGTCGTTTCAGATTGCTTGTACATTCATGTGGGCGATCACAAAACTTGCACACAAACTTGGGTTGCAGTCCAAGCTCTTCCCAGTGTTTCTTGTCGATGTGTTGTTTGAGTCCGCCGGCTCCCGCATAGTCCTTTGAACAGTACGGGCATGCATGGCGCGCTTGGGTTGAGTTCATGTTGGATTGTCTTATGTGTCTCTTTGTTCTTGCCTAAGAGATTGAATCCGAGCAAAGCATTTCAATTTTTACCTTATCTTTGTAACATGAAAAAAGTCGGCTAGTCCGGCTAATTTCGCACAACACTTTTTTTTTGGTATTTGTGATTTTTTTGGGAAACACAACTATTTGGCTACTTGGCTATCTGTCTCTGCTACTTTGGGAACTACTCGCTATCGCTAAGAGCCAACGACTCATCATCCGACCCATCCTCCTCATTTGCCACCTCGGGCTCAGGTTCGGGCTCGGGCTCAGGTTCGGACTCTGCTTCGGAGGCGGTCTGGGAAACTGACTCTGCAGCCTTGATTTTCCACTCGGCCTGTTCCTCCTTGGAAAGGTCCTTCCAGTCAGCCGCGAGCTGTTTCACGGTATCCTGGGGCTTGAGCTTCTGGCCATCTCCAATTGCGGCTTCGAGTTTGGACTTGACCTCAGCGCGATGCTCGTTGGAATACATCAAGTATCCCGTTGGGGCACGCTTCGGCTTTGACGCCTTCTCGGCCATCTTGGCCTCCTTTTCCGCCTTCTTGACTTCCTTCTTGGTCAGCTTCTTTGGCTTTTCCGGTTTCTCCGACTCTTTCTTGGGCGATGGACCGCGCTTGCGCGCAATTTTCACCGACCCGAGGTCAAGGAAGCGCGATGCTTCCTCGGCGTCGAAACCGTACTTGGCCGAAAGCTTGGAAACCGCATCCGCCATCGCCGTAGTGCACATCTGCGAGAGCGCAGCGTCGACCGACATGGGCATCGTGATAGTAGCCATTTGCGTTTGAGTGTTTTGTTTGCGTTTGTCTGGGAGTATGCTAGAGAGTATTGCTGAAAAAGTGTTTCAATTTTTTTTGGGCGTTGGAGACCCAGGTGACTTTTTCTACCAAGAAATCGGTAACCAAAATCTACCTATTTAAAATTGAATAACTTTTTTTTTTTCCTTGGTTATTAAACAATGACGATTTGTTGTATCTGAAGTTTGGAAAAAAAGTCCATCAATTTTAATCAAGAGTTTTATAAAATTGATGGACTTTTTTTCTGGTAGGTACTTTCAGAAATATATTGGCGTCTATTACACAAAATAGAAAAAAAAATCCATCAATTTTAAATAGGTAGATTTTGGTTACCGATTTCTTGGTAGAAAAAGTCACCAAGGAAAAGTCCCCCGAAAAAAAATTGAAATACTTATTCAGCAATACTCTCCAGCATACTCACAGAGAAACGCAAACAAGACATCCAAAGCAAACATGAGCGCTCAGATTATCAATCAGCACTTTGCGGTTGCTCTCAAGGAGATGAGCGACAGCGCAATGGGACTTGTTGTTTCCAAGCTCTCGTCCAAGTACGGTTTCAATGCCGAGGAGGCGGCTCGATTCCTTGATCTCGACTCTCTTCCCAAGGCACCCAAGGCACCCAAGGCATCCAAGGCACCCAAGGCACCCAAGGTCTCAAAGGAGATGGCGTCCCAAGCGCCAGAACCGGAGCCAAAGTCCGTGTCAGATACCGAGTCCGATGCCGAACCGGAAAACGCAACCGTAAATGATGAATGCCCTGGTTGTGAAACCGGTTGCGATTATGAGGGCGCACACCGAGATGACACTGGTAAGTACCACCCGGCTTGCTCTACGAAAGCCGCTGAAAAGGAAGCCAAGAAGGCTGAAAAGGAGGCGGCCAAGAAGGCTGAAAAGGAGGCTGAAAAGGAGGCCAAGGAGGCGGCCAAGAAGGCTGAAAAGGAGGCTGAAAAGGAGGCCAAGAAGGCGGCCAAGAAGGCGACCAAGAAGGCTGAAAAGGAAGCCAATGAAGGCAAGAAAGCCAAGCGGGCTCCAAGTGGCTACAACCTGTTCTGCAAGGCACACAGGGATGAAACCAAGGACCGCCTCACTGAGGATGACCTTCTTGGACAAGCACCGAAGCCGTCGGAAGTACTGACTGAGATGGCTCGGATGTGGAAGATGGCCCAACCGGAAGTGCGAAATGAGTGGAACGATAATGCAAAGGCATCATCCAGTGATGAGGAGTAGAGACAAGTAGCCAGGACAGATAGCCAAGTAGTTGTGTTTCCCAAAAAATCCCAAATACCAAAAAAAAAGTGTTGTGCGAAATTAGCTTGGGCTAAACCCAGGCTTTTTTCACGTTACATAAAATTGAACACGATGTTATAAGGCACGCATTTTCGCCGAAAATGCCGCTATATCCACTGATTGGAGTGCCGCCAAAATTGAAACGGTTCACTCCGCGTGACAAGTGCAATCTACATTACAGTTTCTAAATTGTTTGGTGTATGTCTATCACTGCTGCAAAACTCGCGATGTTAGCCGATCGGTATGGATTCGACCTTGACGAGGCCCGTGAATATATTGGTTTGCCTCCCACAAAGAAAACTCGTATAACCATTGATGGTGTACGAGCGACTAAAGATAACTGTGAAAAAAAAGAGCGATGTTGTTCATTGTGTGGTAAAACTGGACATAACAAAATCACATGTCCGAATGAACCAACAAAACCCGCAGCAACAAAACCCGCAGCAACAAAACCCACAGCAACAAAACCCNCAGCAACAAAACCCGCCAAACAAAATCTTGATGGCTACAATTTGTATATTCAAGCAAGCAAAGATAAAGTTTCAACAGAAATGAAAGGTAAACTCCCCCCCGGTTCCAAATTGCAAAAGAAAACACTCATGAACATGTTGGATTATGACTGGAACAAACTCGATGCTAACAAACGCAATAAGTGGATTCGTATGGCACAATCTTAAATCCTAAATTTATTCAATTAATAATTTATATATAATTCCATAACTTTTTTAACACTTACTACCTATGGCAAAAAAATTGAAATGCTTTTAGCACTTATATCCAATGCGTCAAACATACAACTATAACAACAAACAACTCATGTCTTCAATTGTTTCTGAACCTTCCGTCTGCATTCCTCGTGCGCTCGCAAATGTTTCTTGGAAAGATGTCAAGGACATTTTCGAACAATTGATTGGCGCTGGCTCTGTGGAGCGCGTTGATCTTGTGCGAAGCAAAAACGACGACCAGTTCTGTCGGATTTTCGTACACTTTCGTTCTTGGCCAGTGAACAAACCCGAAATCGCAAACATGCGTGATCGACTGTTGGCTGACGAGACTGTCAAGCTTGTCTACGATAATCCTTGGTTCTGGAAGTGTGTCAAGAGTAAGATTCCCAAGCCCGAACACACCAAGCCGCGTGCTGCTCCCTTCATCATGGACGAGAAAACTCCATCAGAGCGTTTGCGAACAATTGATGATTTTGTCGCAGACGATAAGGTCCGTTCAAAAATCGACCAAGGCAATCCGTTGCCAGATGAATGGCGTTGCGGTCCGAACGGCAGCGGCACCGTTGTTTTAACCAACAAGAAGAAGGTTGAGGAACCCGCACAATCTGAATCTTAGGTTGTGTCTGTGCTTGTTTACTAGATGTGCCAAAGAAAAAAAATCCAAAAACACCAAAAAAATAGTCTTGTGATGTGTTGTGCGAAATTAGCCGGAATAGCCGGCTTTTTTCATTATAGTCGCGAATCTAAAATTATTCTTTTTATTCTCTCTATAATTATTATAATATTCATTTCATATCTTATATTATACAACTAATTGCATAATATAAGGCAAATGAGAAATGAGTAAGAAAACGAGATATCGGTAATAAAAATTGTAATGCTTGTTATCCATTGTATTAGTGTCAGTGATGATTGATATATAACACATACTGAATTAGTTATTGCTTACCTATGGGTTAACAACCACGTCGCTAAAACCCGGCGACAAATTGATGACTAGTCCTGAGTGACTGATGCTGTGGTTGTATACTGGTCATTGTTTTCGTTGCATTGTGCTAAAGGGGATTTCCTGTGAGCGCAACCTGCCTTTGCAATGGATACAATCAAGGACTCAATATTTATAAAAAATGTGAAGAATATCTCACCTCGATGGCATATACACTCTTCCCATTTTTTACTTATAGAAACGAGAAATGAGTGTGAAAGTGAGATATTGGTATTTTTAATTGAAATACTTTTTCTCTCTATAGCATCACATTGGAAGGTATACTACATAGTTGCCTATATGAAATATGGACATCGTATTGTTTTTATACAACCTACCTAATTCGCCGATCTTGGAGAACAGTGATACATCGTCTCAAAAAAAAATATAATTATTAATTAAAACTACATGGTATTTAATATATGCTACTCCTTATACTATCTCTCTTTATTCTAATTTTCTGCAAAATGCTTAACTTATTTTACACAACTTTCATTCATATTTTGAAAAACACTTTATACAATATGGTATGTACCTTTTATTATATTCATTTTTACTTCTTTTACTATGATATACTTCTCCCATTCTTTCACCTCCACATTTTACTATACACATATCTATTTTCTCTCTTCTCCTAAAATAATAATGCACTTTCTCTTCTTTATATATTATTGTTCCTATTAATGATATATATTTACATATTACATCTTCTTTCATTTTTTCTATTCTGTTGGGGGGACACCCCCCCGCCCCGACTATTATATTTAGATTGATTCTATTTTTTTTGATGATATTAAGGGATTCATTTTTATTAATTGTTTTTTTGATTCTTCTTTATAATCATATTTGCAATCATGAAGGTCGGAATAAAGATGTTTAATACAATAATAATTATTACATTTACATTTAAATGAAAGTAAAGATATATTCTTATTGCACTGTTTACATCTATTACTATCGCAAATATTTATTGATCCATCTGATTTATTCATAATATAATATACATATATAATAATTTATATATTGTCAATTTTTATATAAAAATATATTTATATGTATCATATGATGATTACAAATAATAATGATAATAATGATAATAAATCTAATAATGAATCTAATAGTGAATCTAATAATGATAGTATAGAATGCCCAATCTGTTTAGAAGTATTAAAAAATGATGATGTGATTTATATTGTAAAATGCTGTAATAAAGTATTTCACATAAGCTGTTTACTTAATTGGTATGAAAAAAATCCATCTAATAATCATTGTTTAATGTGTAATCAATATAATAATTTTAGCAATGATTTTTTGGATTTTTCACATAATACAGCTATTGAAATTCAGTTAGATCCATCATTAGAAATTCATAATAATAATCTAGATATATCATTTAATTCATCTTTAATAATTAATAATAATATGTGCAAATATAAATTTATTTATATAGTCTTATTTTTAATATTTGTTTTAATACCTGGCTTATATTATTATATCTATAAAAATAATTAATAAAAATAATTAATTAAAATATTTCATAGATATAATAATATAATTAATATAATAATATAATTAATATAATAATATAATTAATATATTATTATATCTATGAAATATTTTAATTAATTATTTTTATTAATTATTTTTATTATTACGACTATGAAGAACCTCTGGTTGTCCAGCACGATTATGTGTGGGACTATATCTCGACTTACTCCGACGCACCAACATCCACTCATCGCCTTCACGCGGTCCTGGACCACGCGATTTAATCCTGTAATGCGTTTGTTCATGATTAGAATATTGTTCTCTATTATCGCTAGTTCTCTGACGATGGTGTACGCGTTCTTGGTTCATATGACTTGGTTCAGATGAGCGCGATACACGGGATTCATGGCGTGTTTCACACATTAGTTTACCATCATTCATTCCTCTAACTGTTCCTGCTTGCCATTTATGTGTTTCATCTTTTACCGCACATAAAATAAAACTAACATATTCGCCCTGAATTAGATATCTATATTGTTCTTTATCAACAGTAATCGCAGAATGATGAACAAATACATCATCATTTGTATGCTCTCCAGATAATACTGTAATAAATCCATATCCAGCTTTATTATTAAACCATTTTACTCTTCCGCTAGTAAGCGATTTATTTTCACTGTGCGTGGTTGAAACATCGGGTGTTTCTGAGGTCATCGTGTATGATATATATGCATATAATGTCTTTATATTGTTTAAAATTGAAATATTATAAATATAAAATATATTATAATATTAAATAATTTAAATGTCAAAAAGATGCAATTGTCGAGCAAGTTCCACATCATTAATCTGTAAAAAGAATTATTCGTTTATAATTAATAATAAAAAATATTGTTTTATTCATGCAAAAATATTATTTAATACAAGTGTTTTGTGCATTCAAAGAATTTGGTATGGTCAAAAAATTCGCAAAAAATTAAAGAATATTTATTATAAATTACCATATGATCTACAAAGAAAAGTTATATTTCATGTTAGAAAAAATTATCTAATTGAAAAACATCATCATACAATTATAAGAAATATATTATCTAAAAAAGTAGATAAATTTTTATCAATTGAAAAAGTTAACAATCAACCTAGATTAATTAAACTCGATGAATATAATTATACTTCTTATGTATATTATTTATACAATAAATATAATACAATAACTTCACTTGATAAGATTTGGTATTTAAAAAATAGAATATTTGTATTGAAATATTTCAATACAGAATTTATAGCTCGAATTTCTGATATAAAGGAACAGGAAAAATATGCACAATGTATATCAAAGATGCGTGAAAATGTAATAATATTTCAAAATAGACATTGTTATATGTATTAATTTATTAATATAGATAATAAATTTTCCAAGGTTGATATAATATAATTATAATTTGGTCTCTCATTAAAATTTAATTTTCTACAATATAAAAGTATTGCTAGAAATTCTATAGGGCCGTCTAATAACCATTCTAATAAATTTTCTTTGCTTTTTTTTATTTCATTATATAATTCTTCTTTATTTAATTCATTTAATTCACTAGTATTTATATCGTTCCATGGAAGTTTTATACCATATAATTGAATAAACGAATAACATAATGATTCTATATCATCTCTTCTAGATGGTTCAATACCATTATGCATATTTAAACTAGAATATTTTGCTGTACCTATAAGTTTTCTATCTTTTCTCTCTGCAATATGACTATTATTCGGAGATAAATAATATTTTGCTAATCCGAAATCTATTATATAGATTTTATGTTCATTTAAATTATTTAATAAAAAATTATCAGGTTTTATATCTCTATTTATAATGCCTATATCATGTATATTTTTTAATATATTAACTGCTTGTATCATATATTTAATACATTCTCTAGGTTTTATCTCGATATTGGAGAGAGAAGGACCTAACAAATCTAATATTAAATAATTAAATCCAGACTCTGTACCATAATTTCTTATTGTTGGAATACATAAAATATCTTTTAAATATTTATATATTTTAGCTTCATGTTTTAAAACATTTTCTATATCTTTATGTTGAATCTTTATTGCAATGGTTTCTTGCGTTCTGATATTTTTTCCTTTAAATACTTTACCGAATGTTCCTTCACCAATTTTTTCTATTATTTCATATTTATTACCAATAATAGTAGACATAAATTATCTTATTTATATAAATTTATATAATAATATTTAGATATTATTTATGCGTAAAACATATAAAAGATCTCGATGTAAAATAATAGAAGAGTTAAAAAAAACAAAACATAAGAAATGCACATGATTATTTAGTAAATTAAACCAATTGAACTGTTAACTACATTAGATGTTCTAACTAATATAGACAAATATAATAAAGAATATAAAGAAAAATAAAAAAAAAGCTCATTCGCAAAATTAGGATTTTGTGGAACAAAATAAAGAAAATTAAATATAATATTATTATATAATGTCTACATATCGTAATAAGATTATATTAGATAATATAAATAAAACAATTATCAGTAAATATAATCATATGATTCGTGATAAAAAATTTAAAGTTGAATATTCTTATGAAATTAAGGATACTACAACTAATATTATATTAATGATTCATTCATCTGAGTTATCTACTCTTGGAATTGAAAACGGAAATGCAAAACCAAGAATATATGCAAATATTGATAGTAATGGTGATGCACATATAAATTTTTTTAATGTAGGTTTTTTTAATCCTGAACAACAAAATAAATCTATTTTAGAAAAAGTAAATAATTTATTGGCAAATAAAGGCATAGGTTATTTATTAATGATTATTTTTATAGATATATGTAATGCATTATCAATAGATACTATATTATTAGATGATATGTCAAATAGAATTGACGGTAAACAACCTTTGTATGCAAATTTTGGTTTTATTAATCCAAAAGACGATGAAGAATGGGAATTAGATTTAACAGATGGAAGGAAATCAAGTAATATTCAGATATTAAAAAGAAAAATGACAAAGAAACCAAGGTCATTGTTTACTCCGATACATAAAACTAGTTCAGGAGGAACTAGAAAAAATAAAAAATCTAGAAAACACAAAAAATCTAACAAACATAGAAAGTCTAGAAAACATAGAAAATCTAGAAGATATAAAAGATATTAATAGTTATTAATATATTAATATTTATGTAATATTTAATATTTTTATATTATATGGAAGAATTTCCCCCAAATTTGATGTTAGAAGCCCAAAAGGCATATAATCTATATCGTGAAAAGCTTTTTGCCGATGGCGGTGTGGAACCATTATATATCTATAGGAATGGAGTTCAGCCGCCCCCTGATGTGGTTTACAATGATAATTTTAGGAGGTGGAGAGAGTCAGATCTACCGGGACGAGGTCAAGAATGGTTATTACGTAATAAACAACTGAAAAGACGTTTCAGAGGGATAGTGGGTTCAATGCGTGGGCTACGTCGTGCCCAACATGCTGCAGCAGAAAGAACTTATGCACCGGGAAGACCCGGTTATGTAGAAACAATGCACGACATAGCGGCGATGGGTGATATACCACTTACAGATTTTGAAACAGCACAACACACTTACGCAGAATCAGATTTGAGTGATGATAAGTGGTTGGGTGGGGGAAATAAATCTAGAAAAAGTAAATCTAGAAAAAGTAAATCTAGAAAAAGTAAATCTAGAAAAAGTAAAACTAGAAAAAGTAAATCTAGAAAATGTAAATCTAGAAGCTCAACAAGGCATAGAAAAAGATAATTTAGAGTTTTAATTATTATATTAAAATTGAATAAATAAAACTATTATTATTAATAATAATAATGGTTATTCATTGTAAAGATCAGTTTAATAATAAAGATGAAAAATATCAAAATTATTTTGAACAATTTCCATATCCATTAAGTGATTTTCAAAAATGGGCGATTTATGCGATTGTAAATGGTCAGCATAGTTTAATTACAGCACATACTGGATCAGGAAAAACTCTACCTGCAGAGTTTGCTATACAGTTTTTCAAAGAACAAAATAAAAAAGTAATATATACAGCACCAATTAAAGCATTATGTAATCAAAAATATTATGAATTCAAATTAAAATTTCCACATATTAGTATTGGTATATTAACCGGAGATGTAAAAGATAATCCTGAAGCGGATGTTCTTATTATGACTACTGAAATTTTACGAAATACATTATTTACTAAAAAAATCAATCAAAGTAATATTAAAAGTGAAGATATAAAAGATATTTCTCCAATAAATCTACATTTTGATATAGATATTGAAACTGAATTAGGAGCAGTCGTATTTGATGAAGTACATTATATCGGAGATCGAGATAGAGGGTCTGTTTGGGAGCAATCTATATTACTTCTTCCTCCACAAGTACAACTTATTATGTTGTCTGCAACTATTGAAAAACCTGAAATATTTGCAAATTGGATAGAAACAGAAAAAAATAAGCATTTAACAAAATCGGATATCGAATGTGGAAAAAAACGAGATTTATATATGACAACTACATATGAGCGTGTTGTACCTTTAACACATTATGGATGGATTACAGTTCACCAATCAATAATTAAATCTGGAAAAAATACACCATATGAGGAAAAGTATAAAAATACATTAAATAAACTTATTGAATTAGCTAGTTCAAATGGTACATTTAATGAAATAAATTATTATAAAATTTATAATATATTAAATCATTTTCAAAAAAATAAAATTTATATTAAACGACAATATGTATTAAATGAATTAGTGAAATTCTTATCTAGAAAAAATATGCTACCAGCAATTTGCTTTGTATTTTCCAGAAAAAATGTAGAATTATGTGCTAAAGAAATTACACAATCACTATTTGATAAAGATGATAAAACTCCACACATCATTGAACATGAATGTGAGAAAATATTGATTTCAAAGTTAAAAAATTATAAAGAATATATTAATTTGGAAGAATATAAAACAATGATATCATTATTACAAAAAGGCATTGCAATACATCATGCTGGTGTAATGCCTATTTTAAGAGAGATGGTAGAATTATTATTTGAGAAAAAATATATTAAACTATTATTTGCAACGGAAACCTTTGCTGTTGGAATTAATATGCCAACTAAAACAGTTATTTTCACAGGATTGAGTAAATTTTCCGGAAATAACATGAGACAATTATTATCACATGAATATACCCAGATGGCCGGAAGGGCTGGTAGACGAGGCATTGATACTGTTGGGCATGTTATTCATTGTAATAATTTATTTAAAATGGAATCTTCATGTAATGAATATCGTACAATGCTAACTGGAGCACCAAAGATGCTTACATCACAATTCAAAATTTCATTTAATTTAATTCTTAATATTCTATCAGCAAATAGTAGTAATTTATTACATTCAATAGATAATAATTTAATAACATTTATGGAAAAAAGTTTTATACAGAATGATATTACAAAAGAAATTAATAATTATGATAGAATTCAAAAAGAATTAAATAACAAGATTTTAAGTATTGAAAATGAAATAGACAATCCTGATAAATGTAAAACCACAAAAGAAATTTTAACAAAATATTTTAGTATTCAAAATAAAATAATTATGGTTTCTAATAAAGATAAAAAAAAATTACAAAAAGAAATTGCACTTTTAGAAGAAACCCATAAGTTTTTGAAAAATGACATTAAAAAATATAGAGAACTTCAAGAATTTAAAGATGAAAGGGAGAAAAACAATGGATTTAAATTAAATGCTGTTAATTATATTCAAACAAATATAGATAATATCTTATCTATATTAAAAGATGCTAAGTTTATAGATTTTACAATGGCATTATCTAATAAAGCAATTGTTGCAATGCAATTACAAGAAGTTCATTCCCTAGCACTAGCCGATTTATATGAAGAAACAAATGGATTTACTAATATATCTACTATACAATTAGTCTGTTTATTTAGTTGTTTTACTAATATATCTATTACAAACGATAATAGATTACAATTTCCAGAATGTAAAGATTTAATTATAAAAAAAATGACAGAATCAATTACAAAATATATTAATAAATATTATGATTTAGAATATGATTATCAGTTAGATACTGGCACAGATTATACATTACAATATGAATTACTAGATTATATGTATGAATGGTGCAAATCAGATGATGAACTTACTTGTAAAATAATTATAGATAAAATGAAAACAGAAAAAGAAATATTTTTAGGAGAATTTGTAAAAGCAATATTGAAAATAAATAATATAGCAGCTGAATTTGAAAAAATTTGTGAATCTTTGCAAATTCAAAATATTAGTCTTTTGCAAAAAGTAAAAGATATACCAAAATTAACACTTAAATATGTGGCTACAAATCAATCATTATATATTTAAATAATCTGGAGACAACTTAAACTCTCATAACTACATTTTTGAGTTGTTTGCTTTTAAAATTATATCAGCTTGATCTTCTAGACGAGTTTGATCTTCTAGACGAGTTTGATCTTCTAGACGAGTTTGATCTTCTAGACGAGTTTGATCTTCTAGACGAGTTTGATCTTCTAGACGAGTTTGAACTTCTAGACGAGTTTGAACTAACCGATTGTGTACCGTGATCTTTATATATACGCGATATAGTAAGATATAATTGATTTTTTATATATTGTTTAGTACTATTATTTATTATTCGTCCTGAGAAATTTTCTAAAGCATTATTTATATATAAAGTGTATATTTTGTATAAATTAGTTTTTTTAAACGATCGTTGTCGATCGCCAACAAAAAATATAGCTTCTTTTAAATCAGCGAATGATATTTTATTTATATCAGTAAATGATAATAAAATAATATTATAATAGTTATTTGCCATTTCATATATTAATTGTTTTGCATATTGAGAATGTGTAAATTTTTTATATTTTTTTAATGTTTTATTTGATAATTTTTGTAAATTTTTTTGTGTCATTTCATATTGTTTTTTAATGAAATTATAATTTATTTTCATTATTAAATGTTTTTTTTTTATATTGTCGGTAAGTTCAACTTGTGTTCTACATAATGGACAATTTGCTAGTCCTGTTTCTTGTAAAGAACGCAGTACCCAGTCATCTATACATTTATGATGAAATATATGTTTACATGGTTTTAATATTTCTTGGTCATCTCTTAATATATCTAAACATATAGAACACTTATTAGCTTTTCTAGTGGCAGAAATTCTACGAGCATTAGATTGTATAATAGTAGAAGCAGTATTTTTTCTTGTTTTACTCATTTTAATATTATAATATATATAAATATTAAATAAAATATAATGTATAATGAAAACTAATACTTCAAATATAATGAAAACTAATACTTCAAATATAATGAAAACTAATGCTTATAAAATAATGAAAATAACAAAGAATGCGACAAAAATATTTGCTGAACTAGAAATATATCCATATAATTGTAATATGTGGTATGATTTCTCTCTACAAACTGGAAATTGGAGTGTTGGAATACTTAAAACAGCGGTTTATCATGATCCAAATTCTTCAATATTAATTAGTAAAGATGCTCTTATATTAAAAGAATTTTTGTTAGAAAATCCTAAATTTCATAATAAATATAAAATTTAATAGCACTTTCTGATGTATATTTTTTTTACAGTTTATATCATATTTTTATAATATTATATAAATATAATATTATAACTATATATTAATGAAACATACAGAAAAATCATTTGAAGAGAGATTAAATGAATCAATAAAAATAATGGAATTACACACTGATCGAGTATGTATTTATGTTGAAAAATCGAATGAATGCCATAGCCTGAATCAAATTGATAGAAATAAATATTTAGTACCAAATAATCTTTCAATTGGTCAATTTTTATATGTGATCCGTAAAAGAATTAAATTACCACAAGAAAAAGCCTTATTTTTTTATACAAAAAATAAATCTCTTTTATCGGGATCAACACATATAATTGATATATATAATAAACATAAAGATTCTGATGGATTTCTGTATATTACATATACCGGAGAAAATTGTTTTGGATAAGTGATACTCCTAAAATCTTGTTATTAAAATATATTTAATTTCTTTTTGTTTTTCTTTTTACTTCTTATTCTTTTAGTTAGTCTTCTTTTATTTCGTATTATTTTTGTTTCTTTTTTTTATTACCACAAGATAATTCATGACAAATATTGCCACATATTTTATCACAATAATCCATATGTTTGTAATCACGAAGTGATTCGCGACATGTTTCTCCACATTTATGATTACAATATCATACATGTGGATATGGTTTATATTATTCGATAGTTAATTTTGTATTTCCACTCGTATTTTTTTCTTAAGTGTTGTACCATCTTCAATAAGATATAACTTAAATTTTAAACAACTATATTCTTTTAAATCTTCTTTAATATTTACTCTAGATATAATTTTAATTTCAGGAATATAAATAGTATATTGCAAATATTTATTATTCCATTCTATCTTATCAAATATATATCCATCATATATTTTTGATAATATTTCAGGATTATTAACGCATAAATTAAGAACATTACAATCTATTTGTATTTTACGAATAGAACGCATTGTTGTATTAATATATTCTATTCTATTAATCCAGTAATTATAAAATATATTTGCACTAGAACTCATTTGATTAATATTTAATTTATCCTGAATTTTCATTATATTTAATAAATCTATTAATCTACGAATAGGTGATGTTATATGTATATAATTATCTAATCCTTGTCCAATTAATTCATGGCTATTTTTATTATCAAAATTAGTATATTGTCCACTTGATGATTGCCAAATTTTAATAAAATTATAGATTTCACTTGACATTTCAGGAAAATTATCTATATTATTTGTTTTATCATTTATTTTTAATGTTCTATAAATTCCTTCTTTAAATTTAAACATTTGATTCGCGCATTCATAATTCATTAATATCATCAAAAACGCAACAATATCATGACTATCTTTAATATCTTTAACATATTTATATTTATTACATAATATTTTTGTTATATTCATAATTTTTTGATATGATTCATCTCGATTTAATAAATCAATATCGGTATATCTATAATTTTTTTTTACTTTAATTAACGTATTACAAAATTTAATATTTGATATTTCTGTGTTATTAAATGTTATATCCATGCAAAATGCAAATCTACTTTCATTTTCTAATAAACTACAAAGATTCTCAGATAAAGGTGTCGGAAGCATTGGGTGTTTTCTATCAGGCAAATAAATTGTGGAAATTCTCTCTGTAAACGATTTCCATAAATCAAAATGTTCCATTAATATTGGTACATTCGCAATATAAATACTTAATATATTATCTTTTATGCTCATTCCATCATCAAGGTCCATACTTCCTTTGGGATCAATTGTTATAATATAATCATCTAATCGTGATTCAATATTCGGATTTTTATTCATAATAGTTGTTATATATGGTTCATTTGCATTTTGTTTCATACTTTTATTTACTGCTTTTATAAAATCTTTAATAGAAATGGCTAGATTTTTGCAATATAATTGATATTCATAAAAACTCGGTAAGTTATTAATTTCACCAAGCATATTTGTCATTATACCATATGGATGCTTATCAGTCCAATCTGTAAATTTAAATAATATATATCGATTAGAAATATTTTTATTAAATCCTATATTTTTTAATTCATATGGTATTAAGAATGCGGGAATCCGTTTATCATTTGGTATACATTTATAATATAATTTATTAGTACTTTTAGAAGATGTTTTTGGTCGTCCATATGTTTTTCCAATAAGTAATAAAATTCCTGGAATATTAGATTCCTTTCTAATTTGCGAATAAACAAGATTTAATTCTTTATCTAGAATATCACAATTAAAAAGTTTTTTTTCAATAGGATTTAGAATAGTTTCGGGTGATTCAATTTCGTTCATTGTTTCTTCATTATATAAAGTCCATTCACTATAATCGGAATTATTAATATGAATTTTATAATTCATTTCTGTTTATTTAATATAATTAATATGTTTTAATTATCAATTTTTATAATAATAATTATTATTATTATTATATATGATGCATATATGGAATTTTTTTATGCTTAAAAAAAAGCGGGTATAAGATTTTTACACCTTTGAACATTTAAAACGCCGGTTATTTATAACACTATATTTTTAGTTAAATTAACTAAAATATTATATAACTTTTAACTAATATATGTTAAAGAATTATTAATAATATATATTAATGAATTATACTTGTGAATACTGTAGTAAAAAATTTAGTCAAAAATCACATTATGATACACATAAAAATAAAAAATTATCTTGTAAAAAATGTGATAAAAATTTTATAACAGAATGGGTTTATATAAATAATTATTGCTTACACGTATCAACAATTGATAAAAATTCAAAAAATAAACTTAAATGTAAAAACGGTCACGAATTAATTTTATGTAAGGGACAAATTAGAAGACCTTATTTTAGACATAAAAATCAAAGCGATTTAAATAATAACCCCGAAATGTCTGAATGGCATTGTAAATGGCAAGGATTTTTTCCAATTACAGAGGTTGAATTTAAAAAAGCGAATGATGAACAAATTAAAAATAGACGAGCAGATGTAGTACTTAATGATAAATATATTTTAGAAGTTCAACATAGCAATATAGAATATAGTGAAATAGTTTGCAGAACACAAGACTATAAACTTCATGATAAAGAATTAATATGGGTTGTAGATGGAAATACTAAAGATGTAGTTCTAGATAAATTAAGTGATGATACTTATCTTATAGAATTTAATAATAATTGGAAGTATAAATCTTTTATACATAATTATGAATTTATATTACTTGATATTAATGAGTTGATTTTTAAAATACCTATTAAATCTGTATGTAATAAAATGATACATGTAAGAGAATACATAAAAATAGACGATGTAATCAATGCACTTACAAATAATCCAGAAAATATTTGGAATTTATGGAAAGATATTAATGAAATAAAACCGACATTAAAAATTAAACAGGAAGGTGCTGGTAATGGAAAAACATTCGGTATTTGGAAAAATATTTCATTAAATTTTGATAAAGAATTATACATTATTACTACAAAGCAACATACTGCAAAAGAGGTTATTTTAAAAGAGCTTAACGAACAGGCTCTAAGAAAAGAGTTTCATATTATAGATAATATGGAGGAATTAGAAGATGAAAAATATAACAAACAATATGTAGTTAATTATAAACACATTCATTCAAGTAGAGAATGTACTGTAATAATAGGAACAATAGATTCTTTTATTTATAATTTAACTAGTAAAAGTATTGGTGGAAATACATTTTTTGAAGGTCTATTAAAAAATATTTGTGTTAATGGTTGTGATAAAATCAATACTAATACAGGTGAAATAAATTATGGTGGAAAAAAAATAAAATTAAATAAAAAAACTGAATTATGGATAGATGAAACACAAGATTTACCAATTGATTATTATAAAGCGGTTCTTAAATTAATGTTAAATACAAAAATAGATTGTGTTATTGTTGGAGATAAATTACAAAGTTTAGAATATGAACAAAATTTTATGACATATATAGAAGATAATTCTAATATTAAAATTATCAGAGAAGAACCAAAAAATATAAATAGACGGATTCAAGTAAAAAATATGGCTGAAAAAATTAATGATTTAATTAATTTTAAAAAATATAATATTCCAGAAATTAATATAGAAAATAGTGAAAAATTAGAAGATAGAGGTGATGATATAATAGAAACTTTCGAACAAACATGTATATATGCGAATGATACTGATAAAGAGAAAATTAATCATGAAGCTGATAAAATAATTAAGAAAATAGAATATCAAGTTGATAAATATAATTATAAACCAGAAGATTTTTTATTTTTATTTCCTAT
>JGI20157J14317_10001721_pt1 | contig 19688 bp, 19 predicted proteins | sample COG_07_FD_14317 | JGI IMG/M metagenome (IMG submission 14317)
AAGCCTGTAATTGTTTCAAATGTGTTAGAATCATTGACATTAATTTCAGATAGCGTAAAAAGTTTTAATGATAACTGCTTAAAAGGTATAAAAGCAAATACAAAAAGAATTACTGAATTATTAAATAACTCGTTAATGCTTGTTACCGCATTAAATAGTAAAATTGGATATTATAAATCAGCAGAAATTGCAAATATTGCCCACGAAAACGGATTAAGTCTTAAAGAAGCTGCATTAAAAACAGGCTATTTAACTGAGGATGAATTTAATGCATGGGTTAAGCCTGAAGACATGATTGGTAGATAATAGCTATGGAAATCTGTGAATACTCCTCTACCCTTCGTTCATTTTTTAAAACATTAAATGAAGAGTGGCTTAAAAAATATTTTACTGTAGAACCATATGACGCTGTTCTACTAGAAAACTGTGAGTCAGAAATCATTAATAAAGGTGGCCATATTTTCTTTGGAATTCTTAATAATAAAGTAATAGCTACATACGCACTTCTTCCAACTGTAGATGGATGTGTAGAACTAGGTAAAATGGCGGTTACAGAAAAATATCAAGGTAAGGGTTATGGTCAACAATTACTAAAGCATGTATTTGAAATAGCAAGACTTTTGGGATATAAAGAAATACTACTTTATTCAAACAGAATTTTAGAAAACTCTATTTATTTATATAAAAAATTTGGTTTCAAGGAGATTCCTAATAATGATAGCCCCTACAAACGAGGTAATATTAAAATGATTGTTAAACTCTAAATCTTTGTTAAAATATATTACGAAGTCAATTTGATTAAACCCTTCCTTTAAGTGCATTAAATGCCCATCCTACTGAAATAAAACCAATTCCGACTACGCTAAAACCTATTGCATATTCAATATATTTTAATACACCCAAAAGAATTAAAATTATACCTAAAAAAGTTAAAATAAAAGATGCGATTCCAAAAATTCCATTTTTATTTAAAGCCATTATATTTAATTGTTGTTAATTACAATATCTAAATAAATTCATAAACTAAATGTTAAAAAATACTTAAAAGTTTAACTTATTTTTCCTGTTAATTTTTCTTTCCAGTTAGTCCATCGGTATTTCTTTGAAAAGTAAAATAACAAAAGTGGATAAAATAACAAAGAATAAAACATTTGATTTACAATGTCAGGTTCTCCTATATATTTAAAAACTGAACTAGTTTGAAATACGGTCCAGTCTGCTGTAACAAGCAATGCTATTAAAAGGTTATTTCCTGCATGAAATCCTAGGGCAAGTTCCATTCCATCATCCATTAAAGTAATTACACCTAAAAATAATCCAGTTATTATATAATGTATTATAATTATGTTACCCAGTTTATCTATTTCAGGATTAGATAAATGTAATAATCCAAAACCTAATGAAGTTGCAAATAAAGGAAACCACTTATTTTTAAAAAATACACCAAAACCTTGCATTAAATATCCTCTAAATACATATTCCTCTAAACTGGTTTGAACGGGGATAAATATAATAGCTATTAATGCTAAAATTAAAAAATCATTTAAACTAAACTGAAAAATATATTCGTCAGGACTTGAGTAAATAGAAAATAATAAATTTAATATTATAAGTAAAGATATACTTATGAAGGCAGTAAAGATTCTATTAAAATCTATTGAATTTCTGGCNGTTGTAACAGATTTAAGGGATTGATTATGAAGAAATTTTATAACAATTAAAAAGCCAGCAAAACCAATAAAAAAAGATAATAAAAGATAGAAAAAAGTAAGATTACTGTTTTCTAATACTGTCATCATATTTGATGGACTAATTTTAGCAGCTCCTTCTAACCCAACTTTTTGAAAAATTGCAACAACAAAAGGAATTGTACCTATCTGAGTAAAAATAAATATTATTAGCAAACCTAGAGCGTATCTCCAAAGGTTATTTTTTATACTTAAAGCATTTTCTAAAAACATTTTTATTATTTTTTATTTAAAACCATTGTAGAGAGCTTACAATGAGATATCAAATTATTATTATCATCAGTAATTTTGATTTCCCAAAGCTGAGTTGATCTTCCCTTGTGAAGAGGTGTAGCTCTGGCATAAATATATCCATCTTTAACACTTTTTAAATGGTTAGCTGAAATAATTATTCCTCTTACTGTTTTATTCATGTAGTCTACAGACATATATGAAACAGCACTACCTACCGATTCTGCTAATGCAACCGTAGCTCCACCATGTAAAACTCCATCTGGTTGATAAACTTTAGAAGTGACTGGCATTTTAGCTACTAAAAAATCTTCACCAATATCAATAAATTCAATGTCCAATGTATCCATCAACGTGTTTTTATTTGATGAATTAATCCTTTCTAATATTTTTCTTTTGTCCATATATTATAAATATAAAAAAAAGCGCATTAGAAACTAATTCGCTTTTTAAAAATTAAAAATTTTAATTATTTAACTTCTTCAAAATCAACATCTTGAACATCGTCCGAATCATCTTTAGGTTTTTCGGATGACTCAGGTTGCTGAGCACCAGCTCCACTTGCTTGCTGAGCTTCAGCTTGTGCCTTATAAAGTTCTTCAGAAGCATTTTTCCAAGCTTCATTAATACCATCAAGAGCAGTTTTAATAGATTCTACGTCTTTAGACTCATGAGCCTTCTTAAGAACATCAAGAGCATCCTCAATAGCCTTTTTCTTATCATCTGGAATCTTATCTCCAAATTCTTTTAATTGACTATCAGTTTGAAAAATCATTGCATCAGCACTGTTCAAAGTATCAACTTCTTCTTTTGCTTTTTTATCTAATTCAGCATTAGCTTCAGCTTCTTTTTTCATTTTTTCAATTTCTTCTTCTGAAAGTCCTGAAGAAGCTTCAATTCTAATATCTTGAGTCTTTCCAGTAGCTTTATCAGAAGCTGTAACATGAATTAGACCATTAGCATCAATATCAAAAGTCACTTCAATTTGAGGGGTTCCTCTTGGAGCAGGTGGAATTCCATCTAAATGAAATCTTCCAATTGTATTATTATCTTTTGCCATTGGTCTCTCACCTTGTAACACATGTATTTCTACGGATGGTTGATTGTCAGCAGCTGTTGAAAAAACTTGAGATTTTTTTGTTGGAATTGTAGTGTTTGAATCAATTAACTTTGTCATTACACTACCCATAGTTTCAATTCCAAGTGATAATGGTGTGACATCTAAAAGTAAAACATCTTTAACATCACCAGTCAAAACACCACCTTGAATTGCAGCTCCAATAGCTACAACCTCATCAGGATTTACTCCTTTTGAAGGCTTTTTACCAAAAAACTTTTCAACTTTCTCTTGAATTACAGGTATTCTAGTTGAACCTCCAACTAAAATAACTTCATCTATTTCATTTATACTTAAACCCGCATCATCAATTGCCTTTTTAACTGGTTCCATAGATCTTTTTACTAAATCACTTGTTAGTTGCTCAAATTTTGATCTAGTAAGAGAAACAACAAGGTGTTTAGGTCCAGATGCAGTTGCAGTTATGTAAGGAAGGTTAATTTCAGTTTGTGTTGAAGAAGATAATTCTATTTTTGCTTTTTCTGCAGCTTCCTTTAATCTTTGAAGTGCCATTGGATCTTTTCTCAAATCAATATCCTCTTTCTTTTTAAAATCTTCAGCTAAAAAACTAATAATTTCTTCATCAAAATCATCACCACCTAGTCTAGTATCTCCATTAGTAGAAAGAACCTCAAAAACACCATCTCCAAGCTCAAGAATTGAGATATCAAAAGTACCTCCACCTAAATCATAAACAGCAATTTTTTGATCTTTTCCAGACTTATCTAAACCATAAGCTAGGGCGGCGGCAGTAGGTTCGTTTATTATTCTTTGAACTTTTAATCCTGAAATCTCACCAGCTTCCTTAGTAGCTTGTCTTTGTGCATCATTAAAATATGCAGGAACTGTAACAACAGCTTCAGTAACTGGGCTTCCAAGATAATCTTCTGCTGTTTTCTTCATTTTTTGAAGTATCATAGCAGATAATTCTTGAGGTGTGTAAAGTCTACCATCAATATCTACTCTTGCAGTATCGTTATCACCTTTAACTACTTTATAAGCAGATCTGTCCGCATCTTTTTTGGATTCACTAAACTTGTTACCCATAAATCTTTTAACAGAAGCAATAGTTTTTGTAGGGTTAGTAACAGCTTGTCTTTTAGCTGGGTCACCAACTTTAATTTCACCACCTTCAACAAAAGCAATTACAGAAGGTGTAGTTCTTTTACCTTCAGCATTAGGAATTACTACAGGTTCATTACCTTCCATTACTGAAACGCAAGAATTCGTTGTTCCTAAATCAATACCAATTATTTTACTCATTATAAATTTTTTTTATTATCTATTGTATTTCAATCATTATGCCATATTAATACACATGACACTGTGTCAGTTGTTATTTTTAAAATAAATTTACATTTGTAAAAAAAAATCATGTCTAAAAAAGAATATAAAAGAGTAACGACTCACTCGCTTAGAGAAATGAAAACTAGAAATGAAAAAATTTCAATGTTAACTGGATATGATTATTCAATGGCAAAAATTATTGATAATTCTGGTATTGATATAATATTAGTTGGTGATTCTGCTTCAAATGTTATGGCTGGACATGAAACTACATTACCAATAACTTTAGATCAAATAATTTATCATGCATCATCTGTTGTAAGAGGAGTAAAAAGAGCATTAGTTGTTGTTGATTTACCTTTTGGAAGTTACCAATCAAACTCAGGAGAAGCGTTAAGGTCAGCGATAAGAATTATGAAAGAATCTGGAGCTCACGCTGTTAAAATGGAGGGTGGCTCTGAAATTAAAGAATCGATAGTAAGAATATTAAATGCTGGTATTCCCGTAATGGGACATCTTGGATTGACTCCTCAATCTATTTATAAGTTTGGAACCTACTCTGTAAGAGCGAAAGAAGAGGAAGAGGCAAAAAGATTAATAGAGGATGCAAAATTATTAGATGAATTAGGCTGTTTTGGAATAGTATTAGAAAAAATACCTGCAAAAATTTCAAAAATAGTTACTTCTTCGATTTCAAGTCCAGTAATTGGAATAGGAGCTGGATCTGATGTGGATGGTCAAGTACTAGTTACTCATGATTTAGTTGGTTTAACAACAGAATTTAATCCAAGGTTTTTAAGGAGATATGTCGATTTAAATGAAATCATGACAGTAGCCATCAAAAATTATATTAAAGACGTTAAAAATTTAGATTTTCCAAATCAAGATGAGCAATATTAATCTTTTTGAAAAAAATATTTTATTTCAAGACAACCATTTAATTATAATAAATAAAAAACCTGGCGAATTAACTCAAGGAGATAAAACAAATGATAAGACTTTAGGAGAAAAAGTTAAATATTATTTAAAAGAAAAATATAATAAACCAGGAAATGTATATTTAGGAATTACGCATAGATTAGACAGACCTACTAGTGGAATAATTATTTTTACAAAAACATCAAAATCACTTACTAGACTAAACAAGATGTTTAAAGAAAATAGCATTAAAAAGACATATTGGGCAATAGTTAATAAAATTTCAGAAAAAAAAGAAGTTAAATTAGAAGACTTTCTTTTAAAAAACTGTAAACAAAATAAATCATATGTCAAAAATGAAAAAAATATAAAAGCAAAAAAATCAATTTTATATTATAAACAAATTCACACATTAAATAAATATTCTTTACTTGAAATTAGATTAGAAACTGGTAGACATCATCAGATAAGAACTCAACTTTCTAATAAAGGAATGGCAATAAAAGGTGACTTAAAGTATGGATTTCCAAGATCAAATAAAGATGGTAGTATTCACCTGCATTCTAGAAAAATTGAATTTCAACATCCTATCTCCAAAAACATAATTACAATAACTGCGAATCCTCCAAAAAATATAATTTGGGATTTGTGTATTAATTAGTCAAATATTAGTAAATATATTTATTCTATTTTATTACTTTTACATCTTACACGGTCAGTAAATAGCAATAAAAAATAAATGGCAAAAGAATTTGTAAAAATTTTTGACACAACATTAAGAGATGGCGAACAAGTTCCAGGGTGCAAATTAAATACATCACAAAAACTAGTTATAGCCAAAAGGCTAGATAAATTAGGAGTTGATGTTATAGAAGCTGGCTTTCCCGTTTCAAGCCCCGGTGATTTTAAATCTGTCGTAGAAATTTCTAAAATTGTTCAAAATGCTACAGTTTGTGGATTAACTAGAGCTGTTAAAAATGATATTAAAGTTGCTGCAAGTGCTTTAAAAACAGCTAAACGTCCTAGAATACATACTGGTATAGGCACCTCTGATTCACATATTCAACATAAATTCAAATCTTCCAGAGAAAAAATTATGGAAACAGGATTTGAAGCTGTTAAGTATGCCAAAACTTTTGTCGAAGATGTAGAGTTTTACGCTGAAGATGCTGGAAGGACTGAAAATGAGTTCTTAGCAAGAGTTTGTGAAAAGATGATTGAAGCAGGAGCAACTGTTTTAAATATTCCTGACACAACTGGTTATTGCCTTCCCTATGAATATGGAGAAAAAATAAAATATTTAGTTGAAAACGTAAAAAACATCCATAAAGCTACAATTTCTTGTCATTGCCATAACGACCTAGGTTTAGCTACAGCTAATTCGATAGCGGGAATAATTAATGGTGCTAGACAGATAGAATGTACAATAAACGGCATAGGTGAAAGAGCTGGAAACACTTCTCTTGAAGAAGTTGTAATGATTATGAGGCAACACCCAAATCTTAACCTTGATACTAATATAAATGCTAAATTATTATTTGATACAAGCAATTTAGTTTCTGAAGGGATGGGAATGCCTGTTCAACCAAATAAAGCAATAGTTGGTGCAAATGCTTTTGCTCATAGTTCTGGAATACACCAAGATGGAGTTATCAAAAATAGAGAAACTTATGAAATCATTAATCCGTTGGATGTTGGAGTTAATGAATCAGCCATAATTCTTACAGCGAGAAGTGGAAGAGCTGCATTAGCATACAGAGCCAAAAAAATTGGTATTGATTTATCTAAAAACGAATTAGATTTAATTTATCCAGAATTTCTAAAATTTGCCGATATAAAAAAAGAAGTTACAGATGAAGATATTCCTGAAATAATTAAAAAATCTTTATAATATATAAAAATGAGTAAAACCTTATTTGATAAAGTTTGGGACTCACACGTAGTTCATAAAATTAACGGAGGACCAGATGTTTTATTTATAGACAGACATATGGTGCATGAAGTGACTAGTCCAGTTGCCTTTTTAGGATTAAAAAATAGAGGAATTAAAGTTTTATTTCCTGAAAAAACATTTGCAACAGCCGATCACAATACTCCAACAATAAATCAACATTTACCTGTAAAAGATCCGCTTTCTGCGAATCAATTATTGGCTCTTGAAAAAAACTCTGAGCTTCACGGAATTTCATATTGGGGATTAGGTCACGAAAAAAATGGAATTGTACATGTTGTTGGACCTGAATACGGAATCACACAACCAGGAGCTACTATAGTTTGCGGAGATTCACACACCTCAACTCATGGTGCATTTGGAGCAATAGCATTTGGAATTGGAACATCTGAAGTTGAAATGGTTTTGTCCACTCAATGTATTATGCAGCCTAAGCCAAAAAAAATGAGAATAACAATTGATGGAAAACTCACTAAAGGAGTTAGTCCAAAAGATGTTGCTCTTTTTATAATATCAGAACTTTCTACGTCTGGAGCAACAGGATATTTTGTTGAGTACGCAGGAGAGGTTTTTAGAGAAATGTCTATGGAGGGAAGAATGACGGTTTGCAACCTTAGTATTGAAATGGGTGCAAGAGGTGGAATGATAGCTCCTGATTCTAAGACTTTTGATTATATAAAAGATAGAGAATTTACTCCAAAAAATGATAATTGGAATGAGGCAATGAAATATTGGAAAACATTAAAATCTGATAATAATGCTGATTTTGATAAAGAATTAAAATTTGATGGTAGATTAATCAATCCAATGATAACATTTGGAACTAATCCTGGAATGGGAATTGGTATTTCTAAAGAAATTCCTCTAGCAAAAAACCAAGATAGTGGAATTGAAACTTATATGAAATCACTTAATTATATGAACTTTGGCGAAGGTCAAAGTATGATTGGTAAAAATATTGATTTTGTATTTCTAGGTAGCTGCACAAACGGAAGGATAGAAGACTTTAGAGAATTTACTAAGATTGTTAAGGGCAAAATGAAAGCATCTAATGTTACAGCATGGTTAGTTCCTGGTTCTCATCAAGTTGAAAAAGCAATAAAAGATGAAGGATTACTTGATGTTTTAATTGAATCTGGTTTTGAACTAAGAGAACCTGGATGCTCAGCTTGTTTAGCAATGAATGATGATAAAATTCCATCAGGAAAATATGCGGTAAGTACTTCAAATAGAAATTTTGAAGGAAGACAAGGTCCAGGGTCCAGAACTTTGTTAGCAAGTCCTTTAGTTGCTGCTGCTGCNGCAATTACAGGTAAAATAACTGATCCAAGAACATTATATTAATATGGCTTACGAAAAATTTAAAATACTAAAAAGCAACTGTGTACCTCTTCCAATTGAAAATATTGACACAGATCAGATAATTCCAGCTAGATTTCTTAAAGCCACCAAAAGAGTTGGTTTTGGTGATAATTTATTTAGAGATTGGAAATATAACTCTGACAATACACCTAAAAAAGAATTTGTTTTAAATAATAAGAAATTTTATGGAAAAATTTTGGTTGGAGGAAAAAATTTTGGTTCTGGCTCATCAAGAGAACATGCTGCTTGGGCAATTTATGATTACGGATTCAGATGTGTAATCTCTAGTTTTTTTGCAGATATTTTTAGAGGAAATTGCTTAAACATAGGAGTTTTACCAGTCCAGGTATCTCCAGAATTTTTAGATAAAATTTTTAAAGTAGTTTTTGATGATCCTAAATCTGAAATCATCATAAGTCTTCCTGACCAAACAGTAACAATTGAAAAATTGAATATCTCAGAATCATTTGAAATAAATTCATATAAAAAAGAAAATATGTTGAACGGATATGACGATATTGATTACTTAATGAATATTAAAGATGATATTATAAAATTTTCTAAAACAACCCCTCTATAATTTTTAAAAAATGACTAGACATGTTGAAATAATGGACACTACGTTAAGAGATGGTGAACAAACTTCAGGAATGTCTTTTTCGTCATCTGAAAAATTAGCTATTGCGAAATTATTAATTGACGAATTAAAAGTTGATAGAATTGAAGTGGCTTCAGCTAGAGTATCTAAAGGTGAATTTGAAGCTGTTAATAAAATCACAGAGTGGGCTAAAGAAAATAACTATTTAAATAAAATAGAAATTCTTACATTTCTTGATAATAACATCTCGCTTGAATGGCTTTTAAGATCTGGAGCTAAAGTACAAAACCTTCTAACTAAAGGCTCTTTAAATCATTTAACTCATCAGATAAAGCAAACACCAAAAGATTATTTTAAATCTGTAATCAATGCGATAAATGAAGCTGACAAAAAAGGAATTGTTACAAATGTTTATTTAGAAGATTGGAGTAATGGAATGAGGAATTCTCAAGATTTTGTTTTCGAATATTTAGATATTATTAAAAAATTACCGGTAAAAAGGATTTTACTTCCTGATACACTTGGAATACTTAGTCCTAACGAAACATTTAAATATATTTCATCTATAATTAAAAAATATCCTGAGATGCATTTTGATTTTCACGCTCACAATGATTATGATTTGAGTGTTTCAAATGTGATAGAAGGATTAAAAGCTGGATGCCAAGGTCTTCACTTGACTGTAAACGGAATGGGTGAAAGAGCAGGTAATGCGCCAATGGCGAGTGTCGCTGCGGTAATAAGAGATTTTCTGCCTGAAATTAAGATTAATTTAAAAGAAAAGTCTTTATATAAAGTTAGTCGATTAGTGTCTGCATTTACTGGTTTTCGAATACCAGCAAATAAACCAATAGTTGGTGAAAATGTTTTTACTCAAACAGCCGGGATTCACGCAGATGGTGATAGTAAAAAAAATCTTTATTATAATGATTTACTTCCTGAAAGATTTGGAAGAAAAAGAAAATATGCGCTGGGAAAAACTTCAGGAAAAGCTAATATTAAAAAGAATCTTTTAGAACTTGGTTTAACATTAAACAATGAAAATATAAAAAAAGTAACCAATAGAATAATTGAACTTGGTGATAAAAAAGAAAAGGTTACTGCTGAAGATCTTCCTTATATTATATCAGATATAATAAATAGTGAAGATTTTAAAAAGAAAGTAATTATAGAATCCTATATATTAAATCATAAAAAAGGAAAAAAACCGTCTGCAAAAGTTGAAATAAAAATTAATGGTAAAAGATTTTTAGAAACTGGAACAGGAGACGGTCAATTTGATGCTTTTATTAATGCGATAAAAACTATATACTCTCAAAACAAATTTATTCTTCCTGATTTAATTGATTATTCAGTAACTATTCCGCCTGGTAGTAATTCTGATGCATTGTGCGAAACAATTATTACATGGAAAAATGATAATAAAGAATTTGTAACAAGAGGTTTAGATTCAGACCAAACTGTTTCAGCAATTAAATCAACAGAAAAAATGTTAAATATTATCTCAAATTAAAGTATATGGAATTAAATATAGCCCTGTTACCTGGAGACGGAATAGGACCTGAAGTAATTGAACAAGCAGTTAAAGTTTCTGATGCAATTGCAAAAAAATTTAATCACAATATTAAATGGATGCATGCATTAACAGGTGCAGCCGCTATCGACGCTGTAGGCGATCCTTATCCAAAAGAAACACATGAAATTTGTTTAAAATCAGATGCTGTTTTATTTGGAGCTATAGGACATCCAAGATTTGACAATGATCCAAGTGCGAAAGTAAGGCCAGAACAAGGACTTTTGAAAATGAGAAAAGATTTAGGATTATTTGCTAATGTTAGACCAACTTTTACATTTCCATCTTTAATAGACAAATCTCCTCTTAAAAGGGAAAGGATTGAAGGAACAGATTTAGTTTTTTTAAGGGAACTTACTGGTGGTATTTATTTTGGAAAAAGAGGAAGATTAGACAATGGTAATACTGCATTTGATACTTGTACTTATACAAGAAAAGAAATAAAAAGATTGGCAATAAAAGGTTTTGAATTAGCAATGAAAAGATCTAAAAGATTATGCTGTGTTGATAAAGCTAACGTACTGGAATCATCAAGACTTTGGAGAGAAACAGTTCAATCTTTAGAGAAAGATTATCCTGAAGTCAATGTTAGTTATGAGTTTGTAGATGCGGTAGCTATGAGACTTGTTCAATGGCCTAATTCTTACGATGTATTAATAACGGAAAATTTATTTGGTGACATTCTTACCGATGAAGCATCTGTAATTTCAGGATCAATGGGTTTAATGCCTTCAGCATCTGTTGGCCTTAAAACATCACTCTACGAACCTATTCACGGATCTTATCCACAGGCAGCAGGAAAAAACATAGCAAATCCCTTAGCTACAATATTATCTGCAGCAATGATGTTTGAAGATACTTTCGGTTTGAAAGATGAAGCTAATTTAATTAGAAAAGTAGTGGAATTGTCACTTGAAAAATCAATAGTAACTGAAGATTTAGCAGACGGAAATAAAGCTTACAAAACAAGTGAAATTGGAGATTGGTTAGTAAAAGAAATATTATCGTAAAAAAAAAAGCATCTAAATAAGATGCTTTTTTTTATATTAAAGAAATATTATTTTTTCTTTTTCTCATCATCAACCATTTTCTTTTTCAAGTCAGCTAAAACATCTAAATCTCCTAAAGTTGATTTATCAGATTCTTTTACATTAACTTTTTTCAAAGATTCTTTAACGTTTTTCTTTTCTTGATCATTAAACAAAACAGTGTGAGACATTACAATTCTTTTAAAGTCTTTATTATATTCAATAACTTTAAAATCTGAAGTATCACCTTTCTTTAACTTATTACCATCTTCTTTAATTAAATGTCTGTTGGGAACAAATGCTGTTATATCATCATTAAAAATAATGGTAGCACCTTTGTCATTTGAGTCAGAAATTGTTGCATTGTGAGAAGTTCCTTCAGCAAAAGTTTTATCATAAGCATCCCAAGGATTATCCATCGTTTGCTTGTGACCTAAACTTAACTTTCTAGCTTCTGAATCTAATTCTAAAACAATAACATCAATGTTATCTCCAGCTGTAAATAATTCAGAAGGATGTTTAACTTTTACAGTCCAAGATAAGTCTGAGATATATACTAATCCATCGATTCCCTCTTCAAGTTCTACAAAAATTCCAAAATTTGTGAAATTTCTAACTATTCCGGAATGCTTAGAACCTACAGGATATTTTTTAGTAATATCTGTCCATGGATCAGAACTAAGCTGTTTAATTCCTAAGGACATTTTTCTTTCTTCTCTGTCTAAAGTTAAAACAACTGCTTCAACTTCATCACCAACTTTAACAAAATCTTGAGCTGAACGCAAATGAGTTGACCAAGACATTTCAGAAACATGTACTAAACCTTCAACTCCATCAACAACTTCAACAAAAGCTCCGTAATCAGCAAGAACTGAAACCTTACCTTTAACTTTATCACCTTCTTTTAGCTTTTCATCTAAAGATTCCCAAGGATGAGCACTTAGTTGCTTAACACCAAGTTGAATTCTAGACTTGTCATCATCAAAATCTAATATAACGACATTTAACTTTTGATCTAATTCAAGTATTTCGCTAGGATGATTAATTCTATTCCAGGACAAATCAGTAATATGAATTAAACCATCTACACCACCTAAATCAATAAATACTCCGTAAGTAGTTATATTTTTTACAGTTCCTTCAAGTACTTGACCTTTTTCTAATTGACCTATAATTTCTTTCTTTTGAAGTTCTATATCTGCTTCAATTAATGCTTTATGAGAAACAACAACATTTTTAAACTCATGGTTGATTTTTACAACTTTAAATTCCATGTTCTTGTTAACGTATTGATCATAATCTCTAATTGGTTTAACATCAATTTGTGATCCTGGAAGGAAAGCTTCTAGACCAAAAACATCGACAATCATTCCCCCTTTAGTTCTACATTTAACAAAACCAGTAACAACAGTAGATTGATCGTGAGCATCATTAACTCTATCCCAAGCTTTTATAGTTCTTGCTTTTCTATGTGAAAGAACTAATTGACCTGTTTTATCCTCTTGAATATCAACTAAAACTTCAACTTTATCACCAACTTTTAAGTCAGGGTTATATCTAAATTCGTTTAAAGAAATGACCCCTTCAGATTTGGCATTAATATCGATAATAGCCTCTCTATCGGTTAAACTAATTATAGTACCTTCAATTACACTTTCATTATAAGTGTCAACAAAATTTTCTTCAACTAATTTTTCGAACTCAGAAAGTTTATCGTCTTTTATAGTTTCTATTCCTTCCTCAAACAAATTCCAGTCAAAATCTTTTAAAAATTCTTCAGCTGAAGGCTCTTCAACTAACGTTTCTTCAGTTTGATTTTCAATAACCTCGTTATCTAAAGTTTCAACAACTTCAACAACCTCGTTAGCTAAAGTTTCAACAACTTCAACAATTTCTTTTTTAACTTTTACTTTCTTTGTGGGTTTTGTAGGAGCTTTAATTTTCTCAGCTTTGGTAGTTTTTTTAACAGCTTTTTTTGGTTTACTGTCTTTTTTTTCTTCTGACATGCCTTAAGTTTTGTATTCTAATTTATCTATAGAATGAAGGAATAAATTAGAAGAATTAATATTTATAAAACCTTTTAACTATCTATATAAACCTATTAAAAGGATTGCGAAAATAAACTCTATTTATAGATAAAACAAATTATCTATAAATTTTTTGTAATTAATGGATTTATATATGAAAGTAATTTAGATTCAAGTTCATCTAAGGTTAAATTATCTGTATTAATAAGCACAGCATCATTAGCTTTCTTTAATGGTGAATGTTCTCTTGTAGTATCTTGATTATCTCTAAGTTTTATATTATCTAAAACCTCATCATAGGTAATGTTTTTATCAGTTAAAAGTAGTTCGTCATAACGTCTTTTAGCTCTTAGTTCTGTTGTCGCTTCTAAATAAAATTTCAATTCAGCATTTGGAAAAACAACTGTTCCTATATCACGCCCATCCATTATTACACCTTTATTTAAACCAAGAGCATGTTGAACAAGAACCATTTGTTTTCTTAACTCATCAACAGTTGCAATTTCACTAACTAAATTAGAAACCTCAAGAGATCTGATTTTATTTTCGTATGAAATTCCATTTAAATGAACTTCAAGATTATTATTTGTTAAATTATTTCTAAAATCAATATTTATGTTTGGAATATCTGCAATCAATTTAGTTTTATCAAAATGAGAATTAGAAATAAATTTACGTTGAATAGCATAATAAGTTAGTGCTCTGTACATAGCTCCAGAGTCAATATATAAATAGTTTAATTGTTTAGATATTCTCTTGGCTAAAGTACTTTTACCAGTTGATGAGGTGCCATCAATTGCTATTATAATTTTATTTGACATTTAAATTTTTATAATTCTTTACATTTTGATTTGTAATTGCAATATCTAAAACTTGTTTCATATTTGAAACATAATGAAAATTTAATCCTTTTAAATAACTAGAATCGATTTCATCAATATTTTTCTTATTATCCTGACACAAAATAATTTCTTTAATTTTTGCTCTCTTAGCAGCTAATATTTTTTCTTTAATACCACCTACTGGCAAGACCTTTCCTCTAAGAGTAATTTCTCCGGTCATGGCTAGTTTTGATTTTACTCTTTTTTGTGTCAATAGTGAAACCAGTGAAGTTAACATTGTAATACCAGCGCTAGGGCCGTCTTTCGGAGTTGCACCCTCTGGGACATGAATATGTATGTTGTGCTTAGTTAATGTTTCTAGTTTTATGGACAAATCGTCAGCGTTGGACTTAATATATTCCAAAGCTATTGTAGCAGATTCTTTCATTACTTTACCCAAATTACCAGTAATAGATAAATTTCCTTTTCCATTAGAAAGGGCTGATTCTATAAATAAAATATCTCCACCAAATTGAGTCCAGGCCAAACCAGTTACAACTCCTGCCACTTCATTATTTTCATATTGATCTTTAGAAATTGATACACCTAAAATTTTATTAACATCCTCTAAATTTAAATCAGAGGAATATTCCTCATCCATTGCAATACACTTAGCCACATTTCTAATTATTTTTGCAATTTGTTTTTCCAAACCTCTTACCCCAGATTCTCTGGTATAACCCTCAATTATTTTTTCAGATGTTAGCTTATTAATTTTTATGATATTTTTTGATAAACCATGTTCTTTAATTTGTTTTGGAATTAAATGTTTTTTTGCAATTTGATATTTTTCTTCAATTGTATAACCAGACACATGTACTATCTCCATTCTGTCTCTTAGCGCAGGCTGTACATTAGCAATGTTATTTGATGTAGCGATAAACATAACTTTAGACAAATCAAATCCTGATTCAATAAAATTATCATAAAAAGAAGTATTTTGTTCGGGGTCTAAAACCTCTAACATTGCTGAAGAAGGATCTCCTTGATTTCCAACTGAAAGTTTATCAATTTCATCTAAAACAAATACTGGATTTGAGGTTTTTGCTTTTTTTAAACTTTGAATTATTCTTCCAGGCATTGCGCCAATATAAGTTTTTCTATGCCCTCTTATTTCGGACTCGTCTCTAAGACCACCTAAGGAAATTCTTACATATTCTCTTCCTAAAGCCTCAGCTATTGATTTACCTAATGATGTTTTACCAACTCCAGGAGGACCATTAAAACAAAGAATTGGAGATTTCATATCGTTTCTTAATTTTAAAACTGCGATATGCTCAATAATTCTTTTTTTAACATCATTCAATCCGTAGTGATCTCTATCTAAAATTTTAGTTGCTCTTTTCAAATCAAAATTATCCATTGAAAACTCGTTCCAAGGAAGTTCTAGATAAGTATCTAAATAATTTCTTTGAATGGAATACTCAGCAACTTGAGGATTCATTCTCTGAAGCTTAGACAGTTCTTTTTTAAAGTGTTCATTGATATCTTTTGACCACTTTTTTTTAGTGGACTTACCCTCATTTCATTTACTTCTTCGTCATAGGAAACACCACCTAATTCTTCTTGAATTGTCTTAAGCTGCTGGTGTAAAAAATATTCTCTTTGTTGTTGATCTAAGTCTGATCTTACTTTAGATTGTATATCATTTTTTAATGAAAGTCTTTGTAATTCAACATTCATTTGTTTTAAACACAAAAGTGCTCTTTTATTTAAGTCGCTAGTGTTTAATATTTCATACTTTTCCTTAACAGATAAATTCATATTGGAACATACAAAATTTACTAAAAAGGAATCACTTTGAATATTTTTAATAGCAAACGAAGCTTCACTTGGTATATTAGGATTTTCTTCAATAATTTTAAGAGCAATATCAGTTATAGACTCAATTGTTGCCTTAAATTCTTTATTATTTTTTTCAGGTTTTAATTCAACTATCTCCTTTACATTAGCGGTAATATATGGTTCTTCAGTTAAAATCTGCTCAATAGAAAACCTTTTTTTTCCTTGAATTATGACGGTAACATTACCATCTGGCATTTTCAGAACTCTTAATATTTTGGCTACAGTTCCTGTTGGATGAATATCATTTAAAGTAGGTGACTGTACTTTTGGATCAATTTGAGAAACAACTCCAATTAATTTATCATTAGCATTTGAGTCCTTTATTAATTTTATTGATTTATCTCTTGATGCAGTTATTGGAATAACTACACCTGGAAACATAACTGTATTTTTTAAAGGTAAAATAGGCAGTTTATCAGGAAGTGATTCTTTAGAAATAGCTTCTTCATCATCAGATGTCATCAATGGAATTAAATCAGAATCCTCATCAATATTTTGAAGTGACAGCATGTCAAGATTAAGTATTTTGGTATTAGACATAAATTATAATTAGGTCAATGTGTCATGCTGATGAATTAAAAAAAACTATATATATCTGATTAAATCACAAATCAACAAAAAACATTTATTTATAAAATGGATATTTCAAGTTTCATGCCATAAAGATTTAATAATTCTTAATCTTAATTCTTTTTAAAAGCAATGCTCCTATCAAGAAAATAATTACAAAAACTAAAATGGAAGTTCTCATGCTTCCTGTAATTTGATCAACAAAAGCAAATAATGTCATTCCAAAAACAATACTAACTTTTTGAGAAACATCATAAAAACTAAAATATGATGTCGTATTATCAGTTTTCGGAATCATTTTTGAAAATGTAGACCTAGATAAAGCTTGTATGCCTCCCATGATTAATCCAACAAAAGCGGCAGCTACATAAAACTCAATTGGTTCTGTAATAAAATAACCACCAATACATAAAATAGCCCAAATAACATTTAATATAATTAATGTAAAAATATTTCCATATTTTTCAGATAATTTTGAAGTTAAAATTGCACCAAACATTGCAATTAGTTGAATTAATAAAATACTAACTATTAATCCAATGGTTTTCTCATCTTTTGGCCAATTAACTTCCTGTTCACCAAAATAAGCGGCAATTAACAATACAGTTTGAAGTGCAGAACTGTAAATAAAAAAAGCTATTAGATATTTTTTTATTATCACTATTTTTTTTAATTCATTCCATACCTCAATAAGCTCCTTGAACCCATTCCAAACTACATCCTTAATAATTTTCTTTTTTTCATTTTGGTCAGGCAAGTGATAAAATGTGTACTGGCTAAATGTTATCCACCATATACCTACAGAGATAAAAGAATACCTCATTGCCACTAACTCAGGATTATCGCCAGTAATTCCAAAATTTTCTGGAAACATTACCATAGCAAGATCAAATATTAAAAGTAAAACACTTCCAAAATAACCTAATGCATAACCTTTAGCACTTATAAAATCCTGTTGATTTTTGTGAGCAATATCAGGAAGATATGAATTATAAAACACTAGACTAGCCCAAAAAGAAATTAAAGCCAGAAAATAAAAAAATAAACCAAGATAAATATTGTCGATATTAAACCAGTAAAGACCCATACATGAAAGTGACCCAACATAACAAAATATTTTTAAAAAAGTTTTTTTATTACCCATGTAGTCAGCAATACCCGATAAAAGTGGAGTTATAAATGATAATATAACAAATGCAAAAGCAGTCAAAAAACTAATTAAAGCAGTGTTTTTAAAGTTAAACCCAAAAAGCTCTATATATAGATCATCAAAAAAAAGTGCACCATAATAAATGGGGAAAACTGCGGATGAAATAACCAAAGGATAAGCAGAGTTTGCCCAATCATAAATTGCCCAAGCATTCAGCAATTTTTTATCGCCCTTTTCATATTGTTTTTTACTCATTATTATAACCAAATGCAATATAGTTAATTGATATATGATTATATTAAAATTAATAATTATTTTTGCGCTTGAAAAAGAGATGAGATTTTTTATTTTATTTATAATACTTATTATCAATCAGGGTTGTGAAAACAACACAAACAATAATAAGAACACCAATAAAAAAAATAGCACATATTTATGCGCTAAATGCGGATCATTATTATATGATGGAAGCGAAATGTTTTATGAAAATGGTTCAAGTAAAGATTTTAATAATTCGATTGAAAAAAAAGTTAAAATTTTAGATACCTTTTATAGAAAAACTATGTTTCTGAAAACAATAAATCAAAGATTGAACTGTTTTGCACGAAATGTGATAATAAATTAGGGAATCTTATTTCAGATGATAAGGGTCAAAGGCATTGCATAGATAAGAATGCCATAATTTTAAAAAAATTAATAAAATGACAAATATTAAACATGTGCTTATTTTAATAACAGTTTTAGCAACTAGCATAGGTTTCTCACAAAACGATGATAAAATGACAAAAACAGATCAAGAGTGGAAAAATTCTCTAACAGAAATGAGCTATCAAGTTCTCAGGAATTCATATACAGAAAGACCTTTCACTGGGGAATATAATCTACATTTTGAGAAAGGATCATATAACTGCAAAGGATGTAATCAGAAACTATTCGAAAGTAACGATAAATATGAAAGTAACTGTGGGTGGCCAAGTTTTGACCAAGCAATTCCAGATAGAATAACCTATGTGAAAGATTACTCTCTTAATATGAACAGAATTGAAGTTAAATGCTCAAAATGTGATGGACATTTAGGGCATGTATTTAATGATGGACCTAGAGAAACAACAGGAAAAAGATATTGTATAAACTCAGCTGCCTTGTCTTTTAGTAAATAAATAATTATGGAAAAATTTGATATAATAGTTTTAGGAAGTGGTCCAGGCGGATATGTGACTGCAATAAGAGCTTCTCAGTTAGGTTTAAAGACTGCAATAGTTGAGAAAGAAAGTTTAGGAGGAGTNTGTTTAAACTGGGGGTGTATTCCAACAAAAGCACTTTTAAAGTCTGCACAGGTTTTTGAATACATAAAACATTCAGAAGATTACGGAATTACTGTGGAGAATTTTGATAAAAATTT
>JGI20157J14317_10001731_pt1 | contig 19641 bp, 22 predicted proteins | sample COG_07_FD_14317 | JGI IMG/M metagenome (IMG submission 14317)
TCGCCCAGGGCGAGCCAACGGTATGGGAGGAGAGAAGGTCCGCTTCCCAGCCTTCAGGGGGATACTCAGCCAGTGTTCGCATGACATTCGCCATGCCTCCAGGTGAGTCACAAGGACCGATATGGAGGACCTTAGGCATGGTTGGGCCAGTTGGTCATCGGATGAAGACCTAACGGCTCAAAATACCGTAAAGACGCCAATAAAGAAGGGGAGATATCAAGGGCAGAGGTGCATTCAAGCCATCATGGTCGTCATACCAGCCGTTGTAGAAGGCGTTGCTTTACTGGCTGCCATCGTACCGTTCGGGTTGCACCGATGGAACATGCACAAATGGACGGTTGAGCATGCAGAAACACACGTTCCTCAACCCTCTGAAGAGGAAATACCGCTCACAGTACTCTTGCCGGTGTGGAATGAAGCGAGAATCATTGAGAAAAAACTTGATGATTTAGCCAAACAATCTGCATCCTGCTCCCTCCTGCTGATCGATTCTGCATCAGACGATGCTACGGTAGATTTAGCGAGGACATGGATTGACCAACATCCTGATGCCTTTCTCAAGGTGGATGTCCTGCTTATGGAACAGCGAGAAGGAAAGACGGCTGCGGTGATTCGAGCATTGAACCACATCAGGAACGAGGGCGAAGCCACTTTGGTTTGCATGACCGATGCCGATGCGCGTTTGGGTCGTGGAGTTCTACGCCGGTTGATGGATTGGTTTTCAGACCCGATGATCGGGGCAGTAGGGGCTCTTCCCGAACGAATGAACGCCCGAAATGAAGAACTTGGTCACCGGGCGATGTGGGAGATGATGCGCATCACTGAATCCTACATTGACAGCACACCTTTCTTGGAAGGCTCATGCATGATGTGGAGGCAGGAAGCACTTCCTATCGATGAGCTCAATCCGCTCTCAAATGCCGATGACGCACAAATTGCAACAGCCATTCGCTGTCAGGGGTGGAGGGTTGTCGTTGACGAGCAAGCGGTCTTTCATGACGCCGCTCCTGACCGCCCAAGCGAACAACGACGGCAAAAAATCAGAAGAGGCCAGGGCATTCAGCGCTTGCTCGTTCGCAGGAGAAAGGAGGGCTCTGGACGTCGCCATGGGGTGTTCAGTAAAATCATGAAGCGCCAATTCCATTTTCACATTACCGCTCCTCTCGCAGTTGGAATCGCCTCGATAAGTGCCTTATTGCGCTGGGGTTTTATTGGCCTTTATGGATGGCCAGCCACCTTTACCCTCGCTCATTCCCTTCACATGGGCCTCTGCGCTATGGAAGCCATCATGCTCGGATTATGGTGGCGTGCTCGAAGTGGGAAAACATCAGGGCCGCTGTCCTTGCTGGGTCAATGGCTCTCGAGCATGGAACTGCTCATGCGCTCACTGGTCACGTCTGCCCGCGGGCGTTCCTTGCACATGTGGCAGCAACACGCTGATGTTAGAGAAGCGATGGTTGCTGAATTTGAAAATTAAAAAAGGCCTCCTCGCCGACCGAAGTCAACGAGGAGGCGATGTTCACGTTTGTGATCAAACGTGGAAGTGTTCTTGCAGATGCCCTAAGGGCTTAGACGAGCTTCAAGCTTGGTCTGCTTCTGCTTGAACGTTGTTGGTGTTGTCAATGACAGTTCCTTCACGGGTGTCCGTGATGGCGACGTCAATGGTACACGAAGTAGCGCAAAGGTCTTGTCCGCTTTCTTGGATGGTAACACCGTCACCAACAGACCAGAATTGGCCGCCATCACCTTCGAAAGGCACCAACACGCAAACAGCGCCAGAGTCCTGTCCTGGGTTGTCACAGGTAACAGGTGCTTTGTTGTCCACTTCAATTTGGACCTTTAGGTTGGCCCAGTTGATGTTTTCTCCCTTGGTCATTGACATGCGGATAAGGTTGTCAGTGGTTCCATCAGATGGTGCACCACTGGCGTCCTCTCCGTCAAAGACGTACAAGGTCAGGTTTCCGTCGGTGTTGCCTTCAGCAAGGGAGCTAGCCCATACGTACAGCACACCAGCCAGCACAACAGTGATTGCAACCATCAAGATGGTAGCGATAACTGGGCTGACAGCCTCTTCATTTCGGTTTTCGTTTTTCATATTTTTGTCCTCCTTCCCCTTTCGGGGGGTAGGGCTACCACAGCCGTCGTCATATTAAACAATATTGTCTAATTAATTCGCGTAGAAGCCCAAAAACAGCAAAAAAAGGGGTTTCTTCAAATGTTACTTTTTGTTGTTTTCCGCGCCAAGCGAGTGGAGCATACGATTTGTAAGACTTCGATTTTCACGAAAATAACCAAACCAGCCTGACGGCTAATGAGGGAATAAAGGTGAACAGGGTGAGAGAAACGCAGAGGGGATGGGATGCACTCAAACGAGAACTTCAACAGCCCTGTTCATGTAAGTCCATGATTTCACGGTTTATATTGGTTTTTGAAGGGGAATCCGTGATTTAAACGTCATTCTACGGTCAAAATCTCAGGTCCACCCGACGTAACATGCACGGTATGTTCGAATTGGGCAATGTTGCCGCCGTCTTTACATCGGAGTACATGGTACGTTTCCAAGAAGCGTATGCTGATCAATTTCTTCACAAGCGCATTCCATTTGCTTTGTAAGTTGGCTTCATCGGCATCGGGGAAGGGTTTCTTGAGCATAGGGAACGCCCAGCGTTCTGCAAATGGGAGCGTTGAGTAACGCTCCTCGAGATTCCTGGCCATCTGTGCCCCAAGCGGCTTGAGTTGGTTTTTGGCTCGTGCCTTCTTGGATGTTGTCATTCCTGTTACGCGGTAAATGTTGGATGAGTGTGGAGAGCCGATGTTTTCAATCATCCCTGAGGAGCCCGTGGTGTTGAACGGCTCTACGGCGTAGATTGCGCCTTCTTCAACAACGCCCCTGAACCCTTGATTGTCCTTACCGCAAGCGTAGGAAGGAACCGAAACTCCTGCGTGAAGTTCCCATGGCTTGAGTTGATGGCCGCACAAATTGCGAATCGGTTGGAATCCTGCATCAAGAGAAGGTTGGGCGGCTGCTTGGCCTACTTTGTACCACGGGGTGCCGGGATGAAGCATCTCAACTGCTGCGTCCCGGGCCTCTTTTGCAGCCTTGATTTGTTCGGTATGGTTGTTCGAGTTCCCGATTTCCATGCACAGGGCGTTATCACCGATGTGTCCTTTGATGTGAACTCCGAAGTCGATTTTGACCAAATCGCCTTTTGACAATACATTGTCGTTATCCCATCCGTCAACACCATCAATCAAGTGGTTCGTGGTAAAGTGTGCAGCCATGTCATTGACGGCAATGGTGGCAGGGAAGGCCGGTTTTCCACCGTGGCGATGAATGAATCGTTCCGCAGATTCAATGATCTCATGAAAGGTTTTACCAGGTTGTAATTCGAGTTTCATGGCTTCCAAGGTTCGGCGAGCGACATGCCCTGCATCCCGCCAATACTTCAGTTGCGATTCTTCCACCATTCAGCCACTTCATGTGTAGGTACAACGCCCTCTCTCATAACAGTTACCACCGGGCCAGCATCTCCACCATCTGTTACTTTGATGATTGTACTGCCCAGACCGCCCGCACAATCCCCCTCAAGAATGGCATATGGCGGGAGCCTAAGTTCGGCTCCTGCATCTTGTGATGTCAATTGTGGCTCGTCGCCAGATTCATTCGCACTGGTTGCCGTAATCGGGCCCACCGCCGAGACCAATTCACGAGCGACTGGATGGGCGAGGCACCGAACAGCCACAAATGAACCACCGAGGCGTTCGTCAAGCGGTGTTCGGGCTGGGAGGATAAAAGTCAGTCCACCTTTTGGGAAAAAGGCCTCCAATTCAATCACTTTTGTATCGACGTGAACGAGGGTTGTGGCTTGTTCCAATGAAAGTACACCAAGGCTGACGGGTTTATCGGATGCTCTGTTCTTGAGAGCAAATAATGCATCCAACCCTTCCACAGTAGGTAGGCAAGCCAAGCCAGGCAGGGTGCTCGTTGGATAGGCAACGACCCCGTTGTTGCGAAGGTGATGAAGCGTTTGATCATCGATCATGGCTGCCCCTCAGGATAGAGCCCACTTCGTCACATGAAGTTGAGCGACGTTGTTCGCTAACTCTCTGTCTTGGGTCTTAACCAACAGTTTTCCACTCGGATAAAGCGTTAGGTCACAAGGTCCTGTGAAGGTCCAACACAACACCGAACGGATTTCAACAATGTATCCCGCGGCCTCTATTGCAGAACCAACGCTGTCCAAGTTCACTGAACCAATCCCGTCTGGTACGATCTGCCATGAGGCTTGATTGCCGCAGAGTTCCATCGCAAATCCGTCTGACATGCAATCACCTCAGAGCTTCTCGGGACGCGAGGGTGGGCCGGAAGGAGGGCCGGAAGGTGGGCCGGAAGGAGGGCCGGAAGGTGGACCGCTGGGAGGACCGGACGGAGGGCCGGAAGGTGGACCGCTGGGAGGACCGGACGGAGGGCCGGAAGGTGGACCGCTGGGAGGGCCGGACGGAGGACCGGAAGGTGGACCGCTGGGGGGGCCGGACGGAGGACCGCTGGGTGGGCTGGAAGTTGGTTTTGGTGAAGAGGGAAGTGGGGGTGGGGTAGAGGCTGTAGCAGGGGCTGGTTTTGCTTTTTCAACAGGCTCTGGTACGCTAAGCGGTTGAGGTTCAAGCTCAGGCACTGGTTCAGGCTCTGGCTCTGGCTCAGCTGCTGGTGGCGTAGGGGGAGTCAAAGGTGTCAGCGGCTTGAGCGGTGCAAGCAGTGGGTCTGGACGGCTGGCAGCGGCGGCCGGTGTTGGTTCAACCGCTGCAGGTTTTTCGCTCTGCCACGGTGGCGTTCGAGGTCCGTCTTCTTCGTCTGCGCTTCCGGATTCACCAAGAATCACCTTTGTTGAACCGCCCTCACTGTTTTCACCAAAATACGACGTCATCGTGATGGTTTCAGCATCAATAATGCCTCGTTCTTCGGTCGTACCAAAATCATCGAGATGGTTATCAAATGCTCCACTGAACAGAGTCGAGCCGATCGCATTGCCCATTTTCCGACCCTTATTTGCCTGGAATTCAAAGTCGGCGGCGTATGGGCCCAATGAAATCGCATGACCGCCCCCGTTGAATTCAAACGTCCATTCTCCGGCGTCAATCGAAGCTTCAAACTTGAATTGTCGTGTCAATCCAGGCCCGATGGAACTGATGCCATCAATGGGCTCAAACCGTTGACCTTTGTCACTCACCAGAGCAGCGGATAAACCTCCGACCGGAATGGCGGATTCATTCGTCAATTCAATAACGACCATGATGATGTCTTCATCATCATCATCAATCTCCATCGAGACCGATTGAAGGGAAGTGCTCAGGGAGCCTGCTCGGGCGCTGTGGTCATCGCTCATGCATTCTCACCAACCGGCACTGAGAGGTGGCTGTACTTCAATATCATGCTTGAACTTGATAAAAATCAGCGAAGACCGAAACGAGTTTCTGCCGGCAACGACCAATCTACGGCCGCAACAGTATGGTGCTTAAGGTCAACCTTGGTTCGGTATTCTTCTTTCGATGATTGGGCGTTGTAGGCGTCTCGGAGTCCAAAATACAGCCATCCAACAGCTGGAATGAGGTAGATCAGTTTGGCCATGGCCCGTGGACCCCAATGGTGTTGTTCGAGGAGCGTCCCGTTGTCATGAACAATGGCGATTCTAAACCCTCGCTGAGCAAGTGATCTTCCGATGGTTTGGCCGGTGTACTTGAAATAAAGATAAAATGCAGACAAGAAGACAAACCAATTCAGAGCGAAAAAGGCTCCTGTCCTCAGGTCAACCGTGAGAAGGCTTAGGTCAAACAGGGCCGCCAAAAGCCGTCCGCCGGTGGCGAATGAGAGGACGACACTGATCAACACGACATCGAGCATAAAGGCTGCAACCCGCTTCCATGCTGGAGCGATGAGCATGCCTTCTGGTGCAGAGGCCAAGACGGTTTGAGCGAGCGTCCCGCCACCTTGAACCATCGTAATGGGACTGTCGGCCATGGTGTTAGGCGTGGGTTCTCCTTTGTCAATTTGCGCTTCTAACTGTGCGTCAAATGCCAAGCAAATAATCCACTCTCATCGGCCCAATCCAAATATGCTCGCCAGGTTGGGTCGTGGCGTAATGTTGTTGGATGGCCCAAAACAATCAGGCCTCGCTTTGCCCTGGTAATCGCAACGTTAAGACGGCGATGGTCTGACAGGAAGCCAATTTCGCCGGCATCGTTTGCACGGACGGTGGAGAATACGATGACGTCTTTCTCTCTGCCTTGGTAGCCATCGACACTCTTGATTTCCAAGCCCCCATACCGTTGGCCTGGTTCCAAACCGCCTGCTTGTTCAAACAGCGATGAGAGCAAACGAACTTGGCCGTTGTATGGCGTGACGATTCCAATTTCGGCGGCTTGAATATCGCCCATCGCAAGCAATTCGTCAACGATACCGATAACTTTTGCAGCTTCGTCAAGATTGGAACGACTTTTCCCTTCTTCATCTTGAACTTCAGACCCTTCAATCGGGATGAAGGCCATTGGACGGTCCCAATCGGGCCATAAAAATCCTGCAGGGGCAGGGCGGTCGGCCGGTGCGCATCCGTCTTCGAGTCTGTTCTCGTAAAATCGAGCGCTTGGATATTCGCGCATGACCGGATGCATACGGTATTGTGTCGTGAGCATTGTGGAAGTCAGGCCGCAAGCAATCAATCGTTCGAAGAGTGAACGGTTCAATCCACCCTGTTCAGCACGTCGACTGATCACCGTCGGCGGGAGTTGTTGATGGTCGCCGACCAGAATCAATTGCCTGCACCCCTTCACAATGGGGACCAAAGCGCTCGGTTCGCTGGCCTGAGTGGCTTCATCCATGAGAACGATTGGGAATTTTCTGGACCCTAACAATCGATGCCCACACCCGATGGTCGTGGCACAAATGACTTCCGCTTCATCCAAAATACTCGCCATCATGTTTGCTTCAATTCGACGGATTTCCCGTTGATTGATGCTGATGTCCTTGTGCATCAAACCCTTTTCTTTACCTCTTAGCGAAGGGAGAGCCTTGCGAAGTTGACGTTGTTCGTCCTGAAGAAAAGCGAGTTCCTCTTGCATGGGATGTTGTTCAACGAGAGCGTCAAGGGTTGCATCTCTCAATGCTTCTCGCACCTTTACTGGGCGGCCAATACGCAAGGCCTTGACCCCCAAATCAAGGAGGCCTTCGAGCAAATTGTCTACTGCGACATTGGATTCTGCAGTCGCCAGTAATGGGCCACTGCCCAAATGGGCCATGGTGTTGAGAAGATGGACTGCCGTGTAGGTTTTCCCCGTCCCAGGCGGGCCTTGAATGAGCGTCAAGCGTTGAGAAAGACCCCATTCAATGGCTTGTTGCTGTGACTTATTGAGGTGAGATACATTTGGGCGGGGGGCGCGAAGGGATGGTTTTCCTCGAATGTCTGGAGGGAGAGAGGCGCTTTCATTGACGTCCAAAACATTGGCCAAAAGAAGGTCCCTTAGCACGGTCCCACTTTCCCCTTCGGTGGAGTGAAATCCAATGAGTGCCTCATGCATTCGGTCATGGGCGACACGATTTGCTCCGCGGTCCAGGCGCCATCCACCTTTTTTGACATCCTTGGGCCGTTCTTTAACGACGATTCGTATGCGTGTTGGACCGCGGTCCAAAACAAGGCCTTCAACGACCTTTTCCCCCCACGGCCTTGAACGTGAGATCAACACGATGTCACCGGGGCCAAACCGATGGTTCGGCATTCGGTCACCACGCTGCGTTTCAAAGACGATGATGTCATCGCCAAAGAAACGGCCCTGTGGCCTTGCACTGAGGTCAAACATGGCCACGCCAGCAACAACCAGACGTTGTTTGGTCCAAGTTTTCCAGCGTTCTTCGACCAGTTGGGTTTCATCGTCCAATTCTTGTTTGATGAGTTCCGTAAAGCGTTGGAAATGGTCTTGGCTTTTCCGCCAACGGTCCGGCATGGGTTCTCCTTTGGCCATCGGAACATCCGGCACTGCGGCATTGTTCATCCGATGCACTGAACCCTTTCGTCCCATGGCGTCAACCAAGTCGCCTCGCTTCATCAGCATATGCCTTCGGAATGAAGCCGTAGGTAATCGGGAAACCCGCATTCTTAAACCAATATTCTACGGCCGAGGACTGGGTGAGTTGATGTTCGGTCGCAAAAAGAAGGAGAGGGAGGCCGATGGTCACCCTTGTCCCTATTGCGAATTTTTGAATCAGGAGGGGGCTGAAACGTGCGTCCAATGCTATTACTCGCTGAATAAATCAGCACGAGAACAGCCAATGGCGAAACCTACGGCTACCGGAGAGGAAATCATGGGCCTTCTCCTTGGAGACAATGAGCTTCTGGAAGAGGATGCAGTAGTAGTCGAAGCAGTCCTTTCGCTTGACGATGTTACCGTTGATGTTGACCAATACGAAATTTCTAAGGCCGAAACCGATGAAGACGGTGAAGATATCCCAGAATCGTTTCAATTCATTGAAGGGGACGGACCTACCCTTTCGGAAACTGTTTCCAGCGAAGAAGAGGAAGAAGTGGAATTGCAACCCAGCGACGCTCCTGCTGCTTCTGTGATGTTTGAAATTGAAAAGACGGACCCCTTCGCTGAAGTTGCAGAGCCGGTTCACACCGGCAAGGGTGGTTTGTATTCTCCATCGACACCAACAGCGAACGATGACGACCTGCTGGGAAGTGTTGGGCCAAATGTTGGTGAGACCACTCCCGACCTGCCGGACCTTCCGGATGACGAGCCGGTACGTTCCTCTCTTGCACAAGCAACCGCCATTGAGGCTGAACTTGCGACTACACCGGAGTTGCCCGCCGACATCCCTCCAAGCCAATCGGTCCAAGCCTCAAAGCCCGAGGCAGCTGCTGTCACTCAAACCCCTGTGAACGAAGAAATGGCTCTTCCTGAACTGCCTGATGATGACGAAGTTGCTCAACCGACCGGTGCGACACCACCTGCACAAGCCCAGGAAGAAACGCCTGCGCCACCAATTGATAACGATCGGATTTGGCCTTGGCCTCAAGGTCAACCATGGGACGAACACCGGGTGTACCAAGAAGTGGTAGAAGCGATGGAGCACATCAAACACGGACGAATGAATGAAGCAGCGACGACGCTCGACACGCTGGGGCCGCATCTGCATGAAAACCTGAACATGTTGTTGCACATATCGGTCCTCATGCAACATTTGGGCCGTCACGACCATGTGAAGTGGACGCTCGACATGGCTGCTTATGTCCACCCCAACCATCCAGAAGTTTTGCGCGCACGGTCTCAAGTGATCAATTAGGTGGATAAAATGATTCATACACCAACACTGAGTTTGGAAAACGGCATTACCCTCAATCCTGCAAAAAACAACATCTTGACCGACCTTCTGGACACCTACAACGAGGATTCTGTAGCCGCTCAAACAGCCCTTCCATGGCTGAACCCAAACGAAGACATCCGCCGTCAACTTCGAGATATGCTCTTTGACATCCAAGCACAAAACGGGACGGACCAACTTCATTTCTGGTCCATCCACCAGACTGAGACCAAGAAATTCATCGGTTTGCTCGGCTTGGGAGACGAACTGCAATCGTTGCATGCCAAGTACAATCTGGGGTACTGGGTTCGTAAAGGCCATCAGAAGAAGGGCATTGCAACCCTATGTGTTGATGCCGTCTTCAATTGGTTGAAGCACCGTGGGGGCGACGTTGTCGTGGAAATCGCAGTTCACCCCCACAACGAAGCAGGACTGGCTACTGCAAGTGCAATATGCAACCGCTGGAACGGAGAACGGCTCGAACAATTTATTGGAATTGAATTCAACGAACGGACCGTCCCCCACCATCTTCACCTCGTCGATATTGGGCGTGGTGAGGCGTCATGAGAACGTGGTACACCGTAGATAGCGACGATTTCCGGCATCTGCCCCAGTACCAAGGTCACCCGACGAGGAGCAAGAAGCAGATGCTTCATTCCAACACGGAACTTTCTGATGAGTTTCTCATTGGCGTTGAAGGGTTTCGCCGTTGGATGGAACATCACGATTATGCAGTGACCCTTTTTCTGATCACTGACTTGCTTGAAAACGATGGGTTTTGTTCGCTTCTTGAGGGATTGCTCAACACCTTTGGAGAACGACTCACCGTGGGATGTCACGGCCACAGTCACCGTTCATGGTCGGCTTGGGGCGAAGATGTTGAAGGGTTTAGTGCGATGTTGACGACTTCAACGGCCCTTCTTCAACAATCGGCAGGCCCTTCGTTTCGCCCCTTTTTTAGAGCCCCAAACGGATACATCGCGCCGTGGATGGCCCAAGTGTTGGCCGACCACGGATATACCGTTGATTCATCGGTCAATCCTTCTTGGTTGGTGCGCCACAAGACGGGAGGTGGGTCATGGAAGTCGGTGAATTCAGCAATGTTCCAAGCAGGGATGATTGAACGCCCTTGGAGAACGAGGTTTGGCTTGCCTGTAACCGGTCCTGCTCTCTTCCGATTTCCTCTTTCACTCATAGCAAAAAAGGCTTGGAACACCGCACCCGCCCCGCTTAAACAAGACGAGGTGTTTGAAGTGAGCAACCACCGAACGAACGTGGTCACGCTCTACTGCCATCTTCTGGATTTTGCAAAGGAAGCAGGCACATGGAAGCCACCCGAAGCATAACTCGCGCCGATAGAACCGTCTTTGGGAACAGCGTTGACTTGATCGCTCAGATTCGTGATGAGCAGGACCACCCCGCCACGATAGGGCAGAATGATTCCAAAGAACCACAGGCCAACATCAACATCCGGTTCGAAAAGGGTATTTGTCCGTCACAATTCTGTGATGTCGTTTCGTTCAGTGGAAATGCCGAAATCCTTCTCTGCTTTTGAGTAAACCTTGGCCTCAATAGAACCGTCCCTCACCAGTGAAGAAAGAGCGGCGAGGGCGATGGCTGCTCCGTCAATTTCAAAGAATCGGCGAAGCGCCTCTCGGGTATCTGAGCGTCCAAATCCATCCGTACCTAGCACGGTATAATGCCCACTCACCCATTGTCGAATCATGTCGGGGACGGCAGCCATGTTATCCGAAACTGCAACGGTCGGGAGTGCTTCTGAAAGAAGGTCTTCAATCCATGGTTTTCGGGCCTCCTCACTCGGATGGAGACGATTCCAACGGTCGCATTCGAGTCCGTCGCGACGCATCTCTCCATAGGATGTTGCAGAATAGATTTCACAGCGAACACCAAAGGTCTCCAACTTCTCAACTGCGTCCAACACTTGAACCATGATCGGCCCTGAACCGATGAGGCGAACGACGGGCCCATCGCCCTTTGGGGCGCCACGCAACAGATACATTCCGCGAACAATTCCTTCGTCTACACCTTTTGGCTTGGGTGGCATCGGGTAATTTTCGTTGTAAACCGCAATGTAGTGAATGACGTCTTTGTTTTGGCCATACATCTCATCGATTCCATGCCGGATGATCGTGGCCAATTCGTAGGCAAATGCTGGGTCCCAAGCACGCACGGCCGGATTGGTATGAGCCATGAGCAAAGAGTGGCCATCCTGATGTTGCAGCCCTTCTCCATTGAGGGTTGTACGACCCGATGTTGCACCCATGAGGAAGCCGCGAGCCCGTTGGTCTGCAGCCGACCAAATCAAATCCGCAACCCGCTGGAATCCGAACATGGAATAGAAGGTGTAGAACGGTACGGTAGGATAGTGGTGGGTCGCATAGGATGTCGCAGAAGCGATGAACGTTGAGGTTGCTCCGGCTTCATTGATTCCTTCTTCCAACAGTTGTCCCTGTTCCGATTCTTTGTACTTCATCAGCACCTTGTGGTCAACTGGCTTGTACAATTGGCCGTCAGGATGGTAAATTCCAAATTCGGAAAACAAGGGGTCCATACCGAAGGTACGGGCTTCATCGGGAATAATAGGTACAACCCGCTGGCCGAATTCCTTGTCCTTCATGAGTGAACGAAGAACACGGACGAAGGCCATGGTCGTGGAGACTTGGGACGTTCCTTTCGTACCTTCATCAAAATCTGCATATGCTTGCTCTCCAGGGAGAGTAATGGTTTCATCGGGGACGGTTCTTGTAGGCATAAATCCGTCAAGAGCTGCTCGGCGTTCCTTTGCGTAAGCCACCAATTCGGGAACGTCTTCAGGCAGAACATAAGGATAGGATTCCAAATCGGCATCAGTGAATGAAAGTCCGAGATCGTCGCGCATGAACTGCATCGTTTCCATTCCCGCCTTTTTCTTTTGATGCGTTGTGTTTCGTCCTGCAAAGGCTGGCCCGAGCCCGTATCCTTTGATGGTCCGAACAATCACGACCGTCGGCTGGCCTTTGTGAGCGGAAGCCTGCGCATATGCTGCATGCAACTTGACGAAGTCATGTCCACCGACATCGGCACAGAGGTCAACGAGGTCTTCGTCGCTGAGGTGCGAAACAAGACCCGCCAGTCCTTCAGTGTTGAACAGTTCTTTGCGAATGGTGGCGCCGTCGGCTGTCATGATTCGTTGTTCATCTCCGTCAACAAGCGCGGCGAGGCGAGACGCCAACAAACCCGCTGAGTCGCGAGCAAAGAGGTCGTCCCAAGAACTGCCCCAAAGGACCTTGATCACGTTCCAACCTGAGCCTCGGAATCGACCTTCAAGCTCTTGTACGATTTTTGAGTTCCCGCGCACGGGCCCGTCCAACCGCTGCAGATTGCAGTTCATCGTCATCACAATGTTGTCCAATCCTTCTCTTCCCGCCAACGACAATTGAGAGAGTGATTCGGGTTCATCGGACTCTCCGTCACCCATTGTGTACCAAACTCGAGAGTTGGCTGTTGTGACAAGGCCACGGTCTTCCAGATAGCGATTGAACCGAGCCTGATGGATGGCCGTCATCGCACCGAGACCCATGCTCACGGAAGGGAATTCCCAAAAATCAGGCATCAGGCGAGGGTGGGGGTAGGAGGAAAGGCCTCCTCCGGCGACTTCTTGTCGGAACCGTTCCATGTTTTCTAGCGTAAGGCGCCCCTCCAGCCATGCACGCGCATAAATCCCAGGGGAAGCATGTCCTTGCCAGTAGAGATGGTCGCCAGAACCGTCCCCGTCCTTACCTCGGAAGAAATGATTGAAGCCGATTTCCCAGGCATGGGATGCTGAAGCATAGGTGGAGATGTGTCCTCCGATACCTTCGAAATACTTGTTTCCACGAGTGACGATCATCATAGCGTTCCACCGTAGAATTCCATGAAGGCGCTCTTCCAAGTCAAGGTTGCCCGGGTAGGTACCTTGGTCGTCCGGATGAATGCTGTTTAGATACGGCGTATTGACGACGTCGACATCAACCCCAACCTCACGGGCAGCACTGAGGGTTGCGTGAAGAAGACGTCGTGCTTCTTCTTCCCCGAGTTGTTCTTTCACGGCTCGAATGGAATCCATCCATTCTCGTGTTGAAACAGGATCGGGGTCTGGTTGTGTTGACCGTCGCGTAAAGCCCACTTGATGCCCCCCTTGGGGAGTGCTCAATGGTGAGGGTTTTCAACCCCTCGGAAAAGTAGGTCCTTTCAGCACGCCTGATTCATTCACTTCTCTGGGTGAAGAAAAATGCCTCGTTAGAAGCCAATACTCATGCTATCCCACGGCAATACATAAGAACCGACTTTCCGAGCCGGCTTTATGTCCGTTGAGGCTATGGTACAGAAGATGATTGACGATTTGACCGAATCCCTTGGTGATGCTGCAAAGCATGACAAAGGAAACTCCGCAGCTGGTACTCGCGTTCGCAAGGCCATGCAAGCTGCAAAGAACACTGCACAGGACGTGCGCAAGCAAGTCCAAGCAGACAAGAACTGAGTTCGTTCGTTTCTTTTAGGGCAGCATTGCCCTTCGAACAACGCCCTTAGTGGATACGTTCATTTGAACCACGCACGAGCCCTGCTCATGCTTCGTCCACTTGAGGGAATACGCGTTCTTGACCTTTCCAGGATTCTAGCAGGGCCGCATGCGGCCCAGTCGCTTGGTGATCTCGGTGCAAATGTCACGAAAATCGAAGCCCCTTGGGGCGATGATACACGAGGATGGGGTCCCCCTTTCCAAAAAGGATTTGACGGTGAAAACGTTGCATCCTATTTCCTGTCCTGCAACCGAGGTAAAAGCATCCAATCTGCTAACATCAAGGAAGACCGAGAGCACATTCAATCTTTGATCGAACAATCGGATGTTGTCATTGAAAATTTCAGACCTGGAACGTTTGAACGGTATCTTGGCTCACTTCCAAAGGGAATCATCCTGTGCAGTATCTCCGGATACGGTCAAAACGGTCCGCGTCGTGACGAACCAGCATTTGACCTCACCATGCAGGCAAGGTCTGGGATCATGTCCATCACCGGAGAGGCTGATGGCCCTCCTGCAAAAGTCGGTGTAGCATGGATTGACGTGATGACAGGAATGAATGCCGTCAGTTCAATTCTTGCTGCGCTCTATCACAGGGAACGGACCGGAGAGGGGTCGAGGATTGACATCTCATTATGGGACACTGCAATAGCAGCGCTGGTGAATCAAGGGCATAATGCACTGACTGGAGTCACGCCGAAGCGTATGGGGACTGCACACCCAAATCTTGTCCCGTATCGTGTCTTTGAAGCCAGTGATGGATGGTTTGCTGTTGGCGTTGGGTCGACCGGGCAATGGAATATTTTGGTCAAGGCTCTGGGACTTAATGCACCTGACGAATGGCGGGAGAACAATGCGCGTATTGCTGAACGTGATGCGGTCGAAGGTATGGTTCAAGCGCACATCGCCAATCATTCGCGCGATGAATTGGAAACCATGCTGGTGGGGATTCCCTGTGCGCCTGTCAACACCGTTAATGAAGCCCTGAACGATGTTCAATCCATCGCCCGAAAAGCTGTTGTAGCCGTTGATGGAGTTGAAGTTCTCGCTAGCCCATTACGGTTTCATCAGAACGAGAACAACGAGGTTTGACCCGCCCCTCGGAGAAGGCCGGCTTGTGTCAGTTTCTCGAAGGCTTGGTCCATTCTGCGTTGGCTAAATTGGCGCTCTTCTTGCAAAAACTTCACCAAGCCTTTGCGGTCAACATCACCCTGTACCAGGCGTTCATCATCGACTTCAACTACCGGGTGGTTAAGGAAAATTTCACGAATCTCGTCAAGGCGCTGTGGTAATTCTTTGCCTTTTGCTTCACAAACCGCTTCGATGGTCTTGTATTCGCGAATCAACTTCAAGCCCGTCTTTGGCCCTATGCCTTTGATGCCCGGGTGGAAATCCGTACCGATCATAATGGCTAAATCNACCAACTGCTCGCGGGACACATCTTGGTCATCCAGCATGGATTCCAAATTGATTTGTTGAGCGTTAACAATGCGTCCGTAGCGCTTTGCTCCATCGTCCATAAGATTGCGAACGAGGACTGGGGAGCCGTACAGTAACGCATCCCAATCTTGTGTTGCTACAACATCCAGTTGCCCTTTTGCAGCCATAACCGCTGCTTGGGCTTCGCCTTCAGCTGCTGCCGTCACCCAGGGAACTCCGAGTAGGTCAAGCAACCGTTGAGTTTCTTCTACCATCTGCGGAGAATAATGGACGATGCGTTGGGCCATTTTTTGGGCGAGAGGAAAATCACCTGCTTCTAACGCTTCGATGTGAATGCGTTCGGCTTCCTCTCGCCGAGCACGGCGCTGCGCAAGTTCTTCTTCTTTCAACTCGGGTGAATCGCCATCGAAGACGAAAACGGGCTTGATCCCTATGCTCAACAAGGTGGTCGTCCGGTGGAGGAATCCCATCAGGTGAGACACTGGGTTTCCATTCGCATCCCGAAGGGGCAGGCCGTCACCTTCAGGCGAGCGGTCACGCATGGTGGTGAGGAATTGGAACGCGGTGAGGAAGGCGTCAATACCTACTTTTTTCCCTGCTAGTTCAGACAATCTGATGGTTTCAGCCGGTGCTAAATCCTTCAAATTACAGCCCATGTAAAGAAGCAGCGGGTCACCCTATGTAGGGGTTGGCCTGCGAGAGCATCAAGAAGGCAAAGCCACAGGCGGGGTCATGGGCGAACACCTTGCGTGTCTTCGAGGATGGCACCCCGCCCTCGCTGCAGCTGAATTGGCTGCGCTCTTGCCCAAAGCAAGCATTCAGCCAACATCATCGCATCGGTGGGTGTTCGTGGATGCTTCAACACCGCCTCAACGCAACGAAGCGCTCAGAGTAGCCAGCGGGCTACAATGCTTCCTTGAGAATGGTTTTATTCATCCGTGGGACGATGAACATGGGTTTCTTTCCGTTGTCGAGGCTTATCTAATCCAGCACCCTGTTAGCGGTTCAGTGGCCGTCAAAGCCTGGCGTCAAGAAGGTAAAATTTCAGGCGTGAGTACCAGTTCTTTGGCTGGGAAGATTGGAGGCATCATGGTACGGGCAGAGTACGACATTGACCTTGAAACTCCAGATTACACGCTCGCTCTCATCGCGGATGGACCCTCTTCATCGCTCGCATGCGGTTGGATGGAAGGGGGTGGAAATGCATCATTTGGAAGCGGCGAACGGCGCGCTGCGGAACGTCCATTTTTCAAGCCGGTGAGCCTTGACCCTCGCCTTGCTCGGCTTGCGGTCAACCTTGCCGCTGGCCCGCTTGGAACTGGACCCGTTGTAGACCCAATGACTGGAACTGGCGGATTCATTATCGAAGCCTCGTTAAGTGGACGGGACGGCATGGGAATTGATATTCACTCTGAGATGGTAGAAGGGGCGAGACGAAACCTTGCTTGGGCGCACGGGAGCGATGAGCATCCAACGTGTTCCATCGAAAGAGGAGACGCCACGAGAATCGGCGATGCTCTCCCTGATAACTGGCATGGAAAGGTTTCAGGATTTGTTCTTGACCCGCCTTACGGCAGAAACTCACAAGGGAGCATGGACACTCAATCCTTGTTGAAAGCGACGCTGGAGAGTTCGTACCGAACGGCTTCACAGGATGCCGGTTTTGTTCTCATTCTGCCGATCAAACCAATGGGTGAACGGCCAAACCTTCCGGTAGGGTTCGAGGAAGCGGTTGAATTGCTGAACGGATCCTGGCCCGAACTTCTGCTGTTGCTAAAGTCGTGCGGATGGATGCCCAAATCAGCCCATATTGAGCATGTTCACAAGAGTCTCAGTCGTCTGATCCTTCTTGCAAGATACGTTCCTCGAGATTGAGGAGGGTAAACGCCATGTCGTCAGGGGGCTTTGGAAATTGTTCCCTGTGCGGGCATCCTTTGTCCAAAATGGCTTCATCGCTTTCGTTGAGAACATAAGGGTAGGTTCTGCATCCTTTTGGCCGGATTTCGTAAACCGAGCACAAACCTTCTGCGTCGGTGTCTGAGGAGTCGGTCAGAAGGAACACGCATGCCCGAGTGGAGGACTGGTTCAAGAGGGTTAAGGCTCCGTTGATGTCCACTGCGAAATCAGACACCTGCATCCCTGTTCTTCGAGCAAGACGGGCGGCTTCGGCTTTGGTAATTGGCATCGTTGTCTCCCGACAACACGCAGAACATCCCGTTGGGATACACGGTAATTTACGCGCCATGTCCTATCCAAGGTACCCGCCTTATTGAAGAGGGGTGGACATCTCGGAGGCACAAGGGCGATTGGGGTAGCTTGGATATCCTGACGGGCTTCGAACCCGACGCGGGTTCGAATCCTGCATCGCCCACCAGTGTATCAGGCTACAAGCGCATAACCACAAGCCTTCATGATCATCGTGAATTTCTTGTGGTGTTCTTGAGCCAACGGGTCGTTTCGCAGAAAAATGAGCAGATAACTGGCCTGGCACAATTTTTGATATTGCACACCAGTGTCGTCGGGTGCCCAGATGCTGCGCACTGGCATCTTGTCAAAATGTTCATTGCCCCATGCAACCAATGCTTCGTCCGGTTTCCATTCCATCGTATTCACGCCTGCCCCTTGATGAAGAATCAGAATTGGAAGTGTTGTTCGTTTTCTTGGGCAAACCATGGTGCGTTTTCCCGAATCACATTGAGCGCTTGGAGTTGTTCACCTTCTTCCATGGAAGAAAGAGCATACTCCATGAGTTCTTGCCACAACGGTCTTGCTTCATCCTCGCCAATCCAATAATCAGTGAGTTGGGCAAGTCGGTTGAGGGCACGGGTGTAGAAAAAAACAGAGCGTTCCTCTCGAGAAAGATCGGCCTTGGTTGAAGCAACCAATTCAGCAAAGAGACTGAACTTGCGACTGAGGCCGGCTTGGTCGGAGTATCGGATGGCGAGGTCCCACATATTTTGCATCCAATCAGCGTAGCCTTCGTTTCCGCATCGGGCAAAGATGGCAACACGAGCATCAAGCAAAGAGATGACATCAAAGGGGTTCACACCGTGGTTGTTGGACGCCTCTTGGATGTTCCAACGGGCCGAATGGAGATTGTACAATTCATCGCTCAAGACGAGCAGTTCCTCAACGCTCAGCTTCGCTTCATCGAGATAGTGCTCGTATTCGTTGTGATTGACGTGGTTTGCAATCAATTGCATCATTTCATTGGTCGGATTGTTCTTCATGGTTCTCCCCTGTTCTCTTTCTTTTCCGATTTATATGCTCTTGAGGTGTTTTTGGATATGGTACTCAAACGGAACCCTCTGGTTCATGCAGATCACCATCATGCCCGTTGGCCATGCGCATCAAAAAAGTCACTTGACGTGAATTGATGGCCTGTGGGCTACGAATTTCTCGGACCGTCCTGATGGCCTCATGCATATCCATACCTCGCAACCATAGGTACAGCGAGGCAAAGGTTCCTGCGCGGCTCAAGCCCCCCATGCAATGCACAACCACCTTGGCACCTGCTGAAATGGTCCCAATGATGCGATTCAACACGGGGTTGGCCTGTTCCATCCAAGCCTCGGTGGGCGCGGTGGTATCGGCGAATGGAAGGTGGTCCCAGGTCAGTCCACTGGTTTGCACCTGTAATGGAAGGTCTTCCACTCGCAACATTCGCATGTCCTCATCGGTGATAAGGCTGACAAGATGAGAAACGCCCATGTCAACGAGGGCTTGCACGTCAACGTCGAGTTGGCGGTCCCAGCTGCCCGTTGACGCCACGGGCTGATACTTCCCCGGACACAAGGTTAGGCCAAGGGCTCCCTCGTCACCCTCAAGGTCAATCCACGAGACGTAGAGCGGATGCGTGGTGCTGTTACGCAATCAAACTCCCCCTCGGTTTCTGTAACGGTTGCCGTAAGACCACATCGTGCGCCACACGTCAAGACAAGCGTCATGGTATTCGGGGTCAGGCACACTGTTCTTGAAATTGTCATAATCAAGATTGAGGAGGTACTCGGTCAAGGCGCGGTGAACCTCACCGCGGCGGGCGACGGTACGATAGGGATAGTCTGCTGATGGCATGTGAGTGACGTTCGCGTCCGGAAGTATGGATGCAATGTGCTTAGGGTGTCGAGCACGAACAAGCAGGTGTTCGGGCTCGGTCCTGTGGGCTACGATGGACACAAAGCCACCTGATACGTACAACCACACTCAAGCCACCTCCATGCCAACAACCTGAGCAACTACCCGCTCTTCGCCTTCTGCCCCTTCTTCCACCTCATCCGCCATAGGGCGTATGACTGTG
>JGI20157J14317_10001735_pt1 | contig 19627 bp, 27 predicted proteins | sample COG_07_FD_14317 | JGI IMG/M metagenome (IMG submission 14317)
CATTCGTTGCTGTAGTCATCGTAATCCTTATCATCCTTATCATCCCTCTCATCCTTATCATCCCTCTCATCCTTATCATCCCTCTCATCCTTATCATCCCTCTCATCCTTACCAGACACGTCTTCTTTGTATAATTCATTCGTTTTCCATTCTTTGTTGTCCCTCTCATCCTTACCAGACACGTCTTCTTTGTATAATTCATTCGTTTTCCATTCTTTGTTGTCCCTCTTATCACCTTCATCCATAATAATAGTATAATTATTCATTTAATATGTAACTATTTTTTATTTTATAGTATAGAATTTAAAACGACATTAGGCAAACCAATAGAAATATCTCCAACACCCACACCTGGGTTTTTCTCTCCTTGAAACGGTTTATCTGCGTCTTCTAACATATCAATATCAATAACATTAAAACTTGAAAATTCAGTCATATAAGCACTCAACGCTTTATCATCTTGAATAGAAGAAGCTGAAATATAATAACAATTATATAATTTCATAAGTATTAATAAAATATAACTAAAATATGGAGCCAATCCCGCCTTCCAGAATGTAGGGTCATCATAAAGAACAATATCCGATAAAATAAAATTTACAAGATAAACAAAAAATGTAATTGATGTTATTTTATAGTATAGATTGTTGTGTGAATGTAATTCCTTTAATAAGTCTGGTTTGTTTTTCAATATAACGGCTAAATTATTATCTCCAACATCATGGTCTATATCAAAATTATGAACGCAGAAGTTTTCTCTCCGTAATTCTACTGCATATGTAATTAAAAAAAATAAAATAGATAAAAAATTACTAAATAATGCTACCCTGTTAAGTGTATCGTCGTTTTGAATATTTTCACTCAACGAACATATATCTTTATCACACTGTCGTGGTACAAAAACGACTAACATCGAACCCATAACAACCCTGTAACTTTGTAACAAAAATAGAATAGCTATTTTTAAACGTTCTTTATTGTCTGTATCAAGTTTCATATTATAATATTTAAACGCAAAAAAAAAATTGGAAAATTAGAAAATTAGAAAAATTAGAAAATTAGAAAAATTGGAAAATTAGAAAAATTGGAAAATTGGAAAATTAGAAAAATTGGAAATTAGAAAATTGAATTATATTAAGAGTGTAAAAATATATATATACCAAATAACCACAATCTTGTAAATATGAATCCAGTAATACTTGAAAGAATGAGAGAATCGCAGAAAGAAAGTGTGTCGTGTTCTATATGTTGCGAAGAACTGACATTAAAAAATATTGTGAATCCAGAATGCGGACACGCGACTTGTAAAGATTGCTTTTGGAGATGGGCAAAAGACAAAAATACTTGTCCATTTTGTCGTACTCATCTTCTAAAAAACGACGAAGAGACAAAGGATATCCAACACATGCGAGATGTGCTCGCACACAGGGATAATATTGTAAGACAAGTCGAGGAATCATATGAAGAAAACGATAAGCTAATTAGTATATGTGTTGGTTTAAAGAAAAAAAAAAACATATATGAAACCGACCTGGAAATTTTGGAAACGAGCAGATTAAATTATATCAAAAGATTGGACGCTTTGCAAAGAGCAAATTCCGGAACCTATAAAACTTATCGTTATTTCAAAGAAAAATATGAAGAATCAAAAGAAAAATATGAAGAAATAAAGAGTATTACTCAACAAGAACATAAGGATAAGTTTAAGGCAATATGTAAAGATATCAAGATTTTGGGCTATAAAGCGGAAAAAATATATTATGTAAAAGGTATGGGTGTCACACGGATATCAATATTATTGACAAAGATTTATCGGATGAATAAAATAAGAAAACAACGTCGTGATTTTAGATTGGTTAGAGATAACGATTCTATGTTGAATCTATTAGAAAAAATGTTTGCCGAACCATCTGAAGTCGAATATGATATATTAAATGAAGAAATGTGGAATTGGTCGTTGTTATACGCCACGGGGTTGTTACGACCAGTCGGATATCGAACGCCAATCCCAAGAACCCCAATAACCTCAAGAATCAGTTTTAGAAATATCACAAATAATTACCAATATGATATTGAAGAAGTAAATTGAAGCTCTTTATGGTTATAAAATTTTTTATAAAATTGAATTATAAATAATTTATTGTAATAGATTTACAAACAAAAAAAATGAGCAACAATATTATACCGACAGTAAATATGGAGATAGTTAGTGATTCAATCGTTGGTTCAATCGTTGATTCAATCGTTGATAGTGATGTAACTATTGACACAGACAGTGATATGGAAATAGATTCAACTTATTTTGATGGTGAATTTGAGGAAGAGAGTTCTACCCAACAATCAACTCAAACAGAGTCTCCATATTGTGATATATGTTACGTAGACCTAACATTTGATAATATAGTAACGAGTACTTGTAATCACCAATTTTGTAATACTTGCTTCTTCAGATGGATTGAAGTTAACGCAACTTGTCCAAGTTGTAGAGCACCTGTTAATTCAAATACTAATCTTACAGCCGAACAATTTCAGCGTGAAAGTGATACAACATACAGAGAATATACAAGATTACTAACTCGGTATTCTCATCTAATAGAAGACAATCAAATAAAAATAGTTGAAATGTATAATACACAGGAAAAGACTAATGCGCTCCTTCGAAGACAAATAAGCTTGAGAGAACAAATGCGTGAAACAGAAGGATATAACGAGGGATATATGACAGCCGCGTATAAGTTCTTTCATGGAAATAAAAATATGAAAGACAGCGATTTACTGCGTGCGAATAGGGATAAACGTGGATTTATGAATGGATATCAAGCTGGTATAGATATAGAATCAAGAAGACTAAATAAAATGGCTAAAAAATTTAAACAAATTACTAAAAAAAAAGTCACATTAAAAAAAAGGAAGATTCAAAAAACCCTGTGGGATTATGGTATTACAAATACTGAGGATTTTGACCCCTTGGATATGGTGTCATAATATGTGTAATAAACCAAGCAATAAATGGTTTATAAAATTTTTTATGTTTTCTGAAAATTGAAATTAATTAATGCAATATAAATTATATCATTAACACAAACTATAATGTCTACTAATTCAAACAACAGAACTAATCAGTCTTCTCGTGGCGGCGGTCGTGGCGGTCGTGGCGGTCGTGGCGGTCGTGGCGGTCGAGGCGGTGGTCGCGGAGGTCGTCGTCGCAATAACTATAAGAAAGAGGTAAAGCCTATTGTAAAATACGATGGACCAATTGTAGGAACCAAAGAATATTCAAAACTACATGAAACTAACAAGGCTGAGAAGTTTAGAGATGAAGATACGGTTGGTAGAAAATTTATTCCACACACATTCGAGCAGCCTAAATCTATTGACCAATATTACCAGCATCTTCAGCAGAAGATGATGGATTTGGGTTGGCGTATGAATGAAGATGAAGATGGCTCCTCCTATTTCGACCATCCTACATACTGGGGTGAGAAACATACTGTATATACTTATGAGCTAGATTCCGGGTCATCTATTTATTTGCCTATTGTCAATAGAGAGAATGATAAAAAGGGACTCGGGTGTTCGCTTATTTATAATAATACTACGGGTGAGTGTAAAGTTGAGACAAATGATTGGCAGTCTTTTTCGGATACCCGAAAGGGTAGCAAACAAACATATTATCTTAATTATGTAGATGAGAGGAAAAATAAGAGGGAAAAATATGCTGAAATGTCAAAAAGGGATAAAAGTGTAATTCTATGGGAGGAAGACACACCGCGATGTAATCCGAAAACCTGGAAGGATGATAGTTTATTTATGGAGTATTAATTGAATATTAATTGAATATTAATTGAATATTAATAATAAATTTTTTTTCTATTAATACCAGGATTATGAGTATAAAATTGAATGTTTATTATTATTATTTATTAATTTTATAATAAAACTATGACACATAAAACAATCAACTGCCCGCTCCACGGAGTTATTAATTTGACTCCAAGAATGTGTAAAATAATAGACACGCCCGAATATAAAAGGCTTCATAAATTAAAACAGCTGGGTGTAACACATCATGTTTATCCAAGTGCTACTCATACAAGATTCGAACACTCATTAGGTGTAAGTCACTTAGCAAAAATATTACTTACTTCTATTAAAGAAAAATATCCTGGACTTGAGATTGACGATAATTTTATAGAATTATACCAAATAGCTGGATTAATACACGATATAGGACATGGTCCGTTTAGTCATTTATATGATGATGAAATTATAGATCAGGAAAAAGATATGAAACACGAATCCAGAGGTATTGCTATATTTAAAGACATGGTTGAAAAATATTCATTATCGTATGATAAAAAGGAGATAGATTTTATAATTGAACTAATAGAACCGTCAAATAAAAATAAAAATAGCTGGTTTTACCAAATTATTAATAATAAGTTTTGCTCTGTGGATGTTGATAAGATAGATTATATACAAAGAGATTGTTATCATTTAGGCTTTGGTATAAATCAAAAGTTTAAAAGATTATTAACTATGTGTGATATAAAAAGATATGTATTTACCGATCAGGACGGGAAAGTTAAAACAGAAGAAGTATTGGCGTGGCCTGAAAAATTACAAGATGAAATAATTTCGCTCTTTCAAACAAGATATAGATTACATAAACAGGTATATACTCATCATACTGTGAAGGCAGTAGAACAAATAGTTAGTAAAATTTTAGTTGAAATAAACAAGAGTACAGATATAGATTTAGCTACCTCGTATGATGATATTATTTCATTTCCGTATAAAAATGAAATAATAAAGGAACTTCAAAGACAATTAGATTTTAGACAACATCCAAGGTTAATAGGAGAAGAGACAATTACTATTCGTGAGTGTCTCGACCCAAATCATAAATTGGAAATATCAATCATAAAATTAAAAAAAATTGTAAAAACATTAGACGAGAATGGTATATCTAATAGTGGTATTACCTCTACGAAAATAGGATTTATCAGTGGTGACGGAGGTAATCCGTTGGAGATGGTTCCGTATTTCAAAAAAGGAACTATAAACGCCTACAAAACAAGTAATTATTCAAGTTTTATGGTACCTAAAAATTGTCAAGAATACATTTATAGAATTTATATAACGAACAACTCTGATGTGAAGGAGGCTAAAAAGATTTGGACTTCTATTATAAAATGAATTAAAAGATTGTAATATAGTTAATGGTTGTAATATAGTTAATGGTTGTAATATAGTTAATGGTTGTAATATAGTTAATGGTTGTAATATATATATATATATAATGGTAAATAATAGAGTATTTTGTGTATCGGGTAGTATATTTGGAGAATATAAAACAATCATAAATCTTGATATGATAGAATCAGTAGATGATATATTGAAAACAGTTATACATAGAATAAAAGAAGATATGAAACAATATCCGCAAATATTAAAACAATTAGACAAAGAAAAATTCCATATTCACGATTATGAATTTGGAAGTATTTTACTAAGCCAACCGGAAAATATTTTTTATGTGTGTAGTCATTGTTGATTATATGTGGATGTAGGTGGGTCTGATAACAGTCCCGTTGCTTGTTCTAATCCTGTTGTAGTCTCGTAATTCTTGTTGTGTCAATATACCTCGTAGGAATTGGACTACCGCGTCCTCACCATCACTCTCGCCATCACTCTCACCATCACTCTCACCATCACTCTCGTCGTCACTCTCGTCGTCACTCTCGTCGTCACGAACATCGTCCTCACTCTCGTCATCGGTTTCGTCATCACTCTCATCGTCGGTTTCGTCATCATATTCGTCATAGCAATCGCAAACCATAGTATCGTCGGATGAATAATATTCGGTATCTGAAATGTTGTTAAAATTCGGTTCCACGTTACTGGAGTCAATATTTAATTCTTGTGTGGTAAATTGTGGTACAAAATGTTGAGCCAATTGTGTTAGGTAAGACTCAATTTCACTATTAGTATGTTGAATAAACCCATGAATAATATCACAAGGTAGTAAATGAACTATAAAACAGGCTTGGTTATCTGTAATATTTCTGATGTCTCCATTTAAAAGTGCACGCATTAATGAATTTCTATGACCCGAACTGACATCGTTTGTTAAGATTTGGTCATACCAAGTTTTGAACTGACAATTTTCATTAGAGCGTGGTTCGCGCCAATTTTCTTGTCCTTCCCAAGCATTATTGACAAGTGTCACGAGTTGTTGAGGTGTATCGTCGCTACGAATAACAAACCAAGCAAGGTCAGATACGATGGCTATGTTATCTTTTTTCCAATTGTCTGGAGCCAAGTTGTATATATTTTTTACGGTGCTCCAGTAGTAAGGCATAGTAATAGATTTGTAAGAATAAGTCAAGATTTGTAAGAATAAGTCAAGATTGTGTATGCTAGTCTTAAATCAGACACAAGAAACTTCAATTTTCTAACTTATTTTAAAGCACTAAAAAAAAGACACTTGGTTAAAATTCTTTATTAAATCTTTATTAATAGCTACTACTTTTTCCTAGTGTTCGTCCTTTATTACTTAACGGGGTTAACCACAAATCAGGAGTATCAATATAATATTCAGCAAGGTGTGGTTCCCAAGCTTTTTGCATCGGGCAATCATAATTTGGTTTGTGATAGTAAGATTTGTCTAATCCCACTATAGCACCTGGACGTATAGGATAACATTTTGGTGGTGATTTTTCTTTAATTCCGTCTGTCAAGACAATTCTAGAAACTCGTGCGTTTTTTTCATAACTATCAAGATATTTATTTGCGTTGTTTAAAATTATTTCTCCTTCTTTTATGAAAATGGCTGAATCGTTGCTTATTCCAAGAAATATCATTTTCTTATTTTTAGCCAACTCTTGAAAAGATTTAATCATTTTATTATATGTTTTTCTATCAGTATCATATAATATATTTAATCCTGATATAATTTTAGTCCGTCGAAGGCTTGATGAAATATATAAATCATATGATTTACAACCTTCTCTTATATTAAGATTAAATATATTCGATAAATAACTTGTCATTATAAATAATAGTTTATACAATATGACTTATTAAAAGGTATGCGATTTTATTCAATTTTATAATATATACAAAATGGAATATAAACGAAATCTTATACATAGATTTTATATATAGTTGATATGAGTTCCAAAATAGCATAGCAAAATAGCATAGCAAAATAGCATAAACAGGTGTTAAAATTCTAGACTTCTATAGAAATTCGTTTGGATAAAGTATGTTATTTTTTAAATTTTAAATAATTAGTTTCAAAATTTAAAAAGTGGAGAGAATTAATAATTCCTGTAATTTTTAAATAAGTAAAGGTGTAAATGTGGTTGTTTTATATATTTGATTGTGTGGGTTCTTACCAAGGGTATTTGATGATTCATCAAAATATTTCATTTTAATTCTACACACTCTACATCCTTGTGTTATAATTTTAAATGAGGTTTCAATCTTACCTACAAAAATAAATTTTTTACAATATGGACATTTCTCCCTTGTTTGTAATTTTTCACATAATTTTATACAATAATTTCCCATATAATAAATGTAAATATTTTAATCATATAAGTCAATTTCTCCATAACAATAATCACACCAGTAACCTGAACTACATACACAGTTATAAGTAGTAGACATATTATAAGCAGTTAGGTGACAAGAATAACAAAGATGTTTTCCATAAAATATCTTTTTACAACCAATACAATTTTTCTTGAACCTCTTTTTCTTGATAGTACCTTTTGTCTTATCTGTATTGTCCTCGCCCTTATTTTTTTTAGCGTGCAACTTCATATATAAAATTGAAGCAATTATTGTTTATATTTTTTATTAAATAAATTAAAATGTCAATTCCTGGATATAAACTCAAAGAAATAAAAGACGTACAAGAAATGAGTGATGCTCCGACGATGATATTGATATTTGTACTAGCTATGATATTCATGACATCAATATTATTTAATGAATTTACCGGAAATTAAATCTATAATATTCTATCAAAACAATTATCTCTATAATCTATATATGTCGAGTTATAATAATAAAGAAGTTATTTTACCTCTTGCGAGTTTTGCTGGTATTACAGGTTTGGTTTTATTTCGGGATAAAGAAAAAATAAAATTATTAAATCAATTATTAACAGATAAAGTTTTTATGGCGAGTATAATATGTATAATAATTTTTTCTGTATATCAATTAAATCAAACAAGGGAGGAAAATGAAACAGACGGGGAAACAGATAGAAGAAAAAGAGCAACGATAGACGCGATATTAGGATTAATAATAGCTATTTTGATGCATCTTGATATAAAACTTGGACCCTTTTTTATTATTTGGATAACATCCTATTATTTCGGTAAATAATTATAAATTCTCTCCATTTTAATATATGGGAAATAGTTGTTTCAAGAAAAAATATAAACCTCTTATTGATTATACATTGAAACAAATAATTGTTGTAGATATAGGAACTTGTAATATATGTGATAGAATAGATGTAGAAGGATATATAGTAACTGTGATAATAGAAAATACTTCAATATTTATTTGTAAAAAATGTAAAACTTAAATAACAATAAAAAAACGAAATTAAAGAGAAGCTGTTAATATATGATGTGAAGGGTACAAGAAGTGCTCTGCGTATGAATCTGGAATTATTTAAAGCAATTCTCATTTAGCTCAGTTGGCAGAGCATCGGTCTTATGAGCCGAAGGTCAGGGGTTCAATCCCCCTATTGAGAATTACAGCATAGGAGGCATATGCTATTATAAAATTTAATATAATTTAATATAATATAATTTAATATAATTTAATAAAATTTAATATAATAAAATTGAATATACCTGAATGTAATAAAATTGAATGTAATAAAATTGAATGTAATAAAATATAATAAATTTATTTATCAAATGTATTCATCACAAATATATCATTACACAACATTATATCCATCACATACTATATTTCAAATGACAGAGCAAGAATTATATAATATGTGTTTCCAAGATATTTTGGGTGATGGTAACTGGGGATATGGTTCTAAAAGAATTGGTATTAAAATCAAAGGTTCTATTACAGATAAACTACCTTTTTCAGGATTTGGATATAAAAATGAAAAGGGGGTTCTACAAGTAGGGATTAGAATGTGGTTAGACCAAGGAGATTATGTAAAATTTATCCATTATGACAGCAACTTTAATATCAATCAACATTTTATGGTCTTAATTACTAAATTTCAAGATGATTATCCACAGTTATGCTCTCAATAAACATCAAAAAAAAACATCAAAAAAACATCAAAAAAAACATTAATAAAACATTAATAAATTTTACATTAAAGCCCTCGTAGTGAAATGGATATCACCTTTTTCTTCTAAAAAAATATTACAGGTTCGAGTCCTGTCGTGGGTATTAAGACCATAAAAGGTGTAAAATAATATTTATAAATTGACTTAAATATTATTTTTAATTATATATATATGTTTTTAGAGTTAGAAAAAAGAATCGTAAATAATGATTATATTAATCTACATGACAACACAAAAATATGGGCTTTTGGAAAAAGAGATGATATTACAACTCAAATTAATTTAGAAAAAAAAAANGACAAATACACATTTTCATTCCCTATAAANGATATACATTATTCTACATCTTTCGACGACAAATCTAAATTACAAAATTATATCGAATACATCATCCACCAAATACATTAAGGACACCATATTGCTTTTCCTAAAAAATTCTCTAAAAAATTTACGGAATTTGTTAGCGACCTTATTATATGTAAGCTTAAATCATTTATTTTCAATTCATCAGCAAAACCTGATTGATACATAAATTCTTTATTTTTTTTGTCAAATTTCTTCAAAGTAATCAATATTTCTTTTATTATTATTTGACAATTATTTTTATATATCTCCCAATTAAAAAACTTATTATCACCTATTCTTTTACGAGTGGTTTCGAGTAATTTTTTTAGTGTATATTTTTTTTTTTTAACTTTTAAATCAATAAACTCGTGGTCACATCTAATTTCAAAATTAGATGACAACTTTATACAATTATTTTTTTCTATAATTATGAATTTACTTTTCCCTTTCGCTAAATTAATTTCAACTATAATTGATGTATGGTAAGGAAAAAAAACATCATTTTTTGTTTTATTTACATATTTTTTCAATTCACGGTCAAATTTATATAATGTTACAATATTTAATGCTGTTTTCATAAAGTTTGATATAGGGTGTCTTGTTAAATATATCTTTTTAATAGAAAACTCCCCATATTTTTCTAACATATGCGTACAATCAATATTATAGTCATGTAAATAAAAATTATAATTGTCTATATTTATTTTGAACCATTTAAATACATAGTAACTACAAATTATACCAACTATTACTAACAATAAAGTTGATACCAAGAATATTGAAAAAATATAATTTATATACCTGAATGGGATTTCTATGCCATATAATTTCATATACAAAGAACATAAAAAAAATTTATTAATAATCACACGCTTAATCTTGTTTGTATGGAGTATCTTGTCGTTCGTCTAGTTTATGTAATTTAAACATTAGGTTTTTTACCTTTTCCTTTCTAGATTTTCTAAGGTTTTTTACATAAACAATCGTCGTTTTTATTAGAATGTAAAATATGTATAGTAACCACCCCAATAACAGGAAAGAACCCAGGGCACTATCTTGTTCGCTCATTTTTTTACACTACTAACTATTATTAAATTATATTCAATTTGTTTTGGACGCTACGATATAATGTAAGCTTTTCAGCACCCTTTTTTTCCGTTAACCACATATCAAATCTGTATGAATCATTCGTGGGAAAGATGGGGCTATAAATTTGGAGAAACCTTTTATTGTTTTTATCAGTCCAGTTGTCTGGATTTTCTTTGCTTACGTCACCTGTTTTAATATTTTGAATAATTGTTAGCATCTTTCCATCTTTTCCCCTTAGAACATCATCTTTAAATTGTGGTCGCCCGTAACCTATCGCGGCCACAGCATACACAACATTTTCACATATTTCTGCGTAACATTTAAACCAACCATCGTTATCGCAAAATCTAGAATCTGTCATTTTAATTTAACTGGCATTAACAATTAATAGCTTCAATTTTATAACATTCAAAAATGTATAACATTCAAAAATGTATAACATTCAAAATTGATATAAAATTATGATGGTAAATGTATCATATAATAATGACTGATATTACAACAGAAACATTTAATCAAGGACAGAAACCGATATTGATTGAGGGTAATTGTTTGGAGAAAATGAAATTAATACCTAATGATAGTATTGATTTAATTTTATGCGATTTACCATATGGTGTAACCAAGTGTAAATGGGACTCTGTTATAGATATCGATGCCTTGTGGGAGCAATATAAAAGAATTATTAAAAAACCAACGGGTGTTATTGCTTTATTTGCACAACAACCTTTTACCTCGTTGGTTATATCAAAATGTTTTGAGTTATTTAAATACAATATTTTTTGGAAAAAAAGTAGAGTTACCCAATTCCTTTTGGCAAATTATAGACCTATGAAATGTATTGAAGAAATATGTGTATTTTCATATGGTGGAGCAGCGGCGGCTTCAAGAAAAACGGGAAATATGACATATAATCCGCAAGGATTGATACCTAAAATAGTAAAGAAAAAAAATTCAAAAAAAAGACTTGGCAAAATGCTTAACCAGTCTCATCATTTAGGTCCAAATAATAAATTAACAAGTAATACTGAATACGAACAAAAATTTACCAACTATCCAAATGAATTAATAGAATTTCAAATTGTTTCAAAAAAAGAGGCTACCATTCACGAAACACAAAAACCAGTAGAGTTACTTGAATATCTTATTAAAACATATTCAAATGAAGGAGAAGTGGTTCTTGATAATGCTATGGGGAGTGGATCAACAGGAGTCGCGTGTATTAATACAAATAGAAGATTTATTGGTATGGAATTAAAAGAGGAATATTTTAAACTAGCGTCCAATAGAATTAACACGCATAAGAAAAAATAAATACATACAATTTTATATACAATTTTATATACAATTTTATACAATATTAGATTTTTTTTTCTTATTTTTTATTTGTTTTTTATTGTTTTTCTTATTTTTATTTGATTTTTATTTGTTTTTTTATTGTTTTTTTATTGTTTTTCTTATTGTTTTTCTTATTGTTTTTCTTATTGTTTTAAATTTGAAACTGTAAGATTTTTAGACTCGTCTTGGACTATGACCTTTTGTTCGGTTGTTTGAAGATAGTTGATGCATCGTAGAAGACCTTCGATGTTATCTCCTAGAACTCCCATACTGCGATTACACGGGTCACATAAATATCCTCTGAAAACTTCTTTTTCGTGGCAGTGGTCAAATACCATACGCCTGTCGGTTTTCTTACAGATAGCGCAAGGTGTTCCCACGGGTGCTTTGTAGGAAATTTTTTGTTTTTTGGCAACAAGCTTGGCAACTTTCATACCTTGTCCGGAAGCTTTAGTGCATACAGAACATTCGGGACGTCGGTGTCTGTAACCTTCTGATGTGAAACCATCACGACCAGATGTATTGCCGTTAAAACATACCAGCGCCTTGGTTTGGGAACATTTTGAACACTTTTTCGTAGTGATACTTGAATGTTGAGCTTCTTCCTCCTCAGGCGAAGAGAAGATGCGTGTTGGATGTTCTCTTTTATAATGAGCGTATTCGTTCTTAGTGAATGTTTTAGTAGACATAATTAGATTTTTATATATTATATCTTTGAATAATTTTAATAATTAGTTCCAAGTCAGAAACAAAAAAATTCAATTTTCCAAAAAGACAAGTCAAGAAAAAGCGGTTTTCGGGTTTTATGTTTTTTTTTTGATTGTTCATAACCCGTATTCTCTTGCCATATCTTTTTTGACGCGCTGAACTTCCATACAATATTGGTCGAGTGACATACTAGTTTCACCCTCCTCATTATCGAATGTTGTAACAAATCGATAAACATCCACATCCTTTTTCTGGCCTATTCTGTGACACCGGGCAATAGCTTGACTTTCGACTGCTGGATTCCAATGAGGAGTCGTGAAATATACTTCAGCAAAATGTTGTAGATTTAGACCTTCACATGATGATTGGATTTGCGTGATAAGAACATCTGGTGCGATATACGAATTTATATGTCTGTATACATCTACTGGAATTTTTGGCGCAATTTCTTCCCACAATTCATTCTCAATCCCAGCCTGTAGAGCAAAACGCCTTTGTTTTTTGGAAGTTGAGCCGGTGATTGTGGTCGGATTAAAACCTTCTTTTCTCAGTCTTGTTTCAATATGTTCCATCTCTTCCCGAAATAAGCAAAATATAAGCTTGGATTTTTTGGTCGTCCGATTCTCAACAACTTTACTGATAACAGCCTCTATTTTACTAGAAGTTGGAGATTCAGTCAATTGGCTCACAATTTCTAAATTCGCTATCACTCCACGCCGTTTCAGCGAATTATATGCCAAACTAGGTTTTACACACGCTTGCCTCATCAACATGAATATTGGGAAAATATACTGATACATAGACCCCAGATTTTGAATAATAGAATCTACGTTGTTAGTTGTTACAGGGGCGAATCTCATAAGATTATGAATGTTGCGTACAAAGACTTCCTCTTCTGGACTTTGCCATTTCACCTCAACGATGTTTTCATTAAGTTCTGGCATTTTAATACCCACCTCATTTTTTGTTCTTTTAAGAACAATAGCGTCGATAATACGACGAATTTCCTTCATACGCGGGGTAAAATGACTGCTGCTACCCTGTATAACACTTTGAATATAAAAGTCTCTTTTTTTATTGTTTATAGGTGTGCCTGTTACCATCCATTTTATAGGCGCTTTCAATAAATTTGCTCCCTTGAACAGTCCTGTTTTACTATTTCTTACATGATGAGATTCGTCATAAATGATTCTGTCCCACTTTTGCGACCAAAGAGGACAACAATACACATCCCCGTTTGACTTGGGTTTCCGAGTTGATATCATACCGTAAGTAGTAATCACAACTCTATAATTGTGAATGTCTTCTGTTTTAACGGATATACCACTCCCTCCGTGATAGACCAACATGTCGTCGTCGTCGAGAGCAGTAAAACTGGTTAGAGCATTTTGCCACTGGTCCAGTAGGCTTTTGGGCATTACTATGAGAGTGTGTTCCTTTGGATTAATTACCATCGCTCCAATCATTAATATAGTCTTGCCTAGACCCATTTCGTCACAAACGAATCCGCCCGCAGACCCAAGTTCTGGTTGTCGTTCTCTATTAATCACCCATTCTATACCTTCAAGTTGATGAGCTTTGATGTCAAGATTTTTTTGCTGGCACCAGGTTGAAAATATTTTTTTAACTGGAAAATCAGTAATTGATATCATATTGACGACTTTTGAATAATCTTGACTTTTGAATAATCTTAACTTTTGAATAATCTTAACTTTTGAATAATCTTGACTTTTGAATAATCTTAACTTTTGAATAATCTTGACTTTTGAATAATCTTGACTTTTGAATAATCTTGACTTTTGAGTATATATATAGGTTTTAATACTAAAATCTTGTCAGAAAGAAAAATTTTCAATTTACTCAAAATTGAAATTTTCTCTTTCTGACAAGATTTTAGTATTAAAACAAAAAACCAAACTAATAAAAACAAACAAAAACTATTTATCAACATTATGTCTTATTTATCTATCAGTTGCGGACCAGCCCACAAGAGCACTTCTCGTTCCAATCTTTTCGATTATATGTCAAATATTAAAAGAGGTTCTTCAAGACGAGTTAACGAACTCAAGAGAGAGGCTTACCCGAACAACTTCTTTAAACTGGGTGTAGATGCTAAGGATAACAAATATCCTAACCCTTCTACTTGTGTTGTCACGCCAATAGGAGCTTGGAAAAACAAGCTAACCATGAACAACACTACGAGCGTTGTGGTCAATCGCCACACAAGCAACCGTAAGAAAGTGACCAAGGTTTCTCCTGGATTAAAGCTCACCAAGTCGTGTGCTTACTGTCATAATACCGACCATTATATCCGTGACTGTGCTGTGCTCGCAGAGAAGAATCGCAATATGGAAGCTCAATCAAAATATCATAAAAATCTAAGAAGCGAAGCAAAGTTTAAGGCTGCCGAAGCTCGTATTATAGCTCAGATTCGTCGTGTTCAAGATGATAGCGAAGACTTCGTTATTGTCGCAGTATCAAGTGACAACGAAGAAGACAACGAATATGACAACGAGGAATTCCCGGCTCTTCAATCCACCACTTCTACGACTTCCACCACTTCTACGACTTCAGCGAGTTCCACCACCTTGAAAAGTAAAAACAACTGGGGTGCTCGTCGTAGTGTTAGCTTTAAGGACGACAGCCAAAACCTTATGAAGCCACCTTGTGATACCAAGATTTATGATATGGATTCTTCTCCGAGTTCCATCAGCGACGAGGAGGAAGAGATTATTCTTAAATCAAGTGTTGGAGCATGGAAGCCACGACGTCTTCAACCAACTGGTATGACATCAAACGAGAGACAATCCATCCTCGACAATATCAAGGAAAAGGAGATTGAACTTTCATCGTACAGCAATGACAGTTGGGCGGACGCGTGCGAGATAGAAGAGCTGGAGGATGAGATAAAAGAGCTCCTCGCCAAATTGGATAAAAAAATCAAATAAAAATCAAATAAAAATCAAATAAAAATCAAATAAAAATCAAATAAAAATCAAATAAAAATCAAATAAAAATCAAATAAAAATCAAATAAAAATCAACTAAAAATCAACTAAAAATCAAATAAAAGGTAACTTTGTATATATAAATCCTTTTTTTTATAATAATCCTTTTTTTTATAATAATCCTTTTTTTATAATAATCCTTTTTTATAATATATTTATAGGCTTTCCTAATCTAAAATGAATATTAATAGTAGAGTCCTTCCCTATATTATAGTCTTCCAGCTTTTTATCCGTTACTGCTAATATCTTGTTACCTTGATATAAATAATAGCAATCTTCAGTAATATCGAACATATTATTAATTGTAGCATATAACATTCTTGTTGAATCTGTTTTTTTCATATCATTAATCGTTTGTATATTAGAATCTTTTTGGAGAGAAATTCCTCTGATAAATAGTTGCATTGTATGATAGTTTAATTGTGACAATAATAAACTTCAATAATAAACTTCAATTTTATGAGTTGGGATTTATGTTAAAATCACAAGGTTTGTAAGATGGGTCTACCCAACGAATAACCAAAGGTATTGTTTTAGCTAGTGGCGATTTACTAGTCCATCTTTCTTTATTGCATAAAATTTGTAATTTTTTTATTCTATTTGTTATACCACCTGCGTTACGAGGAGGAACATGTTTTAAAGCCCATTCAAATTGCATCGATTCTATTTTGCTTGGAAACCCACTTATAATACAAATATGTTTCCATCCAGGACCCTTGCTTTTTGTATATTTTGCTCCACCAGAAATCTCTCCGTTGTGTGCTCTAAGTCTTTTTTCGGCATTATTTGAAACTCCAACATAGGTCGCACTTTTATTTTGTATAATATAACAAACCCAATCACTCATTTTATATATTTACTAATTAGCATCCAAGTAATAATTTTTTAATAAACTACATAAAAGGAATATAAAATATTAATATAATACATATAATGTCAAGTGCAGCTAAAAGAATAGCAAAGGAATTTGTTGATTTTAATAAGGACCCCCCAACAAATTGTAGCGCTGGCCCCGATGGAGACGATATATTTCATTGGACTGCAACAATAATGGGCCCAATTGAAACGCCGTATCAAGGTGGTATATTTTATATGAATATAACCTTCCCTAATAATTATCCTTTTAAACCTCCAAAGGTATCATTTATAACAAAAATTTATCATCCTAATGTGAATAGTAACGGTGGTATATGTTTAGATATATTAAAGGATAACTGGAGTCCGGCTCTTACAATTTCCAAGGTATTAATATCTATTTGTTCTTTATTTGATGACCCAAATCCAGATGACCCGTTGGTCCCTGAAATTGCTAGACAGTTCAAAAATGATTACGAGGCATATAAAATTACAGCAGCCGATTGGACGCAATGTTACGCTATGGGTAATTAAATATAATTAAATATAATTAAATACAAATTATATTTAAACTATTTTCTTTGTCTTGATTTAAGAACAGCTAAACAACAACCAACCGCAGCTTTTCCTACAACATTCACATCTAATTCTCCTTTTGTAGCAGACACGATTAATTCAACAACATCACCGACAACACCTTCCTCTATCATATCTAAAAGCAGCTTTTCTTTTTCATCAGATATGGGAGCATTTTTTACTACTTTTTTGACCAATTTTTCAACCAGTACTTTTTGTTCTTTTCCTTTTAATTTAGTTCCTTCTGCTATTTCCATACAAATTTTTATAACTGTGGTTATGGTTGCTGGTGTTATCTCAATATTTCTAGACTCAAGTTTTTCATTTAATTTTTGTAAGCTTGTGTCAAATACATTAGTAAGTAAATTTGAAACTTCTTTTTTAACAGACATTTAATAAAAGACATTAAAAAAATTTTTTAGAATTATACGCAAATATTAATTATCTTTAATATCATCGTTTGGTTGTTGGGAGCATACTCTCATAATCCTTTTTTGAGTAGGAGTAGTATAACAAGAAGTTTGTCTTAAATTGGTTGGATGTTTCAACTCCATATTTTCAGAAATGCGTTCCGCTACCGGAACACTATTTGCTCTACTAATACTCCTAAGTGCATCACCAGGAGGACCGAAAATGGCGTTTACACCCTTTGATAGAGCATCAAAATTATTTACATCGTAAGCCCGTTGGTTTCCCTGAGACGACAATTTTGACCCGATAAACGCATCACCATACAAGGAATCCATTCCTGTATAAGCAACATATACATCACCTACTAATTTTTGCATAAATGCGTCATCTTCCAACTGATTTGTAGCCATAAACGCCTTGATTTCTTTTTCTAGAATAATAAGTTCATTTTTAAGATTTTGTTTATCGTCAGCTTCAATATTTTTTGCTCTGTATAAACCATCCAGAACCCTTTGACGAAACATTTGTTTTTCAACATACACATCTCTTGTACCAATCTCCGACTCTCGGTTTGTGCAATTATAACTATTGAAGATATCTGTTTTTGAACGTTTTGTATTATTTCCAGATTCGGTATAAATAATATTAACTGAGATAGTATGTACGGAATCCCACGTAGACCGAAGAAGAAGAGATTGTGTGTGTTCGCTAGCAAACGATGAAAATTTTACAGATGTAGTCCAAATATTTTTTGTAAAATCATAAATTTCCGCACCAGTTACCGCAATATTAATATCTTTAGCGACACGATAAAGCAATCCGTGTATAATTTCCCCATATACCATTCCGGCATTTTCAATACTATCTACAAAATGATAGTCTCCTGCTGAATCTTCCGCAATTTTTTGTAGAAGATTAGCATCGTGATCCGTGCCATATCCCATACAAATTTGCAACCCCCCTGGATTAGATTTCAGAATACCATTCGCACAATCTCCTCCGATATTGGGTCTCCCGTCTGTCATAAGGATGTGGACTTTTTTATCATCTGGAGTTGTTTTATATATTTCATCGTCTTTAATAGCTTGGAAGGCACCGCTAATATTTGTGGTGCCTCTTGGAGTTAGCTTTTCTAATTTCCCGAAAAATTCTTGTTTTTCTTTATTATTTCCAATTTTAAGGTAACCGATGGTTTTCATTTCGTGGTCAAACGCGTTTACAACAACACCTACATCTATTTCTGGATTTTCATCTTTTAGCTCTTCAAGATAATTAATAATATTTTTGGTTGTATGTATGGTGTGTTCTAATGATGTATGTCCGTCACTCGCTAGTGAGCCCATCGAACCTGACCTATCTATATTTAGAGCAAATAGCATTTCTTTTAAAGACATCGTAGTAAGCTTGTTTGCCACGATGTCAACAGTATGATAATTATGTGTAAGGGTTGTCTCTTGTTTGTTTTCCGAGGAACGCTGGAGAATTTTATAATTTTCAATGAAAAGCTTGTTTTCTGTAACGGTTGTTTGTTGGGTTGTGATAGATGTCATTATATCTTTGTAAATAGGGTATCGTAAGTATTGACACTTTATATTATATTTAGTTATTCAATTTTCAGAAAAAACATCTAATTTATATAAATCGGTTTAAAGAATACTTGTTAATATATTTTGTGGGTATCTTACAGCAAATAAATATCCGAAAGAATGTCTATCATTATATAACGATACCAGCGAAGGGAGTGGCAATAGATTGGGGCAAATGTAGCAGCAAAGGGAATATGAGTAGTAAGGAGGAGGGATGGCAGAAGAGGAGTAGCAGCAGAGTAGCAGCAGAGGAGGAGCAGCAGCAGAGTAGCAGCAGAGTAGCAGCAGNNGAGNAGNAGCAGAGTAGCAGCAGAGNAGNAGNAGNNGAGTNGCAGNAGAGAGAGTAGCAAAAGGGAGCAAAGGTG
>JGI20157J14317_10001752_pt1 | contig 19430 bp, 16 predicted proteins | sample COG_07_FD_14317 | JGI IMG/M metagenome (IMG submission 14317)
GCCCGTAAACAAAATGGGCCCCTATGTTGCAGACGTGCAGCGCATGCTCGATAGGGTCAAGTTTCAATAGCCGCGCGGCCTCTGTCGGCAACTGCGGCTTCAACACAACATCATTACAAATTGACGACCTCTGGACCCTTAGTTCCCGCAGCGATCACCGTTCCTAACAACAGACTTTCTCGATACTGCTCTGCTGAAGCTGTGTGAATAACCTCCACCACTGCGTCGTAGTTCGCGCGAATTACTTGCTCAATTTCCTTAAGATCAGCGCGGAAAAATTCTTTACGCCCGTTGATTTTATTTAACCTTCCTGCCGAAAATCGAGCGTGAAGTTTAGCCTCGAGAGTCGGGGCAGGCGTTATTGAATTATTGTGTGCTCACTTGGATCCAAGGTGTCTATCTTGCATTTGTATTTCTGCCAAATCACCTAGGGAGAAAAACTGAAGAAGATACTATGGCTTGGCCTGCATTGCTTCGTCAGGTGGTTATTACTCGAAATCTCTCAGGTTCCATGCTACTCACGCATCTGTGCATGGGTCTCAATTCACACATTGAGCACTATCTGTTCGGCACACTACCAGCAACACGTATTTCTGAAGCTCGCAAGACGACGCGGCTCTTGTGCCAACGCTATGGAGTTCCATATTCGGAATGCAGTGTACTTGAGGCATTGGGTGAGGTCCAAAGATATAACAGGCAGATAGCCTCAATAGCGCAACACGCCCGCTTTTTGCGACGCGGGTTGGTACAAGTGCCTCGGTTGTTGTGGAGCGGGAAAAAATGATGGGAATTTTGTCGCAGTTCGATGGGCGGTTTGGCTGCCTAGATAGTTGGTACTTCGCTTATCACAGCTGGCGCAACAAGCATGCTCCCGCAATGTTCCATCAGGGATGGGGCAACCAGGCTGCGATTGACGCCGTGAGCGCTCAATGGCAAGTGATCGGCTCGCCCGCGACGCCGGCTGTCGCTTGGGACGATGAGTGGCGAATAGGGTACAAAGGGGTGTACGTGCGCAACGGTCATTTTCCGACACCCGCACATTGCGAATACCTTCCACCTGAATCGCATACGGCGTTTTTTCGATTTGTCAGGCCGCAATGGCCTAGAGGTGAGGCTGTCGCATTGCTGATGCCAGCCTCCCGAGAAGTAGGCGTTGAAGCTCGGATGCCAATTGCCCGCGCCTTAGCCAAGCGGGGAATTTCGACTGTGCTGCTTGAGAGTCCATTGATGGGGCGTCGTCAATCGTCCCAGCAAGTGGGGACCATGCTGTCGCATTTCTCTGATTTTCTGGTGCTGAGTGCATGTGCTATCAATGAGGGGCAAAGCCTGATTCAGTGGCTAGGACAGATGGACTTCAAAGCGATCTGCGTAGCTGGCATTAGCAAAGGCGGTTACCTTGCAACAGTGGCAGGGATGCGTTCCCCAGACCCAGTTCGTATCGTCTCAGTTGTTGCGCCGCACAGTGGCGTAGCGGTTTTGCTCGAAGGCTTACTAGGGCGTTTATGTGATTGGGATTTGCTCCAAAAAAGCAGTGGCGAATCTAAGCCGGTGCGACAGCATATGGCCGAAGTGTTCGACCGCACCAGTCTCGAACGCCTCCCCCTACCAAGCGAAGCAAGACGCTTGATCGTCATCGGAGCAACCAATGACCGTTACGTTCCAGCAAGCTCCCAGCAACGGATGCAGTCCCTTTGGGGTGATCGCGCTGATTACAGGTGGCTTCCTGGTGGCCACGTGAGCAGCATCGCAGAGTCTAGTCACGTGATTGATGCCATCACCGAAGCGTTGGCCTTAGACTGATTCAATCCAGTTTTTCATCGCGGCTTATTTGGACGCGGCGTTCGCGTTTGGAAAAAACAGCTGTTCGCCGTCTACTTTGTAGTCGGCGATCACGCGTTGCCCCTCGGGTGAGGTGATCCAGTCGACAAACTGCTGCGCTTGCTTTTGTTTGACGTGTGGGTGTTTCTCGGGGTTCACCACCATGACACCGTAGGGGTTAAACAGGCTCTTATCCCCCTCGACCAATAGACGGAGCTGCGCCTTGTTCTTAAAGTTGATCCACGTCGCGCGGTCACTTAAAACATAGGCATTGGTGGCGGCGGCCATGTTGAGTGCCGCACCCATGCCGCACCCACACGAACGGTAGCCTGCGCCCTGTTGGTTGATGAGACCGGCCATGTCCCAATGGCGCAACTCTGCGCTGTGCGTGCCAGAGCGGTCACCGCGAGAGAGGAAGGCAGCGTTGGTTTGTGACACCTTTGTTAAGGCGTGGATGATGTCTGAGCCAGCCAACTGTGCGGGGTCGGATGCCGGGCCAATTAGCACGAAGTCGTTGTACATAACGGGGTAACGCTTGGTAGAGAAGCCCTCAGCAACAAACCTCTCTTCAGCGGACTGGTTGTGTACGAACAAGATCTCGGCGTCACCGCGTCTGGCTATATCAATGGCTTGACCCGTACCGACGGCGGTCACTTTGACGGCAATGCCCGTTACCTTAGCAAATGCAGGCAACAAAACGCGAAACAGGCCAGACTGTTCTGTGGAGGTCGTCGATGCCATCTGCAACGTCTGGTCGCCATCGCCGGCATGTGCGGATGGCACACCAATCATCGCCAACACGGCGAGCGCCCGCGCTGTCCAGCGTAACGGGTGTGTCGCTGCGGCGCAAAGTGATTTCAGGTGCACGTCTGTTTTTCTATGCGCGCGCGAACAACGAGCGGCGCGCGCTTTAGGTGTTTTGTGAGCCGCGATGCGCCCAGCCTGTAGTGTGGCGTTCGATGTAGTCAAACAACTCGTACATCACCATCGCCATCGCACCCACGACGACCAAGCCGGCGAAGGCCAAGCCCATCTGCATCGCCGAGCCAGCTGAAATGAGCAGGTAGCCAATGCCCTCGTTAGAGGCCGTCATCTCTGAGACGGTGGTGCCAACGAAAGCGAGCGTGATGGCCACTTTCAACGAGCCAAAAAAGTAGGGCATGGAGCGGGGCAGCCCCACCTTAACCAAGACGTCCCAGCGCTTGGCGCCCAGTACCCGCAGCACGTCTTCTAGCTCAGGCTCCAAGGTGGCGAGACCGGTTGCAATGTTCACCATGATTGGGAAGAAGCTAATGAGGAAAGCGGTTAGCACAGCAGGCCCGACGCCGATGCCGAACCAAACCACCAAAATAGGCACAAATGCCGCTTTGGGCAGCGCGTTGAAGGCGGTCATTAGTGGGTAAACCGCCGCATAGGCTAGGCGTGAGCTACCGATCAAAAAACCCAACATCACCCCGACCACAATCGCGATACCGAAGCCCACCATCGTGACCCAGTAGGTCCGCCATGCATGGCCAGCAATCACGGTGCGGTACTCGATGAACTGCTCCCATATACGAGAGGGACTGGGAAACACAAACTCGCTGACCTCAAAACCTTTGCACAGCAACTCCCAAATAAGGATGGTTGCAACCAAGAGAATCCAAGGGGACCAACGCTCAATATTTTTTGATTTCATGACCAAGTTCCTTACGCGTTGGCGCTGGGGGCGGACTGACGAATCGCCCCGATATGACCGCGCAACTCATGCACGATATCGGTGAACTCCGGCGTGTACGTTATTTCGAGGTCACGCGGGCGTGGGAGATGGATGTCTTTCTTCACGACAAAGCGCCCCGGCCCTTTGCTCATGACATACACGGTATCGGCGAGAAAGACCGATTCACGCAGATCATGCGTGACCAAGATGACGTTGAATCGCTGCGCCTCCCAAAGGTCGCGCAAGGTGCACCACAGCTCCTCCCTCGTGAAAGCGTCCAGCGCGCCAAACGGCTCATCCAGTAACAACATCTTGGGCTCGTGAATGAGTGCTCGGCAGATGCTGGCGCGTTGTTGCATGCCGCCTGACAGCTCCCACGGATATTTATCTTCGTAGCCCTTGAGGCCAACGGTTTCTAGCAGGGCTTGGGCACGCGCCACGTATTCGTCACGCTTGGCCTTGAAGTTGGAGCGATAAGGCTCGACGATTTCCAACGGCAATAGGACGTTGTTGAGTGTCGTGCGCCACGGTAGCAACGACGATGCTTGAAAGGCCATGCCACTAATCTTCAACGGCCCAGTCACTGGCGCGCCATCAACCAAGATACGTCCACGACTGGGCATGCGCAGGCCCGTGGTCAGCTTCATGAACGTCGACTTGCCGCAACCCGATGGCCCCACGATGGCAACAAAGGCACCTTTGTTCACCTTGAGGTTGATGTCTTCGACCGCAAAGTTTCCCTCGGCCAATAGCTCGTCGTTATAGGCGAGCCAGACATCTTCAAAATCAACAAACGGTTGTGACATATTCGCTACCTCATCCATCAATACGGTGGGGACATTCTAGCCACCTCGCCGCAAGAAAAAGGGCTGAGCGTCATGCGCCTCAGCCCTTTGTAGGTGGTCTGGGCAGGGTGCAAGCCTACCCAGCGTGTCGCCTTGCGGCGCGCGCTTATTTTGCCTTAGGCAAAATGTCCAGCGTTGCAGCGCTTGGTAGGAAAGACCCGTCCCAAACCTGATCGGCCTTCACGCGTGACTTGGTCTTGAACGCATCAGACACTTGCGATGCCATCAGCGCGAGGCGTGGGGCCTTGACTTGTCCAAAGCCTTCTTCCCGTGCCGATGGGCTGTTGATAACCGTATCAATGGCGAGTTGTAGGCGACGCACTTCTAATTGGGTGTTGATGATGCCATCGCGCGCCTTTACGGCCTCAATCGCTTTGGCAGGGTCGGCAATAACCTCTTTCGCTCCTTTGGCGAAGGCGGCCAAGAAGGCCTTGATGGCTTCTGGGTTTTCTTTAATCATTTTGGGCGATGCGATGATCGCGTTGCCGTAAAGCTTGACGCCGAAGTCGGGGTAGGCCATTACCGTCACGTCAGCGGGTGGTACGCCGCGGGCTTCGATGTTGAGTAGCGACGTGAACGTGAAACCCGTGATCGCGTCTACATCGCCGCGCACCAACATGGTTTCGCGCAGTGGTGGATCCATCGCGGTCCACTGGACATTGGTCACGTTATTGGCTTGTTGAAAAATAGGAAATGCGCGTCGCCTGCATCAAAAACGGGCGCACCCAGTTTTTTGCCTGACAAGTCTGCAGGCGTTTTAATGCCTGATTTTTTCAGTGCCATGACCGAGGCGGGCGTGTTGTTGTACACCATCATCACGGCGATGGGCTTGTTAGGGGCATCGGGGTTGTTGGCGTGGAACTCCATCAGCGCTGCCAAGTCAGCAAAACCCATATCGTAGGTGCCTGACGCCACACGCGTGACTGCTGCGCCCGAGCCGTTACCAGAGTCGACCGTGACGTCTAAGCCCGCATCTTTAAAGTAGCCTTTGGCGGCCGGCACCAGGAACATGGCAGATGGGCCTTCGAAACGCCAATCGAGTTGAAACTTAACCGGGGTTGCTGCCTGCGCTGCACCGAACGCTAGCATGGCAACGGCAGCTGCCGTGGACTTAAAAAAGACGCGCTTATTCATGGAAACTCCAAAGTTAAAGGTAACGAATTGTTAGAGCAATAACGGTGCCATCGGCCAAGCCCCAAATAGGTGAAAAGGCGGGCTTTTTTTCGGCAGGCCAGGTCGGGTGCCGTTGGACGCGCATGGTCTTGGTGCGGTCACGCCCCAAGACGGTGATGTTACCGTTGGGGCGATTTTAAAGATAAATCAGGTTGACGCTAGGGGTTCGGGTAGGATCGCTTTCCCCTTGGCGACTCGGGCCGACTCGGCTTGGCACATTTCCTCTGCCAACAAGGAGGCAGTCGCCGCCGACAGCGTCCAGCCCAAATGGCCGTGTCCTGTGTTGTAGAAGACGTTCGCCTGCCGTCCGCGACCGACTTTGGGCATCATATCGGGCATCATGGGGCGCAATCCCGCCCATGGCACAACCTGACGGGTGCCGACATCGGGGAAGCACTGGTTCACCCAGGCCACTAAGGGGCGAATGCGGTCGGCGCGGATATCGAGGTTGTAGCCGTTGAATTCAGCGGTGCCCGCGATGCGCAAACGGTCCTCGCCCAGGCGGCTCGTGACCAGCTTGGCCTCGTCGTCCAGCAAGCTGACGTTCGGTGCGGCAGCTTGAGACTTGGCGTCTGGCAAGGCCACGGTAATGGCGTAGCCCTTGACAGGGTAAATATTCACGCGATCACCGAGTTGCTCTGCCAGCGCGCGACTACTTACACCGGCGCAGATCACCACGTCCGAATAGGTGCTGGTGGTGGCGCTTGTGTCTGTATCTGCACTGCCCTTGGCGGTGAGGGTCACGGTAGCGCCGTTGCTTTGAATGCGCTCGATTTGCTGGCCATAACAAATGGTGCCACCTAGGCGCTCAAATGCGGCAGCCAGTCCCACCGTGAATTGATGAATGTCGCCAGTGGCGTCACTTTCTGTGAAGTAGCCGCCCACAAAATCGCCCTTGAGCGTTGGCTCAATAGCACGCATCTCTGATGGGCTCACCGCCGTGCGAGATAGCCCGCCCTGTGCAAGCAAGCGGTTTACGTTCGTCGCATGATCAAAGGCGGTTTTATTGCGATAGATGTGCAGAATGCCTGCGCGCTTGAGTGCGAATGGAATGCCTTCCTCCTGCGCCCAGCTATATAAGTGCTCGCGCGCGGCGATAGCCAGCTTGACGGTGGCGATGGTATTGCGTTCGTAGTGTGGAATATTGGCTATGAACTCTGCCATCCAAGACAGCTTGTGCCAGCTGGGCTTGGGGTTGACTAGCAAAGGCGCATTCGCGTCGCCTATCCATTTGAGGCCTTTGAGAATGGTGCTGGTGTGGTTCCATACTTCGGCATTGGAAGCAGAAATTTGACCGCCGTTGGCGAACGAGGTCTCCATCGCAGCGTAGCGGTGGCGCTCAAACAGCGTGACCCGAAGGCCGCGTTTTGCGAGGGCGTAAGCAGTTGTGACGCCGGTAATACCGCCGCCAATAATGGCAATGTGTTGCATGTGATCAGTTCCAAAAAACGTCAGGAGAATTGACAGATAGACCAATGCCTATCGTGTGCCCCATCTGTTTGGAACCTGAGAGATTCATACCGCACGCTGGGTGGGTACTTGCTCCTGCGGTGAGTTGGGCGACGAACCCAACTACTCTTCAGATTGTTTGTGTTGTGCCGGTCCTTTTGCCTGAGAGTTTCCGGGGCGGTTGCTCCTTCGGCGCATTGATCGGCAAGCCGTCAATGTCTCTCCCGACACACAAAGTCATACACAGTGTATGCCATTTTTGCAGACCGTAGCGCGGTTATGTGGGGTGTATTTTTTTACCGGCCTGATGGCGATAGCAACGCACAGACTGCGGCGGTCACTTCTTCTGTCGTCGCCTCGCCGCCAAGGTCACGCGTGTGCAGTGCGGGGTTGGCGGTGACGTGTTCGATGGCCGCCATCAGGTTGTTAGCCGCGGTCATTTCGTCGAAATGCTCCAACATCATGACGATGGACCAGAACGTGCCTACGGGGTTAGCCAGCCCCTTGCCCATGATGTCAAAGGCAGAGCCATGAATGGGCTCAAACATGGAGGGGTAGCGGCGCTCTGGGTCGATGTTGCCCGTGGGCGCAATGCCCAGACTGCCGGCCAACGCAGCGGCCAAGTCGCTCAAGATATCGGCGTGAAGGTTGGTGGCGACGATGGTGTCGAGTGTCGCAGGGCGGTTGATCATGCGGGCCGTCGCGGCATCGACCAGTTCTTTGTCCCAATGCACGTCAGGGAATTCGGCAGCGATTTGCACTGCAATCTCATCCCACATCACCATAGCGTGGCGCTGTGCATTGCTTTTAGTAACCACTGTCAAGTGCTTGCGTGGGCGCGACTGCGCGAGTTTAAAGGCGTAACGCATGATGCGCTCAACCCCTGCACGCGTCATCATTGAGACGTCTGTGGCCACCTCTATGGGGTGACCTTGGTGTACGCGACCACCCACCCCTGCGTACTCGCCCTCGGAGTTTTCACGCACGATGACCCAGTCCAAGTCCTGGGGTGTGCAGCGTTTGAGCGGTGCATCAATGCCCGGCAAAATCCGGGTCGGACGGACGTTGGCGTACTGATCGAGACCCTGACAGATCTTTAGGCGCAGACCCCAGAGCGTGATGTGGTCTGGGATATCGGGGTCCCCCGCAGACCCAAACAAAATGGCATCTTTGTTTCGCAGGTCATCCAGCCCGTCATCGGGCATCATGCGGCCGTGTGCGCGGTAGTAGTCACCGCCCCAATCAAATGCCGTGAAGTCAAAGGACAGCCGGTTATCCGCTAGCGCCAATGCCTCCAGCACGCGTTGTCCAGCGGGGATAACTTCTTTGCCTATTCCGTCACCAGGAATCAGGGCGATGGCGTATGTTTTCATAGAGGGTATATGCGGTATGTCTATCAATTGGGAAAGCACTAGCCCCCGATATTAACCGCTACCTACCCGCTTAGAACCCGTCCTGTCCCTTGGCTGACTCTGTTTCGTGGCCTAGTACTGCGGGGCCGTTGACTTGCCCCAAAACACGCGATACGCGAAGGCGGTGTAAGCAATGATCACGGGGAAGACCACGGCTACGCCGTAGAAAATAACCAACAGCGCCTCCGGCGAGCTGGCCGCTTGCCAGAAGTTGAGCTTATCTATTACCAGCCACGGGAACAGGCTGTAGCCCAGCCCGTAGGAGGACAGCAAAAAGATGCCGATGCTCGCCATAAACGGCACTGCGGCGCCGTACTGGTTGCCCGCATGCAGGCGAGAAGGCAGGCGATTTAGACTGCGTGAAATAACCAAAAACAGCACCAAGGTCATGAGCGGGATAGGCAGCAGCATGATGACGTTGGGAAAGCTAAACCACTTTTCAAAAATGCGCGGGCTCGCCCATGGTGTTCCGATAGAGATCGCCACGACCCCGAGGGCGGTGAGCCACAGGCTGCGCTTGGCCCACTCAACGGCTTTGAGTTGCAAGGCACCCTCGGTTTTCATGATGAGCCAACTGGCGCCTAGCAAACGGTAAGCGGCGATGAGCGCAATGCCAATGACCGCGCTAAAGACGTTGCCAGTGGTAGTGTTTTGAAAGCCAATGATGAGCTGGCCTAGCATGAAGCCCTGCGACCAAGAGGCTAGGAGTGAGCCCACATAAAACGCGCGATCCCACCATGGGCGATACGGTGCCTTGGCCTTCACGCGGAAGTCAAATGCCACGCCGCGCAAGGTGAGTGCCGCCAGCATCACGGCGACCGGCAAATACAAGGCGCCGAGTATCACGCCGTGTGCCAATGGAAACGCGACGAGTAAGACGCCAACGCCCAAAACCAGCCACGTTTCATTGGCATCCCAGAAGGGGCCGATGCTGGCGATCATGCTGTCCTTTTCGCTGAGATCGCTGGTTTGGCGCAGCAAAATGCCAACCCCTAGGTCATAGCCGTCCAAGATGACGTAGGCCACCATGGACATGGCCATGATCAAAGCGAACACCAAGGGCAACCAGCCGGCTGGGCTGGTCAAGTCAATACCTAACTCAAGCATGTGATAACTCCCCGTCTAAGTCACCGATGTCATCGGCGTCGTCTAGCGCATCCATTGCGGCCTTCTTGGCTAGGTAAAACACAGTGGTGACGTACGCCGCCAGCAAGACGGCATAAAGCACCAAATACATGGCCAGTGATGCGGCGATGTTGCCTGTGGCAACGTCAGACGCGGCGTCCGCGGTGCGCAAGACGCCATAGACCAACCACGGTTGGCGGCCAATTTCAGTGACATACCAGCCAGGAACGACGGCGAACCAGCCCGCGAAGCTCATCAGTGCCAACCCCTTGGCTAAGTAGGTGGAGGGCGGGGCTTGGCCGCGTAGTTGCCGGACGCTCCACCAACTGACGCCAAGCATCAGGAGGCCAACCCCGACCATGATGCGGAAGGCCCAAAAAACGGGCCCAACGGGGGGGTGGTCTTCGCCAAACGCGCTCACACCTTTGATTTCGCCGTTGATGTCATGTGTGAGGTAGAGCGAGGCCAACTTGGGAATAGCGATTTCGTAATGGTTGCTTTGGGTTTCGGCATCGGGTATGGCGAACAGCACCGCGCCAACACCTTTCTCCGTGTGCCAAATGCCCTCCATGGCTGCCAGCTTTGCAGGCTGGTGCGCCAAGGTGTTGAGGCCGTGCAGGTCGCCCACCAAGATTTGAACCGGAATGAGCACAGCGGCCACCCACACACCCACGCGCAGGGTTGCTTGGATTTCTTGGGAGCGATCGCCTTTCAGCCAGCGGAAGGCGCTCAGCCCCGCAACCAAAAATGCCACAGTCAAGCCTGAGGCCAGCAACATATGGATCATGCGGAAAGGAAAAGAGGGGTTGAAGATCACGTCGAACCAGCTCAGCACATAGGCCTTGCCATCAATCATTTCGAACCCGCTGGGCGTTTGCATCCACGAATCTAAGGCCAAGATCCAAAACGCCGAGGCGGTGGTGCCAAACGCAACCAACCACGTTGCGAGGGTGTGCACCCATTCGCTGACACGCCCGCGTCCAAACAGCATGATGCCCAACATGGTCGCCTCTAGAAAGAACGCGGTGAGCACCTCGTAAGCCAGCAGGGGGCCAGCGACATTACCGACGGTGTTCATGAACCCGGGCCAGTTGGTTCCAAACTGGAAGCTCATGGTGATGCCGCTAACCGCGCCAATGGCGAAGGTGAGGGCAAAGATCTTGATCCAAAATTGATAGGCCGCCATCCAGTGGACCTGACCCGTTGACAGGAAACGGGTTTTGAAAAATATCAGAAACCAGCCTAGGGCAATGCTGATAGTTGGGAAGAGGATGTGAAATGTGATGTTGGCTGCAAATTGCATACGCGCCAAGATCAGTGCGTCAAATGACTCCATATTGGACTCTCTTCTATATTTATAGTACTAATTAATTATATTTTAATGTTTTGCTTACCAGCGTCATTGATTTCTTCTCGATGCGATAACTAGCCGTTATGCTTTCGGTTTTCTTGTTCGCTTGCGTTAACCCCAATGACTGCCACTATGCAAACACCCAGCGCCACACTCGCACACTTCGCCGCAAATACGGTCTTTGCAGACATCCCGCCAAGCGTTATTCGTAAGACAGAGGACTTGCTCGTGGACTGGGTGGGATCAGTGGTTGCCGGGCATGGCGCACGTGCGGTAGAGAGCATTGCGCAATTTGCGCGGGCTGCGGGGCCGATAACGGGGCCGAGTGAGCAGATCAATGCGCGCCGGGGCACCAGTGCATTTTTTGCGGCAATGGCCAATGCGGCGGCCTCGCACGTCGCCGAGCAAGATGATGTGCATAACGGCTCCGTATTTCATCCCGCCACCATTGTGTTTCCCGCCGCACTTGCCGTTGCGCAGGAGATCGGTGCCAGTGGCAAAGACTTTTTAACCGCGGCCGTGGTGGGCTACGAGGTCGGGATTCGTGTCGGTGAGTATCTTGGGCGTCCGCACTACCGCATCTTTCACACCACGGGGACTGCGGGCACCTTGGCGGCTGCGGCGACCGTCGGCTCTCTGTTGAAATTGACGCCCGATCAAATGCTGCACGCCTTTGGTTCGGCAGGCACGATGTCGGCTGGCTTATGGGAGTTTTTGCGCACGGCGGCAGACAGCAAGCAACTGCACACCGCGCACGCGGCGTCCACTGGCCTCATGGCCGCCACGCTGGCGAAAGACCAATTTACAGGTGCAACGCAAATTCTAGAGGGCGCCCAAGGAATGGGCGCTGGCATGTCTAGCAACACCGACGTTGCGTGTCTAACCGATGGCTTAGGTCAGCGTTGGGCGACGGCGGAGACCTCGTTCAAATACCACGCCAGTTGCCGACACACCCACCCTGCGGCGGATGCGTTATTGGCGGTCATGCAGGCGCATGGTTTGCAAGTGAGCGACATCGCGGACGTGGAGACGCGCGTACACCAAGGCGCTGTGGACGTACTGGGGCCTGTGGTGAACCCAAGCACCGTGCATCAAAGTAAGTTTTCAATGGGAACAGTCTTGGCGCTGGTGGCGCAGTTTGGCCACGCCGGGCTGAGTGAGTTCGATGGACACTTTCAAACCGAGGTCACCACGTCGTTTTGTGCCAAGGTGCGTATGGTGGTTGATGGGGAAGTGGACACCGCTTACCCCAAACGGTGGATTGGCAAGGTCGTCGTTCGTACCAATGATGGTCGCTTGCTAGACGGTCGTGTTGACGAGCCTAAAGGTGACCCCGGCAACACCTTGTCGCGTGACGAAATTACCGCAAAGGCGCTGCGCCTAGCCCACTACAGCGGCGGCGTTGACGCCCAGACCATGACCGCACTCATTGATCGGTTGTGGGGTGTTGCTGAGTGGAACGTTGTGCCGCACCTGCTCCCGCAAGCGCGCTAAGGGCTTGGCGCGAGAAAAGGCTTTTGCAACCAAGCCAGCCAGGCTCCCGCGAATAAGATCGCTGCAGAGACAATAAACCCGGTTGCGAGCCCCCCTGCGTTGTCTGAAATCCACCCGGTCAGCGCGGGCCCCAATATTTGCCCCGTTGCAAAGATGCTGGTAAACACGGTGATGGCCGCCACCCATTGGGTTTGCGGTAGGTTGTGCTTAATGAATGCCGTCGTCGATGCAACGGCAGTCGCCAAACACGCACCAAAAATCGCACCTGATATATAAAGGCAAACCACTATCACCATGCCAGAGGCTTGGCTACCGGTGAGTGCAAAGTAGCCCGGTATCAGGCACGCGATTGCCAACAGGGTATTGATTATGGCGAGGCACTGACCGCCTTTGAAGGTGTCGAGTGCCTTGGCCCATATTTGAGCGCTGAACAAACCCAGCACGCCCATGGTGATGTAGAAGGCCGTCAAGCTCGTGTCTTGCCAGCCAAGTTCGCGCAACATTGCCATGATGAATGTCATGTAGCCGATGTAGCCCATACCAAAGCAAAAATAGCCAGCAGCAATCTTGGCGTAACGCGAGATGGCCGTGCTGTCACCCGTGGTTTTGCGCGGCGGTGAAACGGGCACCGACGCACTGGGTTTCCACATGAGAAAGGTCATCAGCAGGCCCGTTGCGCCCAGTACGTACCAACCAAGTTGCCAAGGGTGCGCCATGCCCCACTCGGCGCCCAGTGTCAGCGTGAGTGGCACCAACAGGGCGCAAATAATCATGCCAAAGCCACCGCCCGCATAGTAAATACCCAAGAGCAAGCCCGAGCGCTTGGGGTGGGCGCTCGCGAGTTGGGCGATTAAGACGGTGCCGCCCGCGAAGACAGATGCGCTGGTGAAACCAGATAAAAACCGCAACAAACCAATGGCGGTGGGCTGAATAAACAGTCCGCAAAGCCCCAGGAAAATGCTGGTTAAAACGCCACCAATGACGAAAGATCGCGCAGACGAAAACCGTGTGATCACCCAAGAGAGCGTGAGGGCACCCACGAGGTAGCCCATGGCATGGGCCGTGTTCATGGCGCCCAGAGTGAAATAAAGCCAGCCCAAGTCGTCGCGCATGGACGGCACGAACAGCGCGTAAGAGAAACGCGCCAAGCTCGCTCCCAAACTGGTACCCAGCGCCAAGCCAATAGCCGTTAGAACGGGCTGGCCTTGTAGCCATGCGAGTACCGATGATTGGGGAGGGGAGTCGCTTGTGTGGCTCATATAGATGTGGTGTTCACGTACCCAACACGCCCGCAGACCGCGCCTTATTTAGATGTCTTGCAGCCAGTGGGCGACCGCACGCCCGATGTCGGCCCCCGAGTCTTCCTGAATAAAGTGCAGCCCCTTTACCGTCACCTCGGTCTGGTTGGGCCACGTCCGGCAGAAGTCTCGCTGTGCGCCGACCAAAATAGACCCCGGGTCGGCGTTGATGAACAGCTTGGGTATGGTGCTTTGCGCCAACCAGTCTGCATAAGACTGCACCAGTGCCACCATATGGGGCGGCTCACCTGCAATGGGGATCTCGCGCGGCCAGTTCAGCATGACTTGCCGGTCGGGTGCGTCCGCAAATGGTGCGCGATACGTTGCCATTTCTTCATCAGTGAGCGGTCGCATGATGGAACTTGGCAACACCCCTTCAATAAAAAGGTTGCGGTTCAAGATCAGATCTTCTCCCTTGGGTGATCGAAACCCTTGGAAGATACCGCGCGCCTTTTCTGGCCAGTCATCCCATGTGGGCAATGGCATGACCACGGCTTCCATGTAGGCGATGCCACGCACGGCGTCTGGGTGGTTTTGCGCCCAATGAAAGCCCAAGGCACTGCCCCAGTCATGGATCACCAAGGTGACCTTCTCCGTAATACCCAAGGTCTGTAACAACCCGTCGAGGTAGCGGTAAGAGGTCGCGAAGCTGTATCGATCATCACCGTCGCTGGCGGGCAGCTTGTCAGAGTCGCCGTGCCCGATGAGGTCTGGCGCGATCACGCGACCCAATGGTGCCAGTGCGGGCATCACATCGCGCCATAAGTAGGAAGAGGTGGGGTTGCCGTGCAGCAGCACGATGGGGTCGCCAGTACCCATCTCTCGATAGGCAATTGTTTTGTCCAGCACTTGGATCTTACTTACTTGCATGGGTATCTCCAGTTGGTCGTGTCATGCGACCTCTCACCGTAATTGACTTGCAGGCGCATCGCTTTCTCACACGTGACATCTTACCCCGTAGCTCCAGGCAGGGCGCGCGCGTCTAGGCGGGCCATCTCAATAAACTCGTCTACGGCGTCTGATGGATCAAGCAACGCCTGAACATCGGGCAACGACAGCCACTGCGTAAGTGTGTGGTGCGCATCTGAGGCGCGCAGGTGTTCTATCACCACCACGCCATGCGCCACGGCATCAGTGCCCGGGCGAAAACGCGACTCAGGGGAGGGGGCAGCGACGCGTGATGCCCCACCTGCAGGCGGTTTGGATAGAACCGACTCGTACAAACGCCAGCGACACGCCGCGCTAGGGGCATGGTGACGCAACACCTCACGCCACGCATCAATATCAGCGTATTTCGGCGTATCCAGCCCTTGCATTTTCCCCAACCGCAACGTCACCACCCAGGCGCCAGCGCAGCGTCCCTCGTGGGCGACGAGTTGTGCGATGGTGCGGCACATATTTTTAAAATGTGCCATAACAAACTGGGTGTCGGGCGTCGGATTGCGAAGCGCCTCCTGATAAGCGTCGGCCTCCAAAACGTTGACATCATCGAGGTCGTAGCTGGTAAAAAAACGCGGCGAGGCGCTTTGGGGTAATGAATTTGTTGTCTCATACCTCACGCCTTGCTGAACACCCGGCAAACCGACGCGGTCGGGTAGGTGCTCATTCATGTACCAGTGCTCGTACCTTTCGAGCACAGGCGCATCGCAATCATTCCAGACGGCTAAGAGTCCGTTCATATTAATTCCTCACGGCTTATCTGAAAGCCAGTCGTCATAGGTGGGTGCCGTCATCTCGAACAGCTCATGTTGCTTGGTGTACAGCCGCCCAAAGTATCGGCCCAAGGGCTTGTATTGCTCCGGGTTGATGTAGCCTGTTTCAGGGTCAAACAGACCATCTCGCACATGCATCATCAATACCTTGCCAACGGCCATGTAGCGCTTGGGGCTCACTTGTATCCAGTGCGCTAACTCGCATTCAAATGAAACGGGAGACTCCGTCACGCGCTTAGGCTTAACGCACTCGCTGGTCTCGAGATTCAGACCGGCATGCGCAATCTCAGACATCCCGGGTGGGAAGTCGATGGCACAAATGTTCATCGCTTCGGCCATGGGCTCATCAACCAAGTTGACAACAAACTGGCCAGTGTCACGTATGTTGATGCCGGTGTCTTTGAGCGTCTGACCATCACGGCGATGCTCAATACCCAGCACCATGATTGGCGGGTTTTCACCCATCGCGTTGAAGTAGCTATACGGCGCAGCGTTGTCGCCCTCAGTNTCCGACCACGTTGTGACCAGCGCAATAGGGCGAGGGATGACCGTCGAGGAAATCAGCTTGTACTGCGCTGCGACCGGTAATGCGTTGATATCGATTCTCACCTGCTAACTCCTCATTCAAAACCATTGAGCAGGCTTGGTTGTACTTGCAAAGAGACCGGAGCGGCAATCAGCTCCGAGACTCTTGCAGCGGCGTGCGGGCGCAGGGTAGTCGGCAAACGCTCGGCGGGGGCGGTGCAGGCATAACTGACGCCACTTGAGCTAAAGAAAGCCCCTAATGCAAATGAGCACTATACGGATGAGGAGGAGCGGCTACTTGCAAGCGGCCACATTATTTTTCCCCAAAAAGCCTATTTTCTCCGAGCCAAGAGGGCCGTAACAGTCGATCCTATTGCCGTGCACGAGCGCAATTTAGCGCTGGAAAGGCTAGGCTTACCCAGGGCGGTCCCCAACGGGCCGACGAATCCAGTCGCTGCGCGCGTGGATCCTGCGCGGACCAATGACGTCATGAGGAGCGGTATTACACATCACCGCAAGCCCGATGAACAAAGTCAACAGGCAGCCCAAGGAGCAAGCGTGCGCGCTTCCTCAAGCACCGCCGCGGATGCACCAAAAATTCAGCAGGTGAGTTTGACTGAAGCGCCTCAAATCGTCAGCGAGCCCACGAACACGCAAGTCATACAAAACGCCATCATTCTGTGGGCGATAACAACTGCTGTTTTGTATCCGATCAAAGTGGTATCGGAAATTGGATACGGCTTGCTGCAAGCCTATCTGTTTTTGTCTGACTTAGAGGGTGTCCTCGGCGCGCGAAGTAGTCAACTACCTGCATACGAAAAAACATTAACCGTTAAAGGCATTGAAAAGGTGACCCATCCAGCTAAACACAGCCGCCGTACTGCCGTCGAGGTTGCTCATGCCCAGTCAAAGTGGTAGGGACCGCTAGCTAGAACCAGACCACATATTATCTTTGGGTCATTGATGCGTGGAAAAAAAACGCCCTAGAAGGGGCGTATTTCGTTATCTACTGGCGGAAAGGGCGTCCGTAAGAACGCCAAGCAAAAATACGATTTTTTCGCGATTACCTACCTAAGTACCCACCAAAAAATTTTTAGTGTGGCCCTGACACGGTTACGCTAGCTGCCCCGGTCGGGGTCACGCGGGGGGCCCTAGGCCAGCGCCAGGCAGTGGAGGACCCTGGGCCGTTGTTGCACCGGCGCTTTGGCGAGACTGTTGGTTCCCCGGGCGCCAGGACCCGGGCTGGGGACGTAGGCTTTGTAAGCGCCGGCGGCCCAGACACTGCGCGGGTCTGGGCAGGCTGGCCCCGCCGGTTTAGCGGGGGCGGTTGATGAAAAACCCGCGAAGACGGCTATGTCAAGCGGTTACTGGGGTCGCACGGGTTGCAAAACGAGAAATTATGGCTTACCATTTTACGTATCGTTTTGCAAATCAAATTTTTTCCGGGGATTAATCAATGGTTGAAGATAAATTTTTTGATGGCGTCGGCAACGTCACCGTGCAGGGCGCAGTCGCACGCGTGGAGCTCACTCGTCTGGTTGAGCTAGGCGGTGGGGCGGATAACAAGCCTGCCCAGCAGGTGGACATGCGCCTGGTGATGCCCATGGACGCCTTCCTGCGCATGTACCAGGCCATGGGCCAGATCGTTGGCCAGATGGAAGAAAAGGGTGTGGTGCGGCGCAAAGATGCTGCCGCCAATTGAATGTCAGACCAAAGCACATTTGCTAAACATATTTAAGGGGTCTAGTTATGGCGCACGGATTATTTAAGAACTTCGTTTTCAGCGTTTCGGATGACGGCCGTCTCGCTACTGTAAGGGTCGATATACCGCAAGCAACCGGAATCATTTACGGCTCCGATGGCGTGACCGCGTGGGATCCGACATCGCTCAGTGATGCGCCGTTCTCCATCCACTCGCCCACTCAAATGGAGTGGGATTATCCAACACCAACTACTGCAGAAGTCAGTGACGACGACGTGTTCGTTACCTACACAGCCCCGCTTACTCTGGCACCTAATGATACCGTCGAGTTGGAGGTTGCGCCATGGATAAGCGATGATAATTTGTTTTTCGATACGTCGGCTCCCATCTCCCCTGGTCAGTCGGTGCAATTGTCCGAGATAGATGGCGTCGAGATGTGGGCCCCTGCTGCCATGGGCCCCACTGACGTGACTGCACCAACTTTAAGTGAAGCCGGCATAACGCGAACACATCTTGGTTTTAACGGCGAGACTTTTCTTCAAGATGAGCAAGCGTTTTTGGTTAATTTCAGTGAGCGGGTTTCTATCCCGTTAGTTAATGGCCTGTTTGGTGGCCTGCCTGCCGGGGCAACTATTACCACACATCAGGTCTTTTTTGACGAGAACAATGTTCTGCGAGAAAATGATGAGGATCAATACTCGGACGTCCATTTAGTGAAGGTTTCAAATCTCCCCGATGGAGCGCCGCCGGACCTCGTCCTGAAGCTTCAGCCGAAGCTCTCTGTTGAAAGCATTGAAGCAGTTTCTTTTGAAGATATTCCTGACAATATGGTTATAGAAGGGTCGCTTCCAGCCGACGCGAGTTGGGTCAAGCTGACTTTGGATGGTGATCTTTATGGGAATGGGACTTTTGAGTCTCCACCACAAATCCGTATCGCTGACGGCGCACAAGAGGGAACGCTGCAGGTTGCAACGATTCCAACGGAAAAGGATGTGATTTATCTTGCGGTTAATGATGGCTTTCTACCAGAACAGTTGCCCCAAGGTTCCGAGGTCTCTCTTTACGACTACTCGGCGGCAGGTAACATCTTGGGTGGGGTAATAAAGGACGAGGCCGGTAATTACTTCGTGCTTGACGCTGTTGATACAGGAGGGCCTGACGCGCCTCGCGTTGCCCCCGTCGTTACAGTTGTTGACGACAGCAATATGGGTTCCTTTGTTTCGGCTGGCACTGCAAGTGGTATCGAAATTCTTGACCTGAGCCCTCTTTCTACAGGCCCTTTGTTGGTCGACGCTGAATACGGCTTTATGACCGTCTACGACGCCAACGGCCAGGTGCGTACGTTGGAAATTGCTGACTACGACAAGTATGTGCTTAACGACCGCTACACGGTGAATGGGGAGTATGTCTACGGCAACACGTTCTACGGAACCGCCGACTCTGAGTATGTTGTGGTTGGAGACGGCGGCGATAACGTCTTGTTCGCGGGTAACCAATTTAGCGGCTCAGATAAAGCAGAGACTGACATCGTTGACTACTCGCGAATCACGATTGACGACCCTACTCAGGGCATCAAGCTCGATCTTGGCAACTCCGCTAGCCAGCAGGTAGAGGTGTCTTACCTTGAAGGAGCGTCTAATTTGGTCGTGGATTCTGACCAGATTCAAGGCTTCGAGGGAGTGGTCGGCTCTTCTGGCGCCGATGACATCCAAGGCTCCAATACGGGTAACTACCTGTCCGGTGGTTCGGGCGACGATACGCTGTCCGGGTTTTCAGGCGAAGCTGATGTGCTCTACGATCAGGCCTATTTACAACAGGTAAATTACG